>Ga0070374_10000432_pt1 | contig 16978 bp, 18 predicted proteins | sample LauGreSuBDMM15SN_2_FD_66374 | JGI IMG/M metagenome (GOLD analysis project Ga0070374, IMG submission 66374) | Freshwater lake microbial communities from Lake Michigan, USA - Su13.BD.MM15.SN (version 4) (version 4) | ecosystem: Environmental > Aquatic > Freshwater > Lake | place: Lake Michigan...
AACGGTAGCGGCCCAACTGGCTGCTTCAATGGCAGCACCGCCGGTACCGCAAGCCCCCTTACCTGTTGCCGAAACGGGCCAGGCATTGCAAGCCATTGAAGCCAGCGCAAGCTCTGTATCGGCCCAAAACGCGGCAGCTTTAAACACGCTGAGTACTCAGTCTGACAATTTAAACCAAGCGCAGGCGACTCCATCGATGGCCAGCACAGCATCGTTTGAAAGTCAGCCAAAAAATTTGGCACTTGCTGCCGCATTGCAAGCAGAGCCTGCTTCGTCTACGCCATCAGATGCTGTTAACAGCTTGGCAACAAGCGTTTCAAGTCTTTCAAGTACGCCTCAAGGTTCATCAGTCGTTTTTGCCAATGCGGTAGCCATTGGCACTGCGACTAATCAAACTGGTGCAACGAAAATGGGCAATGTGGAGGCCCTGTCCAACAAGACTTCAACAACGATTGAAACCAAAGTCAATTTCGCGGCCAATGCAAATACACCGCCTCTTGGCAGTTTGGTTGCCTCAGCAGGCGCTTTGGCCAATTCGGCGCAGGTCTCAACAGAGAAGCCTTTAGCCACTCAAGATTCAAACTCTCAAAATACCGTCGCCCTTGACGAAGAGTCTGCCTTCAATTTCAATGCCAAGATCAGTTCTAAAGAAACACTGGTTTTAAACAACCTACAGGCAAAGTCCGGTCTTGCGCCGGCCTCCTCTTTGACGCATGGTGCAGATCTTTCATCTTCGCCCACCACTCGTTTGGATCTTCCAGAAGCGCGTTTCAATGAGGCCCTCGCGCCAGCAGAGTCGAGCACTGCTGTACAGAGTTTGGAAGACCTGTCTTCTACGTTTGTGAGCAGCCTTGTAGGCGGCCCCCAGAGGCCAGTTAACACGGTGATGGATTGGATTTCGCTACAAGCCCAAGAACGCCCCGCCCCTGTGGTGCCCCACGAGGTGCGCCTAGATTCTGGCGCTGTGCAGCTGGAAATTCAAAAAATGGTGAGGCAAGGTGGTGGTCATGTGGTGATGGAATTGACACCGCCCGATCAGAGCAAGTTCACCATTGAGCTGAAGCTCGATGAGCGCGGCGGCGCACTGCTGATTGTTGAAGGCGTGAGCGACTCTACCAAGACCCGATTGGAACAAAGTGCACCCCAGTTGCGCGAACAATTTCAACAAATGGGTTTGGAGCTGCAGCTAGATATGCGGCAGCAAGGCCAGTCTGCATCATCAGGTGAAAAAGATTTTTCAGGCTTGCAAGAGCGTGGCTCTGATGCCAACAACACCACTGGCGATAACCCTAAAATATTGACGCAACGGGAGGCCGGTGCAAACCGAGCTCGTGAAACAGGCGCCAATCAAGTTTATCTCTACGCCTAAAAGTTAGAGCCCAACGCTTAGAGAAAATTTATGAATACCGACTCAGACAACATGCAATTTCCCTTTGCCAAAGAGGCACTTGAGGGCCTAGACAACCATGTCTCGCACGATTGGAATCGCGAACAATTGGATGCCATGCACATGCAATTTGTTTCGCAGTGGCGTCAGTCTCTGTCCACTTTGGTTCCCGCTGAAATCAAGATTTTGGCAGGCGAAATGGAATTAAAAAGCTACGAAGCCTTTGTTTTGGAAGCACCTTCTTTTGCCGACATTCAAGTCTTTGAAATCGATGCGCTACAAACACTTTGCGCTTGGAGCTTTGACTCTCGCTGGGTGGCTGCGGCCGTAGATTGTTTGTTTGGCGGCGCTGGTGTCATTCCCATTAAAGAGCGAAGCGGCAAACTCACGCACATAGAATTAGGCATTCGGCAACGTTTGCTTGAAACGATGGCCACTGCCTACGAGGCAGCTTGGCAAACAGCTTATCCCATTCGCCTGCAAACCTTAAGGCAAGAGCAGCAACTTTCCTCACTTCGACTCACCTCCCACAAAGATGTGGTGCTTCACGCCCAATTTGCCATTCATTTCAACTTGCTGGAATTAAGGATTGACCTGTGTCTGCCCAAGCGCGCATTAGATTGGCAAACGCCCAGTAGCTCAGGCAAAGGCTCAGAAACGCCAGGCCAACCCGCTGGCTGGGGCCGCAGCCTGCAACATCAGCTGTATGCCAAGCCTGTAGATTCTGTGGCTGTGCTGTGCGAAAAAGAGCTGTCGGTGGCGCAATTGATCTCCTTGTCTTTGGGTCAGGTTCTGCCCATTGATTTGTCGGCGCCCGTGCGCTTGATGGTAGATGGCGTCAATTTACTCAGTGGGCGGTATGGCGTTAGAAATGGGCACTATGCCTTGAAAGTGGAGCACATGAATTCGCCCCCTGTGATTCCCAAAATGGAAGACTTTGAAGGCGCAACTTCGGGTCAGTACCTTGGCAGCCTGGACATGCCGGCACAGGCGCAAAACGATTTGGCCAATGCCGCCAAGGCCCTCAGCCAGCTAGACCAACAAATTCAGAAAAGTGAAGGTGACTTGTGACGCAGCAGATTGAAAAAGGCTCATCAGACGATCTCACCCATTGGGGTGAAGAGCCGAATCAAGCAGTTGAAACTGCAAAACCCGTCATTCCCGATATGGACATGATCATGGATCTGCCGGTTCGGGTCATGATTGAGCTGGGCCGAACCAAAATGCCTCTGGGCGATTTAATGTCGGTTCAAAACGGCGGCGTGATCGAGCTAGACGTAGAGGCCGGCGAGCCCTTGAACTTGGTGGTGAACGGGTGTTTAATTGCACAAGGCGAAGTTGTCATCGTGGACGACCGCTATGGCATCCGCTTGACTGATATCATTTCACCATCGGAGCGTTTACGGAAATCTAAAAATTGACCCACCTTTCCTCCTTGTCGCGACTTTCAGCATTTGTCGCATTAGGCATTTTCTCCATCGGCGCTCAAGCGCAAGCCCTGTCAGCGCCAGTCACTGGTAGCTCGTCTGGCTCATCATCGTCTGTATGGGGTGGGGCTTGGCTGGGCTTGGTCACACTCAGCTTGTTGGTGGTGTTGGCAGCCGTGGTGGTCTGGCTTTTTCGTCGTGGCGCACAAAACACCACTGTGGGTGGGCAAATTCAATTGTTAGCGGCTTTTCCAGTGGGCCCGCGCGAGCGTTTGCTGGTGGTTCGCATGCAAGACCGTATTTTGGCTTTGGGCCACACGCCCACGCACATCAGCTTGTTGGCTGAGTTAGACGATTTTGAACCCACGGCCAATTCGGGTTCATTGCCATCGGGATTTGCCGGACAACTCATGACCCTGCTTTCTGGAAAGAACGGCGCATGAGGCACTTTAGCCTCAAATGGCTTGTCGCCATTGCTCTCCTGCTGTGTTGCGGTTGGGCAGCGGCCCAAAACTTACCGCTGGTCACCTCAAGTACTTCCAAAGCCGGCACTGTGTATGCCGTGCCTGTGCAAACATTGTTGGCCTTAACGGCCCTTTCTTTTTTACCGGCTGCGCTCATGCTCATGACCAGCTTTATTCGAATTCTCATTGTGTTTTCTATGCTGAGGCAAGCCTTGGGGCTGCAAAGCATGCCACCCAATTTGGTCTTGATTGGCCTTTCGGTGTTCCTTACTTTTTTTGTCATGAACCCCGTGCTTGAGTCCATGTACCGAGATGCTTATTTGCCCTTGGCCAGCGGCAAAATTGGCTTTGAAGAAGCGGTGACCATTGGCACCGAGCCATTAAAGCAGTTCATGCTGAGCCAAACCAACAAGGACGATTTGAGCCTCTTTGCCAAGCTCTGGGGCAAGCCCATTGAAACGCGGGCCGATGTGCCCATGACGGTTCTCATTCCTGCCTTTGCCGTGTCTGAAATCAAAACAGGTTTCTTGTTTGGCTTCCTCATTTACTTGCCCTTCTTGGCCATCGATTTTGCAGTCGCCAGCATCTTGACTTCATTGGGCATGGTCATGGTCTCGCCCATGATGTTCTCGCTGCCCCTCAAGCTGGTGGTATTTGCGCTAGCTGACGGTTGGTCGCTCTTGGCCGCTTCATTGGTTAACAGTTTCAAGGTCACCTAAGATGGATTCAGGCTTCGTCATTGAAGTTGCTTTCAGAGCACTTTGGATGGCCTTTGTCTTGAGCGGGCCCGTGCTTATTTCATTGCTTATCGTGGGACTGATCATTGGCATTATTCAAGCGGCCACTTCGGTCAATGAAAGCTCGGTGGCGTTCATTCCTAAGTTGGTTGTGATTGCCGTGGTCATGCTTATTGCAGGCCCAGTTAGTCTAGCAATTTTTGTGGATTACCTGCGCGAGGTCATTCAAGAGTTGCCCGAAATTCTGCGGTAACCCTCATGCTGCCGATCAGCCCAGATTGGATGACGCAAACAGCCACCATCTGGATGCTTATTTCTGTGCGGCTCTTGGGTTGCTTCATGACCATGCCCTTGTTTGCATTTCGCTCAGCCCCCATGCGATTGCGCGTCTTGCTGGCTTTGGTCATTGCATTTGCGCTCGTTCCCCTGGTTCAATCCGACCTTCCTCCTCTTTCCAGCATGCCGCCAGGCTATGCCTTGGTGTTTGTTGAATTGGCTGTTGGACTGACATCTGGCTGGATGGTCAGAATTGGCTTGACGGCCGTAGACATGCTGGCCGACGTCCTGTCGCAACAATCCGGTTTGAGCTTTGCGGCCACATTGCAGCAGGATGCCAATTTGGCTTCTGGTTTGGTAGGCGAGTTTTTGGGCTTGTTGGCCATTGCGCTGGCCTTCACCTTGAACATTCATTTGGTCATGCTGGAGTTGCTGGTAAATAGTTTCAAAGTTTTGCCTTTGGGCACTTGGCCCGTAGCGTGGGACTGGAGTTCTGTGCTTGGCTTGGTTCAAGATGCTTTCTCTTTAGGCTTGGTCTTGGCCCTGCCTGCCATCGTGATTTACTTCTTGTTCAATATGACGCAGGCCATCTTGGCTCGGGTCAGCCCGCAGATGAACCTTTTTTCGGTGGGCTTTGCCATCATGATTCCTGTGGCCTTTGTGGTGGTGGTTTTGTTGTTGCCCTCTTTTACCGACTTGGTTCAAACCGCCTTTGAGTCACCCTTTGAATTGATTCGCGCTGGGTTTGGTCCTAAGTCCTAATTTCTAATTTCTAAGTTTCAAGATCTGGCAGAGCGCCAATCTCAGGCAGTGGCAACTCGTCTTCCGCCGTGACCTGTTTCAACTCATAAGCCCATGCCAGCACTTTGGCGACCACCTCAAACAAGGGCGCAGGAATAGGCTCTCCCACTTTCAAATGCTTGTGCAGCAAGCGGGCCAGCGGCGGTATGCGCGCTACAGGCACTTGCTTGTCCTTGGCCACGCGCTGAATGAGCAAGGCCATTTCGTCCATGCCTTTGGCCACCACAATGGGGGCACGCATTTTTTCAGCGTCGTACCTTAATGCAACGGAGTAGTGATCGGGGTTGGCCAGCACCACGTCGGCTCTTTCCATAGCAGACATCATGCGAGACGAGGCAATTTGACGTTGACGCTGCCTGAGGCGATTTTTCAGCTCTGGCGAGCCCTCGCTCTCCTTCATCTCCTGCTTCATCTCTTCTTGGCTCATCTTCATGCGCTTGGAGAAGCTGAACCACTGGATGACCACATCGACTGCCGCCACCACCACAATAGGCAGCAGCAGCAGCAACAAGCCGGTTTCGATCAGCCCCAGACTATTGGCAAGCGCTTGGTTTAAATCCTGCCTAGACAGTACGCTGAGGTTGCCAATGAGGCTGGTTACGTAGGCCACGCCCACACCGAACACCACAATGACTTTCAAAATGTTCTTGGCCACCTCGGTCAGGGTGTCGGTTGAAAAAATTCGGCCTAAGCCAGCAAAAGGGTCGAGGCGACCAGGATTGAGTTTGAAGGCCCAGACGGGCTGAAACTTCACCATGGCCAAAGGGGCCAAGGCCGAGACCACCCACAAGGGCAAGACGATGGCCAAAATCCACATCATGGCATTGACCAGAGGGCCGCTGGCCCAATCAAGCAAATGGTTTTGCCAATCTTCAGTGGTGCCAAAGGTCAGGCCCTGCTTGACCAATTCGACCAAGCCCTTCATCAAGGAACCACCAATTCCCACAAAAACGGCGGCAAACAGCAAAAGTATTAAGAAGGTGGTGAGGTCGCGTGACTGTGCAAACTGCCCCTCCTCGCGCGCGCGTTCAAGCCGCCGCTCGGTCGGGTCTAGTTGTTTTTCTTCACTGGTGTCAGAGGACTCAGCCAATTCACATCTTTATTGTTGCGTTTTCGCGGCATAAATTGCCAAGGGCCAACAAGAGCGACCTGCAATTTTTGCCGTGAAAACCAGTTAAGGATTGGATTTAGGCTATTTGTACCACTTAAACCACCTAACTTAAGTGTTTTTGGAGGTTTTAGTGGGTTGGCACGCTGTTTGCAAAGTATCTAAGAAATTTGATTAATTTATTGGATCTAACGTGAACACCGCACCCCGATTTGACCCGCTGACCTTTGGAGAGAACGCCCTCAAGCTGCGCAGTCTTCGCCATGAGTTGCTCAGCTCAAATTTGGTCAACGCAGACACACCCCATTACAAAGCACGTGACATCGATTTTCAATCGGTGTTGATGCAGCGCTTGTCTGGCCAGTCCAGCCCGTCTTCTGTGAGCCTTGATCGCACGCATCAAGGTCACTTTCAAATGACTTCCTCTATGCAGTCACCCAAGCAAATGTTTCGCGTGGGTGTGCAGCCTTCTTTGGACGGCAACACTGTCGACCCCGACATTGAGCGTGGTCACTTTGTGAAGAACGCATTTTTCACGGAGGCTGCATTGAGCTTTTTGGGCTCCACCTTACGCACCCGTTTGTCTGCCATAACAGGACAGCCATCATGAGCTTGTTAGGCACTTTTGATGTAGGCACAACAGGTTTGGTGGCGCAGTCATTGCGCTTGAACTTGATTGCCTCCAATGTAGCCAATGCAGAAACAGCCGTCAGTGCTGATGGCCAAGCCTATCGCGCACGCCATGTGGTATTGCAATCAGAAGCGCGTGCAGGCCGTGTAGGCCAAGGCGTGAAAGTTGCTCGCATTGTAGAAAGCACGGCCGAGCCGCGCATGGAATATCGCCCTGGCCATCCATTGGCCAACCCACAAGGCTATATCACCATGCCCAACGTGAACCCTGCAGAGCAGATGGTTGACATGGTCTCGGCCTCACGTGCCTACCAGTTCAACATCGAGATGATGAACACCACCAAGCAACTCATGCTCAAGACCTTGGATCTGGGCAAATAAAGGAAGCAACGATGTCAACCACGATCAATAACATTCCCGTTTACACCCCTGGTGCAGCGCCTGTGCAAAGCACCAGCAATGGCACTTCGGCCGCAGATCTTTCAAAGAACTTTTTGAAGATGCTAACGGTTCAATTGCAAAACCAAGATCCCATGAACCCCATGGACAACGCAGCCATGACTTCACAGTTGGCGGCACTGAACCAAGTTGATGGCATTAACAAACTGAACACGTCTGTGAGCGCATTGGTGGCTCAAATGCAATCCACCAACTTCATGAACTTGTCTTCAAGTGTGGGCAAAACAGCTTTGGCTGAGGGCTCGCAGGTGTACTTTGCTGGCCGCGCAGTGGGCATGGCCGCTAAATTGGATACGCCCGCAGCTTCATTGAAAGCTGTGATTCGCGACAGCGACAGCCAAATTGTGAATCAATTTGATTTTGGACCAACACCCTCTGGCATGACCGATTTCATTTGGGACGGTGGCAACGACTCAGGCACGCAAGTGGCCTCTGGTTTGTACACCCTGGAACTGATTGCCACCGATGCACAAGGCAAAACCACATCGCCAACCGCTTATGTGGGCTCGCTGGTAGCCAGCATTGGTCAAGAAGGCTCAGACATGAAAGTGGGCCTGAGCGACGGAAGAAACATTTTGACCACTGACATCGTCAAGTGGTTGGCCATTTAATTTTTGACAAATCAACTGTTTAACTTGAGGACATTGACATGAGCAATATCGCAACCGCACTCTCTGGACTGCAAAACACTTCACTGGCCATTGACACGGTCAGTAACAACATTGCCAACGCCAACACCATTGGTTACAAATCTGGCGAGTATGTGTTTGCCTCACAGTTTCTGAACAGCAGTAACGCATCTGGCTCACCTGCAACGGGTCAGGGCACTCAAAATATAAGTGTTCGTCGCCCTATGACACAAGGGGCAATTACCAACTCTGCCAATCCTTTGGATTTGGCCATCAGTGGTAAAGGCATGTTCAGATTGTTGCAAGGTTCTGGCAGCGCTGAAACGGTTGATCCCTCAGCTGTTTATTATTCACGCAACGGCCAGTTTGGCGTTGATAAAAATGGTTACATCGTCAACGAAAACGGCATGTACTTAACTGGTTACCAACCCACGTTGGATGGCAAGCAAATAACAGATGATTTGATCAAGAGCAACGGCTTGCTGCGTATGCCAGCAAGCAATTTGCCAGGCAATGCTACATCCAACTCCACACTGTCTGCCATATTGGACTCAACTTCACTTGCATTCACCAAGTCGGCCAATGTGTCATTTGACCCGGATAAAGCCACCTTTAACAACAAGACAACTCAAACCATCTTTGACAACAACGGCAATTCGCACACGCTAGAGGTTTACTACCGCCGTATCAATGATTCAACTTTGTCGATCACATCCGGTGCTGCTGGCTATACCTACACCCCCAGCAATTCTGCGTCCCCCAGTATCTTGGGCACCAGCAATGTTACTTTGAGCAAAGACACCGTACTGCGAGTAAATACGGCGCCTGTGGCTTCTACGTTGACAAGCACAGCTTCAACTACAAATCCAATTAGTTTGACTGCAGTACCCAGCAATGCGGGTACACAAATAACCGTCACAACTGGCATGAAAGTTTTTATCAATGGCGTTGATTCTGGGGCAACAGTATTGGCATACACAGCAGGCGCAACAAGCTTTACGACGAGTCCTGCATTGACTGTTCCGAGTGGCGCTTCAGTTTCTTTTTATTCATCTGATTTAACTCCTTCTGTCAATAGCGCTTTAAATCCGAGTTCTTTTACAGGTGTTGACGTCGCTGGCCTAGCTGTTGGCGACAAGGTATATCTAAGCGGCGTTGATACCGGTGCGACCATTACCGCTTTAGGAACCAATACAGTTACTCTTTCCAAGAGCATTACAAGTGCTGCATTGACAAACTCTACGAATGTTACTTTCAAGCACGCCTTGGCAATGACTTTGATCACACCTGAAGGCACTGAGATTCCTGTCACCGGTGCTACCAACAAAAAAACATCTGGTGAAATTCTCCAAACCACCACTTCACAAGTAGAAGTCTTTGCCTCCATTGATGGCAAGTTTTTTGACTACGATGATGTAACCACCTTTTCAAATCGTGCAGCATTGCCTGAAACTCAAGGCGCCAACGGTACTGGTTACAAAACGGTTGCCAAGCTGAGTTTCATGGGCGGTCAGAACATTGACACCATCATGAAAGATTCAGTGTCTGGCGAACCCCTGTTTAAAACAACCACCACATTGACCAGCCGTTTGGCCAATCAAGCTGGCGGCAACACTGACATGGTGTTCAACCTAGACTTGTCAGGCACGCAGCTTCACGCAGGTGCTTTTCAAATGAACAAGAGCATTCAAGATGGTGAAGCCGTGGCGCGCTTGTCCAGTGTGACTATTGACAACGCCGGCCGCATTGTGGGTGTTTATGGCACAGGCAAACAACAACTCATTGGCCAAGTGGCCATGGTGAGTTTTGACAATGAAGAAGGTCTGATTCCAGTTGGAAAGAATGCTTTTGCGCCTTCCAGCGATTCGGGTGCAGAGCAAGACGGTGTGGGCGTCACCGTGGGCCGCGCTGGAACGGGTATCTTGGGCGAAATTCGCAGCCAAGCCCTTGAAGCTTCCAATGTGGACCTTGCCAACGAATTGGTTCGCTTGATGATTTTGCAACGCTCTTACAGCGCCAACTCACAAAGCTTGAAAGCCATTGACCAGACTTTGCGCGACACACTGCAAATGGTCGGTTGATCTTTTTAACTTCTTAATAAACCTGGCTTAAATCATGATTGATCGTTTTGTCTTCACTGCCATGACCGGTGCCAAAAGCGCTATGGGGCAGTTGGCCACAACATCGCACAACATGGCCAATTTGCAAACGCCAGGTTTTAGAGAAATGTTGTCTTCCTTCCGTGCTGTGCCTGTCACGGGCAGCAGCGCAGATTCTCGCGCCTTTGTGGTTGATTCAACACCTGGCGCAGACTGGACGCCTGGCGCAGTAACTGCCACGGGCAATCCATTGGATGTGGCCATTCAAGATCAAGGTCTGTTTGCCGTGCAACGGACCGATGGTCAAGAGGCGTATACGCGTGCTGGCAAATTTCACATGGATGCTCAGGGGTTTTTGGTGACTTCATCAGGCTTGAATGTATTGAACGAGCAAGGGCAGTCGATTCAAATTCCAGTGGGCAGCCAAGAAGTGACCATTCAGCCCAACGGTACCATTACAGCCACGCTACCCGGCCAAAAGTTTGAAACACCTGTGGCACGTTTGAAGTTGGTCAACCCAGAACCGCACACATTGGAGCGTCAGGCTGACGGCCTGTTCACCTCGACAGAAGACTTGGCCTCATTAGAAGACATCCGCTTGGTGCCAGGCTCGTTAGAAAGCAGCAATGTGAGCGCGGCTCAGGCCATGGTTCAGATGATTGCGCAAAACCGCTTGTTTGACTTGAACATTCGATTGGTTCAAGTTGCTGAGCAAAATTCGAAATCTGCAGGGACATTGATGTCTCTGTCTAGGGTTTAAACACCCGTGAAATGAAGGAGCAAGAAAATGTTGAGATCATTATGGGTTGCCAAAACTGGCATGGATGCACAGCAGACCAATTTGGACACCATCTCCAATAATCTGGCCAACGTTTCAACCACTGCCTACAAACGTATTCGTCCTATTTTTGAGGACTTGCTGTATCAAAACATTCGTTCGCCTGGCATGAACGAAGAAGCTTCAAACTATCTGCCCGCTGGCTTGCAAGCAGGCAACGGTGCACGCATCTCTGCCACCCAGCGCATTAACAGTGCTGGCTCCTTAATGCAAAGCCAAAACCCTCTGGACATGGCCATCAATGGCAATGGCTACTTTGCAGTATCTACACCCACCGGTGTAGCTTATACACGTGCTGGCAACTTCATGCGCAACGACAAAGGCCAAATTGTGACGGCCAATGGCAATGTGTTGCTGGGACAAAGCAGCATCTCCTCTGCCAATGCCAATGCGGCGGGTATTGTCATTCCTTCTAAGGCAACCACTGTGGCTATAGGCTCTGACGGTACCGTGAGCTATAGCTTGGGTGATTCAACCACCCCTGTTCAAGCGGATCAAGTTGCCATGGTGGTTTTTGTCAATCCCAATGGCTTGGCATCTGCTGGTAGTGGCTTGTATTACGAAACCATGTCTTCGGGTGAAGCGCAAACTGGCGTTGCTGGCAAGGATGGTATTGGCTCTATCAGCCAGTACTACACCGAGCAATCCAATGTGAATGTGGCTGAAGAACTTGTGTCACTTATCGCCGCGCAACGGGCTTATGAAATTACTGCAAAGTCAGTTTCTGCTTCAGATCAAATTCTGCAAAAGTTAGGACAACTGTGATGAAAAAAATTGCTTTGCTTATTTCACTGGCCGCTATTTTGGCTGGCTGTGCAGAATTGCCCTCTGCCTCCAAACAATCTTTGGTCAATGGCGACACAACAGCACGCCCTGCAGCACAAGAAGCCATTGCCAGCTCCAAAGGTTCACTGGTTCCTGCGTCTCGGCCTACAACGACCAGCCACAAGGGCTTGTTCGAAGAACGCCGCGCTGTTCGAGTGGGCGATACGCTAACTGTGATGTTGAATGAAACAACCCGTGCCAGCAAAGACATTGGCACCAATGCACGCCGACTTTCTTCAAACAGCGTCAATGCTGGTTTCAACATGAGCACAGGCAGTGCAAGCAAACCAACTTCTTTAAACGGCGGTTTGAATAGCAATGGCAATACCAACTTTGACAGCAAAGGCGGCTCCTCTGCTTCTAACCAGTTCTTAGGCACGATTACTGTCACAGTGCTTGAAGTTTTGCCTAACGGCAATCTGAACGTAGCCGGCGAAAAGCGCTTGGCTGTAGGTCATGAAGAAGAAGTCATTCGCTTTGGTGGCATTGTGTCGCCCGCTACTTTGCAAGGCAATTCTGTTTTGTCATCGCAAGTGGCTGACGCGCGCATTGAATACCGTGGCTTAGGCATTACCGATCAAATTCAAGCACCTGGCATATTGACCAAGTTGTTTGCCAGATTCTCACCCAACTGAGGTTAAGACCATGAACACTCGTTTGTTGTCATCGCTTTTTTTAACGTTTGCCTTGTTACTGAGTGCCAACCACACCATGGCCGCTCGTTTGAAAGACATGGCCGTGGTTTCAGGCCAGCGCCCTAACCAATTGGTTGGTTATGGCTTGGTGGTCGGTTTGGACGGTACAGGCGACAACTCTGGCTCCAACCCAGTCACTGGCCAGTCTGTGGTTAACATGTTGAATTCTTTGGGCGTGGCAGTGCCCGCGGGCACCAATCTTCAAGCGCGCAATGCGGCTGTGGTCATGGTTACGGCAGAGCTGGCCGCCTTGGCTCGGCCTGGACAAATCATGGACGTCACAGTTTCATCTTTGACCAATGCTCGCAGCCTCAAAGGCGGCACACTGATCATGACGCCTTTGAAAGCTGCCAATGGTCAGGTTTATGCACAAGCTCAAGGCTCGATTGTGATACCTGGCGCTTCTGCCAGCAGCAACTTGGCACGCACCACCATTAATCAGTTGTTGGCAGGCCGCATTCCAAGTGGCGGTATTGTTGAACAAGCGGCTCCCGAAGCAGACATGGATCCCATCGTTGAGTTCAACTTTCACAAGGTGGACTTTGCCCAGATTCAACGCGCTGTTGAGGCCATCTCTAAGGTGGTTGATGAAGAAAACGCAGTTACCGCAATAGACGCCAGAACTATATCTGTGCGCGTGCCCGTTCAACGCGCACAACGCGTCAGTGTGATGGCTCAGTTGCTTGAACTTGAAATTCAACCCGTGTTGGATATTGCCAGAGTGGTGGTCAACGCACGCACAGGCTCAGTGGTGGTCAATCAATCGGTTCGGTTGGCGCCGTTTGCCGTCACGCATGGCAACTTGACCATTCAAGTCCAAGCAACCAATCAAGTGGTTCCGCAGTCTTTGTTGGCTCGCAACCGCCCTGTGAACCAACGCAATGAGCGTGTCAGCATTGACAGTGGTCCGGCCGGTCAAATGGTCAAAGTCGACGAAGGCGCATCTTTAGAACAAGTTGTCAGAGCCATCAACCTGCTGGGTGCTACGCCGCAAGACCTGATGTCTATTTTGCAAGCCATGAAGTCTTCTGGCGCACTGCAAGCCGAGTTGGAAATTATTTAACATGGCCGACCTCATCATCAATGGGCTGATTTCTACTAAGCCGCTTTCAAGCGGCACAGTAGACACGGCACAGATTCAAAAACTCAAGCAGACAGCGCAAGAGTTTGAAGCTGTGTTGTTGCGTCAGATGATGCGGGAAATGCGCAATTCTGTTTTCAGCGAAGCCGGCAAAGGTGGCAGCAATGCCACCTATTTGAGTATGGCGGATGAGCAGTTGGCCAACAGCATGTCGGCCCAAGGCGGCTTTGGCTTTGGCAAGGCCATGGCACAACAAATGATTCAGCAGGTTCAGGCCGCGCAGTTAATCAACTCTGCAGCCAATGCCGTAAAGCCATAAAAGGCTGTACTTCAAGTATCACCAGACCCAGTCGAATTTACACAACGGAACAAACCAGTGAGAACAGCAGCCCTATTTGACAGCGCCATGGCCGGACTGCAGTCCGCTCAGTCGGGCATGCTGGTAACCTCGCAAAACGTTGCCGGGTCATCGGTAGAGGGCTATGTTCGGCGGACTTCAAACGTTCGGGTCAATGGCTTATCGCCGACATCCATGGATGTGACCGGCACGTCGTTTGCGGTTGAAGGATTTACGCGTTATTTTGATAACTTGCTGCAGGGTCAACTCCTGTCCCAACAAAGCAAAACAAGTTACAGCCAAACCTTAACCCAGTCTGTGGCACCTTTGGATGCCATGCTGACCGAGCCCGCTACTTCGATTGCCACAGCGCTGGGAAATTTTTTCAACGCAGCAGGCTCGATTGCAAATGAGCCCACCAACTCGGCTTATCAACAAAGTTTGATTGGCAATGCACGTTTGGTGGCAGATCGGGTGCGAGGACTGGCCAATACCGTTGGACAAGTTTCAGGCAATGCTTCACAAGCCTTGTCTGATGTGCTCAATCAAGCCAATTCACTCACGCCACAACTGGCTTCTGTGAATGCCAAAATTCGAGCCGCAGCAACGCCAGGCTTGTCTGCTGCTTCTCCAGATTTGTTAGACGAACGCGATCGCATTGTGGGCAAGTTGCAAGAGTTGGTGGGCGGCTCCACACTCATCAACGAAGACGGCACTGCCAGCTATTTACTCAATGGTCAGCATTTGGTAGACAGAGAAATTGCGAACACGTTTAGCAACGCATCTGGCACCACCGTCATTCGCAGCGATATGAAGCTCAGCGATCTCAGAATCAAAGTGGCCACCATTGACAGCAGAAATCCTGTGTACATCAAGTTGGTCATGCCACCTGTAGCCCAACTAGAAAGCAATGGGACCACACCTTTGCTTGATGCCAATGGCAATTCAGTGATGGTTCCAGGCCAAACCATTTTGCAAGATGGCAAAGCAGGCGCTTATGTTCACCTTATTCAAAACTTTGTGCCTACGGTTCAGAAAAGTATCAACTTGTTGGCCACGCAGTTGGTCATCAAAGTGAACCAAATTGCCAGCGCAAACGGAGCCGTCATTGCGCCTATTTTTGGCTTTGCTTCAACAAGCGCAAACGGCACCGCTCTCACGGGCATCTCAAGCGACACCACTGGCAAATCGCTGCTAGAGGGTCTTTGGAAAAAGACCGATGGCTCGTCATATGTTTACAGCGACCTCATTGAAGGCTCAAACCCTCAAAGCAGCAATTATCGTCAGACGATTGACACCGCTTTAAGCAAGTCTGAGTTTGATGCCCGTCAGTTCAAAGTGGTGGGCACATTTGACCGTACGCAATTTACGAATATGGATGCTGCCGCTTCTGCTTCTTTGCAAAACCTGCGCGACTCATTCACATCGCCCGTGACATTCATTACAAGCAGTGTGGCCACAACCATTGCCACTTGGAAGAACACCCAACGATCTGATGAAGCTTTGCAAAAAAGTTTAAGCGATCAAAAGTCATCTATCACAGGTGTGAACTTAGACGAAGAAGCTGCCAACTTGGTCAAGTACCAACAGCTCTACAACGCCTCTAGCAAATTGATGCAAACAGGCAAACAAATGTTTGACACCTTGCTGGGCATGTTGTCTGGTTAATGATTAAACGAGGACCTACATCATGAGAATTAGCAGCCAACAGGTCTTTGACAGCGGCGTCTCTTCCATGCAGCAACACACTTCCGATGTCGTGAAGTATCAGCAGCAAATTTCTTCTGGCCGAAAATATCAAATGGCATCTGATGATGCGTTGGCTGCCGGTTTGGGTGTGCAAATTGATTTGGACAATGCGCAATTTGCCATGTTCAGGGTCAATCAAAATCACATCAATGCCTCTCTGACATCGACTGACTCTCAGTTGAGCGGCATTAACATTGCCTTGACCAAGTTTCAGCAGATGATGGTGCAAGCGGGCAATGGCACTTTGGGTGCTGATGGTCTTAAAACTTTGGGGCAGCAGGCTAGCACCTTGTACAACACCGTGAATCAAATGTCCTTGGCCAAAGATGCCAATGGTGAGCAAATTTTGAGATCCGCGACACCTACCAGCGTTTTGGTTGCCCCCAATGTCAGTTTAGAAACTGCCTTGAGTTTTACTGAAGTCATGACAGCGCCTACTGGCATGGCTCAAAACGTGATCACTTTCTTGGGGTCGGTGCGCGACAAACTCAATGCCGGAACGACTTTGTCTTCCAGCGACATGGACAATATTCAATTGGTCTTAAAGCAAGTGACCAAGGCTCAAGTTAAAACTGGCCTTTTACAAAATCAATTGGATGCCGCAACCGAAGCTGCAGATGTGCAAAAAAACAATGTTGAACTGCAACGCAGTAACTTGCTAGACACTGATTTGGCCACTGCAACGGCTGGACTGGTCAAATCCAATGCCCTGCTGCAGGCCGCCCAGTCCATTATGACGAAGCTAGATTCGAATTCACTTTTCCAGAAATTGTGAGGTCAGGTGGTATGTATTCATTTCAGTCTCATTTATTTCATTGAATTTCAAACTTGTAATGCTCTGCACATTTTTTGATGCTACGATTTTTGATTACTTTTAACCTCATAGCGGATTTCGCTTTTAAGATATGAATATTGGTGCTGGTTGGATAATTGCATTTGGCTGTGGTATCGGCGGCTTCATCTGGCTAGGTGGACATGTCGATCAGCTGTGGGTGCCAGAGGAATATTTGATCATTTTCGGTGCCGCTATAGGCACCTTGATGGCTTCGAACAAATGGCGAAATTTAAAGAGCATGTTTCGCGCTTTTTTTCGAATTTTCTTGCCTTCCACTACTGGTAAAACCTCTAACTTAGGCTTGCTTTGCCTGATGTTTGAGTTGTTGCAAAGAATCAAACGAGATGGTGCTCTGTCGATTGAGTCCGACATCTCGGACCCGCAACAAAGCGAGTTGTTCGCAAAGTACCCCTCTGTCTTAAAAAGCAAACGTTTGATTGAATTCATCACCGATTACTTCAGAATGATGATGGATGGCACGGTGACTTTGGGTCAACTCGAGTCTGTCATGGCACAAGAAATTGAGGTCATGAACCAAGAAGCGCTAGAACCCTCCGAGTCCATTGCCACCTTGGCAGACAGCATGCCAGCATTTGGCATT
>Ga0070374_10000441_pt1 | contig 16776 bp, 19 predicted proteins | sample LauGreSuBDMM15SN_2_FD_66374 | JGI IMG/M metagenome (GOLD analysis project Ga0070374, IMG submission 66374) | Freshwater lake microbial communities from Lake Michigan, USA - Su13.BD.MM15.SN (version 4) (version 4) | ecosystem: Environmental > Aquatic > Freshwater > Lake | place: Lake Michigan...
TACCGCCTCGGCTAAACTTTTATATCCCATTTGTGGGGTAAATTTCAGAAAAAATATTGGGGCTTGTGGAGAATCTTAGTAAAAATGACTGTTTTTTGATTTCATAGGCAAATAGGCCTACATTAGAAGGGTATACTCTATAAAGTAATTTTTAATTGAGGATATATAAGTTATTCGGCAGCTTATGACGACACACTACGACTATAGAATTAACAAGACAACAAAATGTTTTTAATACTATTTATTTTTCCGCTGACAATTATTCTCTTAGTAATATGGGCAATTACTAGGAAAAAAATATTTGGAAAAATTCTAGGATATTTCTGGCTTGGTTTGTTTGGACTTTTTTGTCTTGGAACTATAATTAAACTTTTGACAGACAAAAAACAACTTGAAAAAGAAGATTACTTCGGAGAATATATTGTTAACCGTGACTATTTCCACGGCAGACAATCGGACTGGCAATACGACAATTTCAGATTTGAAATAAAAGAAAACGACTCTATCTACTTTCACGTTACAGACAAAGAAAAAATATTAAAAACGTTTCGGGGGACAATTACAACGACAAAACCATATGGTTCGGAACGCCTAATAATAAATATGGAGCAACCAACTCACCACATTATAACAAGTAACCCCACAACTTATCGAAGTGCTTGGAGCTTTTATTTAGTATTTTACTCTCCAAAATTTAACAATGTTTATTTCAAAAAAGGACAATGGAAACCACTCGACAAATAGACGATAGAAAATAAAGCCGACCACATAACAGGCGTTTGGCAAAAAAGCGGGTTCAGTGCTTCAATTTCCCGCCCGAACGCAAAGCCAAGTACCGTTAGCAAAAATTTTACCAATACGCATCAGATATAAAATCCGATCAAAGAAAATTTCAAAAAAAAATCGTCCAACTAATTAAACCTTTCTAATTTCAGAAAGTCTAAACTCAATAATTAAAAAAACAAAAATGAACAAAGTGAAGTTTTCAATTTTCGGATTAAGCCTACTGGCTTTAAGTGTAATTATCTATTCTTGTAAGAAAGGTAGTATGTCCTCTGGTTCTACTGGTGCTATTGTTTCTACTGGTGCTGTTTCTATTACAAGCGTAGTACAATCAAAATTCACAAGTGCAGTAACCATAACTACAAATGGTAGTGGTAATACAACTAGTATTACGCTTAAAAGCAATGGATTGCCAGATCATAAAACGCCTTATTGGGGAGTTGGTAATGCCTTGTATGAAGCGTTTCCTTCAGGACATGCACCTAATGTAAATGCTACTATGATTGCCCAAAACTATTCAATGACCATTCCTTCAAATCCCAATGAAGCATCTTCCAAAGAAGCAACTTCATTAGGGGAAATCGGTATGGCATTAAACGGAGTAGCTCTTTTTAATGACAGAGAAGGTGGGAATATCCCTCTTGATGCGTTGACAATAAAAACTTTTGATGCTTCAGGTGCACATCCAGCACCTCCAAAAAACTATCATTATCATACTACAGGTAAGTACACTTCGGCAGACGATGCAAAATTGATTGGATTTTTGCGTGATGGCTTTCCTATTTATGGTAGAAAAGATACCACAGGCGTTTATCCAACTTTAGATGCATATGGTGGACATTCAGGACCAACACAGAATTTTCCCGACGGCATTTATCACTATCATGCATCAAATGTAAATTATTTAAATACAGGATATTATATTTTAAAAGCCGGTAGTTACTATGGTACTAAAGGAACTTTCACTAACTAAGTTTTCTTTCTACATTTTTTGCATTTTTACTTTTGGCTGTTCGCATCCAAAAGAGGATAAAGCAATACATGTTTTTGAAAATATTGACGTTTCGAAAATTCCAAATGATACTGTTTTTGGAAACAATACAAGTATAAAATTGCAGAATGGGGTTTATTACTTTGGTAGTAAACCCTATTCGGGTTTTATAATAGACGTATATGAAACCGATACTATAAAAAGTGTTGGTTCTTATTTTAAAGGAAAACAACACGGTACAACCAAAACATTTTTCCCAAATGGCAAATTAGAAACGCTTCGAAATTATAGAAATGGAATAGGTTATGGACAACATGTAGGCTATTGGGGAAATGGAAACAAGAAATTTGATTTTGTATATTTTAACGACAAACGGGAAGGGATACAAAAGCAATGGTATGAAAGCGGAAACCAATATTATGAATTAAATTTTACTGACGACCGAGAAAATGGCATGCAAAAGGCGTGGCGTGAAAACGGAAAACCCTACATTAATTACGAGGTAAAAGATGGCGTAAGATATGGGCTCCAAAAGTCAGCATTGTGTTATACTTTAAAAGATGAAAAACTAAAATGAAATACTTTTATTTAATTCTTTATGTATTAATAATGGTTTCGTGTAAGGAAAATAAAAAACAACTTCCTTATTACGACACCCCAGATTTTACGCCAAAATGGGAAATGACTAATGAAAACACATTTCATAAAATCAGACCCTTCAAACTCATAAATCAAGAAAATCAAACCTTCACAGAAAAAGATATTGAAGGGGAAATATGTGTGGTGGATTTCTTTTTTACGACTTGCCCAGGCATTTGCCTTAAAATGACAAACAGTATGACAGACATACAAACAGAATTTATGAATGACAATGAAGTATTGTTATTGTCTCATAGTGTAACCCCCGAAAAAGATAGTGTATCCGTTTTAAAACAATATGCGAAAGACAAAAAAGTTGATTTTAAAAGATGGAAACTTTTGACAGGCGATAAAAATGAAATCTATGATTTGGGACGCAAATATTATTTTGCAGAAGAAGACGAAGGCATTAAAAAAGGTAACAATGTTTTTTTACATACCGAAAATTTCATACTTATTGACAAGCAAAGGCATATTCGTGGAATTTACAACGGTCTTGACCCAAATAGTATCCAAAATTTAATACAAGACATTAAAGTATTGAAAGCTGAATAGTACATAACAACGAGAGCACAACATGGGTTTGCCAAAATGAGGGCTGACGTGCAAAATTCAACGGCAGCTTTTCAATTAAACATTAGTAGTAAATTCAGCTTTAGTGCTTCGATTTCCCGCACCTTCGCCAAGCCCCAAAACGTTATAGGCAAAGCTATGTTCACCCATTGATTTAAAATTTATGAAAGAGAATTTAACTTCGTTTACTAGTTCAAGAACAAGTAAAATAGTCTTTATTCTGAGCATCATTGTGGCTGGATATTGGTGGTTGGGGCAGTTCATAAATGTATATAATTCTGCTTTAGGTGGTGCCATCTTTGAGATACTGTGGCTTCCCGCTCTAGCTATGTTATTTATCCTGCCAATACTTTCTCTGATGTTAGTGGTAAAAGAAAAGTTTAGTGTCAGATCACTTTATATCTATGCTATGCTTATTAGTATAACTACTATTTTGTTTATGGTTTTTAGTAAATAACCGCAACATTAGTAGCGTATGAAAAAAGCTAAGTAGGTAACAGCCACCCCAAACAATGCAATAGTCATCCGTAAGCGTGCAATACCCGCCCGGAATTGTGCGAAAGCCATCCGGAGCGGTGCAAGAGTCATCCGGAGCAATGCAAAACCCGTCCGAAAGCCTAGAAGAATAAAAATCAAGGTGAACATGGGGGCCTTTTTTCTTTCTTCAGCTTTTGGTTCTTGATAAAAAGGGATTAACTTTGAATTCCCTGCCGGTTTTGGCGGCGGAGCCTTAGCTGTCATTCAGGAAGAATCCAAAAACCTTAGCGCCAATAAAAAAAAACGTAAAGATAGGAGAGCAAACAGTATAAAAATTACAACATAGACAGACCATATGCTTTTCAACTCATTAAACTTTGCAATATTCTTACCGATTGTTTTTATACTTTATTGGTTTGCGACAAAAGGAAATTTAAGACTCCAAAATATTTTACTGCTCGTTTCAAGTTACTTTTTTTATGCTTGTTGGGACTGGCGGTTTATGTTTTTACTAATCTTCTCAACCTTATTAGACTACTATACAGGTATTAAAATACACGAAGCTGCAAACCAAAGAAAGAAATTGTTTTGGTTGTGGCTCAGTATTGGAATTAACTTAGGTTTTCTTGGCGTTTTTAAATACTACAACTTTTTTGCTGCTTCATTTGCAGATGGACTATCACTATTGGGTTTTAAAGCAAATTTAGGTTCTTTAGAAATTATATTACCTGTAGGCATTTCTTTTTATACTTTTCATGGTTTGTCTTATGTTATTGATATCTATAAAAGCAGAATTAAACCTGAAAGAAACTTCGTTTATTATTCAGTTTTTGTTAGCTTTTTCCCTTTGCTTGTAGCAGGGCCAATAGAAAGAGCACAGCATCTTTTGCCTCAAATTCTCAAAAAAAGGGAGTTCGATTATACGAAAGCAGTAGATGGCTTACGACAAATATTGTGGGGTTTATTCAAGAAAATCGTCATAGCCGACAACAGTGCCGAATTCGCGAATACCATTTTCAATAATTCTTCTGAATATCCAGGAAGTACACTTGTTTTGGGAGCACTATTTTTTACATTTCAAATCTATTGTGACTTTTCAGGTTACTCCGATATTGCATTAGGTACAGCTCGATTATTTGGGATAGACCTTTTAAGAAATTTTGCTTTCCCGTATTTCTCACGAGACATTGCCGAATTTTGGAGACGATGGCATATTTCGCTATCTTCTTGGTTTAAAGACTATCTCTATATCCCATTAGGTGGTAGTAAAGGTGGAATGTGGATGAAGATTCGGAATACTTTTATCATTTTTATTGTCAGCGGTTTTTGGCACGGTGCGAATTGGACTTTTATTTTTTGGGGTGCATTAAATGCGATATACTTTTTACCGCTTCTATTGACGAACAACAACCGGAATAACTTAGAAATAGTAGCAAAAGGAAAATTATTACCGAGCGTAAAAGAACTTTTACACATGTTGCTAACTTTTGCATTAGTTGTATTTGCATGGATATTTTTTAGAGCAGAAAATATAGGTCATGCTTTCAGCTATATTTCAGAGATTTTATCTGCCTCATTTTTTACAATGCCAAAATTTAATGAAATGGGTACTGCACTTTCAACATTAATACTTATTGTAATTTTTGTATTAATTGAATGGCAAGGTCGAGAAGGTCAATATGCAATTTCGCATATAGGACAAAGTTGGAATAGACCATTAAGATGGACATTTTATGCATTAATCATTTTTGCAATCGGTATGTTTACCCATTCAGTCGAATCGCCATTTATCTATTTTCAGTTTTAATGATTTTCAATGAAAAAACTCATTTCCAATACACTTTTATTTATTCTATTTGCATCATTATTGTACATACCATTTTTATTTGCTTGGGGGCGTTACGCTCCATCATGGTTTAAACCAAATATTAATTATCGTATTGGATCATATGGACATATGTACTCAAGGTTATCTGAGATAAAAAATTACAAAGACATAGATATTTTATTTTTAGGGTCATCTCATACATATAGGAGTTTTGATACAAGAATTTTTTTAGATAGTGGATATAAAACATTTAATTTAGGTTCTAGTGCTCAAACACCTGTGCAAACAAAAGTATTGCTCAGCAGGTATTTAGAAAGCTTAAATCCAAAGTTGGTAATTTATGAAGTATATCCAGCTACATTCAACATGGACGGTGTTGAATCATCTTTAGATATAATTGCTAATGATATAAATGATTCACATTCTTTAGAAATGGCATTAAAAATCAACAATATAAAAACATATAATACACTAATTTATGGGTTCATTCGTGATTTACTTGGATTAAATAGTTCTTTTTCTGAACCAACAATAAAAGGAAATGATAAATATATATCCGGTGGTTACGTCGAAAAAGAATTAGGCTTTTATAAACCAACAGCATTTGTAAAGAAAAAAATCTCTTTAAGAGATTATCAACTTGAATCCTTTTCTGAGGTAGTACAACTGATAAAAAATAAAAATATTGAATTAATGTTAGTATATGCACCAATTACAAAGGTTAATTATGATAGTTATAGTAACACTACTTATTTTGACAGCATAATGAAGAGGTATTCAAATTATTATAATTTTAATGAAATAATTGCCTTAAATGACACACAACATTTTGATGATGCTCATCATTTAAACCAAAATGGTGTTAACATATTCAATAAAAAACTAATTGAATTATTGAATGAAGATAAAGCACGAACACACAACCGCGTGGATAAGAAATAGCGGGTTGACATGCTTAAATTCAAGTGCAGTGCCCCTATTTGGCTTTAGTGGTAGGTTGACAGTTTTGTGCCCTGAAATCCCGCACGAACGCAAAGCCGAAAAACGTTAAGAACATTGCTAGGACGTCTAAAGCGTGCCGCAGTCGCCCGAAGCAATGCAACAGCATCCACCAAAAAAGCTCAATTTTACATAAAAAAAACAATGCCACACAAAGTTGTATTGGCTAAAAATCGTAATATTACAGTGATGGAATACACGCATAAAAAAGGATTTGCATTTAAAACTTATGAGGCTCCTTTTATTGCTCCGTTCGATAAACTATTCGACATATTTAAGGAACTTATTGTACATACTTCAGGCGACTTTGATGAAGCCATTGATTGGCTACGGGCGCTGGATAAGGAATATAAGCTCACCGATGAAAAGTATACCATCGACGATTTTATTGAAGACCTGAAACAAAAAGGATACATCAAAGAAGAAGTAAAACCTGATGGTACCGGTGGAATGGGCATTACCTCCAAAACCGAACGAGAAATACGCCAAGCAGCCCTCGACCAAATCTTTGGTAATTTAAAAAAATCGGGCACCGGAAATCACAAGACCAAATATGCCGGTAACGGCGACGAGCAAACTGGTGAATTTAGAGCCTATACCTTTGGCGACTCTCTTGAAAGCATTTCGCTTACCGAAAGTTTGCGCAATGCACAAATAAACAATGGCGTAGACGAGTTTACCCTCACCGAAAACGATCTGGTAGTAGAAGATGCCCAGTACAAGGCACAAATGAGTACGGTGCTTATGATAGACATTAGCCACAGCATGATTTTGTACGGTGAAGATAGAATTACGCCAGCCAAAAAAGTGGCCATGGCTTTGGCCGAACTCATTACCACCCGTTACCCAAAAGATACCCTCGATATTTTAGTATTTGGAGATGATGCCTGGTCTATAGCCATTAAGGACCTACCCTATTTAACCGTGGGACCTTACCATACCAACACCGTAGCCGGCTTGCAATTGGCCATGGATATGTTGCGCCGAAAAAGAAATACCAACAAACAAATTTTTATGATTACCGATGGGAAGCCCAGTTGCGTGAAAGAAAAAGACGGCAGGTATTATATGAATAGCAACGGACTAGACCCCTATATTGTTGAACAATGTTATAACCAGGCGCAACAGGCTCGTAAACTACATATACCCATTACCACGTTTATGATTGCCCGTGATGCATATCTGCAGGAGTTTGTAGATAATTTTACGGCAGCCAATCAAGGAAAAGCATTTTATACCGGATTAAAAGGATTGGGCGAAATGATATTTGAAGATTACGAGACCAACCGAAAAAAGAAATTAAAATAATGAATATGAAAATTGAAAATATAAAAACCTTAGGTGAATTAAAAAAAGCGGGTTACGTTTCAAAAAGCATCAAAGATGAATTAAGGCATAATTTAAGGGAGAAAATAAAATCGGGCAAACCTGTTTTTGAAGGTGTACATGGCTTTGAAAACACAGTGATCCCTGAATTAGAAAGAGCTATTTTATCGCGTCATAATATTAACCTGTTAGGGTTACGCGGACAAGCAAAAACAAGACTTGCCCGAAAGATGATAGAATTGTTAGATGAATATATGCCCATTGTGGAAGGCTCCGAAATAAACGATGATCCGTTAAATCCCATTTCACGTTATGCCAAAGAACTGATAGCCGAAAAAAAAGAGGATACGCCGATAAGTTGGATACATAGAAATGATAGGTTTTTTGAAAAACTGGCTACACCCGATGTAACCGTGGCAGATATTATAGGTGATGTTGACCCTATTAAAGCAGCTAACTTAAAATTATCATACGCCGATGATAGAGTTATCCACTATGGAATGATACCCAGAGCCAATCGCTGCATTTTTGTGATCAACGAATTGCCCGACTTGCAAGCAAGGATACAAGTGGCCTTGTTTAATATATTGCAGGAAGGAGATGTACAAATAAGAGGATACAAAGTTCGACTTCCACTGGATATGCAATTTGTTTTTACGGCTAACCCCGAAGATTATACCAATAGAGGAAGCATTGTTACTCCATTAAAAGACAGGATAGGCTCACAAATACTTACACATTATCCCGAAACAATTGCAATAGCCAAAATAATAACAGCGCAAGAAGCTAAATTGAATGAAGATCAGTCGAACACTGTATATGTACCATCGTTGGCAAAAGATATTTTAGAGCAAATAAGTTTTGAAGCTCGTGAAAGTGAATTTGTAGATAGCAAAAGTGGCGTAAGCGCCCGCATGAGTATTACTGCTTACGAAAATTTGATAAGTACTGCCGAACGAAGAGCTTTAAAATTAGGTGTAGAAAAAACTAACGTTCGTTTAGCCGATTTTATGGGCGTAATACCTGCCATAACCGGTAAGGTAGAATTGGTATACGAAGGTGAACAAGAGGGAGCCGCAATGGTTGCGCAAAAATTAATTGCGGATGCGGTATCTACCTTGTTCCCTACCTATTTCCCAAAAATTGGAAAATTAGAAAAGGACCCCAGTAAAAGTGCATATGCTGACATTATAGACTGGTTTGAAAATGAACCCGGCTTAGAATTGTTAGATGATGCTACGGATGAAGAGTATAAAAAGGAACTGGATTCGGTAAAACCATTAAACGAGCTGATAAAAAAATACCAGCCAGAAACAAGCAAAGAAGATACCTACTTTTTAAAAGAGTTTGTCCTTTGGGCATTGGTTGAATATAAAAAACTAAGCAAAGATAGATTTGTAGAAGGATTTCAGTTTAGTGACCTGTTTACGAGGTAATGATGATGTGCTAAAATTGGTAAACGAATTAGATTACATCTATGGTTTATTTTACCATATATGTTTGGTTCGATGGTTTACATATCTTAGCTATATTTAAATTAGCTAATCAACCTGATGTTAAATTATTTAAAATAATACTATGGAAAATCTCTTAAGTCTAGCACAACTAGTTGTAGCATTGTCTGTTGCCTTTGTTTGGATTTTTAGGTACGATAACGTTGTTAAAGAATTCAAACAATTTGGATTAAATGAGCTAACCCGAAATATTGTAGGAGCATCTAAAATTGCGCTGGCAACATTGCTTGTTGCAGGTATTTGGTATCCATCCTTAGTCCAAATCTCTTCAGTACTTATGGGGCTGTTTATGATAGCAGCTCAATATTTCCATTTCAAAATTAAAAATCCATTCAGTAAACACCTACCCTCTCTAATTCTTTTAATGCTGTGTGCCATTATTGCATTGTTATCCATTCAATAATTCATACATGTCTGTAAAAACAATTTGTGTCTTAATATCCAGTTTGTCGTTCTATGCTTATGTAGCTTCCTATTTCATATCACCCCATATGAAAAATGAATTCAAACGATTTAATTTAGAGAAGCTTGGCCTATTAACAATAATCTTAGAATTTTTGGGAGCTACAGGTTTACTAGTTGGCCTAACATTCAGCCCCATTTTAACAATTGCATCTTTCAGCCTTGGTCTTCTTATGTTGTGTGGTTTAATCGTGAGATTGAAGATGAAAGATAGTCTCTGGATTTCATCGCCAGCTATTTTTTACATGTGCTTAAATTTTTATATATTCTGGCTTCAATAAGATAATTTACAATTAACACTCATCAAGACCTACTCAGCCTATAACTTCGGTTTAACAATATGGCGGCTGAAATGCTTGTTTAAAACCTTTAGTATTCACATCCATCTCAAAAACTTTCGGGATGATGAAAATTACTATCTTTATTAAGCAGAAAAAATTTTAAAAAAGCCTAAACACCAAATTGTAAACCAAAAAACAATACTATGAACGTATCGAAACTCTTGGAAAACCTGTATCAAAAGCTTCTTTCAAAAAAAACTAAGGAAAAAAGTGAACGGGTTATCTTATGGATTGCTCTTGTGAGTTTTATCCTTCACTTGGTACTAATTGGATTGATCCATTTTAATATTATTGCTATTGATGAGCCATCAAACCTATTAAAAAATCCTATTGCTGCCATTTATACCCCTTTTTCTTTTATATTGGTTTATGAGGTGTATCTTTTAATTTACTACCTCCCCAAATCAACGTCTACGTATATCTCTAAGCAATATGAAATTATTGCGCTCATTATTATTAGACGATTGTTCAAAGACCTTTCCGATTTATCACTTACGTCTAATTGGTTTAACACAAAAAATGATTTGCAGTTTACCTATGATTTAGTAGCATCAATTTTATTATTCTATCTAATTTATCTGTTCCATATTCAAAAAAGCAAAGTATATAGAACGAATGAAAATAGTGAAGCCCATTCTTTAAGTATTTCAAAATTTATTAACGCAAAAAAATGGATAGCTACAGCCTTAGTTCCTACACTTGTAGTTATTGCGCTCTATTCTTTCTTCAATTGGAGTATTGGTATCTTTCAACCGCTTGAAAGCAATGCTATTTCTTTCCAAAACATCAATAATATCTTCTTTGAACAGTTCTTCAATATTTTAATTATTGCCGATGTAATACTTTTGTTATTTTCATTTTTTCACACAGACGAGTTCCACAAAGTCATTCGAAACTCGGGGTTTATTATTTCAACTATATTAATTCGAATTTCTTTTTCTGTTAGTGGTATCATGAATACGGTATTAATTGTTTCTGCTATTTTATTCGGACTTTTAATACTTTTCATTCATAATAAATTTGAAAAGCAGTTGGCAAAGAAAACTGAAGAATAAAAAAACAACAAACCGTTAATATGGACTTCATAATTTTATATGTTTAAAGATAAATACGGCATAGAATGTATGGTAGATTTTAACCCTAACTATCAAGTAAATTTTAAACAAATTTTTATACCTTCACTAAAAAAATAATCGATTTATGCGTGGAGAAATGGCAACCTACGGTCGCATATTAATGTATGTGATACCCGTATTTTTTACCCTTGTTGTTGCAGAAAAATGGTACGGCTGGTATTGGAAAAAAAAGTCTTTTAGGCTATTAGATACCATATCTAGCCTAAGTTCGGGCTTTACCAACACCATAAAAGATGCATTAGGTTTAACCGTGGTTATACTAAGTTATAAATACATGGTTAGCCATTGGGCATTATTTCAGTTAGAGTCTAGTGTGGCCATGTATATCATCACATTTATTGTGATTGACTTTTACGGCTATTTTAGCCACCGATGGGCGCACAGCATTAATTTTTTATGGAATAAACACGCCATTCATCACAGTAGCGAAGAGTTCGATTTAGCCTGTGCCTTAAGGCAGTCGATTTCGGTATTTATTAATTTATTTACCTTTTTATTATTACCTGCAGCATTGCTGGGTGTACCTGCTAAAGTGGTAGCCTTAGTAACACCCATACAGCTGTTTATGCAATTTTGGTACCACACCACCTATATTGGCAAAATGGGATTTTTAGAAAAAATACTTGTTACCCCTTCACACCATAGGGTACACCATGCTATTAATCCAGAATATGTAGACAAAAACCACGGACAAATTTTTATCATTTGGGATAAACTTTTTGGAACATTTCAAGAAGAACTGCCCAACGTACCACCGGTTTATGGTAGTACAAGGCCCGTAAAAACCTGGAATCCCGTAAAAATTAATTTCCTGCATCTACGCTTATTAATACTCGATGCCTATCGGACCAACAATTGGGCAGATAAATTTGCCATTTGGTTTAAACCTACTGGCTGGCGACCTGCCGATGTAGTCGAAAAATATCCTGTTGAAAAAATTGAAGATCCATACCATTTTCAAAAATACGATACAAGGGCTTCCAATGTATTGAAGGTGTGGATTGGAATTCAGTTTTTTGTTACCCTTGCCTTTATGTATTATTTATTTGGCAACCTAGCCACCATTCCTAAACCGCAAATTTTCTTTTATGGCGGCTTTATTTTATTGGCGGTTTATGCCTATACCGAACTCATGGATAGAAACCCCAATGCCATTTGGTGGGAACTTCTGAAAACCGTTTGTGCGCTTAGTTTAATATATATAAACGGCGACTGGTTTGGCATGGGCGAACAATTTACAAAAGTGTTGCTAGTGTATTTAGTGGTTGCAAACGTTGTAACCTATTATTTTAGCAGGTTAGAAGAAGATAGCTCCCCCGTTTTGGCTTCATAAAATCTAACATGGAACTCTCACATGCCCTAACTGATGCCCTTTTAACGCTGACAGGTATATTTGTATTTTTTAAGTATTTAAAGCCATTAGCTCCCAGAGAGCGTTTGCTTTGGAGTGCGTTTATTCTATCGGTAACTGCAGCTTCATTTTTTGGTGTCATTCGGTTTTCGGGTTACGGTCCAGCAAAGTCTATTTCAGAAACTTTTCAGTATTTGGCCTCCACATTGGGTGCCATTTGTTTGGTGTTGGTTTGCTATCAAAAAATCAGCAAAAAAAGGCTAAACACAACGTATTTGTATAGTTTTGTGGCAGCTGGTACAGTGCTATTCTTATATATCGAATTGTTTGAAAAACCTGCTTTAGCTCAGTTTTCGTCTATGGTAGCCATACCCCTAGTGTTGGCTCTTGGTATTTGGGGGCTTTTCAAAGACAAAAAAGCATTCAGTATGTGGCTCATAATGGCTGTTTTTTTGCTCATACTAGCTAACTTTAACAAGGCCATTGCTCCGCTAATTCATGTAAACAATATAGATATGTACCATTGCGTATTGGCATTAAGTATACTAAGCTTTGGTAAAGCAGCAAAAGAATAAACATGTCCACAAAAACACTCATTAAAAATTGTAGCCTCGTAAACGAAGGCCAAATTCGCGTTGCCGATGTATGGATTGAAGATGGATTGATTCAAAAAATTGGACAAATAGAGGATTTAAATGACGATGCTGCAACTGTAATTGACGGAACGGGCAAGTTTTTATTCCCAGGTATTATTGATGGTCAAGTTCATTTTCGCGAACCCGGACTAACCCACAAAGGTGATTTGTATACAGAAAGCAAAGCAGCACTTGCTGGTGGTGTAACCTCCTTTATTGATATGCCGAATACATCTCCGAATGTATTAAGCATGGATATTTTGAATGAAAAATACCGAATTGCCTCAGAACAATCTTTAGCCAACTTTGGCTTTTTTTTAGGTGTTAATGGCGATAATTTAGATGAAGTTATTAAGCTCGATACCTCTAAACTCTTGGGTGTTTCTGATGACGGATTGTACTTTACCAAAAAAGGGAACTTGCTGGCCGATAACCCAGAAACTATGGAAAAACTATTTGCAAACTGCAAATCTGTAATTGCCATACATTCTGAAAAAGAACAAATTGTAGAAGAAAACGAAAACCAGTACAGAGAAAAATACGGCGAAAATGTGCCCGTTAAATTTCACCCACTCATAAGAAGCGAAAAAGCGTGCTACGAAGCTACCAAAAGAGCCATCGAATTGGCCAATAAGCACCAGGCCCGTTTGCATATTTTACATCTAACAACCGAAGCAGAAACGCATTTATTCCGAAATGATATTCCTTTGAAAGATAAAAATATCACCACCGAGGTTTCGGTACATCATTTGTGGTTTTCAGATATAGACTACGAACGATTGGGCACCTTAATAAAATGGAATCCGGCCATAAAAACAGAAAAAGATAAAAAAGGCCTCTTAAAAGCGTTGTTAGACGATAGAATTGACTTGGTAACCACCGATCATGCGCCACATACCTTAGAAGAAAAACAAAAACCTTATTTTCAATCCATGTCTGGAGCCCCCATGGTGCAACACTCCCTAAATATAATGTTAGAGTTTTACAAACAGGGGCTCATATCTTTAGAAAAAATTGCAGAAAAAATGTGCCATAACCCAGCCATTTTATATCATATTGAGAAAAGAGGTTTTATACGAGAAGGTTATTTTGCAGACCTAACACTAGTTGACTTAAATACGAGCTGGACAGTTAGCAAAGAAAATCTTTTATACAAATGTGGCTGGTCGCCAGTAGAAGGAACAACTTTTCACAGCAGCATAACCCAAACCTTTGTAAACGGTAATTTGGTTTACAACAATGGCCGTTTTGACGAAAAAACGAGAGGTATGGCCCTTACAACAACTCTTGAGTAAGAAAGAACCGCTTGCATGATCATCTTTCTTAAATAGGATAAAAATATAAAGCATAGCTAGACCGTTAAACTATTTATAAAGTTAACCTATCCAACAAAAAAACAACTTATGAAAAAGTATATTCTTTTAGCGGTAGTTATGGTAGCCATAGCTGCTAGCAGCCAAGCCCAAACCGAAAAACGTAGTCTTAGAGACGAACGCCGCCGTATTGCCCAAGGCATACGTAGTGGTCAAATTACTAAAGCCGAAGCAATAGTTTTAAGAAAACAAGCCAAAGATGTAAGACGAACAAAAGCCATAGCCGTAGCAGATGGTGTTGTAACCCCTCAAGAACGTGGCGCCATTGCTCGTCAAGCTCGCCAACTCGACCGCACCATTCGTCGAACCAAGCACAACAAAAGAACTAGATAATACAGTCTTCAACTTCTACCAAAAGCCAAGCTATACGCTTGGCTTTTTTACGACCAATAAAACCAAGAGCGTCTAAATGGAGGATTCTGGTTAGATGTAAGTTTTTTACACAACTAAATAAATTTCATACATTCGAGTATGAAATTACTAGCATCTATGTTAAGCTTTTGCCTATGTGGATTATTGGTCCAAGGTCAAACTACGCCCCAAGTTGTTTCGGGAAAGATTGAACGCATAACACAATTCCCTTCAAGATACGTAACCGCCCGAAATGTAGACGTGTGGCTACCCGATGGCTATACCACAAACAAAAAGTATGCAGTATTGTACATGCATGATGGCCAAATGCTCTACGATGCTATTACAACGTGGAATAAAACCGCTTGGGAAGTAGATGATGTGTTAAGTACATTAGAAAAAACAGGCCAAATTAAAGAAACTATAGTGGTGGGTATATGGAACGGTGAAAAAACCCGTCATGCAGACTACTTTCCTCAAAAACCCTTCGAAAATTTAAAAAAATCAGAAAAAGAAGCCATTTATACCGCAGCACGTGCCAATGGTGGTTCCATATTTAATAACTACCAAATTTCTTCGGATAGCTACCTAAAATTCTTGGTAAAAGAACTGAAACCTTATATCGATAGCCATTATGCAGTTTCTACCAAAACCGAAGATACCTTTATAGCGGGCAGTAGCATGGGCGGGCTAATTTCTATGTATGCTATTTGCGAATATCCAGAAGTATTTGGGGGAGCGGCTTGTATGAGTACCCATTGGCCAGGTATTTTTAGCATGGAGGGCAATCCTATTCCCGATGCCTTTTTGGCCTATATGAATAAACATTTGCCTAAAGCAAACACGCACAAACTCTACTTTGATTACGGCGATAAAACCCTAGATGCTTTATATCCACCACTACAACAAAAAGTAGATAGCTTAATGAAAGCTAAGGGTTATAGCGATTCGCATTGGCTAACCAAATTTTATCCTGGCGACGATCATAGTGAAAAATCGTGGAGTAAACGCTTAGCAATTCCACTAACATTTTTATTACAAAAAAATCAATAAACCTATCTATGCTAACCAAAAGAGTAAAATATGCATTAAAAGCATTGGTATTTGTACATAAAAATCAAGGTAACAGCCTCTTATCGGCAAAAAAAATTGCTGAAGAAGAAGGCATTCCCTTTAAATTCTTAGAAAACATACTTCGCGAATTAAAACAAGCAAAAATACTTTCAAGCGCTAGAGGGCCAAAAGGGGGCTACTATTTAGTAAAGTCCGCCCAAGAAATTAGTATTGCAGAAATTATGCGAATTATTGATGGACCAATTGCACTCATTCCGTGTGTTTCCGAAAGCTTTTACCAAAAATGTGCCGAGTGTACCGATGAAGAAACATGCCGTATACGCAAATTATTTGCAGAATTACGTGAAAATATGTTACCCATCTTAAGCAAATCTTTGCTTGAATTTGCCGAATATTAATTTTTTGTTAATTATATCATACTAATTTGGTAGGAATTATATATTTAATACATTTGGAGCAGTATAAAATATAATTCATAATAATAAATTGAAATCGATTCTAATCTTACACTTCGTTGCTAACAGCCTGCTTGGCAGCGATTCAACAACCGATACCATTAAACACCCAATAACTGGAAAAAGTTTTTATCGCGATGCGGGATCGTATGCTAGCAAAAGAGAAACAGATCCTCCTGCCTATGTCCGAAATTTTGGGCAACTCAATAAAAGCCAAAAAACCTGGCTACAATTGGGTTTAGAGTCTCGTGAACGAATAGAATTTAGATATAATGACGTTCGAAGAGCTGAGAGTATAAATAGAGATATTCCTATTTTGTGGAGACAGAAAGTATATGTAGGGATACAAAATATACTAGACCCCTTGAGAGTGGGTTTGGAGTTTGGGGATTCATGGAGAACTAACGGGAATTACGCCCTCGATAATCGAGATGTAAACAGAACCGATATCATTCAAGCATATGCCGA
>Ga0070374_10000447_pt1 | contig 16632 bp, 16 predicted proteins | sample LauGreSuBDMM15SN_2_FD_66374 | JGI IMG/M metagenome (GOLD analysis project Ga0070374, IMG submission 66374) | Freshwater lake microbial communities from Lake Michigan, USA - Su13.BD.MM15.SN (version 4) (version 4) | ecosystem: Environmental > Aquatic > Freshwater > Lake | place: Lake Michigan...
GCACCAGCTTGTGGACCAACGGCCAGGACATGGTCGACGCTTGCAAACTGTTGGGTGTGGATGTGATGACCGGTCACTGGGAATTCACCTTGGGCATGGCGCGCGTGAAGGAAATCATCGAAAAAGATTTCGCGGGCAAGGTGGACTTTGTCGCGCAAAACGTCAAGACCAATGACTTTGGCGACCCGGTCTTCAAGCCCTATGTGATCCGCGAGATCAATGGCGTGCCCTGCGCCATCATCGGCCAGGCCTTCCCCTACACCCCGATTGCCAACCCGCGTTACATGGTGGCCGATTGGGAGTTCGGCATCCAGGACGAGAACATGCAAAAGATGGTCAACGAAGCCCGTGGCAAAGGTGCACAGGTGGTGGTGGTGCTCAGCCACAACGGCATGGATGTGGACCTGAAAATGGCCACCCGCGTGAGTGGCATCGACGCCATCATGGGCGGCCACACGCACGACGGCATGCCGGTCGCCTCCATTGTGTCCAACAAAGGCGGCAAGACCATCGTCACCAATGCGGGCTCGAACAGCAAGTTTTTGGGCGTGCTCGACATCGAAGTCAAAGACAAGAAAGTCAGCGATTTCCGCTACAAGCTGCTGCCCGTGTTCTCGAACATGCTGCCCGCCGACAAAGAGATGGACGCGCTCATCACCAAGATTCGCGCGCCTTACGAATCCAAGCTGGCCGAAAAGCTGGCCGTGACCGATGGCTTGTTGTACCGCCGTGGCAACTTCAACGGCACGGGTGACCAGTTGCTGATCGACGCGCTGCTGGACGTGCAGGGCGCAGACATCGCGTTCTCGCCCGGCTTTCGTTGGGGCACCACGCTGCTGCCGGGCCAGGCCATCACGCGCGAGTGGCTGCTCGACATGACCGCCACCACTTATTCGTACGCCACCGTGACCGAGATGACGGGCGAGACCATCAAGACCGTGCTGGAAGATGTGGCCGACAACCTGTTCAACCCCGACCCCTATTACCAGCAAGGCGGCGACATGGTTCGCGTGGGTGGCTTGACATACAGCTGCAACCCGGTGGCCAAGGCAGGCCAACGCATTGGCGATATGCGCCTGAAAGGCCAGCTGATCGACGCGGGTAAAAAGTACAAGGTGGCGGGCTGGGCCCCGGTGGCCGAAGAAGCGCGCAACCAGGGCAACAAGCAGGTCTGGGACGTGGTCGAGACCTGGCTCAAAGCGCAAGGCGGTCGCATCAAGCCACGCCAACTCAACACCCCCAAAATCATGGGCGCATTGCCCAACAAGGGCTACGCCGTTTGATGTGCGCGTGCAGCGCCCTTGGCACTGCCCAGCGCTGCACCGATGGAGGGATCACCATGAAAAGAAGACAACTGTTGTGGGCCAGCGCTGCCATTGGCGGCGCAGCCCTGTGGCCCGAGGCGCGTTTGCTCGCGCAGCAAGCGCAAGACTTCATCGAAGGCCCTCCCGTGGCCGACATTCCGGCGCAAAAGCTGTCACCCCATGTGTGGATGATCTACTCGCCCGACGGATTTCCCACCCCTGAGAACCGGGGCATGATGGCCAATGTGATCTTTGTGGTCACCACGGCCGGGGTGGTGGTGATCGATTCGGGGGCCTCGTTGCAAATCGGCCAGATGGCCATCCGCATGATCCGCCAGGTGACGGACAAACCCGTGGTGGCCGTGTTCAACAGCCACTACCACGGTGACCATTGGCTGGGCAACCACGCCTTTGCCAAGACCTATGGCGATAAGCTGCCCATTTACGCGCTGCCCAGCACCATTGAAAAACTCAAAGGCGCAGAAGGCAACTTGTGGCGCAGCCTGATGGAGCGCTGGACTAACCAGTCCACATTGGGCACGCAAGTGGTGCTGCCCAACACGCCCGTGCAGCATGGCCAAGCGATTCATATCGGCGATGTGACCTTTCGCATGCACCACTATGGCACGGCGCACACGACCTCGGATCTGTGTGTCGAGGTGGTGCAAGACAAGGTGACGGCAGTGGGCGACATCGCCATGACCAACCGCATCGCCAACATGGACGAGGGCTCTTACCCCGGCACCTTCAAATATTACAAAGCCCTGCAGGCCGCCACGGGCGATCAGCTCTGGGTGCCCGGTCACGGCCAGGCCCGCCCAGACCTGCTCAAGACCTATGGCGAATTCATGGCGGGCATTTGGGAGCCCTGCCTCAAAGCGGTGGAAGACAGCCAATCCGAAGCCGACGCCAAAGCCGCCGTGCTGAAAGACCCGCGCGTAGCATCAAGGGCCAAGACCATGGAAGGCTTTGACCGCAATATTGGCAAGTATGTGAGCTTGGCCTACCTTGAGGCGGAAAAAATCGCGTTCTAAAAAGCAAAAATCCGCAACGGTTTGAACGTGTGCGGATTCGGGTTTGGTGGGGGGTGCGGCGGGAAAAGGTTAAGCGTAATTAATCACAAGATGCCTGATATCTGTCATGTCTTCCATTGCGTAGCGAGTGCCCTCACGACCAAGACCTGATTCCTTCCAGCCACCAAAGGGCATATTGTCGATTCGGTAGATGGGTACATCGTTAATCATCAGTCCGCCAACCTCCCAATCTTCAATTGCACGGAATGCATGTTTCAGGTTTTGCGTAAAGAATCCACCTTGCAAACCGTATTTAGAATTGTTGCACCGTGCAATTGCTTCTTCGAATTCATCGTAAACGCTGACGGTCATGACGGGGCCAAAAATTTCTTCGGCTTCCACCTTCATGTTTGGCTGGGTATTGCTGAGCACGGTGGGCTGGACAACAGCACGATCGCGACGACCACCTGTCTCAATTTTTGCGCCCTGAGCAACGGCCTCTTCGACCCAGCTTTGAATGCGAATTGCAGATCCCTCGTCGATCACGGGTCCTATATCGATACCCTCCTCAAGAGGATCGCCGACCTTGCATTTTTCGATTTTTTCAATCAGTTTTTTCAGAAAGTCATCGTAAACCGATCGCTGCACCAAAATCCGTTGGACACCAATGCAGTACTGTCCTCCATAAACAACGCCGCCTCGAACGCAACGCGCTACAGCCTGGTCTATATCGGCATCCTCTGCCACTATCACCGCCCCATTGCCACCTAGCTCTAGAGCCACCTTCTTTCTGCCTGCGATAGATTTGATATGCCATCCAACCTTCGCACTTCCTGTAAAGCTCACCATGGCGAAGCGTTCATCTTTCACCATAGATTCAGCCAAGGGCACCGAGCAATGACACACTTCAAGTGCACCATCGGGAAGTCCTGCATCACGAAGCAGGCCTTGGAGTAAAACTGATGTCAAGGGGGTTTGAGGTGCTGGTTTCAGTACCACGCTATTTCCAACGGCCAACGCTGGAGCAACTTTGTGCAACACCAAATTTAAAGGGAAATTGAAAGGTGCAATCGCCAAAATCGGACCAATAGGGAAACGTCGTGCGATGCCGATACGCCGGCGCATGCCCGAAAGCTTGTCGAGATTTAGATCTTGCAGCGCGATGGGTTTGCCGCTGGAGTCAGTTGACTGATATTCGAAAACACCCGCATCCATATCTAGTGGAACTTCCTCTCCACTAAACCGCCGCGCCTCAGCGGCTGAATTGCTGAGGTTAAAGATTGCTCTGGACACCTCGCCGCGTGCGTCGTAAAGAGGCTTGCCCGCCTCTTGAGCAATCAATTTAGCAAATTCCTCGCGCCGTGCTTTAAGTCCTTCTGCTGCGCGCATCAAGATGTCTGCCCGAACAAATCGTGGCAACTTACGCATGACTTGAAAAGCAGCCTGTGAGCGTTGAATTGCTGATTCAATATCCTGACTTTCTGACTCAGGCATCTCACCCACAACGGCTTTGTTATAGGGGGAAAGAATCTTGACGGTTTTCATAGCAGCACTCCAAAAGAACAAGGCAAATAGTGCTTGCCATTAGATTCTTAAACCAACAGTCAGAGAAGACAGTCCTTCGCAACCATATGTTGCTCAAACTAGAACAGTCTTCATGCAAGGCATGATTTAGCTGTACGTCGATTTGGCTGTGTCAAGCAGCATTGTTAAAAATTTACGCGCCGCACCACAAGGTGCGCGGGACTGCTGAGTGATGATGTCGATACTTGCTGCGGAGCAGAGTGAGTCTTTTAAAGGGCTGGCAGCCAAGGTTTGATTTGAGACCTCTCGTTCGAAAACAATTCGAGGTAAACAAGTCAGCATATCCGTTTGAGATACGAGCTGCTTGATGAGCTGCAGCGAATCAGATTCGAAGGCGATAGTGAGCTCTGACTGCGTAGCATGCATAGTCTGGTCGATCAGTCGACGAATGCCAAATCGACGATTCGGCAAGGCAAATTGATAATTTTTGAGTTGAGAAAAGCTTTTTTCGCCGTCTTGAAAAACGGGATGGCCGGGACGAGCCACCAAGTTCAGGGGTTGCGCAATTCGCGCCCGAAGAACCACATCCTCCCTAGAAGGGCAGTTGAATGCCAAGCCAATTTCAGACTCACCTCGACCCACACGATGCGCCACATCGTTAGAGCCACAAACAACGACTTCGAACTTTATGCCGGGAAAAGAGGCGGAAAAACGAGCAAGAACGTCCGGCAAAAAACTGGTGATTGCACCTTCAATGGAGGCAATTCTTACTGCTCCGTGTCGGAGCTCATCAATGTCTTCAATACGATGTAAAAGTGCTTCCACACCACGATTGTTTTCCTCAACGAACAAGAAAAGCTCTCGGCCGACTTCAGTGAGTTGCATGCCTTTTGCAGTGCGAAAGAATAACTTTGCATCTAGAAATTTCTCAAGTTGAGAAATCTGACGGCTGAGTGCGCTGGGGGCGATGTCTTGTAGGTCAGCAGCCAAACGCAACGAACCATTGCGGGCAATATCAGCGAAATATTTGAGGACATGAGGCTGGAGCATCTTTAGCGGACCTGTTCGCGAAATTAGAACGCACTACTGAACTATATAGGATTCCCGGATGACGGAGGGCTGGTTAAACTGATTTCGCAGTCCCTGGTTTCTGAAATGACACAAAAGGAGAATGACATGGAAAACTTCACGATGGCATCAGTACGCTCCACGGCTAACCGTGGTCGAAGAGCAGTATCACTCTGGATGGCTGCAGTTGCTGCGGTCTCAGTTTTTGGTGTCCAGACTGCCCATGCTCAGGAGGTGATTAAATTCGGTGCACCGCTTCCGATCACGGGACCTTTGGCACCCGAGGCATTGAAACAAAAGCAAGGCTATGACCTCTGGGCCAATCAAGTCAATCTTGCCGGAGGTATCAACGTTGCAGGCAAGAAGATGAAAGTCGAGATCGTTTACATCGACTATCAATCCAACACCCCGCGCGCCGTTCAGGCGACCGAGCGCTTGATCACCCAAGACAATGTCCAATTTGTTTTCGCACCGTTTGGATCTGGAGCAGCCAAAGCGGCCAGCACAGTGGCTGAGCGTTATGGCGTGCCCATGATTGCGGCCACAGCTTCGTCCTCACAGGTCTACGACCAAGGGTATAAGTTCTTGTTTGGCACCTTCACTCCGAATGACACGCTTACAAATCCTCTAACAACAATCATCAGGCAGCGTCTGCCGGATGTAAAAAAAGTCGCAATCTTGGCGCGTAACGATCTCTTCCCCTTGGCCATCGCCCAAGAGATGGAAAAGTCTTCCAAAGAACGTGGTCTGGAGGTGGTGTATTTTGAAAAGTTCGCCATCAACACCCTCGATCACTCTTCTGCATTGGCGCAAATCAAGGCGGCAAATCCACAGTGGATTTTTGCCACTGGTTACACGAACGACCTCGTGCTTATGCGAAAGCAGATGACAGATCAACGCATTGAGGCCCCTGTTGTCACGATGATTGCTGCACCCGCCTATCAAGAGTTTATTGATGCCGCTGGCAAGGGAGCTGAAAACATCACCAGTGCCGCTTGGTGGCATCCAGCCGTTCGCTATAAAGGCATTGATATTTTCGGCACAACCGAGAGCTATGTAAAACTTTTCAAAGACACTTACAAAGTTGATCCTGATTACGCAAATGCATCAGCATCGGTATCGGGTGCACTGTTTCAGATTGCCATCGAGAAATCAGGCACGATAAATCGTCAAAAAGTAAGAGATGAGCTGGCCAAGATGGATGTCACAACATTCTGGGGTCAAGTGAAATTTGGACCTAATGGCCAAATCACCTCGCTTGAGCCGCCTATTTTCCAAATTCAGAATGCAAAGCCGATTGTTGTCCACCCCGCAGGAATCAAGCAAGGTGATTTGAGAATTGGTGTCAAGTAAGTTGGTTGAGTGTGTGCTGTGGCGGCAGGTGCGGCCACAGCACTTTTAACGCCATTGCTATTGAATAAAGAAAACCCCGAATCATGCTGGCTCTACAAGTTCTAACAAATGGCTTGGTACTGGGATGCCTGTATGCGTGTATCGCTGCGGGTTTTTCACTGGTATGGGGGGTGCTCAACGTCATCAACATCATGCATGGTGGTTTTATCGTAGCGGGGTCTTACCTGGCTTGGCTTGCATACAGCAGCATGGGCATCGATCCTTGGTTTACGCTTTTGATTGCCGCCCCTTTGTTTTTCGGTATTGGCTATCTTATTCAGCGCGGAATACTGAACCGTGTGATTGCTGCACCAGTTTTGGTCACGCTCACACTGACGTTCGGTATGGATCTGATCCTAAACAACGGGATGCTTCTTGCATTTAGCGCTGACTACCGAAAACTTATTCTTTCGCCTCCCCTTGGCTCATTTTTGTTAGCGGGAATTGTGGTGCCAGTTGACCGATTGCTCGCCATGGTGCTGGCACTGGGTTTGACTTTTGCACTTTATTTAATTTTGCGACACTCGCGCATCGGGCGCGCAATCATTGCTGTACGCATGGATCGTGATGCATCTTTGTTGATGGGCGTTGATATCAAAATCATTTATGCAGTTGCCTTTGGGCTTGGGGCAGCGATGGCTGGTTGTGCAGGCGTTCTATTGGCTTTAATTTTTCCTATTTCACCGCTTTCGGCCGGAGCGTACTTGGGCAAAGCTTTTGTTGTGTGCGTTCTAGGTGGTTTAGGAAGTGTGCCTGGTGCGATCTTGGGCGGACTATTTCTGGGCGTTACTGAAAGCATAGGGGCAGTAGTATTCGGACCAGAGCATTCCGTGACACTTTCATTTTCATTGTTGATAGTCTTTTTAATTCTTCGCCCTCAAGGGATTTTAGGCAAGAAGGGGTACGAATGAGCCGCAATAGCCTTTGGATAATTGTAGGTTTGGTTGGACTACTGAGCCTTCTGCCATTGGTGGGAGGCGCTTATGCTCTGCGCATTGGCACATTTGCCAGTATGTATGCGATCTTGGCTGTTTCATGGAATGTGATCGGAGGCATGGCGGGATACCCGTCGTTTGCAACTGCTGCCTTTTTCGGATTTGGTGCTTATGCTGGTGGAATCATGCTGGCTGGCGGTGCGTCATTGGCTTTCGCAACGGTCGCTGCTGGGCTCATGACGTTCATTGCAGCATTTTTATTTGGAGTTGTCTTACTTAGGCTCAAGGGCCATTACTTTGCAATTGGAAGCCTTGCTGTAGCCGAAGTCCTGCGAGAACTCACCAATGCAGCAACGGAGCTTACTGGAGGCGGTATGGGACTGAATATCCCAATGTCGTTATCGTTAAAGAGCGTTGAAGGAGAAGCACAGTTTATCTTTTATGTCATGTGGTCTCTTCTGATTGTGACCTTAATGGTTGTCATCGGAATTGAAAAATCAAAGTTGGGTTTTGGCCTTCGCTGCATTTGTCAAAATGAGTCTGCAGCGGACATGATTGGCGTGAACTCTACACTTTATAAAAGCCTGGCTTTTGGCTTTTCAGGTATCTTTGTTGCTATGGCAGGGGTAATTTATGCAGGCTGGGTTCACTACATTGAACCCCCTGATGTTTACGATATTCTTTACTCGGTTAAGCCTATCGTGATGGCCCTTTTGGGTGGCTTGGGATCGACGTTGGGCGCCGTGATGGGTGCCTTTCTCTTTCTTGGCATTGAAGAGTTTGTATGGCGCAATCTGTTAAATCTACACACTGGCGTGCTTGGACTTTTAATTGTGGTGCTGCTGCTGTTTCTTCCCAAAGGTCTTGTCTCATTTGGGAGCAGTTGGCTTGGAAAACGACTCATTCGCCAAAATGGAGGCTCACGTGACTGAGCTACTTAAGCTTAACAACTTGAGTCGGCGTTTCGGCGGCCTTCAAGCCTTGGAAAATGTCTCACTCTCGATTGGAGAAGGCGAAGTTGTGGGCCTCATTGGACCAAACGGTGCTGGCAAGACAACCTTGGTGAATGTGATTACCGGGGTGCACACGGCAACGGGCGGACAGGTGCTTTACCAAGGTAAAGATATCACTCGCTATAAGCCCTATGAGACAGCACGAATTGGACTCGCACGAACATTTCAGATTGTTCAGCCTTTCCCTGATCTCACAGTCTTAGATAACGTAACTGCAGCTGCAATTTTTTCAAGGTCAGGTTTTTCAATTCGTCAGGCTCAGGAGTTTGCTCAGGAGCAGCTCGAATTTGTTGGACTTTTCCCTCAAGCCAACTTGCCTGCAGCGAGTTTGACTCTGGCAATGCGTAAACGTCTTGAGTTGGCAAAGACCTTGGCCATGCGACCCAAACTGCTATTTTTAGATGAAGTCAATGCGGGCCTTAATTCAGCTGAGGTCGAGCAGGCTATGTCGCTGATTAAGAAGATTGCAGCAACGGGAACCACCATCGTGCTTATTGAGCACTTGATCAAAGTGGTGGTTACCGTTTGCAGCAGAATTGTGGTGCTTCATAACGGTCAGCTGATTTCTGAAGGGGACCCTCGCCAGGTGGTTAATGACCCCAAAGTGGTGGAAGCCTATCTTGGTAAACGTTACTCGCAGGCAGCAAAGGATCACTTAAAGAATGCCGAGGTAAGCCTTGACTGAATTTTTAAAAGTAAGCTCACTCCGGGCCGGGTATGGTGAGATTAATGTTTTGTGGGGCGTTGATTTCACCATCAAAAAAGGCGAGATCACAGCGTTGATCGGTTCAAACGGCGCTGGTAAGTCAACATTGATGCGCACTTTGTCTGGATTGATTGCACCCACTGAAGGTGAGATCCTATTTGAGGGCGCCTCAATTGGGAAAGAGCCCCCAGCTCAGATATTGGCCCGTGGAATTGCCCATGTGCCTGAAGGAAGAAGGCTTTTTGGAGCGATGTCTGTCGAAGAAAACCTGATGATGGGTGCTTATCTTCGAACGCAGTTATCGCGAGCAGAACTGGCCCGAGAGCTAGAGCGGGTTTATCAGATTTTCCCAAAGCTCTACGAGCGACGCAGACAGGCGGCCTCGACCATGTCGGGAGGAGAGCAGCAGATGTGTGCCATTGGGCGTGGACTCATGAGCGCTCCAACTTTGCTGATGATCGACGAGCTTTCTTTAGGCTTGGCGCCTGTGCTGATTGAGCATCTGATAGGTTCATTGATCAAGCTCAACGAAGAGGGGTTGTCAATTTTTGTTGTGGAGCAAGATGTGGTAACAGCCCTTGAGGTTTCTCAGGCTAGCTTGGTCATGGACCAAGGGCGCATTGTTCGACAAGGTGCAAGTAAAGACCTTTTGGCTGATCCTTCAATTCGTGCCGCATATTTGGGCGAACTCGCCTAGTCGAATCGATATTTGATCAAAAATTTCACACTCAGTCTTTCAATTTTTTAAGTGAGATCAACATGACAGCAACTGTATTTGAGGCAGGTGGGTACCGTTATGCGCCTGGAGTCTCGCAGTATTCGGCAGGCGTCGCTGCACAGCCTGGCTTTGCACTGCATCGAGTCCGTTTCAGTAAGCCCTTGTCGCTTGCAAGTGGTTTTGAACACATCGAGGCTCATCTAAAAGATATTGGACGTCCAGTTCAAGCCTTTTGTGCATGTGAACTTCGCTCACCTGCACCATTTACCGAACAAGGTTTTCGTGACTTCAATGAGATTTATATTGGCACACTCAAGCGATGGGACATTTTTCTAGAAGGTGTTAATCCAGTTGCGCGAAGCAATGTTTGCCCCCAGATTGCGCCTCCTGCTGAGCCGAGCATTCATGCCTTTTGTTACACGGTGCCTGCTACCAATGCAGAACCATCTTTTGTTGTAGCCGGTAGTGCGGAGGCCCCCGAAGGGCATGGTTCTTATCGCGAAGTTACTGTGTCATTGGGTGATTTATCAAATGAGGGTCTTCGAAAAAAGATGAGCTTCGTGATAAATGAAATGCAACGTCGAATGCGGCAGCTTGGGTTTGACTGGCCTGATGTTACGGCCACGCAGATTTACACCATCCATGATTTTCACAGTCTGTTGGCCGAGCAATTCAAGGAAACCAAGGCCCTTGGCCATGGTCTAACATGGCACTTCAATCGCCCGCCAGTAGTAGATTTAGAGTACGAGATGGATTGTCGAGCTGTGTTTCAAGAACATGTCGTAAAAGTCTAACTGTCTACAAATGCAGCAGCGAAAGGTCGCTCTCTTGGGCTATGGAGCCATCGACCAAGAAATCATTCAGTCTTGTCGATTGATGCCTTTGGGACCGCAAATTCTTTTGCTGTCTCCGATTGTTGGAGATTTCGAAAGCGAAGAAACACGCACAACGTTCAGTCCTCCGAAACCCGCCAAACTCGAAGAAATGGCGCAAGCCGGCCGATTTCCTGAGCCCAAACATTACGCGATCCATTTGGGTGAAAACGACTGGCTGAGCATCCCCGCCAATGTGGTGAGCTTTGGCCAGCTGACGGGAATACCCGTTTGGTTACCCGTTGTTAAAATGAATTCGCGCAATGGCGCGTTTTTTTAAGAGTGACCATGAGACAAATTCTTCGACATGCTTTCGCAATCGTTTTGTTGGCAAGCTCAGCAATCGCAAGCGCGCAGGCATTCCCATCCAAGCCGATCAAGATCGTGGTGCCTTTCCCAGCTGGGGGCACGGTTGATTTTTTCGCACGTGTTGTCAGTACCAAGTTGTCCGAATCTTTGGGTCAATCGGTATTGGTTGAAAACCGAGCTGGAGCAGGCGGCAATATTGCTGTTGAGGCTGTAGCCAAATCAGCCCCAGATGGTTACACCCTCCTGATGGGCTCTGAAATTGTCGCCATCAACACGTCGCTCTACAACAAGCTGGCATACGATCCCATCAAGGATTTAGCCCCCATCACGCTGGTTGGAACTGTTCCCAACATTTTGATTGTTCATCCCTCTTTGCCTGTCAATTCGGTAAGGGATTTGATTGCGTTGGCAGCCAAGTCCCCAGGCAAAATTTCTTTCGCGTCCACTGGTCAGGGCACGTCGAGCCATCTGTCTTCTGAGTTGTTCAAGCTCATGACCAATGTGGATCTGTTGCACGTGCCCTACAAGGGCGGCCCACCAGCTGTGGCTGACTTGATCGGCGGCCAAGTCAACATGATGTTCATCAACATGCCTACTGGCATTACCCATGTCAGAACGGGTAAGGCAAAAATACTTGCAGTCAGTAGTATCCGCCGAGTTGCACAACTGCCAGACGTTCCTACGGTCGACCAGGCGGGCGTTAAGGGCTATGAGACCAGCGCTTGGTCTGGCTTGTACGCCCCGGCAGGTACGCCTCCTGAGGTCATTGCCAAAATCAATGCCGAAGTGGTCAAGATTTTGAAGATGCCTGCCGTGCGTGAACAACTCGCTGGCCAAGGAGCCGAGGCTGTGGGTGACACCCCTGAAGAGTTCTCGCGTTTCACTAAAGAGGAAATCGTAAAGTGGGCCAAGATCATCAAGATCTCGGGAGCTAAAGTTGAGTGAAGCAAGACTGCAAATTGCCGTTGGTGATTACGACCGCACGCGACCACTGATTGATGGGGTGGTCCGTGTGGAGGGCTGCGACTCTGAGGTCATCACCGGTGACCTTGAAGAAATTTTTGAGCGCGCATTCGAACACGCAAGCTATGAAGTCACTGAGCTGTCGTTCAGTAACTACCTGATTGCTTCGTCACGCAACGAGTGCCAGTACGTGGCGTTGCCTATATTTCCATCACGGTCTTTTAGGCACTCAGCCATATATGTGCGTTCTGGCAGCGGAATCGCATCTCCCCGAGACCTCCAAGGCAAGCGCATTGGTTGCAGGGAGTATTCAAACACGGCATCACTTGTTGTTCGAGGCATCTTGGCTGATGAATACGGACTGCAACCTGAAAGCAGTGAATGGATAGTGGGTGATGTGGACCGCGCTGAGCGTCAGTCCATCGATGATCGAAATTGGCCCAAGGGGCGCGTCAAGATCCAAGGTATCGTTGGCGAATCTTTGACCACGCTGATGGAGCGTGGAGAACTTGACGCATTGATTGCATACAAGCCGCCGTCTAAGTTTGGCCTCAACTCCGCAATGGAGCGCTTGTTCCCGCAATGGCGTTCGGTTGAGCAGGACTATTTTCTTCGGACCAAACGTTTTCCCATCATGCACGTGATGGCTGTTCGAAAGGACGTGTTGAAGGAGCGTCCAGAAGTGATCGGCAGTCTTATGGACGCGTTCTCCAAAGCCAAGACCATTGCGCAATCGCGTCTTTCGATTCATCAAGCGCATCCCGTGATGTTGCCTTGGTTAACTGCAGAGCATGAGCAAACGCAAGCCGTGATGGGGCATGATTTTTGGCCTTACGGCATGGATGCCAACTTCGATATGGTCAAGACGCAGATTCGTTGGTCATTCGAGCAAGGGCTCATACCTCGTCAATATGATGTCCAAGAGATGTTCGTATCGGGGCCACGCTGAATCCTTAGGGGGCTAGATTTTGAAAATTGGCATCGTTGGTTATGGCGCGATGGCGCAGTCTCTTTGTCAACTGTTGGAGACGCATGCGCCACAGATCCAGGTCGTCAAAGTGTTGATTCGAAGTGGAAGCAAGGCTCAAACAAAGCCTTTGCCTCCAGGTGCGGAATTTGCCTTCACTACAGCGCAATTGCTCGCGACGCATTTGGACATGGTGGTCGAATGCGCCGGCCATGCCGCACTCAAGCAGGTCGGTCCCGATGTGCTCAAGTCAGGGGTTGATTTGTTGATTGCCTCGGTTGGGGCCATGGCCGATGCACCGACTGAACAGGCTTTAATTGAATCGGCGCTGCTATCCGGTGCAAAGCTGCGAATTCCAGCAGGTGCAGTCGGAGGCCTGGATGTTTTAGGCGCAGCTAAATTGGCAGGCATTGACTCAGTCATTTACAGCTCTCGCAAACACCCCAACGCATGGAGGGGCACGCCAGCTGAAAAGCTGGTCGAGCTTGAGCATTTGACCGCGCCCACGACATTTTTTGTCGGTGACGCGCGACATGCTGCAGTGACATTTCCCCAGAATGCCAATGTGGCAGCGGTTGTTGCATTGGCAAGTATTGGTTTTGATCGCACACAAGTGACACTGACCGCTGATCCTTCGGCAACCGGTAACACGCATGGCATACACGCCAAAGGCAACTTTGGAGAGGTCACGCTGACCATCAGTGGCAAAACGCTGGCAGACAATCCGAAAACGTCGATGCTTGCACCATTGAGCTTGGTTCGTTCTCTGATGAACTTGGAGCAGACGGTGGTCATTGGCTGATGCGTCAGCGCCTGTATTTTTTTGGCCATTGCCGGTATGGACCGGATGATTTACGGCGCTGTCTCGGTGCATCGCTTGATGCTGATCCGGGAGAACTTAAGCGAGGATTCGATCGGGCAAACCATCAAAGAACATCGGCTAGAAGATGATCCGGGCTCAAGGCTAGAGCCTGCGGGCCTTTTCAGGTGACCAGTTTTTTTATCTGGTCAAATGCCACTACGCAGGTCTGTCCACTTTTGCCAGACTTGCGCGATTCAAAAAACCGATGATTGGAAGATGGAGGAACACCATGCAAACCGATGAAACCTTTGAAGCCCTTTTGCCCCTGCGTGAAGATTTGGCGCTGGCCTTGCGTGCTGCTGCCCACCAGGGGTTGAGCGAGGGCGTGTGCAACCACTTCAGTGTGGCGGTGCCTGGACAGGACGACTGGTTTTTGCTCAACCCACGAGGCCTGCATTGGAGTGAGGTGCAAGCGCCTGACATCGTGATGTGCAATGCGGCCGGTGAGCAGTTGGCGGGCCGTCACCCGGTGGAGCCCACGGCCATGTTCATCCATGCTGCGGTGCACCGCATTGCGCGAAAGTCGGTCGTGCTGCACACCCACATGCCGCACGCCACGGCCCTCACCTTGACGGCAGCGCGAGCCCTAGACACACGGTTGTCCCAAACCGCCATGCGCTTTCATGGCCGCTTGGCGGTGGACGCCCACTACAACGGGCTGGCCTTGGACATGACCGAGGGTGAGCGCATGGCGAATGCGATGAATGGGGCAGATGTGGTGTTCTTGGGCAACCATGGCGTCATCGTGTGCGGTGAGCGGGTGGACTACGCCTATGACGACTTGTACTATTTGGAACGCGCCTGCCAAGCGCAGGTGTTGGCGGCGTCGACCGGTGTGGCGCTGAAACCTGTGGACGCCGAGCTCGCTCAGCGCGTGGCAGATCAGACCAATGGGGAACGGCTTCAGTCGGAGTTGTTTTTCGCCAGCTTGCGCAGGATGGTGGGTTGAGGCTAAAGATCCGGCCCATTGAAGTTGACATGACAGAGCAGCCCCTGTTTTTGTCATCCCGGGCGAAGACCCGGGATCCAGTTTGTCACTGGTTTTTGTGAGCTTGAAAGCTGGTTTTTGTGTTTCTTTTGTATTCGCTTTGCTGAAGGCAGAGCGGCGGACGAAGCCCGTGGCCTGATGACCCAGCGGTCGCGCGAAGCGTGTCCGTATTGCCTGCACAGGAGCTGGCACACGCAAGCCAATGAGTCTGTGAGATAGAAAGTCTATATGGTGGCACACGTTTTGCCTGGGGCTGCTCTTGTGCAGGACGCCTGCCAACCTGGGTGGGTCTTTTGGAAGCCCGGCACATGGGCGGGGTGTTTGGGTAGGGTGCTGTCATTTGCCCGCAAAGCATTCGCGTTATCCTGTGCGCGTCATTCCACAGGAGTTTTCAAATGGTCAAATCCACCGCCATCTTCGCCGCTGCATTCATCAGCTTGAGCGCCTTTGCTCAGGCACCCGCAGCGCCCGCAGCCGCCGCATCGACATGCACCGCGTCAGCAGCCGAAAAGAAGCTTGCTGGGGCTGCGAAAACATCGTTCATGAAGAAGTGTGAAAGCGACGCAGCAGCGGCGTGCGAGCTGGCCGCCACCGAGAAGAAGCTCGTAGGCGCGGCGAAGAATGCCAATGTGAAAAAGTGCACCAAAGACGCGGTCGGCGGCTGATCACATATCCAGTTCAGACTGCACCGCGTTTTCCTTTTTCACGAAGGTGAAGGTGAATTGCAGGCTGTACACGGATCGGCCGCAGGGTGTACTGAGTTTTGTTTAAACGGGGCTGCGATCAGTCCTTGGCCATCCTGCCTTCGAACTGAACGGGTTCCAGGCGGTGATGAAGGCCGCGCTCAGGGCGTTGAGCTCGGCCATGAGCGCTTTGAGTTCGTCATTGTTCATTTTCATTCCTAGGTTGCTGTTGTTACTGATGTGCGTGCCACAACTCCTTCGAGATCCCCGTGCACTGCAGCCAGCAGTTCTGGGCTTACGGCTTTGAGGAAGTCCCTCAACAGTCGCTGGGCGTGGCGATCCAAAGGCAGGCTGTATTTGTCAGCTGCCCATTGAATGAACAAGGCCCACACCGGGGCGGCCGATCCAGCCGTCTTCATGTGCTTGGTGATCAGCCAATCCATGTAATTGACTTGGTTTGTTCGAATGCAGGCGGCCAGCGCAGATCGGAATCGCGTGTGCGTCAGTGCTATCTGGTTGAAGCTGGTCAGCAATTGATGCACCGGGTTGTCTGCATCATTCTGGTTGGCCAGGATCGCCTTCAGTTCATCCGATGTGCCCTGCGGTTTTTTGACGGTGTGCGTGCTTTGCCGCGGTTGATTGGGCGTGCTGACCATTTCCTTGAATTTCTGGACGATGCTTTTGCCAGGCTTGGCATGCGCAGTTGTTTTCTCGCTCGAGCTTGAACTTCTGAGAAAAGCCGGGATCTCAATGTCATCCATGCCTGAATTCCCCATGCCATCAACGCGGGCGGCAGAATGAGTCCGATTTGAACGCCACATGGCCGGGACAGACTGGCTCATGTTGATGCGAGATTCAGCCATGAAGGGCGTGTTGTCACTGCCGGTCCGCATCACTCGAAGCGGTGTTTGCCTGCGTGAATACGCCACCGTTCCGTTGCCACTCCAGCCCGCTGCCAGCATGGGCCTGACCTGGAGCAACTCCGGCAAATCTTCTGCTTTCTCGCTTTCCACTCGCTCGTGGACAAGGATCAAATTGGTTTCGCTGGTGACCAATTGATAGTCGACAGCGAGGCGCTCTCGTTCTTTGGCCTGCGCCATATCGTTCAAGCGCAATGCGGCTGCAATCCGGGACAGGTCTAGGCCTTCATCCCAAATGACAGGGCAGGGCGTAGGTTGGCCGTTGGGATAAACGGTCTGGATCACATTCAGTTCATCCCGTGCGGTCCCTTGCGTATTGATTTGCGTCCATGACATCAAGGCGCTGCCATCTGCGGCATGCCCCGCAGATTTGGATTGCCAGACGATAGGCGCTG
>Ga0070374_10000455_pt1 | contig 16429 bp, 14 predicted proteins | sample LauGreSuBDMM15SN_2_FD_66374 | JGI IMG/M metagenome (GOLD analysis project Ga0070374, IMG submission 66374) | Freshwater lake microbial communities from Lake Michigan, USA - Su13.BD.MM15.SN (version 4) (version 4) | ecosystem: Environmental > Aquatic > Freshwater > Lake | place: Lake Michigan...
GCCCCACCAAAGTCACAATATCAAATCGAAGAGGAGAAGCGACTCCAACATGAAGAGTCGATGGATCCGGATCTTCTTGCGAAATTTAAGCATCGCTTTCAGTTGGAGTTAGAAGAGATTTCTTATCTAGAGTGGCGTGCTATGCAACCTCAGTGGCAGTTTCTAGTGATGAAAGCTGAAAAGGATCCCAACTCACAAGCAATACTTGGTGGATTTGTTGGCCCTCGCGCAGTTACGACAGCGGCTGGTGTACTCATAGGTACAACAGTAATTGGCACCGAACCTGATGACACGAACAATGATGAAGGTGGTGAATCTAGTGATAGCTCTGGGGACGATGAAGGCGGAATCGCTGGCTTTTTGGGTGATATTTTCTCCTAGTTATCTTTTCCCACGAGACTCTGCCCTGACCGGTCACATTCCAAAAACTTCCTAGTTACACATCCACGATTTATGAGTAAACGAGCGTAATCTTTTCCCATACCGTTAGGAGAAAACGATGCAAGTATTTGGATCACTCTTGTTTATGTGGGGCGGACTCGATTGGTTTATGGGTACTGAGGGTGTAGACGTCTACTACGACTGGTTCGGGATCTACCTACCCGATGCAATTTATGACTACTCGCACTGGATAGCGATGGGCGTGGGAAGCATGCTCTTTGCCGCAGGTAACCAGAGTAAGTAACTAGTAGAAACAGTATTCTGGTAACTACTTCAAAATCTTCTTGTTTTTGCAACCTTCTAGTTGGACACATAGATACTTGAATTCTACAGCAATGCCCATACCCTCAGTATCTCGGTATTTCGCAGCAACAATTGCAATTACTTGACCTGCAGCATTCAAAACTGGACCTCCCGAATTACCAGGATTGATAGTTGCGTCAGTAACTATTGAATCTTCGTCAAAATTCGTAATGCTGCCTTGGGTCGTACTGCCTGAAAGTGCCCTTCCGCCGGGAGCCGGGCTTCCTACAACCATTACCCAATGGCCCGCTTTTGCGGAATTATCATCGGTTACGGTAGAAAGTGCGGGTAGATAAGTTTCTACTAGAACCACGGCAAGATCATAATCAACGTCGTATCTATAAACATAACCATCAAACGAAACTCCTGAGTTACCTGGCTTGATCGTCACTGAAGAATCTTGACATCCATCAATTACATGATGATTAGTCACAATTTCCGTCGTAAAATTATTATCATCAGACGTTGTCGGATCATCTGATAAGTCAATTACCCAACCACTTCCGGTGATGGAAGAACCATCAGAGAGGGAGCATTCGATTGTGACAGTTGAGGCTTTAGCATTATTAATGAGAGTTTGAAGCATTGATGGTTGCTTGTAAAGATCCAAGATCGTGGGTTCTGCCGTTGTGTTACTAATAATTATTGGAGCTTGGGACACAGTCTTCTCATCCCCACCAAATACACCAGAAAGAAGAGAGCCAGCAATGGCTGTTAGGGCAGCTGCGCCAATAGCAGCAATAACTTTCTTGGCCGCGAACTTCGGGTTAATGTTTAAATTCAGATTGATCGATTTTGAATCATCCTTGAGGTCATCTGAATCGTCAGAATCCCACATACTCGCGGAGTTATCATCATCCCAAGGATTATCGGATTCATCGTAATTTTTACGACTCATTTAAATGAACTTCCCAACTTCAAAAGGACTTGGCCATCCGAGGAGATAGCTCAATCCTATCCACATTAATCCTAATTGTATAAGGATTATGAGATGCCCGCCCACGAAGCCGGGGAGGAATAGAGCTCTCGAGAAGCGGAACTCATCTGAATTTGGGTTTCTCGGAAAACGGAACTGAATACTGTATTTCAGGGCTGACCCAAGGTTGAAGGCTGCTACCGCAAGAATCGAATTCACCAAAAGGGTATTTCCCTGAAGTAATTTGTCAGCGGATAGAAACTGTGGCTCAATGTAGCCAGATGCCTCAAGTGCAAGATAAAGGATTCCTAACAGAACTATCCCCGTAATCCAACCCCATATATTCCGTACCGTTGAAACTAGAATCAGTATTATAAAGATGCCTGCACCAATCGCCCAATACGCAGTGAGTTCGGATGCTACTAATCGAGCAGTGATGAGAAAAACTACGGCACTCGAGATCGGGCCAAAGAGTGAAATAAAAGCTGAAGTCAATCTTCTGAAGAATCTTCCTTGGTAATGGTAAGTAACGCCACTTGTATCGCGCTCCACGCGAATATAGGAGACCTTTCCAAAAGTGAGAGCTGCCATCTGTGCATGGCCTATCTCATGGATCAGTGTCTCGCCTAAGCGCAAAATACCAATCCGATTTATCAAACCAAGCAACAGGCCCGCATAAACTGAGATCATTGCTGATCTCGGCACTTCCCAAAATTGTCCCGAGAGTAAACTGCTGAGGAGCAGCACCAACGTAAATACCATCACAGTCGTTAGGCCAATAAGCCACCAGATGATATTTCGTAGCGCTTGCATTAAAGTAATGAAACCTTTATATCTGCTGATCCTAAAATTGGTGAGAGCGTGACTCGTGCCGGAACTGAAATCCCCAATAATCCTGTTTTTACTCGACACTCAATCGGGTCTGTGTAGAAATAGAACTTATTCTGTGGGCATTCCACATCGAGATTTGCGCCTGAGGCATCATCGATCTGATTTGAGACTCGCCCCGCTAGATAGTAAGCGTTCCCTGGAGTGACGAATACTACTTGCAATGCAGTTGAGAAAATAATCGCTGCCAGCCAAAGTGATGTTGCTTTGCGCCCACCATCAGCGCTATACAACTTAAGTAAATTTGGAGTGTATGCAAAATTCTTAAGATTTTTCAGATAGAAATTTAAGGACTTAGACCCCTCATACTTGAACATCACCCATGTGAGTCCGACCAAAGTCGAGCCCAGGACGGAAACGAATACTGAGTGCAGAAGTGAGCTAGGAAGCGGCAGAACTAAATCGAGCAATATTCCCATCAATGGGGCGAATGCGACTATCGATACGAGTGGGAAACGCGAACGGGTGTTTGTAAATCCACTCAAGCCAGAATCGGAGGACTTATTCTTACGACCACAGATGTGATCCGCTTCAAAAGTTTCGTAGCAGAGAGGGCAGTCTTCACTCACTCTTGATTACTCTTCTCTTTCTTGATTGAAGTAACAAAGGGGTCATTATCAGGCTCGCCATACCTGTTAGCTTCCATATCGCCGTCTTTAGTTGTCCACCGAACTAGGAGAAGAAGTCCAACGATGGGAATAAGTATAAAAAGCCAAGTTAGGCCAGATCGACCAACATCATGCATGCGTCGCGTCCAGACCGCCATCAGTGGAACGATTATTGAGAGCGTGAGAAGAAAATAAATCAAAGTCAGAATTGAATACCAGGTACCTTCTCCAGTTTCTGCTAAGAAAAGTGGCCATGCGAATAAGAAGGAAACCAGAACAAACCACCAAAACTCAGACTTGGAGGCTCTACCCTTGAATTTGAAATACTTTCGATAACACTTAGCTACCGCTTCGAAGAAAGTCATATCAGTTACTCCTACATAGATAGTCAAACGCTCTTTGACCGACACCATCAATATATGTACCTAGTCCATTCATTCCCGGATACCGGAGAACAAATTTGGATTCAAAGGCACTGATAATCGCCGTACGATCAAATTTGCCATCTTCTGCGATTGCTTCGTCCTTAGCCTGACAAAATGCCCATCCCATATTGATGAGTTCATTATCCGAAATATTAAGTAGCTTTGATCGTGGATGCTCTATCCGAAATTCCTTCTTATACTCACTCATCGCAGCCAAATAGATTTTTTGAGTAATTTCATCCGGTTTCTTGTCATCTGGGAAAGATGGCAAAGCTAATGGTGGCATCTCTTCGCCATTAGCAATATAGGCAAGAGCCCTGAATGTATCTAAAGATACGTTGAATTGTGGATGTGTAAAATTCCACACTGACTTAACTCCTAGGTAACCTGAGTAGCCAATTACAGAGAGTAGAGAGATAAGCAAGATTGAAGTAATGGAGACCGTGGTTATTGGAATCCTAACCTTAACTTGCACCGAACTTGCATTACTTACCCTCACTCTTTTTTGCTTAGACACTTGTGCCACCTGTGATTTCACTTGAAATTTCTATCTCGCTTTTTTCGTCCTCAGGCGACAAAGTTTTTACGCCATCTGCAAAGACAGCAAAATCAGAGGCATCAGCCCACTCACTCACATCTACTCGAACAACGATGTCCATAGGCATCACAGCTTTGGCGGAAGATCTCTGAACATTTATACTATATTCCTTATCAGGGAAGTAGTGTGGGACAACTGCCTTCGATGTGATCTTTGATGAATTATTTATAATCGATGTTTTATCGTGAACATTGAAAACGCCGAATGGGGCTGTCTCGTCAGTCAGAATCTCGTTAAGAAATTCTTTCCAGTCTTGACTTATATCTTCCTCATCAATCCAGCTAGTTCTAAATGCAACTTTACTAAATCCATCATCCCTAAGTGAGACCACCTCCGGACGATCTTTAGAATCCCAATTAGCAAGAACTTCAAAATGTAAATCCTTGATCGCTCGGATTAGTCTCTGCCTACTGACACGATCATGAATCGATGTATTTTCAAAAGCTTCAAGAAGGAGCTTCTGTGCATTTGCTGCACTTACTAAAGAATCGGTATCCAGACTCTTCAACGACAGTGAATTTGCGTCGATCATCTTGCTATCAGCGTGAATTCGGGCTATCTCATCGAGCCCCTTTGTGCGCCAACCAGGTGACATCAATACACCAAGGGCCCGTTTTTTCAGACGTGCCATTTTCTCTTCATCTGTATCAACTGCACGGGCTATGGATACACACGCTGGCAAAGAAGCAGAATCAAATGCTGTTGTGACCTGCGCCTTTGCAGTCGCATTGGATTGGAGTTGTACTCGATATGCTTTTGCGAGCACTTGTAGAATAGGTTCGACAAGTGGTTGTTGTTGAGCCAAGCGGGTGTGTTGCTTTACCGCATGTTTGATCTGTTCATATTGCTGTTTATGCTTACTCGTAAAGAGTGACAACTGTTTTTGCGTTTTAGCCACACTTTTTGCATATTTCCATAGGTTTGATAGCCAAAATGCGCTTGCAATTCCGCTGATCATGATCATGGTATTTGCTATGCCCAAATTAAAGAGCGGGAGAAATTTCATTATCCATTCGTACTCATTATACGTTAACCCTACAACAGAGAGAATATAAGCTGTAGCCAAGGGAATTAGAAAAGCTCGTCGAGCAAATTGTCGGTAGCGCTTTACTGCTTCCGAATTAGTAAATTCTATATTGCTTGATATAAATGCCGTGGCTTCAGTTTCTGCTTGCTTTGCCTTGAGCACTTCCTCATTAACTCTCTCGGCTAAGCGCCAGGCGATCGATTTTGCTTGATCATTTTTCCACTGGGAAAGATCTATCAATGATTCTGTGAGGACGGCGTCCTCATCAATTTTATCCTTGAAACGTCTTGATGCCCTGTCAAGGTAACGCTCGTATGCCTTGAGGCGGCTGACAGCGAGTTCATGGTCGATCTGTCGGGAGGTTAACCGGCGCTTTGAAACCTTCACAATGTGCTCCGTAAGATCGCACGGTTCATATCTCTCCTTAACAAACTCTAATTCATCACGCCAATCCGGTACTACTAGTTCGGGGAGCAATCTTCCGTCTAGGATTGTTAAATCTTCCTGATATTCATTTTCTTGCGCAAGGAGCTCCGGATCAATTGGTTCAGGTGCTGGTTCTGTAATGGTTTCAAGATTTACAGTCAAACTTTCTGGAAGATCGGATGAAGGGAAAGTCTCGCCATGGCTATTAAACGAATTGTTAATTCGCCCCACCGGTTGAGTTACATTTTCTGTGCCTGTCTCAATTACATCCGTTGATGCGACCACTTCAACTGTCTCGGAATCACTAACAGCCGTGGATGCTTCAGCGTGCGTGCTCCCAGGAATTGAATTTTCGGAAGGAGGTACGGGCTCCTCGGGAACCAAAACGGGCAGTATTTCTTTGTCGAGCTCTGTTATGGGTTCGTCGTTCCACATATCCTCGCGGCTAGCAGCCGCTTCTTCTATGCTATCCAAAGCTTGGAGTGAAACGTCTTCTTCGGATTTCTCGGGGGTGCCAAATAGCTTTTTCCAAATACTCACTTCTTTCCACGTCCCTTCCGTGAAAAGATTCTGCGCCAAAAACTCTTTCCATCGCCGGTTGCAGAATTTGGATCATATGTTGTTGAAGCGGAAATCACTTGGCCACTCTTGCTACTCTTTGAACCACCAGAAGAACTGCCTCCCTCTGATTTACGCTTAGCCTTATCTGTGATTGCACGAGGTAATTTGTGTGTGTGATCGCCTTTGACTTTACTTGAGAACCTTTTATCGGATTCCAGCTCCGTCTGAATCAAATCAAGATCCTCGCTAACGGTGTTAAGTTCTACAACAGCCTCATCAACAAGTTTTTGTGTTTCTGAGAGCTGTTCTCGAGCGTCAACAATTCCTGGAGTTAACTCATCTATCCTCTCGTGTAAGCGTTGGGTGACAACTTGCGCAGTTGCTGCGTCTAGCCAAGAAATTGGTTCGAACAAGACTTTGGTGCCATCTATGTACTTATCCCCGCTCCACGACTTACCTGGATCGGGTAAAACTTGCCCCACGGTTGCGAAAACTAGCAAGCGATTATCTTTTTCATCGATTAGCACTTTAGGGTGTGAAAGAGTCGGTGGAGCATCGATAGCAGATGAAATACTCTCCCGCATATGTTTCCAAAGATCTGGCTGCGGCATTGGAAGTTTTGGTTTTAAAGAAGCAACCAAAACATCTACCGGAGGTAGCTTACTCTTTGGGGCTAATCGTCCAGGCACCGCTCTGTAAAGAATCTCTTCGTCAGCTTCATCATCGATTGCAAACTCAAGACGGTACTCAGCAGACGCCCCAATCCATCGTGGCAGGGCCGCAATACCTTCACCCATATCTTGGATTCTCGTCAAAAGCTTTTTAAACCATGATTCTTTCATTGGCGCATAAAGTGAATCTTCGAATGGTGTATACAGGAAATTATCCCTATTTTCAGCGTTTTCAGGACCTTTCATAATGTAATCAACGAGCTTGTCCATGTACAGATCCTGATATTCCGCTGCAATGGTTGTGACATTCCTGCCGTCGACTAGGCCAAGTTCGAAGCTCGTATCTTGATGATTTAGCTTTTCTAGCGCCCAATGGGCAACATCAGCTGAGAGTGCATCGCTAGTGACTCCTCTGACGAAGACACGCTGTAAACGAGCCTGGACCAATTGATTCTTTGGTCCAAGTTCAGCGGAGCCAATCGGCAGTCCCGCCCAAAGTCCGGCTGTTGTGGCGATGTGCGCCAAAGCAAATCCTGTGAAACGTTCTTCAATTTTTACAAACGAGTCTGATGACACTGGTGTAGCACGATCTTCCGCCGCCGCAATTAAGTTCGCATCCCAATATGTACTGAGAACACCTTCAAGAAGTCGACGTTCATTTGTTGGCGCAATAATTAGATTGTATTTCTTGAATCTATCTAGGGCCGCTGGTACAGCTCTTTCAACAAACTTTGCGGCAGTCTCAGCAGCAAGGTTAGTTCGATGCATTAACTCAGGGTCTTGCTCTGTTCTAACTGCAATAAATCTTATGATGGAAAATGGCTGCGACCCAAGAGTCCAAAAAACATCAACTTGTTCCTTCACCGGATTCTGGTCAAGATCTCTTCCTAGCAAAAAGGCAGAAAGATTTGGTGGAATTTGAAGACTAATGTCAACAGTCGGATCAAATTCTGGAATGTCGTCGGCCATCATCCACAGCGCAGGTGTCAAAAGCCACGATCGCGACCATTGCAGCGCTAAGTCAAGGATTTTCTCCCCTTGACTTCCGCTCGGCAAAATGATGATCGAAATCGCGTCATCGTTCCATACTTTCTTTGACATGGCAGAGCGTTAGATACTTGTTCCAGTTGAAGAGTGCGAGCTCTCTTCAACAAAGTCACGAATATCATCTAATATCAAATCGATATCATCTCTTAGCTCCCAGGTTTCAGGAATCTCATACCAACGTGTTGTTCCGAGACCATCCCAAATGCTCTTGTACTCTCGTCGAATCTCTTCGATAGTTTTAAGCATGGCAGATTTGCGGTCTGATTCAGTTGCCAAGTTTTTGGTTAGAATACCTGCTAATTCTCGACTCTCTGCCGGCTTCTTGCCAGTTTCAAGCCAATCCTTAAGGTAAGTGGACTGCGCCTTTAGCTCGTTAGGCAAAGCATCGCCGATTCCGTTGTCATCCCAAGCATCTCGATTTGCTCGGCGTGTTGTTACTTCACGGCCGAGGAATTTCAAGAATCTATATCCGTAGAGATGTTCTGGCTTACCTGTCTTGCCAAACTCTGCAAGAGCGATTCCTGCAGATGTCAGTAGCTGTGGCAGAACCCAGTTGGGTTTTTGATTATCCCGAATGTGAGTGTTCAGCAACGGAGATGGGAAGGTACTTATTCCCGGTGTGTGCAGAGTTGGGTTCCAAATCTCAACCGTTCTTCCGACTGGTAATGATTTCGTCTCAGGTAAGCCGAAGAGGCTTGCAATAAACCAACCTGCAACAATTGAAAGCCTCATCTGGGTCTCAAAAGGAATAGCTTCATAAAGCGGTCTGCTACGTCTTCCCTCCCAGAATTGACTCCAGGTTCCAACGCCATTTTTTGCCTCAGCAATTTGTTCAAGAATTGGCTCTGTTAGAGAAGCAAATGCCCAGGCCGGCAATGATGAAGACGTCGTTGATGTCGCAAACATTGAAGTCTGGTTGCCGCCTTGATCAAACCACATTCCTGCGAACGCACCTTGAATAACATCAACCCCAAGATTTTTCAAGATTGAGGTACATTGCTCACCGACCCGAGAATCACTCCTAAATGGAATCTTGCTAGATTTCGGAAGTATTGCATTAGGGGCTTGAGTGCCAACGCTATCTATATATTTAAATGCCTCCGAGTTAAATTTCGCTAGAGGTTGAGCAAGTTTCATCATCGAGCCATATTGAGAAACAAACCGCGCTTCACGACGGTCGATCTCTTCTGGAGTCTCCCCTGCGGCATTCACAAAATCTCTAATTGACATTGAGGTGAATTTGCCAAATGAGCTATCTGCGTTCTTTAGCCACTTGCGATTACGCTCCATAAGGGTCTCTAAATTGGTTTGGAACTTCCAGGAAGCATTGGATGATGATGCTCCCTTTACTTCCTGTGCATCACGAACGCTCGTAATCCATGGCGTTGTAACTTGAATCATGGTCTGCTCATTTTTTGTTCCTTTGAGGGTGTTCATGAGCAGTCCAAGAAGTGAATAAGTGATGGATTGCTGGAAGGGTGGGTTCCCCCCAGTGTCTCGTGAAGCATAGAGCTCATACATCGATTCGAATTTTTCTGGTTCAATCAGGATGAGTTCGATAGAGCGAGGTAGGTAATGCTTAGGAACATTGCGTGAACCCCAATCTGGAAATCCTGGATACGGATTCTTACGATTGCCAAGTTTGGTTACCTTCTGGTCTCGAAGGAGCTCGAAACGTGCGTCATTGAGGGATTTAATCAATGGCTCGAGGAATCCCTTGAGTAGATCATCCACCAACGAAGCCGAAAGATCGAAAACATAAGATTCCACCTGGAATTTTGGAACTTTAGAAAGAAATCCCTTCACCTCTTCGATGAATTTAGTGTTCTGCTTACTAACGCCAGTGATACCTTCAGCTTTTTCGCGAATCTTTGATGCAAATAAGCTTTGATTGAAATTTTCCACACTGTCAGCAAATTTCTTGTGTTCCTCATTGAGCTCACCGATCACTTCATTCTTAAGTTGGTCATGGAGCTCCTGCACAAGACTGCTTACAACATAAAAACCGCTCTGAGTGAGCTCGTTGGCAACCAATTCTCTAAACTTATGCTGAATTACAGGGACCCAAGTTTTGGCGCGGGCCTCAATCTTGGTGTTCAGCGAATCAATGAACTCGCTGTTCTCTTCTTCCCATTTTTGCCACAAGTCCCTTAAGAATTTTTCAAGTGGGACTGACTTCTCCGTCACGGAGGTATTAACTATCGAATTAACAAATTTCTTCGTGTCCGCCTCCCAATTTTCCGGATAAATTTCATTAATGATTTGATTCTGAGACCCTTTTTCACTGAGCCCAGATGCATCGAGAAAGTTTGGCCATATTTGCTTCTTCATCTGTTCAACTAAATCTTGCTTTGTAGTTCCGTCACGAAGATCTTCTGGATTAAGGTCTGGGTACAAAAGTGTCTTTATCTGACGCTTTGTCATTGCGTCTGCAACATAGGCAACAATACGATCAGTTCCCAAGGTGAGTTGACCAAAGCCAATAGCTGCCGCTGCAAAAGTTGGATTCAAGTGCCCCTTTGCCGCGCCAGGATCTGGTGCCAACCCTGATTTATCAATCGAAGCTCTTGTTTGTGTGATGTTTACGAAAGCTTGATTGAAGAAGAATTCTGAGATTGAACCATTTGTTAGGGAGCCAGCCAGAGCCTCACCGATCGTGAGGAATACTTCGTCCATACCCGTCGCATCTGCTCCAAGTGAAAGATCAACACCTTCTCTATTTCTGCTGCCAACCAAAATATTTCCGGCGCAACCGTACTCATTCTCTTTCGAATTTGCACTGTTTGCTAGTCCCAACTTTGAGTAAAGCAAACCGGTTCTCTCTGTAAGACCGACCCACTTGCTCGCGGTAATTTCATTCATCGCACCAAGTGAATTTTTTGAAATATTTGCACCGGCTGCTTTTAGGCTTTCGAAAACCTCTGACGTGTAGAGGAAAGATATAGTTTCGCTTGCCCAAGGTTGATCAACTGCTCGTTTGAGTAGTTCGGCGACATCCATGAACATACCCGCACCTGAACCACCAGCCAGTGATGAAATGATGAATGCACGAGGGGAAGGTGAGGTCTTATCGACGCCAAGTGCGTCAGCGACTGCTTGTAATTCTCCCGCGGCAGATGGACCGCTCATTTTTCCAATTGCGTTCCTAAGCGCTTCTAAAATTCCCTTTGAATCTGATACACCTGCTTGACGACCGATTGCACGTATCTGTCCCGCACCGTCACCAAGATTGATCGAAGATTTCGGAATTCCCCATCCTGTCAACATCGATTGTTGCTCACTTAGAGTTCCTGTCGAAGTTATTCGATCGAGCACACTCTTAAAATCGTCGCCACTCTTAACGACCCCGTAAAATTCATCATCGGGCAGCATTGGGGCAGGGAAATCGATGCCATCACGCGTTGTATCGATTTGCAAGAACTGCCATGCTGCGGGCAAGCCGCCCTCATATCTGGCTGACTCAAGTCGGCGACTAAGCGCTTGCTTCATAGCGCGAATAGTCTTTCCTCCGGAACCGCCAGTTCCGATAATCAAAAGTGGTCTTAGCATGGCACTTTCCCTTTCTTATTCATGGTTAATCCCACATATCCGATTTTTTATCGGAATCTGGAAATTCATCGTCATCCCATAGGTTAGTGGACTTCTTTTTGCTTCTTGACTTCGACTCATCGTCAAATAAGTCAGTCTCAGTCTCAGATTCCGTTTCGGATTCATCGATGACGACTTCCTTCTTAGCTTCCTTTTTCTTGCTTTTCTTGCCGCCCTCAGACTCCTGTTCAGCGATCGTTGATGCTGCCTCAGCTTCTAGGGTTTCCTTTAAGAATCGCTCACGCTCAGCCAAAATTTGATCCAAGATATTGGTTCCCTCGCCCAAGCTTTGAACCTTAAGTTTCAATTCTTGAAGTGCTTTTCTTCTATTTCCTGAAGACGAGACAATGAAGAGCGCTTCCCCAGAGAGTCCACCAGTGCGTTGACGAAGCTCCTGCTGAATATTCTCTTCATAGCTACTGGATGCATACGGATCGTCATTGGCAATTACTTCGGAGACAGATTCGGGAGCAAAATTACTCTCATCTGGAAAATAGAGTATCGCATCGTCGACTAAATTGGGGTTGAAAATCGCTTTCTCAGATTCAAGAATCCCATGACTATAAGTAGTTAAGAGATGATGGTTAGGAACTCGTACATAAACTGAACTTTCAACAAATGGGTTCCACTTTGGCGGAACTGTAGAAATTTCAGCAAGATTGACTATTGTCGATTTGCTTCGAGCTTCCAATTCAACCTTGGTTAGATTCCGATGACTTACCAAATCTGACCCATCTGCCGAATCAGCAAGAACAATTTTGCCTGCTTGAGAGACAGCAACCGGTACAGCCAAGTATGAGTACTCATTTCCTGGCGGAGCTAGAACAGCATTTCGACGGGCACTCCACAATAAGAATGCATACGGAACTCCAACTGTGAGCAAGTAGGCTAGCAACAACATAGCGATAAGAACGAGCCAATTTATCTTGGCTCCCATGCCGAATTCAAATTTCAGTTCGCGAATAACTTCTTGGCCGTCTACCACTACCACGTACTCGATTACGCCTTCAATCTGACTGGAACCACCAACACCGGTTGAAACCTCTAAATTAAGGGAATCTTCAGGTGAAAATTGGGCCCCAGAATCCCCCCAATTGACAACATTTTCATTCGCATCGGTCACGCTGAATTCAAACTCTCTTGCAAATTCGTCTCTTGTGACATTAAAGTCCTTGAGATAAATACGTCCTCCGGTCGCGGAAGGATCGGAAGGGCCAATAATTCTGAGTCCGATAACTGACTTATCACTCTTATTCTCGAGGTCTGGAATCACGCACTTATCACCCTCGAGACTTGTGCCACAGACCAGCGACGGAAACTTTCCACTCTTTTCAACAGTTACATTAACCACAGCGGATACGTTATATGGTCGACCTTCACCTTTATTCGAAGTAACTACAGCTATGAATTGAACGGATGAGTCACTCAGGCTAGGGAATACTCCGAGTTCTGCAGTGCCTGATCCTGTCTTGCAAACAGGCTCCCGAGTGCTGTCTACCTTCGCGCAGATCTCAATTGCACGGAATCCAGAAATGTCAAAAGGTGTGCCATCCGAATTAAGTAAGGTCGCAGTAAATCTCGCTTCTTTGCCCTCGGGCACATTCATACGCGGTGGAGATATTGACAGAGTTACAGGATTGGGTTGAGCGCTTAACCCTCCATATGCCTTAATGCCAATCGATCCGAAATCTGGCGACACCGTCCACAAACCTTCAGCTTCGATTGGATTATCTGGCTTCACGGTAATAGTGGTTATTCCAATTTCCGTGTCTGAACTAAACTCGCATTGATTATTTCTCTGTGTAGAAGAACAAACCACAGAGCCATCAGGCCCTTTTACTTGCCATTGTCCAGGATTTCCCTTTATATAAATCTCGATTCGAGAAGTTCCCCTGTCAACATTAATGGATCCATCAGCGACGCCCAGACTCACTAAATTTTTAATATTGGCAATCAAGCTGACAAATTGCCAGGCAAGCGAATTGATGTCTTCAGCCTCAATTACTGAGCCACTGGTCCAAGAGCTTTCAGTTCTTCCGCAGCCTTTACCAGTAACGATGGGTGCAAACTTTGATGAATCTTCATCCTTTGGCTTAAGCAATCCTCCCAAGACCAAAATATTGCGCTCTCTAAACCATTCAATCGATGCATCTGTATTTGGGCTGCAAATACGTTGTTGTTCGACATCTGGCTTACTTGGTACACCATCTGTGATCCAAAACATTATTGAGCAACTTTTCTCTCCAGCATTTTCAGCATCGCTCATCCGTTTAGTGAACTCCACGCGTGCAGTTGCGAGACCGCTTGCCCATTCGGTTCCCTGGCTTTCTTCAAAGAGAGCTTTTTTAACGAAATCTCGGATTGATGATTCTGAATTGCTAGGTGTGATGGGCTGCCATTGAATCCAATTTTTCTGGAGGTCTGCTAATGAGCCAGGGTCAGAGTTTTTTCCAAAATTTCGCAAACTCAATTTGAATGAATTCCCTGATTCTTCCGCCAGCTCTTGGAGTAACTTGAGGGAACTAGTCAAGATCGGCCCACGTTTTCCTTCGGGGTCAGAACCACGCCCGTTGTAACCTTGCTCGCCCGGTCTGGAATCTCTTAGCGACCTAGAAGAATCCATTAAAACCAAAACATCCAGGCTCGCATTTTCTTCCTTTAAGCAGCTTTGTAGATATGTAACATCAATTCCCGAGTGCGATTCTTCATGATCCGCAAAACTAAATGAAGAACCGAGAGTCAATAGGATGAGGGAGGCAGTAAGTGTTAAACTTGCCCAGCGCATCTTTCGTGTCATTACGCGAGTCCCTCAGCGATCGGCCAAAAGAAAACGACGATTGAGCATGCTGCTGAAATCAAACCAATAAGCACAACCTTCAAGAATTTTGACTGGAGCTGCTGCCCAGCATAAATGTCATATGGTTCTTCCTCGTTCACTGCAAGCGCAGAATTGTGTGACTGGCGAATAATCTGCAGAAAAACGATCGGAATAAGTGCAGTTAATACGTAGCCGATCGCACCAAAAAGATATTGCTGTGTGCTGGATGAACCGCTAATACTTACGATGCCGAAAATCCCTATGCCCAATCCGGCCACAACTGATGCAATTCCGAGGTAGAGCAGAATTGTCGGTGGTTTTTTCCAGGGAGTGTCGCTACCGATGTAATCATCATCAAAGGAGAGAGAGTCGATAGACAAGCTTCTAACCTCCGCCCGGCCTAAGTGTGGATAAGTTGTGAAGTTAGCACACGGGATTTTCGCAGACAAGGCTTTTCGCAGTCAGATTAATAGACCTCTTGTTGATGGGCTCAGATGCCTGAGTGAACACTTGGAAAACGGCCTACTTTTAACTGAAATTTGGTCTAAAACCAAGTGTTTGCCGTTATCTCTACAAATTTCAAGTGGATCGCATTGGGCAGTGCCTGACTCGCTGATTAGAAGGACTAAGCCCCAGACCCTGGCGAACGGGTCTGGGGCTTAGTCAGCAAGTCCTTTATTTATTCAACTTCGCCGAATCTGTTCGATCCGCTAGTTCCTGCTGTTACCGCAAGAATGAAGCTATAGATAGGAATGAGCTGGAACCAGCCTGATTTATCCACATCATGCATTCGGCGGACTGTGACCGAAATGCTGGGAATGAAGAACACCAGGTAGACGAGCCAAATAATTGCTTCACTGCCTGCCGCAATGCCGATAGCGTTCGCAACAAGTTGAACGACTAGGGTGAACAGAAAGAAGAACCAAAATTCACTTCTGGTGGCTCTTCCGGTAAATGTTGCATATTTCTTGAAGCACGTTGAAATTGCATTTCCCATTTCATCCTCCGATGATGTTTAGAAAAAGTGTATGCGATTGCTGTTTAAATCTTTGCTTTAGTATGGGAATCTCTGGTCATTTTATGTTGAGTTACAGCCTAGATTATGAATGTATGGTCATTTCTTGCCCCACAAACGTGAATACTGATTAGTATCGAGTTATGAAATTCAACCGCTTACTCGCTCTCACAGTTGCGTTTGTCTTTATATCTGCTCCTCTAGCGCAGGCGGAGACCATCCTTAAGATCACAGATGGTGACACAATTCAGGTGAGTACAGGGAAAAAAGTTCGCTTACTTCAGATCGATACTCCAGAACCCATGGATTCGGAGTGCTATTCAAGTGAGGCTACCGCAGCACTTACAAAACTGATCAGTGGAAAGACGGTTAGGCTCGAGTCAGACTCCGTGTCAGCGAATATCGATCGAATTGGGAGAGACCTTCGCTACGTGTTTGTTGGAAAGACGAATATCAATTTGAAATTGGTGGAACTTGGCGCTGCTGCACCATATTTCTTTAATGGCGAAAAGGGAAAGTATTGGTCGCAGCTACTCAAGGCGGCAGAGAAGGCAAAGAAAAACAAAGTAGGACTCTGGGGGAAATGCCCTGACGCAAAACTGGACCCTTACAAACCTCTTTCTTCGGGAAAGTCTGGAGCAGCTAGCGCCTCGCCTAAAGCATCAAATTCTTCTCAATGCGATCCAAATTACTCACCGTGCATCCCAATTTCGGCAACAGACTTAAATTGTCCGGATCTCTACGCACGAGGAATTAGTTCAATTCGAGTCATTGGCACCGACGTCCACAAATTTGACAGGGATCGTGACGGCATAGCCTGCGAAGCCAAACCGTAGAAGTTGAACAGCTCACCCTCAATTAAGTCACTCTATCAGTGCTTGGCGAGGGAAGTTGAAGTAAACGGTTCCAAGAAAATCACTTAGATACCCAAAGTTCCAAGCACGATAATCCAACCAAGTGCCGACTTGGAGACAAGACTTAAGACTATGTAGGCCTTCTCTCCGTATGCATAGACCTTCCACTTACCGATCTTCTTGTATTGCAGCCACATATTGATGGCAAAGCTATTGAAGAATAGGAAGGTAAGAAGGAATCCG
>Ga0070374_10000456_pt1 | contig 16377 bp, 9 predicted proteins | sample LauGreSuBDMM15SN_2_FD_66374 | JGI IMG/M metagenome (GOLD analysis project Ga0070374, IMG submission 66374) | Freshwater lake microbial communities from Lake Michigan, USA - Su13.BD.MM15.SN (version 4) (version 4) | ecosystem: Environmental > Aquatic > Freshwater > Lake | place: Lake Michigan...
ACCATTAATGTAAAATAGATTTAAATCGGCCAGCTTCTTCTTGATCTATTGTTTTTTTATAGATGCAAAAAAACTATTTCAATCCACAAGACCAAAGACAAGTGTTTATATGTGATCAACAAGCCATATATGCTATGGGATGTGGCCAACTAGTAAAAGTACATCCTATGTGCAATGGGTATCGTATGCTCACCTCCTTAGACGAAATAAATAATTTAAAAATAGGTTTATCTCAAGGGTTATTGATTATTGATTGTGCCATGTTTGATTTTGATTCATCAGCTGTCAAAAACAGAATCAAAACACTAAAGCAAATATTCCCCTTAATTATTTTATTGAATAAGGATACCCCCGACTATATACTCTATCTGTTAATTGAACTCGAAGTAGATGTGATTGTTTCAAGAAATATGTCAAGTCGGGAGTGGAATAAGGCAGTCGAAATGGCTTGTCAGCATAAGGTCTATTTTTGTCAAGATACTGCTGAACGTGTATTAAAACTGACTCAGGTAATGGATAAAATTAATTTAATAGAACGCGTAAATTCGCTAAGTCTATATGATAAATACATTTTAATACGCATCTGCGAAGAAGCCTCAAGTAAACAGATTGCGGCAGAACTTGGGCATAGTAAACGAACCATCGAAGGTCATAGAACTAGGCTCATGCAAACCCTGGACGTAAAAAATGTGGCAGGCCTTGTTAAAATTGCTATCATCACGCAACTCTATGAGCACTATCTTTCTAATCCTGGATGGTATGCTAGTTTTTTGTTGGCCAAGACATCTTCTTTATAGTAATGGATGGTTTTAAAATCTCCATGAATAAATCCATTGGCTTGATCTGTAAAATTTTTGCTATCAGCAAATCTGCTTTGTCCACCAGTAATAATGGTTTTTGCGTTCAGCCTTTTTCCAAATTCAACTGCCGCAACAAAACTATTGCCTGAGTAACCGTATCGCTTGGTCGTGTTTGGATAACGTCTACTTTCAAAAGAAGGTAGTGAACCCCATTTAGAAGAGGCCTGATTGACAGCTAAGCTAGACTGGCTATCGTCAAAATTGGCACCTGGTGCAACTCTTTGAAAACGATTCATTGCCCCCCATGTAATTTCCCAGTTACCATACCATTTTTCAAATTGATCTAAGGTGGCTTCTAATAATTTGATTTTAGTTTCAAACGCAACCTCTTGGTCCATTCGTTTGTATTTTAAAACGATTTCTGTAGCAGCTTCTTCGGTGTTTGCAGGAGGAATAGCAGCACTCCATTTTGTAGCCCATTCTATTGCTATGCTGGTCGCAATCGAATTACTATCTGCTACATGATCCCAATTAGATAAGTAGTCAATTGCTTTTTTGGTTCTTGGCGCAAGGTTTGCTTTTGTTGCTGATTGTAAAAATCCAGGTAACAATAGATCAAAGGCACTTAATTTTTTATTGTATCCTAAAGCAATCAATTCGTCTAAATTGATTTTATCAATTTTTGACAATAGTGCAACTGCAGTGAGACCTCTTCCATTTTCACCATCTGGCGCCATATAGCTAGGATAATCTTTCGCTTTAGGACTGCTGCTGCCTGCTACTGTAAACGGCGTAGCATTACAATTTTGTAACCATCCAATTTCAGGATTGATACTTTGTACAATTTCATTTAAAGGATGCACGCCCTGCCAGTCTGTTGCTTTAATGGAACCATCTACGTACATGGTGTAATCAAAATTTGGATTTCTTTTTGGCATAAAATTACCATGCCAGTAGGCAATATTGCCTGCAGCGTCTGCATAGACGGTGTTATTACTATTATTGGATACTAGTTCCATTGCTTTTGTATAGTCTGCTAAGCTTTTTGATTTCGTTCTTGTCCAGCATTCTATTAAGGCATTTAAAGAACGATTGTTTTCTTGCAGGCTTAACCATTTCCCTTTCTCCATGCCCATGATTGGACCATGGATTGTAAAATAGGTATCAAATGATTTTGTCTTTAAGGTACCATTGTCTAGATATTGGATCTGGATAGCACGTTGTCCAACTTTCTTTTTTTCTTTTTCGTAGGTATAAAATAATTCATTTTTTATTTTTTCAGTCTGTTCTTCATACACATCCGCCACATCCGCGTAACCGCTTGTATGCATCCATCCGCATTGTTCGTTAAAGCCTTGATAAATGAAAAACTGTCCCCAGGTTACAGCACCATATGCGTTTAAGCCTTCTTCACTTACCATATGCATTTCTGATCTAAAATAAAAAGGCACATGCGGATTGATATACAACATGGCATTCCCTGATTTACTATGCTTTGGCGCAATTGCAAAGCCATTGGACCCTTTCAAGGTTTTATCCTCCATATCATAGTTAGGTTGTTCAAATAGGGATAGCTGCGTTGGCAGGTACGTATTAAAATTGACTGCATTTTGATTTGAATAAAGCTGTTGTCCATAAAATGCTTCAACATGTTTTTCGGTGATGCCTGCAGACCTTGTTGGAGAGACGCTACCGTCGGTCCACATTAAATGGAACCAAGGCTTAAACTTTTTGAGCACCACCGGCTTTACCTCCGGGTGTTTTGATAAGTAGTAGTTGATGCCATCGGCATGTGCAATTAATAATTGCTTAAACCAAATTGGACTTCTCTCAAAATCTTTGATTGCTTCTGCACTATCCTGAATGAGCTGCATCATTAAATCTTCATAAATCAACTTAGGCCCTTCCATTTCGGAACGTCGCCCAAGCATTTCTAAAAAATTCTTTTCTATTTGTGGGAAATTCTCTTCGCATTGTGCATACATCAAACCAAACACCGCATCGGCATCCGTCTTTCCATAAATATGTGGAATATCCCACTCGTCACGAATGATGGTGGTTTGATTGGCGTGTAAATTCCATCTAGCGAGTTCTGTACTCGTTGGCTTTTGTGCAACTACAACAATAGCAATCCATACCAAGCAACTTAGTAAAGCAAATTTTTTCATACAATGAATTTTAATGGCCAGCCAATTTCTTAATTACTTATTTTTTTAAACTAATCCCCAAGTTTTGATTCTTTCTAAATTAATCCTTGCGCATTCAAGCGGTGCAATGCCTTGATAGGATTCTTGTTCTATAATAAAATGTTTTGTGCCACCGATTGATTTTGCCAATAAGCTTACTGCTTTTGGATCTACTAGGCCATTGCCAAGAATGGTGCTATCATGCTGGTCGTTCATTTCACCTATTGGTACTTTAATCTCATCTTTCACATGCACTGAAACAAAACGTCCTGGATATTTTTTGATCCAATCCATGCCTCTTGCACCAATGCCAAACATATTGCCAAAATCCAACTGGTGGATCACCAGTTCTGGATCGGTCTCTTTTAAAATAATATCATAGATCAATTGACCATTCACTTTTTCTATAAATTCAAAATTGTGGTTATGGTATCCAAAACGCATGCCTGATTCCAAACACAATTCGCCAGATAAATTGAATAACTCTAACTGATGCATTAAGGCGTCATAAGAAGTCCTTACTTTTTCATCGATCCAAGGACTAATGACATAGTCTTGTCCAAGTGTCACCGCATCGTCGATGGTGTATTTCCAATCATCTGTAAATGCCTTTTTGGAAGCATCCCAATGGTTTGCATTCAATGAAGTATGACCACTTGGCATTTGCATGCCTAAGTCGGATATAATTTTTTTAAATTCAATTGGACTACAGCCGTACAATTTTCTTTTGGAATAATTGGCATGCTCTATATATTGATAGCCCATTTTTGACAATGCCTTTAAAGTACCTAATGGGTCTTTGAACATATTATCACGCACCGCATACAATTGAATCCCAATCTTGATGGAGGCATCAGCAATGGTATTTTTAGACCATAACACTTTTGGTGCTATGCCCATACCTAAGATGGCCATCCCTGTATTTTGGATAAATTTTCTTCTTGAATTTTGCATAAGCGTTTAGTCTTCTACCTTCGTATTTTTAGTTGGTTTTTTATCTAAGTATTCCTTACGATCTACTTTTGAATTGCCTGTCACCAGCTCATCTAAATTAGCGCCATTGTATAGACGACCATTTTTCATGATATACTGGATACTATTGGTATTTTTAATGTCTTCTAAAGGATTCTTGTTTAAAATAATTAAGTCTGCTAATTTACCTGCACTGATACTTCCAAGGTCTTTATCCAATCCTAAACTTTCTGCGCCCAAAATAGTAGCAGTTTTCAAAGCATCTAAATTGCGCATACCGCCAGATTGCATCGCCCATAGTTCCCAATGGTAACCCAAACCTTGTAATTGACCGTGACTACCTACACCCGCAAGTCCACCTGCTTCTACTATCTGCTTCATACTCTTAGCATGTTTCTGAAACACATGCTCTTCTGGTAAGAACCAAGTAGCACGACGTCTTGACTTGCTTGCTAATTCTTCGTAAGGGGTATAGAACTGCATTTTTGGATCACCATAAACATTTTCTGTTTCGTAAAAATAATTTTCTGCCCATGGTCCACCATAAGAAACCAATAAAGTTGGCGTCACTGCCATTTTTGAACTAGCAATTGTTTTCACCACATCATTGTACAATGGATAAATTGGTATAGAGTGCTCATGACCAGGATAGCCATCTATCAAATTGGTCATATTCAATTTAAAATCCAAACCACCTTCTGTCGTTGGCATTAATTGTTGGTTTTTAGCAGCTTGAATCACCCATTGTCTATGCTTACGATTACCCACTAAATACATTTTAATGTACTTGGTATTGTAATACTTACTGTATTGCGCTAAAACAGATTCTGCTTGTGCAGAGTCTTTCAAATTATAAGACCAATAACCAACACCAGGACCCGTTGAATACACTCTTGGCCCTACCATTTTACCAGCCTCTACTAAATCACTGTAGGTTAAAACGTCTGTAGTTGCAGTTTGTGGATCACGTGTTGTAGTCACACCATATGCCAGATTCGCTGCATAAATCCATACTTGATTTTTATGAATGCCCCAGCTAGGCCACATATGTGAGTGGGTGTCTATAAATCCGGGCACTACAGTTTTACCTGCAAGGTTAACGCGCTTAGCGCCAGCAGGTACTTTGAGTGAACCAGATTTTCCAACTGCTTGAATTCTATTTTTTACAATTAAGATGTCTCCGTTGTTAATTACTTGATCCCCATTCATGGTGATGATTCTAGCATTGGTCAACAATACTGTAGTGGAAGGCATATCATTTTCATAATATACTTTTACCCAAGTTTCATTGGCCTTGTATTTTGGTGCTTCTTTTTTATCGTCTTTTTTAGCAATGTTCGTGCTGTCTTTTTTCGTCGTATCTTTTTTAACTGCGGCTTCTAATTTTTTTGCAGCAGCTAAACTATCATCAAAAGCATAAGCAGCATCTATATCATAAGTGAAATGTGCGGCACCTAAACTCCAATGAATGGTTTTGCCATCTGCTTGCCAGCTAGGAAATTCTCCACCAATTTCTGTTAATAATTTACTAGGGAAGGCTGCATTTTTAGCATCTGCAACAGAGATAGAAACTGATTTACCAGATTTTGGAATGGTTACAAAATAGATATTGTTGTTCACTTGTGCAATCGCAGCAGATCCTTTTGGAGATAATAAAATATTATTCGCATTAGAAGGTGGATTATTTTCTTTTGCAGCATCATCTTCTTCCATAATTTCTGGAATGATACATGGGTCTGCCAATGGCTTACCGCGATGCTCAGGAATACTACCAAAAGTTGTAATACCAGAAATTTTTGCAATTTCTTTCTCGTCCCCACCATCCCACTGGATTGAAATCAATCTACCACGATTGTTTAAATAAATACGACCATCATTCATTGCAAAATGTGGATTGTATCTTCCATTTGCTTTATCAATAATGATTTCGTTTCCTGTTGTTAAATCAATCCATGCCAACTCGTCTTCTGCATCATCATAACTAGGTTCAATCGCATCCTTGAATTTTTGAGCATTGGTTTTATTATAAATTAATTTTTTACCAGTTGGGTCAATCGCAAGGCCTTGGTATAAAGCATTTTCTTTTGTGATCGTTTTTTCTGTATTATTATTTAAATCAATAAAACGAATATTGCCACCATCGGGACTCCAAGTGGTAAAATAAATTCCATTGCCGTCAAGATTCCAAACTGGTTGTGCTTCGGTGAAATCATTTTTTGTCAAACGCTTTGGTGTGCCGTTTGGATAGTCCATCACATACAATCTATTCAACACTGTAAATGCCAATTGCCTTCCGTTAGGAGAAGGTACCGCGTCTCTTATTTGTGTTGCCATTGTTGCAGCTGTATCCTTGATAGGATATTTAAACAATACTTCTGGTCCCATTTCAATTTTTGCATCCACTGTATATGGAATCGAAGTTTGTGCAGCAGATTCAATATCAATCTTATTTATTTTACCTCCGTAAGATGCTAATAAGTACTTGCTATCTGGCGTAAAACTCATAGCAGGCAATACACCCATCACAGCAATAGATTCTTGATCATCTCTTTGCACAGGATAGGCTAACCAAGCTTCTTCGCCTGTTGCTAAATTTCTTTTAACCAATCCAGTTTTATCTTCGTAACGAGATCCGTATACCAACCATTTTCCATCTTTAGATAGTACAGGTGTAAACGCCGATCCATATCTAGATGCAATGGTTCTGGTGGTTCCCTTTTCTCTATCATACACACCAATACTATATTGTGGTAGCATGGCATTGTAGTTCCACGCACCATTGCGTGCACTATAATAAATATAACGACCATCTGCACTTACGGCTGGGTCAATTGTTTTTAAAGTAGCAGGTGCATCAATCAAATTCGTTCCCGCACCACCATTTTTATGCATCAAATACAATTTAGTATTACGACGCCCTTTTGTGTACACGATATAATTTCCGTCTGGTGTATACACAGCACCTGGATAATTATTATTTTGTTCTTCAGTTAATGCAAGTGTATCTTTTTTCTCTAAATCGATATACCATATATTTTCTGCACCAGAGCGGTCAGATAAAAATAAAATGCGCTTCCCATCTGGACTAAAACTTGGATGGTTATCGTACGCCATTCCTTTAGTGATAGCAGTTGCTTTTCCGCCTTCCATTGGGATGCTATAAATATCACCCATCAAATCAAATAAAATAGTTTTGCCATCTGGACTAACAGCAACCGAAGTCCAAGTACCTTCGTTGGTTGTAAAGTCAATTGACCTAGTTGCTTTTAATGGCAATCCTTTGAATTGACTAAAACTAGTGCTGTCTTTTTTTGGAGTTTTCTTATCCTGCGCTTGTGAACTGATTAAACCAAGTCCCAAGAATAGAGTCAAAGCAATTATTCTCATAATGTTTATTTTTTGAAAGTTACATCAATCCAATAGTACCCGAAAAAAAATGAAACCATTGCAGATCGCCGTTCATCAAATATTTTAATAATTTTAACTAAAAACTTAGGTAGGAATTGAACATCCTGACCTAAGAAATCGTATCTTTGTATTATGTATAAACACAAATTGGTGCAATTTATTTTCATAAATTGCTTATTATTAATGAGTTATGTTGGATTTGCGCAAAATCTGACCATTCAAGGCAGTTTAAAGGATAGTATCGCTAATAGAGCCCTGAATTCAGCAACGGTTTCTCTTGTATATGCAAATGATTCTTCCTTGGTTAGTTTTTCAAGAACGAATGAGGCTGGGGTCTTCAATTTCAAAAATGTTTCACCTGGAAACTACTTGATTTCTGTTTCTTATGTTGGGTATATCCCAAAATGGGTGCCGGTTATCACTGGAACAGAAAAAACAGTAGAGATGGGTTTGATCTATATGAATGATGTGAATAGTATGTCTACAGTTACCGTGACTGCACGTAGACCGCCAGTAGTTATTAATGGAGATTCAGTAGAATTTAATTCAGAAAATTTTAAGACAGCACCGAATGCAGTGGTTGAAGATTTATTAAAAAAGATGCCAGGCATGGAAGTGGATAAATCTGGAGGTATTACTGTCAATGGAAAAAAAGTGACCAAGGTTTTTGTGAATGGGAAAGAATTTTTTACAGGCGATCCGATGATGGCTACCAAAAATTTACCTGCAGATGCGGTAGATAAAATTCAGGTATACGATCGTAAGTCTGACCAAGCTATGTTCACTGGCATTGATGATGGCTCAGAGGAAACAGCGATTAATTTAAAATTGAAAAAAGATCGCAACAAATCTACTTTTGGTAAATTGAATGCGGGTGCTGGAACGCCAAGTGTATTTGATGCACAAGGCAATGTGAATGTGATTAATAATGAAGAACAATTTTCTGCCATTGGCGGTGCGAATAATACCAACAGACAAAATTTTTCGGGCCGAAACATTGTAAATTTTTCGGGAGGTGGTGGAGGTAGACCAGGCGCTGGTGCAGGTGTAACTGTTAATTTTAGTGGCGGCTCTGGCGAAACAGATGCCAATGCGCAAGGTATTGCAGAGACCTATTCTATAGGGGGTAATTATTCAAATTTATTCAACAATAAAAAAACTGAATTCAACGCCAATCTTTCTATTAGTGATGTAGAAAGAAATAATATCAGTAACTCTTTTACGCAGAACCTTACGCCTGGTAATGCATTCAATAGAATATCTAATTCCAATTCGATAGCGGGCAATAAACAACAAAATTTTGGAAGTACGATTGATCATAAAGTAAACGACAATTTTTCATTCAGATTTACACCAAGCTTAGGTTTGCAACAAACGACTAATTATAGTGAAGACTCTACACAAACCTATTTAACCAATGGGAACCTGCTAAATAGCAATACCACAATCGCTTCTAGCGCTTCTGATGCAGTCAATGCAGCAAGTACTTTATTATTAAGAAAAAAGTTTGCTAAAAAAGGACGTACGCTTTCATCTACAATAACACAAAGTTTTAATCGCTCTAATTCAACGGGAAATCAATTTACAGAACAATTATCTTATATCAATAATAAGCTATCGAATGATTCAATTTTAGATCAACAAAATACGCGTAAAGGAGAAAATTCAAGTTATTCTGCTAATTTAATATATACAGAACCATTGGGTAAAAAATCATTATTAGAATTCAATACTTATTTAAGTAAAAGTATTGGGTCCTCTAGCAGAAGAATTTTTGATCGTAACGATGCAACAGATAATTATGATTTATTGAACACACGTTTAACCAATGAGTTCAATAGTGAGTATACTTATTCTGGCGGAGGGATGAGCTACAGATCCAATCAAAAGAAATATAATTTTGCTACTGGAGTTTCTTTACAAAAAGCAGTGCTAGATGGCGAGAATATTAGTGCAAAAACAAAATTGAGTCAAAGTTTTCAAGATATCTTACCTAATGCAACTTTTAGGTACAACTTCTCTCAAACAAAAAATTTAAATGTAGACTATCGTACATCCACGAATCAGCCTTCTATCACTCAATTGCAACCGGTATTGGATCAAAGCAATATCAACAGACAATCTATCGGTAATCCTGATTTGAAAAGAAGCTATGTACACAATTTAAATATTCGTTTTTTCAGTTCTAAAATATTAGCAGGTAAAAGTTTCTTTTCTACATTAAATGCTTCTACGACTAATAACTCTATTGTTAATTACGATAGCGTTTTGCCTAATAGAACCATTCTTACAAGACCAGTCAATGTCAATGGGGCCTATAGAATCAATGGTTCTATGAATTATGGATTTGGCATCAAAAAATTAAAATCAAGACTGAGCTTTGGATTAAATGCAGGCTTGAACAATAATATCTCTTATGCGAATGGCTTATTAAATACCATTGTGACAAAGTCTACTGGTCCAAGTATGTCTTATACGTATATCGTAGATGATGTCATTGATATCAATTTGACGGCACGTTATTCCTTTAGCAATACTAATAATACAATCAATCCAACTTTGAATACCAACTTTTTGACAAAGGTTTTTGGTGCAGACATGACCAATTACCTGCCATTGAATATCGTATTGAATCAATCCTTCAACTATGCCATTAACACTGGTCGTGCCGAGGGATTTAATACAGCAATTCCAATTTGGAATGCAAGCTTTTCTAAATTTTTCTTAAAAAACAAACGAGCAGAGATTAAGATGAGTGCCTTTGACTTATTGAATAAGAATATTGGTATTAGCAGAAACGTATCTCAGAATCAAATTGTAGATAGATCTTATAATGTAATTAGTCAGTATTTTATGTTGACTTTCACTTACAGTTTACAAAAATCTGGTTTAGGCGGTGGCGCAAGAGCAGGAGGCATGATGATTAGGATGTAAAATTTATAACAGACAATAAAGTAGTTATCTTTGATCAATCATTTTCAATACAATAATTATTATAAAGAAATAAAAATAGCTTTTATGAAAAAAATACAATTAGTGCTTGGTTTGTTGATTGCATTAACAAGCTTAACAACAGTTGCGACTGCACAAATGAAGGAAGGAAAAATTAGTTATGAGCGTAAAATAAATATGCATCGTAACCTACCCGATCCTCAAATGAAGTCCATGGTGCCAGAGTTTAGAACAGACAAATTTGAATTGATTTTTAATGAGAATGTAAGTTTATTCAGATCAGTGGTAGATGAAGAAGCACCAGACCCGTTTGCAAATGCTGGCGGAGGAGGTGGTGGCGGTATGCGCATGAATTTTAGAATGCCAACTGCAAATACCTACACTGATATGGCAAAACAAATGCAGTATGAAGAGCGTGCATTTTTTGAAAAAGAATTTTTAATCATTGATTCTTTAAAGCAATATAAGTGGAAATTATCAGAGGAAACAAAAACCATCGCAAAGCAGTTATGCAAAAAAGCGACTACCATGATTACATCTCCACAAATGCGCATGCGTGTTAGCATAGGTGGTAACAATACCGACACCACAGCGAATACACCAAGGGCACCCAAAGAAACTGAATTAGTGGTTTGGTATGCAGAAAATATACCTGTGTCTTTTGGTCCAGATAATTACAGCGGATTGCCAGGTGTGATTATGGAGATAGATCAAGATAACGGCGCAACTGTAACAACTGCGGTTGAAGTGAGTGCGAAGTATCCAAAAAAGGAATTGGTTGCACCAACAAAGGGTGATAAAATGAATAGAGCACAGTTCCAAGAAAATATGATGAAGTTAGTGCAGGATATGCAAAGAGGTGGAGGCATGGGTGGAATGAGAATCCGTGTAGGAGGCAATTAATCTCTATTTTATCATCTCATTGATCAATTATCCTTCGAGATAGACTTTAAAAAAAGGGGCCGCAATTAGCGGCCCCTTTTTTTATGGAATGATATTCCATCTCCAGCCAATTGCTATCGTTCTGTTATCCCCTAAATAATAAGCATAGGCATTATTACCTCGCACACTAAAATTTTTGGTCGCCATGCTGGCATAAAACGCATCTGTCAAGTTCAAGCATTGTAACCAGAATTCGTGTTTTTTCATTGTGTAATTGACCCTGAGGTTCAGCACATCAAAACCAGGGTAGCGAGTAGCGTTGATTTCGTCCATAAAATAACCAGACTGGTGCTGCCATTCTAAGGATGAACTTAAAGCACTATTCCATTGACTTAATAAAGTGAGGTTACTAAAAAAATGAGGCGCGGCCACCATTTCTTTATTGCTAATATCTGTTCCCTTTAAAATTGTATTCACATAGAGGTGCTTTGCATTGCTGCCATTAAAGTTGATCTGAAATAATTTGCTAAAATTATATTTCAGTTGGTATTCTATCCCATAGTGTTTTGTTTGACCTGTATTTTGATTCAGGTTTACGCCATCTGCTTGTCGGACTGAAATAATTTCATTACGGCCATTCAATTGGTATAAGGACCATTCGAAGTACCCATTGGGTATCCTAACCCAAGACCCAATTTCATAATTCGAAAAACTTTGAGGCAACAAATAAGGAACACGAATGGCATTGTAGATTTCTGTGATTTGTGGCGGGACAAAACCCTCGCTATAATTTATATAAACTCCCCAGTTCAATTGATTGTATGTCATACCAATTTTTGGTGCCCAGTTGGTGAACATGTTATTTGCAGATGGCGTTCCAGTCGCTAATTTATTTTTAAATTGATAATTAAATTGGTCGTACCTCAATGTGGCATTGACACGTAGACGATTGGTAATTGGTTGAATCCAATTAAAATATGCTGCTTTATTATAAATAGTTGTTTGATAGTTGGTAATTAAACTGTCAATGGCTTTTCTTGTATAGCTTGTAAATTTATTGATGTTTGTGTCTTTAAAGATATCAATATAGTTTGCGATTAATCCTTGCTGAGTCGCATCCATATAACCACCTATTAGAACTTTTGATTTTAATTTTTTCAAATTAATTTGATGTTGTAAATCAACAACGTAGGCATCAAAACGATTTGAATTAATCTGTCCTCTAAACTTTGTAGGATTCGAACTTGCAGCAATTAAATAGGCTGGATTTTGACCCATTGTATTGCCTCGGTATAAAAGGTTCACAGTTGTTTTTTGTGTTGCACTCCATTCATAGGATAAGTTTTGTCTAATACGAATCAAGTCCAATTTTCGATAAGTAAAGCTTTGCTGCGTCGTATAATTTCTTGCCTGAAATTTTAAGCTATCCACCGTTCCAGTCATCTGGCCATCATAATGAATGTATTGCAGTTGTTGGTATCCTGTCCATTTTTTCTTAAATGTAAAATCCCTTTTTATGCTCAAGGCTGTTTTAGTATAATCACTGTATTCAAGTTGTCCATTTTTTTGTCCAATCTGACTGAGGTTGACAGACCAGCCAGATTTTTTACCAGCTTTGTTCCATACTAAATCAGTTTTTAAAAGCCCGTTGTTATTGATATGATTGCTAATAGACAATTGATTTTTGATGGGTCTTGGTGCATGTATAAAATTTACTACACCACCAATCGCTTCTGCACCATATAAGGCCGAGGCGGGCCCTTTGATTACCTCGATTTGTTGAATGGCCGCAGTATTGATTTCGATGAGGGCATTGTTGCTAAATAAACCGCTAGTTCTAATTGGCAGGCCATCCTCTAGGTAGAGGTATAAGCCTTTTAAAGAAACTGGTTGTCTTATAGACATCATATGTTGTTCGTTCCCAATGCTTGGCATAAAAACTCCACTGACCTTATTCAATAAAAAATCTAATCTTACTGCTTTGGCTTCCTGAATCTGCTGCTTGCCCAAGACACTTATCGCAATGGGGGATTCAATCCTTTTTTCTTTTAATTTATTGGCTGTCACAATCACCGTTTGCAAACTCGTATCAGACAGTTTATTTGATTTTTCTTGGCTTGAGGCTATAATAGGCGTGGAAAGTGATAAAAAAAGAAAAATTTTAAAAGGAATTTGCATAGATGCAAATTTAGTAGTTAATTTATTCTAGATTCATTATCGCATCAAGATTTATTCATTTTAATGACACCCAATATGAAAGGTTTTATAATTGCCTCCACGCTATACTTTTTTGTAATAAACACGCAGGCGCAAGTCTTGTCGGTTCAGGAACAAGCGCATACCATCAATGAGGTATTGACAGATAGAATAGATAATTTGTTGCCTAAGTTAATGGATGAAGCCAATATAGATTGTTGGCTCATTATTGCAAGAGAATACAACGAAGATCCTATCTTAAAAACTTTTTTACCTGCAGAATGGCTTTCTGCAAGAAGAACTACGATGCTTGTTTTTTATAGAGATAAAAAAAAGAGTACCTTAAAAAGTTATGCGATAGCAAGATACCAGGTTGGCAAGCGTATTCAAGCTGCATGGAATCCCGAGCAAGAGCCCAATCAATGGCTGGCACTTTCAAAGCTCATTGATAGCTTAAACCCCAATCAAATTGGCTTAAACACTTCTATGGATTATGGACATGCAGATGGACTGCATTTGACAGAGTTCAATGAGCTTAAAGATGCCATGTCGCCTAATCTGCTCAAAAAAATTGTATCAGCAGAAAAACTAGGTGTTGCTTGGCTTGAGACTAGAACCGAAAAAGAAATGGCCTTCTATCCAACCCTGCTTGCAATCAGTCATCAAATCATTAAAGAAGGCTTTAGCAATAAAGTGATTCAACCTAATAAAACAACTACGAATGATTTGGTTTGGTGGTTTCGACAAAAAGTAAGTGATCTTGGTTTGTCAACTTGGTTTCATCCATCTGTTGAAATTCAAAGAAGAGAAAGCAATGAAAAGGATGAAATTATTCGCCGCGGTGATTTATTACATGTAGACTTTGGCATCAGCTATTTAAGACTCAATTCAGATGTGCAAGAGCATGCTTATGTTTTACTACCAAATGAAACGACAGTACCTGCAGAATTAGTTGCAGCATTTAATAAGACCAATAGACTACAAGATATTTTAACTTCTAATTTTAAAACTGGCAGAACCGGAAATGAAATTCTAGCTGCTTCTATTCAACAGGCAAAAGCAGAAGGTATTCAGCCAAGCATCTACACCCATCCAATTGGATTTCATGGCCATGCAGCAGGCACAACGATTGGCATGTGGGATATGCAACTAGGCGTGCCAGGCTCGGGTGATTATGCAATGCGACCAAATACTTGTTACTCGATTGAACTCAATGCCACACACACTATTGCGGGATGGAATAGACCTGTAAGAATTGCATTAGAACAAAATGGCTGTTATAATGGATCAAGTTTTGATTACCTCGATGGCCGTCAAAAAACAATACTTTTAATTCAATAAAAAAAAGGCGCTACTAGGTAGCGCCTTTTTTTTTATATCAATCCTTTATCTTCTATTCGATTTTTATATTATCCCAAAAAGAATTTAACAATAAAATAGGTGATTGCAGCAAGTCCAGCACTCACCGGGATGGTTAATATCCATGCCCATAGTAAATTGGTGGTCACACCCCATCTAACTGCGCTTAATCTTTTTGTTGCACCCACACCAATAATGGATCCAGTGATGGTATGTGTTGTGGAAACCGGGATACCCATCTGTCCTGTAAAGAACAAGGTAAATGCACCAGCTGTTTCAGCAGCAACACCTTCTAGCGGGGTTACTTTGGTGATTTTAGACCCCATTGTTTTAACAATTTTCCATCCACCACTCATGGTACCCATACCAATAGCTAAATAACAGGCTACCGGAACCCAAGTTGGGAGTGATGCAAAATCTTGTATTGAACCACTTGCAATTAACGCAGCTCCAATAATACCCATTACTTTTTGAGCATCATTACCTCCGTGACCAATACTAAATGCAGCAGAACTAAATAACTGTAATTTTTTAAACATATTACCTACTGATAGCGCTGTAGGTGTTTTGATTTTTTCAACATAAATGTAGATCAAAATAAAAATAAGTGCCGTACCAAAAATACCATTTACAATCATGGTATTGTCTGCTTTATCAATCTCATCAAAAAAAGTTTTCTCGATATTAAATCCGGATAATTTGGCTTTAACTTTATCTAAGTTTTTTGCCTGAATTGGATAAATCTGATTGATAAGTGTAACAGTCGAATCCATCGTAATGGTTCCAGCTAAAAATAATTTTACGGGTGCTTTGTATTCTTCCGTAATAATTTTTGCCTTATCATATTCTTTTTTAACCGAATCATTTTCAGGCGCTTTGGCTTCTAATACTAAAAAATCATTCGCATTTCTAACTTCATCTTTTAGTTTACTTACAGCAATTTGATCCAACCAGCCGCTATCTTTAGCAACTTTTGCAATATAGTCTGCGCTAGTATTATCAAAATTTTCAATGAATGGGTGCACTGAATTAAAACTTGCAGTGGCTTTTGTTAATTTCTCTTCTGTTAAATGTAATTTTTTTGATAGAATCGTATCTGTTTCTCCATATCCATTTAAATCTTTTAATTCAGACTTTAATGCAGCTACTTCAGTCTTATACTTATCTATACCATAAAATTTTTGTGCATTCTCGTTCATTTTACCATTCTCAAAATAGTCAAACAAAAAAGCAGTAAATAAAGTAGTGACTACAATGATGGCTATACGGTACCAAATATTACGCATAATAGTTACAACAGAGATATACATAGAGGTAACAATGCCAATCAATGGCGCCAAAAAGATAAACAGGATAGTTTTGATAATGGTATCAGCATCTACAATTTTTGCCCAAGAAAAATTCATTCCTTTTACTGATAAGGCATGTGCAATGGCTGCACCTGCAAATCCACCAATTAAGGTATGAGAAGAGGAAGATGGAATACCATACCACCAAGTTAATAAGTTCCAAAAAATTGCCGCTAATAAACCAGAGAAAATCACTGGCAATGTGATAAACTCTTTATAAACTGTTTTACTAATGGAGTTTGCAACTGCATGGTCTTTAAAAATCCAGAATGC
>Ga0070374_10000458_pt1 | contig 16346 bp, 20 predicted proteins | sample LauGreSuBDMM15SN_2_FD_66374 | JGI IMG/M metagenome (GOLD analysis project Ga0070374, IMG submission 66374) | Freshwater lake microbial communities from Lake Michigan, USA - Su13.BD.MM15.SN (version 4) (version 4) | ecosystem: Environmental > Aquatic > Freshwater > Lake | place: Lake Michigan...
CAATTATACTATATTCATCGGTAATTGATATAACAAACCCATCTCCAATTTTTGTATTAATGTGCGTTGGATTTGCAAACGTCTTAGTTATCCTACTTTCATTTTTTACTACATCCTCAAAATAACACCAATTTAATTTATCTTGTTCTTTAACAAAATAATTTTGTAAAATATTAAGTGATGTGGTATCTATAAGGTTATCAATTACTTTATATTTTTCCATTAAAAATGTATTTTTTATTATCTACAAACTTCTCCATAAACTAAATCAGGTTACGTTTACCATTTCTATATTTATTAGAGTTGTCTAACTTTAAAATAGTTGTTGTTCCTAAATATTCTTCTATTTTTTTTAAACCATCATTATAATATAAATCTTCATATGTGATATGCAAACAATCTTCACATTTGTCTAATATTTCATTTTCAGTTTTTATCAATTCCTCCATATCATTCAATTCCTTCGTGTGCTCTTTTAAAAACGAATCATGTATTGTATATGGTATAAAGAATTTTTCAACTTCTTCTGCATATAATCTACTCTCTGCCTGCTCTTTTATATTATCTCTTTTAAGCACTATACATTTATCAAAATCATTACGAATCAATTCATATTTTATTTCGTCGGGTGTAAGTTTTATTACAATGTTCTCATTCTTTTTTATGTACGATTTCATTTTTGTAAAAATGGCATTGTTTATTTTCGTATAAATGGTACTTTTCGAATTTGATTTCTGATATATTCCTCCTCGTTGATAATCGCAATTATAATGTACCATTAATAATTGTGCTAATGATGTGGAACCAGTTCTATGTGTTGTATAAATTAATATTTTCATTTTAAATTAAATTTTTATTGTCTTTTAATTTAATAAAATCATCCAATTCAAATTTATTATTATTATAAATCAACGTAAACCTATCACCAAATTCTTTTTTATATGTTCCAATATTATTATAAGCCAAATACCAACTATCTTCTGTTATGTTTTGTTTATAAACTCTTTCTCTTGATTTAACTCTATCAATACATACACTCAAATCCACATACAGCATTATCATAAATGTATTGTATCCAAAATTTTCTAAATACTTTCGTTGATTTAAAATGATATTAGAATCTCTACCAATTCCATCTATTACGATATTTTTTGAGTTGGATACTGAATTATAAAATAAATCATCGTTTTGTATTTTAGCCTTTTCAAATAATGAATAAGAATATTTTGTTTTTTCTTCATCAAAATCAATTATTTTTAATCCTAATCCGCTTTCAATTAATAATTTTTCATATGCTATATCCACGTCTATGTGTGCAAATGTATTTAAATTATTTTTAATAAAGGTAGATTTACCAGCGCCTCCTGAACCACATACAAATACGGCTATTTTATTTTTCATTTAAATATTTTTTTATAGATTCTATATCTGAAATATTTTTCGTATTAGTTATGTCATCCATTAACATCTGTTCTTTGTCTAACAAATGTAATTCAGGTTTTAAAACTTTAATAAACACATTATCACAAACTATTGTATTATAAAGATTGGTTTCAATATTATTTATAAACAAATGAAATTCATTTTTATTTTCCTTAGTTAAGCATGTGCTAATTCTATACTCCATATGTGGATATAAATTCAAAATGGGTCCGTAATATATTTTATATTTTTTAAGAATATTAGATTGATACTTATCCCAATCCGATTTTGTAATGTTCAAATCTATATCGTTTATATCTCTATCAATTACACCTTGCAATCGTAAACTCAATGAACCACCTAATATAATATCACCATTGGTTATATTATAAAAATCTTTAAATATATCCGCATATGATTTTTTTATAAATGGTAATATTATATTAATATCATTTGATTTCATTTCGAATAAAATTTATAATATAATTAGATATGTCAATGTGTCCAGAATAGCTTGGATGTGTATCATCTATTTTTCTAAAGGTTTCGTGATATATTGTTTTTTTATTTTTAATCATATACCCAGTCATTCCACCTGAATCCATTTCTATCAAATTATTAGGTTTATCTAAATATTCCGGCCATTTATCTTCATTTATTATATAATTTTTGATTCCAATAAATGATAGTAATTTTGAAAGTTCAACAATTCTCCAAATGCATCTTTCATAATATTTTTCAGTACTAATAAATTCTGAAAAGAATCCTCTTATTAAATTGTACTTATAATCATTTAATATTAATTCCTTATCATCTATATTTTCTTGTACATTTACATACCTTAAGGTATCTTTCATTGATATGTCCCATTCTTTTTCGATATTTGATACAAAAATAGTTTTAAAAAAATATGGAGAATTGTTAGTATTAACTATGTAATCTTTTTTGCTTTGACCATCTTTTGGAGAACCTAATAAGGTTTTTTCTTTTTTGAATGGAAAATCATATCTACCAATAGTAGAGGTTTGTAATATTACCACATCGTTTGTTGATATATTTTTTATATTTGCAATAATTGTATCCGCTATCCATTCATTACTCAAGCCGTTTTTAGATAAATTTACTAATTCTAACTTCAACGAATCAGATAATAGTTCTGGCCATATCTTTTTATTAATATCAAAATAATCTTTAAACTTTTTATTATAGTATGACACTCCCCACATCTCTGGTTTACAACCATGTCCGGCTGTAAAACTATCACCAAAACACCATAACTTACCCATTATGTATATGATTTAAAAAATAATTAAATTGAATTAAATGACCTCTTTCGCCAAAATTATCATCTATCAGTTTACCATTAGTCTCCAAAGTAATATCTTCAGCACCTTGTTTTATTAAATCTATTCTAAAATCGTTTGTTGATATATAGTGTGGTTTATTTAATGTTGAATCAAATGTCCAATATACTACCTTGAATCTAATTAATTTAGATAACAAATTCATAACAGATTCCCAATTATATACCTCATTTATCCATTCCGAATTACTTCGATTATTCAATATGGAATTGATAACATCAATATTTACACCATTTAATAATGATGGGTTATCGATACGTTCAGGTTTCAATTGATTTTGACGTATTGTTACAAATGAATTGGTGGATTTATCTACTAATCTAAATCTTTGTACATATCCCCAACCTATTATAACAATATCATCTTTTTGAATCTGATCTATACATTTACAAAACATATCAAATATATCGTAATTTGATTGACCGGATACGGCCATATTTCTTAAATCATATCCTAACTCTTTTGATAACAGCTCTGACCATGTTTTTGGAAAAATACCATTTCTATATTCCTTATAGTACTTAAATCTTCTTTCTTTGGTTTTCCCAAATATAGCTGATGCGTTATCTCCAAATATCCATAACTTATTCATAAACTAATTTTTAGTTATCAAGTCATAAAAGTATTCAGATAAAACTCTATGACCATTTTCACTATAATGGTTATCTTTTATATATCCGTTGGTTTCATCTACTATTTTTTCTAAATATTCCAAACAATCTATTTTAATAATATCCATACTTTTATTTTGAATTATAAATGGTGACCAATGGATTACCCTACATTTATTAATTAAACATAAATTTATTATTTTAATAAATCTATTTACTTCATATTGAAATAATATATTATCTCTATTAATTACTAATTCATTTATAGTATTTATAGATATATCATTGAACTGGATTGGATTTGTCAAAGAGGCGCGTGTAAACGGCTTATTATCTAAGTTATGGTCATTTGGTCTAATTGTTGTAAAACCTCCGTTTTTATCAATCAGCCTAAATCTAAGCGCCGATGACCAACCAACGATTACAATATCATTTTCGTTTATAGTATCTATAACATCTATTATACTTTCAAATAAAGTATAATTATCAATACCACCTATTGCACAATTATTTAACTTATGTTGGATTTTTAAACTTAAAAAATCACCCCAAACAAGTGGGGTGTATCCTTTCCAATTTTTATATTGCGCTCTCCAATTCTCTAAATTATTTTTTTTATTTGTGGCGGAGAATGAATCCCCAAACACCCATAACTTATTCATTAAAATAAAATTAAGAATGTTTAGCCTTAATAGCTGCGAATAGGATTTGTAATAAAGATAAAGATGCTACTTTATCGGAAGGGGTTGATGCTGTTTTTGTGCTCATTTTAATTAAATTTATTTTTGTTCATCGTACACTAAAATACTATTAGCGTAAAAGTTATGATTATTTTCAACAAATAGGTTATATGTTTGAATAGGTGATACTATTTCTGTTATAGATTCAATTTCAATACTATTACCATCAATGTCAATACACACACTACCGGTATCCATTTTAAGGATTTCACCTTTATACCATTTCATTGTTTTTTCTGGACTATATGATATTAAATTCCCATCTACATTATAATAAGGATGGTCAAACGTACTTAAAATAGATACCCCATTTTTAAATTTAATTTCTACAATATCATCTAATACCGGTGAAATTATTTCTAATACTTTATTTAATTCTTTTTGGTTTGTGCTGAAATTAAAGGACCAAACCAAATCACCAACCGCAACATCTTTTATTTGTTTATCAATTCCATCCATTGATATTAATGTGTTTTCTGAAAAACAACAATAAGGGTAGTAATGGCATTTGTTGTGTAATAATATATCACCAATAGTATTTTTATTAATATCATTATACGTCGTACCTGCAACAAATACATCATCCGGCTCAATATCCAACACGGTAATATTACCTGAATACCATACATTTTCTTTAGATATTATTGGTAAACTGGTTTGATTTGTAGTTACCACATAATCGTTTAATGTAACGGCCCCTGCAGTTACAAAACGTATATTGTCATCACTTGAACTTCTTATTACTAATAATTCACTATTAGCTAATGTTGTAGAACCACTAATTATGCTATCACCATATGTGATAGTGGTTAACCAACCTTCATACACTTTATTAGTAATAAAATTTACGGAAGATGTTTCATATGTAATAGTATCCAATCCATCTAATGGTACACTCCAATTTGATGTTTCGGTTGATGTAGCACTTGGACTTAAATTTGGAATCCTAACCGATTTTATAATGTCCCCTATGTTTAATGTTTCTATATCAACTATTTCTTCATTACCATCAACTATCTTAATAACGTCATAATTACCCGGTACACCAAAATTTAAATAATTTGGATTAGAGAAGTACATAGCTCTCCATTTATTATCAAGTCTATTATTTGTATAAGTTATAATAGATTCATCCAATGGTATTTGATTACTAGTTGTAGTAATACTAATCGGTAAGATTGTTTCAATATCAGATAATAAAACAACGTTTAATCGCATAACATCATTGATTTTATTAGTAGAATCTAAATTAGGGTTTATTTCAAATTCTTGCAACATAACATCATTTGGTAACGCTGATTTTATGTCATTTAATTGAATAGATGAGGTTACATTATAAAAAGCCGGATAATCAATCCTATTGAAGTCAGGTAATATCTTTTTTGCAATTAAATTTGGTGATAGATTGTTATCAATCAATTCGGTTAAATTATCTAATATAGAATCATCTTCTGTGTATTTTACATACGTCTTTGGTATAATCGATTCATTATTAGAATCGAATAATAATTTAATCACTTCAGATTTATCCTTACAATATGTCTCATCTATAATAGCCGTGACATCATATGCACATCTTAAATAAAATGCATTTGGTTCTTCGGTTATAGATGGGATAGTTACACTATTATTGGGTATTAAAATGGTTGTGAATACTATTGAAAGTTCATTACATTTAGCCTCGAACAAATCCACTATTCCATCTACAATTCGCGAATTTTTGTATATCATTACAAATTTAGTGTATTGATTATTCACCAAATATGTAAATAATGGTTCTAAATCTATAAATGGCACATCTGGCCAAAATAAATCGGCGTCTGTATTTATTTCTAATAACTTGTATTGGTTTTCCAATTTAAGAATATCTGCCCCTATTAATACACCTTTCATATGTTTGTTTTTTTTATAATAAATACTTAGTTTTTATCTTTTAACCCAAATTTTATCCATTTATACCATATTCTTTCGTGAATATAGTATTGAATGGGTTTATATATCAGTTCTACCACCCCAAAAGCCGTACCAACCTTGATTGATCCACTTACCCACCATATTATTAAAAACCCAATAAGAGTACTTACAATACGATATGAGATGGTTTTAGCAATATGTCGTTTACGTTCTACTACCATCTGAATTCATTTCTCCGTTACGGATTTTAGTTCCACTTATTACTTCAACTTCAGGGGGTGGTTCATGATAAATAACATCATAACCCACGCCACGACCATAATTAATACTTTCAATATCGGGTATAATTGATAACAGGACTCTGTCAAATTTATCTTTAAAAAATGGTTCGTTTGACAACTCTAATAAAATTTGTTGTGCGGTTTTAGGATTATTGTCATCTTGTTCAACATCTCTAATTGCAACCCAAACATTTTTACTTTTTTCTAATTGTTGATTAATTAACCATTCGTGACCTTTGTGCCAATTTTGCCATCTACCCACATACATTGCATATTTTTTACTCATAAATCTATTCTTTTAATTAAATCAATAAATGACTCTACGTCACTAACATTTGTTGTGTTTACATCCACAAAATTTTCCTCTGGTTTTTCGTAATCAATTACGTGATAATTTTCACGACCCCTTTCCTCTGTGGTGTGAACATAAATCTCAACTGCCTCCGATTTGTCTTTAAATTCTTCTCTTTGGTCTCGGTAAGGTGACACCAATGATACCACAACATCATAACCCTTTTCACCCATAAAAAGTGCAATGTCTTGTGCCCTTTCGATGTTTCTTCTCCTACCCGTTTCGGAGTAATCTTTATTTTTAAAAATGTCCCTCAAATCATCACCATCAATATGTAGGACTTTACCAGTGTTCATTAAAAATGACACTAAATGTTTTGCTAATGTAGTCTTACCTGATCCAGGTTGACCTGTAAACCAATATATCATAGAATATAATATAAGAAAAATTTTCTAAAAAGTCAAATTAAATCCTTTTTTTAAGTAATTTAAGTTCCTCATTTAGTTCTTTAACCTTAATATCTCTAAAATTTGTATCCGTTTTGTAGTAATATTTCTCTAACCATACGTGATAATAATCCAAGTTCTCCACGTGGTCGACTCTATTAGGGTCTTTAACCCAAAACAATCCTTTGCCCGGTAGTTTGTTACCTAATATAGGTAACTCGGGATATGACATGTATAATCGATTCTCGATGGTTTCAACTCTTGATTTACATTTTCTTGCACTATAACCCATTATCCCCTGATCTGCAATTAACCACAACCACTCAGGTATTTCATTATATTTGCGAGTGATTAATTCTAAATGTTTTTTAAGATATTCATCTCTAAGTTTTTCACAATTCATTAAAATAAAAGAAGTGTTTGGCATCATCATATTCTGTGCAAAATCTGTTATTCCACCTATCTCATTTAATTGATGTTCAAACACGAAAAACTCACCTCTTTGAATTTCCCATTGAGTGTGCACCAAATCGTAATTTGAAACCCATGACGGTAATTTACTTCTAACAATGAAATCCAAATCTAAGAATAAGTATGGTATTGGTTCCTTACCCATCACAATAGATTTACCTGTGGTCCAAAATCTACCAGGGTTTACTTCAGGATATTCACTATTAAAGTTTTCCAATGTGTCAACATCAATCTCATCCCATAACTCTATCATTCCCTTTTTTTGGTAGAATTTGTATCCAACCCTATCAGTATATAATTTAGTCTGACCTATATATTTCTTTGCACTTCTAACCGCAACTTCTTGTATTAATAATTCGTAATCGACAATGTCGTACTCATTATCGGGTAAGTTAGACATCTTAAGATGGTTATATCCTTGTGCATCCTTTTTATGAAAGAAAGGTGCCGTCCAATTAACAAATATTGCTTTCATATATACGTATTCCTATGTTATAATGACCCTCTTCATTTGGGTGTTTATCTGTCTTCATCACTTGGTTTGATTTGGTATCCCCCAAAGTCCATTTATTCTCATCAACCCAATTCATGATTGATAAGTTATTCTCATCTGAACTTGTTGGGAGATTAATAAAGTGTTCGGTTCTAAATGGTTTAAAATCATTATCCAAACATAATATTCTATACTTAATCCCAATTTTACTTTGCAAAAAACTTAGGGTGTTAAACACTCGATGATATTTGTGGTATATAGTATGGGGAGCCCAATGGTTCATGTAATCACATAGTAAAATAAATTGTTCATTTGTAATTGGGAATTTATCTCGTCCTCCTGAATATTTGTTCATTAAATCAAACATTAGGTTCAAGTCTCTTGTTAAACCCGCACTAGTGTAATAAAAATCATTATTAATTTTAAATCCTTCTCTAGTACCCGCCGTAAACTGATAGATTACCAAATCATTTTTTTCAAATTGATTCATATTATAAGTCAACTTATTAAAACATTCTTCGTGGCACATTGCACTTTGAGCAAAGTTTTCATATTCTACTCCTAACTTTTCCGAGAGAACTCCTGTATAGGTTTCACTCATATTCATATAATGGTCCGTTGAAAATGAGCAACCAAAGGTCCATATTTTATTGATGGGTGAAGTAGACATTCTTTTTTATTAATGATTCGATTTTATTATGTAATATTAATTCGGTATTCCTTTTAATGTCGCCAATCGTAAAAATGGTACTTGACGGTCGACCGAAAATTACCGACGGTTCATATTTTAAAATATAATTTATAAAATCGGTTTGTGAATAGATATACATTGCAAATTCCTCAATCAAAGTCGTTAACTTGTTTTCAATTGCAATTTCCAATAACCTATCAGGTATGGAAGGATTTGCACAATAAATGAATCCGGCGTTAGGTAAAACTATGTTTTCATCTTCTCTCCATCCGTATTTTTTCATTTCAATTATCTGTTGATTCGTCCAATTTTTTGCACCAATGTCAATTAATTTATCCGTCAATGATAGATATTCATTAGGATAAGAATATGTTGGCATCAAGAATTCTTTATTATCAAATTCTTTAAAGAACTCATCATCCAATTCTTTTTCTAATTCAACATCCCAATCCATGAAGATAAATTTATTATGATTTAACGACGCTTCTTTTAATCCAATTAATTTATGTAGAAACTTAGTGTTCTCATTGTTGTGTATTGTATTCTCATTTGACATTAGTACACACTTATAACCTAAGTCAATTAGTTTATTATAGTTATCTAAACCCCAAACATACACCGTTTCGTTATAAAGTGGTGTAGGTTTAATATCCTTAAAGTTACCCCATAAAATTCTAACAAACTCAATACCTCTCGTATCCATTGGGTGAAATATTTGATGTGAATTTATTTTCCACTTGTGTAAATTGTGGTGTGTTCGTTGTTTGTTTTCTTACCGTGGTTAATTTGTTTAATTCCCAATCATACGCTTGTGTAATTTGTTTTGAATCGATTTCATTAAGTATTTTACAAGCTCCTTGGTGTGAAACAAAGTATGAGTAACAACCAAACGGTGTCCCCACATTAAAAATATCGAAACCATTAAAATCAATATTGTTAAAATTGATATTACCAACGTAATCAATATCATCTTCAATAATTAAAAGATTGATTTTGTTTTTACACGAATAATCCAACAAATTCATGTGACTCATGAATGTAGCCATAACCGCTTTCTGATTTATGTCCCATTCATAAAAATCTGTATTTGAGAAATACTTCGTCTCAATTTCTTCAGTAATTTCATTTGGTTGAACAGCATCGAAGTAATCAAAGTCGATTCCCATCTTATCTTTAATGGTTAACATATGACTTCTTCTATCAACATCTTTCTTAAGTGATATACAAAAAGTTTTAAAGGTGTTCAAAATAATTATCTTTTGTTATTTTAGTTTTAATGAAATCTGATAGTTTTTCTTCTTCGTCGTTCCAAAAATCTAAATTATGATTCTTACCAGAAATCACCGTAGGTTCAATATTATTAATATACCAGTCCAAACCAAATGATTTAGTGTATAATAATACCGACAATTCATCAGGTATACCTTCTAAATCATTGAATTCTATTATTTCCAATAAATCCTCAATTATCTCAATATCATTGCAATAAAAAAATCCGGTATTTGGTAGGACAAATGAATTACCTAAAATATGTGAGTGGGTTGATATATTTTTATTTAGTACATCAAAAAATTTGTTCATTACTTCGTCGTCTGTTTGTGATTTCATCACATCAAACGCAGTCATTGGATAACAATATAACGGTACCTGTAACGATGAACCTTTTATTTTTATTTGTTGGTAGAAGTTATCATCTAAAGGTTTTGTTGGGACACAGTCCCAATCTAAAAATATTACTTCATCAAATAACCCTAATGCAATTTTAATACCTAAAATTTTATGAGTCAAACTACCATAACTAACGAACGTGTGATTATTTGCAATCTTATAATCGTATGGTTCTTCATTAATAAGATGACAATCGTACCCTAAAGAAATTAGTTTGTTGTAATTCTCCTTACCCCAAACAAATACCTTCTCGTCGAAGTTATATTTCTTCGCATTAATAATTTGACTCGAGTATCTGTCGAAGTCTCCCCACAATATTCTTATTATCTTCATGTTATAATAACTTTACACCACCATCCTCAATGTTAAAATTGATAACACATCTATGTGTTTTACCGTAGAATGGTTTAACTGAGTGAACAATATCGTATGGCCATATTAATAACATACCTTTTTTTGGTCTGATAAAATGTGACATACCTCTAAGATGAAAAGTGAAGACTCCACTATATGGATGATCAACAATTGGGTCTCCGTCGGACAAATAATAACCACCAACAAAACTAAGTGGAGTTTCTTCTTCAGGTGACCAACGACAATGATTATGTTTATTGTGTCCTCTACCAGATGTTGGATTATAAAATTGCATCCAACTCTCGGTCATTTTTGGATTATTACTGTGAGTCTTATTTATTTTATCAAGTAGTTCAGTATAACCTTCTTCACACCTATTTCGTATTAATTTAACACACTCTTCTTTTCGATTTAAGAAATTGTTAGGTGCAACTGAAAACCGACTACCTATTGGATTGAATTCAGTTGGTTCTACCCATTGATCGTACCTATAATACTCAACCTTATAATTAGATTGTCTTTCGACATCATATTGTTCAGGTAATTCTTGACCCATCTGTTTTTCCTTCTCGGTCAACTCATTGAACCCTAAATTAAAAACTTCGTCATGTAAATCATGATCATTGTATTGTTTATAAAATACGGGTATAGGTGCAAGATGAAAAATATTCTCTTGGTTAGATGGTATTAAGGGTTTATCAAAATACATAGATTAATGTTTATAGATAAATGGATCTCTTTTTCTTAGTTCTTCCAACTTCTTTTTAAATTCCTTCTCTTTTTTTCTTTTGGTAATTTTAGATTTTACCCAATTGATTAATTTCTTTATCATGATTTTATTTTTTATATACTATGTAATTACCTAAAACTAATACATCCATTTCGGTATCAATGAAAGTATGCAATGCGTCTTGTGGTGTTAACACCATTGTTTTATCTTTGACATTAAATGATGTGTTCAATAAGATTGGATAACCACTTAATTTTTCAAACTCTTTTAGTAATGTGTAAATTTTATTATATGGTGTTACAGATTGTACCCTTGCGGTTCCGTCTATATGTGTTACAGCTAATAGTTTATCTTTATACTCATCTCTAACTTGAACCACCTGATTCATGTATGGAATATATTCTTTTGACTTAAAATATTTATCTTGACTTTCAAATGTAACCATAGGTGCAAATGGTCTGAATCCTTCTCTCTTTTTAATTACTCTGTTAATCCTATCCTTCATTTCGGAATCGGTTGGGTTTGCTAAAATTGATCTGTTACCTAACGCTCTCGCTCCAAATTCTATCCTATCCTTAAACCATCCAACTACTAATTTATTATTTAAACATTTAGAGATTTTCTTTAACATTACATCTTCATTAAGTCTTTCAAACATAACCAATGGTTTATATTCATTTAATGCGTTAAAAATTTCACTATCAGAATATGATGGACCCAAAAATGGTGACGAATTAATTTTCGTCGGTTTAGTTAACGAGAGGTAGTATAAACAACTACCAATAGCATTACCAGCATCTGAGGGAGCTGGTGGTATCCATAAGTGTTTAAATAAACCACTTTCAACAACCATACCATTCGCCTTACCGTTGTATGCACAACCACCACCTAAACATAAGTTATTTGATTTGAATAAATGTTTACCCTCTTTTAAAATTTTAAAGAATATATTTTCATATCTTTCCTGAACAGACGCAGCCAAATCTTTATGGTCTTGAGTTAATGGTTCGTTAGGTAATCTATTTGGTAATTTTAATAATTCTCCGAGTTGATGATTAAACATTAATGTGTCTTCTTTATCCCAAACAAACACGTCCATGTTACATGTTAATGTTTCATTTTTGTATTTCATTAATTTACTAACCTTATCTCTATATTTTGAGGGGTTACCATATGATGCAAGTCCCATTACTTTATATTCTCCCTCATTAGGTTTAAAACCTAAAAATGCTGTCATTGCCGAATAAAATAACCCAACTGAATGTGGATATTCAATTGTCTTTAATTGTTTGATGTGTCCTCCAACACCTTTACCAAATGAAATGGTTGAGGTTTCTCCTACCCCATCAATCGATACCACAACAGCATCGTTGTAATTGGATGAGTAGTACGAATACGCCATGTGTGATAGGTGGTGTGGGGTATAATGTTTTTTCTTTGATATTTTATTTAGATTATATCTAACTTTAATATAGTTAACCAATGAAGTTAGGAACGATTTTTTCCTTTTAAATCTTAAGAATGGGTCTTCATAATAACATACACACGATATGTCATCTTTGGATAACTTATATGTTTTAAAAATATATTCTATTGTTTTATGTGGGAACGAGGAATCGTGTTTAATTCCCGTAAATTTTTCTTCTTCACATGCAAACAATAACTCTCCGTTTTTAAACAAACAAGCCGAGGAATCGTGATAATATGCTGATACTCCAATTATATACATTATTAATAATTATATTAAACCGAAACTTTTATTTTTCATACTCTCCATTTTATTTAAATTAGTTTTCATGTGTTCACAATATGAATTAAACAATAGGTCAGTTTTACTATCCTCTTTAAATAATTTATCTATTTTATTAATATAATGATTACCATCGAATTCATCAATGATTCTTTGTCTAATCATGAAAATAATCTCATCAAATGTCTTATATCCATTCAAATGTAGGAATCCATTGAAATTATACCCAAGATTCCTAAAAAGTTCATTTTGATTTTCTATGGGTAGAATATCGTTATTCGACTCAATTGTGAAAGGATAATCCCATTTTTTTTCTGCAAATTCAACGACTGTTGGGTTTTTATCAAATATGAACTTAAAGATGTTCTCGTCGTTGATAATGTCCTCGCTATTTTTTTCCATTATCATTCTTATTGCTGCCGGTATGAATAGTTGTTCAATTATACACGCATTATAATAGTTTGAATCAAAGAACTCCTTATTGTCCTCATAAATTTTTAAACAGTACTCAGTTGCCTCGGCGATTAACTCCCAAGAGTGACCACCAAATATTGACATGTTAGGGATGTTTTGAAATTTTACATATTTTAAAAATTCTTCAGGTAATTTTTCCTGTATCTCAAATGCACCCTTTAGGTATGTTTTGAAAAACACTGAATTGTTTTTCTCAAATGATAACGTCTCCCCCGAACCTTCTGCGAATGATGAGTGTATCTTATCTATTAATTTAATCTCAATAGGTCTATAGATAAAACTATCTAAATCAATATGGAGGTATGGTTGTGTTTGCTTCGTGTAGACCATTAATTTAGGTATACTAAATGTTTTAACATCGACACCTTCTAAAACTTCTGTGTCAACAACATTATATGGTATACCTATTTTTTTTACAATTTTTTCAATTTCTTTGTTGGTATAAAGAAACACATGTTTATGATGTTTCTTAGCTAATAGTGCAGATAATACCATACAATACGCACTATACCTGTTAAGGTTACCTCCATTCTCTGTTGGGATATATGTGTGTACTATTTTCATTAACGAGTATATAATTCGGGGTATTCAACTATAATATGGATTCCACCTTGTTCATAAGCTTCTTTATATGTGTCTTCGATTGCTTCAAATGAAGATAAATTATGGAATGTGATGTTTCTGCAGAGAGACTGGTATTCTAAAAAATAATTACCTTTATGTTGGTGTCCTGGATCAATTGGATTGTCTGATCCCTTACCTAAGCGAATAATGATATTCGGGTCCCATTGGTTATTACTCATCAGTTTAATTTTATCCAAATGATTTAATAACTGATTTGTTGCACAAACGAGGAAATCCCATCTAGGGTAGAAACTAACAACAAAGTCTCCCGTCATTGCCATCCCTAAAGACATTCCCATTTGTGAATCTTCCATCACAGGTAGCTCAACAATCTTTTCTTTAGGTACATTACCTAAAGTGGTACTCATAGGGTTACCGGGGTATAATGTTTGTTGTCCAATAAAAACTGTATTAGGTTTTTCACCTAAAAATGTCATTGCATTTGTTAATGCATCTTTGTAACTTGTATCTTGATTCATCGTAAACTATTGTAAAAATTATAATCCGTTTTATCTTTCTTTATGGTTTCAAAAATTTTAATATTCTTATCAAATCTTTCTTTATTATTCTTAAAAAAATTAACAATCTCTTCTTTTTTACCATTCAACCTTACGATTTCATTAATAATCATATTAAATCTTTTTTTGGGGTCTGGTTCACTATCATAACCGTGATTAATAATATCATCAAAGAAGTCAAATCCATATAAATCTCTCATCTTCTTAATGTGATTGGTACTAGCCATTATTATTGGAATTTGCGAATAATATAATGGTATGAATGACTTCTCACTCAATATGATTATGTCGTCCTTATCGAAATTAGTTTCTGTCACAATGTTGATGTATGAATTTGAATATGGGTTATTACCATATGATGCATCCCAATCAAAATTAAATGGTGGAAAGTCAACTTGGTAATTTAATTCATTAACACTTTTCTTAATATCAATATCTGCAAACTCATTTATTTCTGTTTTTAAATTTTCAATTTCATCATTAGTGAATATTTTTAAAAGGAACCAGTTGTCGTTTAGGTTAACGTGAGTAGGTATAAAATCTTTTCTCACCTCATATCCTCTAATCCAACTCCAATCTACATTATCAATTATATTGTATTTTTTTAACTGTACTAATGTGGCAAATCTATGCGATTTGACGTTTCTATTATAACACATAAATAAAGAAGACCTATATTCTTTATATTCATATGGGAATTTTGTTAATAAATTCGCTATAGCAGATTTACCATTATTAGTTGTTTGTGTCTTTATATCTGTGTTCAACCTAACTTTCAAATCATTGTTCCTCTCGTTACAATTAATAACAACAATTTTATTCGTTGATATTTCCATACTCTTGAATATTGTATCAAGAGATTCGATTAGAATGTCATCATCAGATTCTGCATCGTTTTTTATTATTAAATTAAAGTTAGGATTGGTTTTTAATAAACTTAAAACCTTATCACTAAATGGTAATTTTTTTTGATTAACAATGTACGATGTCAAATAATATCGATACTCAAAAAAGTAATAGTATTTTTTACCATCATCTTTATGAATATCATTTATATGGAATACTTTATAGTTCTCTAATTGAGCATACGCATCCATATAATTTGTAACTTGATTTTTTGTTACATCAATATCGTCGTAAACTAAATTTAAAAAATCACCCATTTTCCTGTTCCGTAGTGCGGCCACTCTTTTTTATATTGATACCAAATTACATCACTTGGTATTTCACTTTTTTTATTCCAAGTATCAATTGTTGGTGTGTTTGTTGAAACTCCATTATCTTCAACAACAAACTTTATTGGTAAATCAAAGTTTTTAGCGTACTTATAATTTTCCATAAAGGTTCCAGTTTCAAATGTCATATCTCCCACAAAACACCATACCGTTTCATCAATACCTTTTCGTTTGTTACTCATTGCAACACCCACCGCAATTGGAATGATTCCACCTACAATTGCTGAACTATAAAATTTCTTTTCTTTATTAACAATTGTAATTGATC
>Ga0070374_10000463_pt1 | contig 16307 bp, 17 predicted proteins | sample LauGreSuBDMM15SN_2_FD_66374 | JGI IMG/M metagenome (GOLD analysis project Ga0070374, IMG submission 66374) | Freshwater lake microbial communities from Lake Michigan, USA - Su13.BD.MM15.SN (version 4) (version 4) | ecosystem: Environmental > Aquatic > Freshwater > Lake | place: Lake Michigan...
GGCGCGCCAGAGATTGAAGAGTTGCGCGACTATGGCGGCGGTGCGCAAATCCTGACCGAACTTGGTGTGCAGGACATGATATTGCTGACCAACACGCATCACACGCTGGTCGGGCTTGAAGGCTATGGCCTTTCCATTGTAGGCGAGCGGCCTATTCCCGGCACCGGAGGCGAATAATGGCAAAGTTCCTTATAGTTGAAGCACGATTTTATGACCATCTGAACGACATGCTCGTTTCAGGCGCTAAGGCCGCGTTAAAGGCCAAGGGTCATGAGGTTGAAGTTATCACTGTGCCCGGCGCGCTTGAAATACCGGGCACTATTGCCATGGCTGCAGAAGCGCAAATGTATGACGGATTTGTCGCCATTGGTGTTGTTATTCGCGGTGAAACCTACCATTTTGAGATTGTTGCAGGTGAAAGCGCGCGCGGTATTATGGCCTTGACGATGGATGGCATCGCGATCGGTAACGGCATATTGACCGTCGAGAACGAAGCGCAGGCAATTGTACGCGCAGATCCCAAGCAGAAGGATAAGGGCGGCGAGGCGGCTGTTGCTGCGATGGCCTTGCTAAATCTGCAAAATCGTTTCAACTGAAAAGATGAGCGCACCAACCTTATCGAGCCAGATCAACCCCGAAGCCGAAGAGTTTAAGGCGCGCAGTGCCCATAATCGGGCGCTGCGTGACGACCTTTGGACTAAAGTCGCCGAGGCTGCACTGGGCGGCAACGAAAAATCCCGCGAACGGCACACTTCGCGTGGGAAATTGCTCCCCCGTGAGCGCGTCGAGCGCCTGCTGGATAGCGGTTCGCCTTTCCTAGAAATCGGCCAGCTTGCAGCGTGCGACCTGTATGATAGCGAAATTCCCGGTGCTGGCCTGATCACGGGAATAGGCCGCGTTTCGGGCCGCCAGTGCATGTTTGTTTGTAATGATGCGACGGTAAAGGGTGGCACTTATTACCCGATGACCGTCAAAAAGCATTTGCGTGCGCAAGAAATTGCTGAGGCCAACCGGTTGCCGTGTATCTACCTTGTCGACAGCGGCGGCGCCAACCTGCCGCATCAGGACGAGGTCTTTCCTGACCGCGACCATTTTGGGCGGATCTTTTTCAATCAAGCAAATATGAGCGCCAAGGGCATACCGCAGATCGCCTGCGTCATGGGCAGTTGTACCGCAGGCGGCGCTTATGTGCCTGCCATGTCCGACGAGAGCATCATTGTCCGCAATCAGGGTACGATCTTCTTGGCTGGCCCACCTTTGGTAAAGGCTGCGACAGGTGAAGAAATCAGCGCCGAGGATTTGGGCGGCGGCGACCTGCATGGCCGCAAATCGGGTGTGGTCGATCATGTGGCCGAAAATGACGAACATGCGTTGACCATTGTGCGTGATATCATCTCGCATTTAGGTCCAATCCACAAACCGGACATTGACTTAAAAGAGCCGCGCCCGCCAAAATTCGACACCGAAGAACTTTACGGCGTCATCCCCGACGATGTGCGTGCGCCTTACGATGTGCACGAAGTTATCGCACGGCTTGTCGACGGCAGCGAGTTTCATGAGTTCAAGGCGCTGTATGGCACGACCTTGGTCTGCGGCTTTGCGCATATCTGGGGCATGCCGGTCGCGATCCTTGCCAACAACGGCGTGCTGTTTTCGGAGAGTGCGGTCAAAGGCGCGCATTTCATCGAGCTTGCTTGCCAACGGCGGATACCGCTCTTGTTCCTCCAGAATATCAGCGGCTTCATGGTCGGTGGCAAATATGAGGCGGAGGGCATTGCCAAGCATGGCGCAAAACTCGTCACCGCCGTCGCTACCGCGAGCGTACCCAAGATAACAGTCCTCATCGGCGGCAGCTTTGGCGCGGGCAATTACGGCATGTGTGGGCGGGCTTATTCGCCACGTTTCCTTTTCACTTGGCCCAATGCGCGTATTTCGGTGATGGGTGGAGAACAAGCGGCGTCCGTGCTCGCCACGGTCCACCGTGATGCCGAGAAATGGACAACTGAGGAGGCCGAAGCCTTTAAAGCGCCAATCCGCCAAAAATACGAAGATGAAGGCAACCCATATTACGCGACGTCGCGGCTATGGGATGATGGAATCATTGACCCAGCGCAGACGAGGGATGTGCTTGGATTGGCGTTTGCGGCCACACTAAACGCACCCGTTGAGGAGTCACCCCGCTTTGGGGTGTTCCGGATGTGAGTAAGTTGATCCAATCCCTCCTCATTGCCAACCGCGGCGAAATTGCCTGCCGGATCATCCGCACCGCGCGCCAAATGGGCATTCGCACCGTTGCGGTCTATTCGGATGCTGATGCCAAGGCGCTGCATGTGCAGGAAGCCGATGAGGCTGTGCATATTGGGCCGTCTCCAGCGCGTGAGAGCTATTTGGTGGGGGATAAGATCATTGCCGCGGCGCTTTCCACTGGCGCAGAGGCGATCCATCCCGGCTATGGTTTCCTCTCCGAAAACGCCGAATTTGCGCAGGCGGTGATTGATGCTGGGCTCATCTGGGTCGGGCCAGCGCCCGCTAGCATCACCGCGATGGGGCTGAAGGATGCTGCCAAGACACTGATGGCCGAAGCCGGTGTGCCCGTTACCCCCGGCTATATGGGCGAGAACCAAGACTCTGTGTTCCTTGGCGAACGTGCCGCAGAGATCGGCTATCCCGTGCTCATCAAGGCGGTTGCGGGCGGCGGCGGGAAGGGGATGCGCAAGGTCGAAGCTGCGGCTGATTTCACGGACGCGCTCGCGTCGTGCCAGCGTGAGGCCAGTGCTTCGTTCGGCAATGCGCATGTCCTGATTGAAAAGTATATCCAACGCCCACGCCATATTGAGGTGCAGGTGTTTGGCGACACCCATGGCAACATAGTTCATTTGTTTGAACGCGATTGCTCACTGCAACGTCGACACCAGAAGGTGATCGAGGAAGCTCCTGCCCCGGGCATGGACGAAGCGACACGCGCACAGCTTTGCGCGGTCGCGGTGAAAGCGGCGAAAGCCGTTGACTATGTCGGTGCTGGCACGATTGAATTCATCGCCGACGCATCGGATGGTCTGCGCGCGGACCGCATCTGGTTCATGGAAATGAACACGCGGTTGCAGGTCGAACATCCCGTGACCGAGGAGATCACGGGCGTTGATCTAGTCGAATGGCAGTTGCGCGTGGCAAGCGGCGAAACATTGCCAAAGCGGCAGGGTGAACTCAGCATAAATGGCTGGGCGATGGAAGCGCGGTTATATGCCGAAAATCCTGCGACTGGCTTCTTACCCAGCATCGGGACGCTCGATCATCTGGCGCTCCCGGAAGAACTGCGCATCGACACGGGCGTTGAGCAAGGCGGCGAAGCTTCGCCCTTTTATGATCCCATGATCGCAAAGCTCATAGCTTGGGGCGAAACCCGCGACGAGGCGATTGACCTTTTGCGCGACGGGATTGATGGTACCGAAGTCTGGCCGGTCAAAACCAACGCAGGATTTCTGGGTCGATTGCTGGATCTAGACGAATTTGGGTTAGGGGACGTCGATACCGGCCTAATCGCGCGGGAAGTTGATGATCTCGTCCATCCATCTGAACCAGAGCCCGAAGAGCTTGTGGAAGCTGCGGCATTGCTATGTGCGAGCCCCAGCAATGGACCTGTTAGTGCGATACTCGGCTTTCGATTGAACGCACCGCCACGTGCCGAGGCACGCCTCTTGGACGATGCCGGCAATATCCATCTTGTCGCGTTCGATGAAGTTGCGGCCGACGAACCCACTGCCGACGTGTTGGCCTTTACCGACGGTTTTGCGCGTCGCTACGTTCTGGATGAGCCGCGCGGTTCAGGGCATAGTGCGGCTGGCGACGGGGTAATATTGTCGCCAATGCCCGGACGCATCATCGCGGTGGATGTGAAGTCAGGTGATACAGTGACCAGAGGGCAAAAGCTCGTGACGCTTGAAGCCATGAAGATGGAACATAGCCTTACTGCGCCGTTCGATGGGACAGTGGCGGAGCTGAATGCCGAGGTTGGTGCGCAAGTGCAGGTTGAGGCGTTGTTGGTGCGGATAGAAATGGTGGAAGTGTAATGGCAGGCAAATATTTCAACCAATGGCAAATCGGGGACAGCATCGTTCATGAAATTCGCCGCACGGTAACCGAGACGGATAATCTGCTTTTTTCGGTTATGACCCACAATCCGCAACCGCTGCATATCGATGCGGAGGCGGCGAAGGCCAGTGAGTTTGGACAAATCCTCGTAAACGGCACCTTCACTTTTGCGCTGATGGTCGGGCTTTCGGTGGGCGACACCACGCTGGGTACGCTGGTTGCGAACCTTGGTTATGACAAATTGGTGATGCCCAAGCCAGTGTTTATCGGTGATACCCTGCGCGCGGAAACCGAGGTCATTGCGCTCAAGGAAAGCAAGTCGCGACCCGATGCCGGTGTTGTGACTTTCCTTCACCGTTGCATCAACCAGCGCGACGAAATTGTATGCCAGTCCGAACGCGCAGCGTTGCTGAAGAAGGCTTAGATTGCCATAACGTCCGGCGAGGGGCATAAAGATCGCATGAAACTACGCTCGCTCCTTTTCGTCCCGGGTGACCGGCCTGACCGATTTGCCAAAGCCGCCGCCAGCGGCGCTGATGCGATTATCATCGACCTTGAAGACTCAGTCGGGTTAGGCCGCAAAATTGTCGCGCGCGAAGCGGCGGCGGAGTATCTTTCCGGCGATCGGCCGGTGCCGGTGTTTGTCCGCGTCAACCCGCAGGATAGCCATCTAACACATAACGACCTTGCGTCGGTGTTGCCTTATATGCCCGATGGCATTGTCTTGCCCAAGGCAGAGGGTGCGCGCTCGATCAACTGGCTGCGCGCGGAGGCAGCGGCGGTGGCGGACAGTCAGGATGGCGAAGCGCCTCCGATTTTGCCGATAGCGACCGAAACCCCCGGAGCAGTGTTTGACCTTGGCACCTTGCGTGAGGTCGCCCATTATCTGGTTGGCGTAAGCTGGGGCGCAGAGGATTTGCCCGCCGCGATAGGTGCCGCAACCGCGCGCGAAGCGGATGGCCGCTACACTGCGCCGTTTGAAATGGTGCGGTCGCTTACGCTTTTTGCCGCGCATGCCGCGGGGGTTGCTGCGATTGACACGGTGTTTCCGAACATAAAAGACGAGGCGGGGCTTGCCGCTTATGTCGGCCGCGCCGCGCGCGACGGCTTCAGTGGCATGCTTGCCATTCACCCGTCTCAGGTGGCAGCAATCAACGCAGGCTTTACGCCTTCCGCCGAACAGCTTGCGCATGCGCAATCAGTTGTAGATGCCTTCGCGGCCAACCCCGGAGCAGGGGTGCTGCAAATGGACGGTAAAATGATCGATGCGCCGCATTTGAAAGCGGCGCTATCGATCCTCGCAAGGGCTTAAGCAGCCAATTTCCGCAGCACATAATGCAGAATTCCGCCGTTCATGAAATATTCGACTTCGTTCGCGGTGTCGATGCGGCACAAAGTGTCGAAATTGAACGTCGAGCCATCCTTGCGCGTAACCATCACGGTTACCGTCTGGCGCGGCTGAAGCATTCCTACGCTGGTAATTGTAAAGCTGTCATCGGCGGTCAGGCCAAGCGTTGTGCGGCTTTCGCCTTCTAGGAACTGCAGCGGCAACACGCCCATGCCAACAAGGTTGGAACGGTGGATACGTTCGAAGCTTTCGACGATCACCGCGCGGACGCCGAGGAGGTTAGTGCCCTTCGCTGCCCAATCGCGTGATGAACCCGTGCCATATTCCTTGCCTGCGATGACCACTAAGGGTGTGCCGTCGGCTTTATGCTTCATGGCGGCGTCGTAAATTGCCATGACTTCGCCTTTATAGCTGCTCATGCCACCTTCGATGCCCGGGACCATTTCGTTTTTGATCCGGATGTTGGCGAAGGTACCGCGCATCATGACATCATGATGCCCGCGCCGCGCGCCATAGGAGTTGAAGTCAGCTTTGCTAACCTGATGCTCTAAAAGGAATTTTCCTGCTGGGCTGTCCGCTTTGATGCTTCCAGCAGGTGAGATATGGTCGGTGGTAATCGAGTCACCCAATATCGCCAGCGGCCTTGCCTCGATGATGTCCATCACCGGCGCTGGCGTCATGCTCATCCCCTCAAAATAGGGGGGATTTGCGACATAAGTCGACCCAGCGCGCCATTGATAGGTGTCCGAACCTTCGACCTGAATCTTCTGCCAATGCGCGTCGCCTTCATAGACCTTTGCATAGCGGGCAGTGAACATCGAACGGTCGATGTTTGCGGTCATGACATCATGCACTTCTTGATTGGTAGGCCAGATATCGCGCAGATATACATCGCTGCCGTCCGTTGCCTGACCAATAGGCGTCGTTGTGAAGTCTTCGGTCACTGTGCCCTTAAGCGCGTAGGCCACAACCAGTGGCGGCGACGCCAAGAAGTTGGCGCGCACATCGGGCGACACGCGGCCTTCAAAGTTGCGGTTGCCCGAAATGACGGAGGCGGCAACAATGTCATGGCCATTGATCGCAGCCGAAATCGGTTCCGCCAATGGACCGGAGTTCCCGATGCAGGTCGTGCAGCCATAGCCGACCAAGTTAAAGCCAACCGCGTCCAAATCCGCGGTCAGGCCCGCACGATCGAGATAATCGGTCACAACCTGTGACCCCGGCGCAAGTGATGTTTTTACCCATGGCTTGGGGCGCAAGCCAAATGCATTGGCCTTGCGCGCAACCAGCCCAGCGGCAACGAGCACGCTTGGGTTTGAGGTGTTGGTGCAGCTTGTAATCGCCGCAATCACAACGTCGCCATCGCCAATGTCGTGCGTCTTGCCCTCAACCGCGACGCGCTTTGCGCTGTCATGCTTGTAGACGTTAAGGAGATCGTCGTTGAACACATTGTCGACTTGCGTGAGGATCACCTTGTCCTGCGGACGCTTTGGCCCTGCAAGCGATGGAACCACGCTGCCCATGTCGAGCGAAAGTGTGTCGGTGAAAATCGGGTCCGCCATATCGGCATAAGCCCACAGGCCTTGTTCTTTGGCATAAGCCTCAACGAGCGCAATCTGGTCTTCATCACGGCCGGTCAAGCGCAGATATTCGATGGTCTTTTCATCAATGCCAAAGAAGCCACAGGTCGCGCCATATTCAGGCGCCATGTTGGCGAGCGTCGCACGGTCGGCAAGCGACAAGGACGCAAGACCGGGGCCATAATATTCCACAAAGCGGCCAACAACGCCCTTTGCGCGCAGCATTTGCGTTGCCGTCAACACAAGGTCGGTCGCGGTTACGCCCTCGGGCAACGCGCCGGTCAGTTTGAAGCCGACGACTTCGGGGATTAGCATCGATACCGGCTGGCCAAGCATTGCGGCCTCGGCCTCAATACCGCCAACGCCCCAACCCAATACGCCAAGACCGTTGATCATCGTTGTGTGGCTGTCTGTGCCCACGCAGGTGTCTGGGTAAGCGATCGTCGCGCCATCTTCGCCAACGCTCGTCCATACGGCCTGCGCGATATGCTCCAGATTGACCTGATGGCAAATGCCGGTTCCGGGGGGGACTGCCTTAAAATTGTTCAGCGATTTTGAACCCCATTTCAAAAAGTCATAGCGTTCGGCATTGCGTTGATATTCAATCTCGACATTCTGCTCGGCTGCCTTGGGGTGGCCGAATTCGTCGACCATGACGCTGTGGTCGATCACCAGATGGACGGGGACGAGCGGATTGATCTTCGACGGGTCCGCCTTCAACGCGGTCATCGCGTCGCGCATCGCGGCTAAGTCGACAACGCAAGGAACGCCGGTAAAATCCTGCAACAAAACGCGGGCGGGGCGATATTGAATTTCGCGGTCCGATTTGGCGTCCTTCTGCCAATCGATCAGTGCCTGCACATCCTGCACCGAAACGGTAAATCCGCCATCTTCAAAGCGCAGCAGATTTTCGAGCAATACCTTCATCGAAAACGGCAGACGCGACACATCGCCCAATTTCTCCGAGACCTTTTTGATCGAGAAATAATCCACCGTCTTGCCGCCAGCGGTCAAGGTGGAACGGGTTTGCAGGCTGTCTAATCCGATTGCGGTCATATTATCACTATCCCTTAAAATTTGGGCTTTTGGCCGGATGGGGAAGACAACACGGTCACCGCTATCTGCGGCCACTGAACGCGCGTCAAACCAGCGTAAAAGCGGGAGATTCGTTTGCTGGCCGCGCCTTAGCGCTTATGGGGTGGGGGTGCAAGATACGACTGTGACCCTATCGACCCCACAGCGTCAGGCATTTGCTCCGCACCGTCATCCTGAACTTATTGCATATGGTTTAGTTGCGGGAATGAGGGGCAGGACAATCTATCCGTTCCGCAAACTGTCCGTTACCTCCTCAAGAGTGCCGCGCACGCGCAACAATTGGTCTTTGCCAAATACAATCAAGCATTCGTCATGCGCATTGTCGGCGGTACGGACGAATTGGACGATTTCCGGATTGACAGATATTTTCTGACCACGGGTATCAGTCATGGTGACGAAGGGGATCATAAGCGTTCCTTTTAATGCAAATATGCTGCCAACAGGCTGCCGCATGGGCGAATTTTGGGCCTAGCACGACTAATGTCATACCGCGAGACGTCATCGGTTCGGGTCTGGGCCGATGCTGGCAATGCTATGGGTTTCCCTAATTTTCCAGCTGCGCTGGGTTTTTGCCGACGCCATCGCACCGGGTGCCCGGCGCAATATTAGCTATCGCGGTGCAGTGAAGTAACGGTTTTGGGCGACCCGGTGGGGAAGGACCGCGCGATAAGGCAATGTTGCTATCGGCTATAACCCTTGCAACGGAGATCTAACCCGGATTTCCATAGTTGAGGGAGATGGGAGATCTCCCGCATCGGGGCGGTGGCGTGGCCGTTGTCGTGGCCCGGCGATGTCGTCTGGCCCCTGCATTGCTTTGGCTGGCTTTTGGCAGCAAGCGCCGCTAAAGCGCGGATATGAACCCCATCATCCTTGTCATGTCGGGCGGAGCCATTGGCGCAGCATTGCGTTACGGCCTGTCCCGCGCGCTGCCGATTAGCGCTGTAGGCTGGCCATGGCCAACCTTTGTGGCAAATGTTGCCGGCGGTCTGTGCATGGGTGTGCTGGCAATGTGGGTGATGCGCGGCGACAATTCGGCAGAGCCGTTGCGCCTGTTTCTGGGCGTTGGCGTGCTGGGTGGGTTTACGACTTTCAGCGCCTTCTCACTTGAAATGGCGCAAATGGTTCAGCGCGGGCAGATGGGCATGGCGGCAATTTATGCCATTATGTCCGTAATATTGGCGCTTGGCGCGATTTTCGCCGGAATGGCGATAACAAAGGCAATTTGGGTATGAGTAAAAACGACGAAAAAGGCATCAGGCAATTTGTCGTTGCCCCGGATGATGACGGCATAAGGCTGGACCGATGGTTCAAACGGCATTTGCCCGATGCTTCGTTCAACATCGTATCGCGTTGGGCGCGTACCGGGCAATTGCGCGTCGATGGCAAGCGCGCCACGCCGGGTGATCGATTGCTTGCGGGGCAAACCCTGCGCGTGCCGCCTGCTGATGCGTCTGCATCCTCAAGCGCGCGGCCAACACGCATTCGCCGCGAGCTGACGAACGACGAGATGGAATTCGCGCTGAGTATGGTGATCCACAAGGATGACGCTGCGTTGGTGATCAATAAGCCAGCGGGTTTGGCGACGCAGGGCGGGACCAAGACCGAAAATCATGTTGATGGTTTGCTGGACGCCTTGGGCTTTGAATTGGATAACCGGCCAAAGCTTGTCCACCGTTTGGACAAGGACACGTCGGGCGCATTGTTGCTGGCGCGCACGTCGCGGTCGGCAGGGCATTTTGCCAAGGCATTTTCGTCCCGCACCGCGCGTAAGGTTTATTGGGCATTGGTTGTCGGCGTACCGGACATTGCCGATGGTTTCATCGACCTGCCCATCGGCAAACAGCCGGGCAGCGGCGGCGAAAAAATGCATGTGGATGAAAAAGAGGGGCAGTCCGCACGCACACGCTACCGCATCGTTGAGCGGGCAGGCAACGCCACGGCTTGGGTCGAATTGCAACCCTATACGGGCCGGACGCACCAGTTGCGCGTGCATATGGCCGCGATTGGCCACCCGATTGTCGGCGACGGCAAATATGGCGGCAAGGACGCGTTTCTGACCGGTACGATAAGTCGTAAAATGCATCTCCACGCCCGCCGTATCCGCATTGACCATCCGTCGGGGCATCAGATTGACGTTCGCGCCGATATGCCCCCGCATATGAAGGCAAGCTTTGACGATTTGGGTTTTGACATTGAACTGGGCGATGCGCTGGTATTGGACGCGCCCAAGTTCAGCGACACCGCCGAAGGCAAGAAACGCGTCGTTGCTAACATCGCAAAATCCGCGCGCAAAGAACGCAAGGGCGAACGCCGCTCACGCGGATCAACAAGCGACAAGCCCAAGGACAATAAACGCAGCCAAATGGCAGCCGGCAAAAAAATCGCCGCGAAAAAGCCAGTGATTAAAAAGGCTGTGATGGGCAAGGCGCCTGCCAAAAAACCAGCGGCGAAAAAGGTTGCACCCAAGGGGAGGACTTAATGCATCCTAATGCTGCGTTTCGGTGGGAAGACCGCGCCGCTATGCGCGCTTTTGCGCAGGAAGTCGGCTTTGGCATGCTATTCCTCAACACCCAAGACGGGCCGCATGTGGCGCATCTGCCATTCGTATTTCTTGGCGAGGACCGTATCGGTTTCCACATGGCGCGCAGCAACGCGATTGCCCGATATCTTGATGGGGCAGAGGCGCTGTTCGTTATAAACGGGCCTGATGGCTATATCAGTCCGGATTGGTATGGCGCTCCTGATCAGGTTCCTACATGGAATTATGTGGCGGTCGAGTTGGTGGGGCCTGCTCGTAAAATGGACGAGGCGGAGTTGATCGCTCAATCGGATACTTTGTCTTATTCCCAAGAATTGAAACTGACGCCCAAACCCGTTTGGACACGCGCCAAAATGACGGATGGCCTGTTTGAAAAAATGCTGCGCGGTATTTACGGGTTTGAAATGCACGTCACCACATGGCGAAGCACCCTGAAGCTTGGACAAAACAAAGGCGAAGCTATGCGGGAGGCAGCGGCAAATGGCGCGGCGGCGGGCGGCAATATTGCAATTGCCGACGCGATGCGTAATCTTCCTGAATGACGCATCGCCTTGCCATATTTGATTGCGACGGGACCTTGGTCGACAGCCAAGCCAATATCTGCATGGCCATGGAGCATGCGTTTGAGGGCGCTGGGCTGACCCCACCGCGGCGTCATGATATCCGGCGGGTGGTTGGGTTATCGTTGGTGGAATCCATGCGCGTGTTGCTGCCGGATGCAGAGGATAAATGCCACCAGGACATGGCCGAACATTACCGGACTGCGTTCCTGACATTGCGCAACAATGGCTTGGTCGATGAACCGCTCTATGACGGAATGGCATCGTTGTTATCGGAACTGGATGCGGGCGGATGGCTGTTGGGCGTGGCGACGGGCAAGTCTGATCGCGGGCTGATCCGCTGCCTCGACCATCATGCCATCACGGGCTTATTCGTCACGCTGCAAACCGCCGATCGCCATCCGTCCAAACCGCACCCGTCAATGGTATATCAAGCGCTGGCCGATGCCTGCACCGATGCACGCAATGCAGTGGTCATTGGCGATACGGTATATGACATTCATATGGGCCGTGCGGCAGGCACGCGGACCGTGGGGGTGAACTGGGGCTATCATAGCGTGGAGGACCTGCGCGAAGCAGGGGCAGACTATATCGCCGAAAGCATGGACGACCTTAAAACCTATCTCATGGATTTTGCATGACACCCACAGACGATAAATCCCGCGCAGAAACACGCGAGCAATACCGGTTTCTGATTATCAACCTGTGCCGGATTACGGGTGCGATCATGCTGGTTGTCGGCTTGGCCGTCATCGCACGGGAGGCATTTGGACTACCCAAGGCGCTTGGCTTCGGCTTGTTTCTTGTCGGCATGATAGGCTTTATGCTCGTGCCTGTTCTGCTGTCGAAAAGATGGAAAAGTACACCTGATAAATGAGGCGATTTTGGAAGGCAGTTACGCTTGAACCCAGTGATTTTGGGCTCGCCGTTCGGCTTGATGGCCGTCCGGTAAAGACGCCAACAGGCAATCTGCTGGCGCTGCCCACGCAACAAATGGCGGACGCAGTTGTGGCCGAATGGGAGGCTGTCGAAAAAAACGCGAACCCCGTGCTGATGCCCAATACGGGGTTTGCCAATGCAGCCATCGACCGGATCGCGCCGGACCATGATGGTTTTGCCGCCGCCATTGCGGCCTATGGCGAGACGGACAATTTTTGTTATCGCGCCGCGACTGGTGAGGCATTGGCCGACCGGCAGGCGCAGATTTGGGATCCGTGGCTGGACTGGGCCAAAGGGCATTATGATATCGATTTCCTCATTGTCGAAGGTATCATGCACCAACCCCAGCCTCCGGCGACGCTTGAGACTTTGCGCCGCGCAGTCTCTGCACGCGGGGCATTTGAACTGGCCGCTATGGCAAAACTTGCGCATTTGTCAGGATCGCTTGTCGCAACCCTGGCCATCATCGAACGCGCAGGCACCGCCGAAGATATTTGGAACGCCGCCTGTCTGGACGAGATTTGGCAGGAAGAGTTATGGGGCGCAGACCATTGGGCGCAGAAAAACCGGAGCGATCGTGAAGGCGAATTTATGGCCGCGGTGCGTTTTCTGGATTTGCTTGTACCCCGAACCTAGGTGAAAACCCGCCTCGCTGGTTAAGGGAAGGGCGGGTAATCGGGTTCTATAATCAAGGAAAAGGCCAATGACAGACAACGCGACATTCACCTTACGACCGCTTCCAAAGGCGGCGTTTGTTGCAGGCTATGCAGGATTGCTTCCGCAGGTCATTGCCGCTGTCATGGTCTTGTCCGGGATGGAGTATCGCTGGACAGGGCTGGCGGCGGCCTATGGCTATGCTGCATTTATATTCAGCTTCTTGGGCGGCATGTGGTGGGGCCTTGCTGTTACCACGCGCAACAATGATGTGTCGGTCAACGGGATATTTGCGCTCGCTGTCGCGCCAAGCTTATTGTCGCTTGCAACCTATTTGCCATGGATTTGGGGTTGGGAATGGCCCGGCCCTTCACTGGCATGGCTTGGAATTTTCCTAATGCTATCGCCCTTGGCGGATCGATGGTTATCCTCGCGCTGCGCATTGCCACCCGGCTGGATGAAGCTGCGCTGGCATTTGTCGATTGGCTTGGGCGGAATTACCCTGTTTTTGGCGGCTTTCGCTTAGGTCCTGACCCTAAGTCGCCGCGAGGTCGCGGACGAAGCCGATCAAGCCTTTTTGCCGCCGACGCTTCATCCTTTCGGCCGCAAGAATTTGTTGAATCTTTTCAAAGCAGGCCTGCACATCGTCGTTGATGAGCACATAATCATAACCGTCCCAATGCCCGATTTCTGCCTTTGCGCGGCTCATACGGTCTGCAATGACGGCGTCGCTATCTTGTGCACGGCTGTGTAAGCGGCGTTCCAGCTCGTCAATAGATGGTGGTAAAATGAAGACGCGTACGACGTCTGGTCCAGCCTCTTGATATAATTGCTGCGCGCCTTGCCAATCGATGTCGAACAGAACGTCGCAGCCAGCGGCGAGCTTTTCCTCTACCGGCCCTTTTGGCGTACCATAGCGATGCCCGAAAACATGCGCCCATTCCAGAAATTCACCATCAGCAGCCATTTTCTTGAATGTAGCCGTATCGGTGAAATGATAATGAACGCCCTCTATCTCGCCGGGGCGCGGTTCGCGTGTGGTGTATGAAACCGACAATGCGATTTTTGCGTCGGCATCCAAAAGCATCCGTGAAAGCGTCGATTTACCTGCACCCGATGGGGATGAGAGAACGAACAGCAGTCCGCGGCGTTCCAATTCATGCGGCTTGTGGGTGTCGGTATGGGCCATAGCCGCTACTGCGCGAAAGCTTAGGCGCGCGTCAAGAGGGAAGCGCGGTTGTGACCGACGAAAGCGGATCAGCTACGCTGGCGTTCCTTGCGTTTGTCAAACATGCTTTTGGCCGCAAATGCGCCGCCGACGAGCAGCAAGCCCGGAATAGAGCGGGTTGCAAGGCGCGTGGCGACAATGCCAAGCCCCGCTCCAAGCAAGCCATTGCCGCTTTTGCGTCCGATAACTTCGCCGATAACGGCACCTGCGATTGTTTTTAGCATTTGTCGTCTCCCACGCAGCACACCAACAAATTGTTATTCAAACCATATCTTCCGCTCTCACATGGGTGTCGAAAGTGGCTTCGTCAACCAGTCCGGATGCTAACGCGGCTTGGCGCAAAGTGGTTCCTTCGCGCAGCGCCCGTTTGGCGATGTTGGCGGCATTGTCATAGCCGATAATCGGAGCAAGCGCGGTCACGAGCATAAGCGATCGTTCCACCAAATCGGCGATCCGTGTTCGGTCAGGCTCAAGACCCGCGACGCAATGGAGCGCAAAGCTGTCCATGCCAATGGCAAGCAGATCAATCGACCGCAGGATATTTGCGCCAATCATGGGCTTGAACACATTTAACTGCAAATGCCCCTGAAGCCCCCCGACTGTCACCGCCTGATGATTGCCGATGACTTGCGCCGCGACCATCGTCAGCATCTCGCATTGCGTCGGGTTGACCTTGCCCGGCATGATTGAACTGCCGGGTTCATTTTCCGGCAAATGCAATTCGCCAAGGCCGGAGCGCGGGCCAGAGCCCAGCAAGCGGATGTCATTGGCGAGTTTGGTGAGCGCAACCGCGAGCGTATTGAGCGTGCCCGACAGCAGCACCAAAGCATCGTTAGAGGCCAGCGCTTCGAACTTATTGCTGGCGGGCTCAAACGCGATGCCGGTTGCCGAGGAAATCTCATTGGAGATGGCTAAGTCAAAGCCTTTGGGGGCATTTAGGCCAGTACCGACTGCTGTACCGCCCTGAGCCAGTTTTTGCACATGATGCGTGAAGGCATGCTCTATGCTGACGCGGCAGGCAGCCAGTTGCGCAACAAAGGCGGAAAATTCCTGTCCTAAAGTGAGCGGCGTTGCGTCCTGCAAATGGGTGCGACCTATTTTAACGATGTCCTGCCATTCGGTGCTTTTTGCGGCAAGCGCATCGGTCAAGCGACCAAGGGCGGGCAAGAGGTCATTGCGTGCCGCCAGCGCCGTCGCAACGTGCAATGCGGTGGGGAAACTGTCATTCGACGATTGGGCCATGTTCACATGGTCATTAGGATGCACCGGTGTTTTGCCGCCGCGTGTGCCCGTCAGCGCCTCATTGGCGATGGCGGCGATAACCTCGTTCACATTCATGTTCGATTGCGTGCCGCTGCCCGTTTGCCAGATGACAAGCGGGAATTGCGCGTCATATTGGCCGCTTAATATGGCGTCGGCTGCGGTAATGATGGCATCAGCGATGTCGGCTGGCAGCGCGCCAGAGGCCTTATGCGTCAACGCTGCGGCGCGCTTCACATGCGCAAGGCCGTAGATAATGCCCATCGGCATGCGTTCATGCGGAGGGAAGGGGAAGTTTGCGATGCTGCGCTGCGTCTGTGCGCCCCAATAAGCGTCTGCGGGGACTTCTAACGGTCCAAAGCTGTCAGTTTCCGTGCGGGTTTCCCCGGTCACTTCTTCCGTCCGAAGTCCACGCTGACGACGTTGGAGCCATCTTCTATCGCCACCGATGGGCTGTCATTGCCAGCCTCTTCATGTGGCTCGGGCGTGCCTTCGCCAGCGTCGACATGGAATTGCAACGCGAAGTCAACGGCAGGGTCAACGAAGGCGGTAATCGCGGAATAAGGGATGAACAGATGCGATGGGATCTGGCTGAAGGACAGGCCCACTTCGAAATGCTCGGCCTCAACCTTCAAGTCCCAATATTTATGCTGAAGCACAATAGTCATTTCATCGGGGAAGCGTTCGTGCAGATGCTGCGGAATGGCAACGCCCGGGGCTTGAGTCTTGAAAGTGATGTAGAAATGATGGTCGCCCGGCAGGCCATCACGCGCAACATCGCCGAGCACGCGGCCAACAACGGCGCGCAATGCCTCCTGCACAACGTCGTCATAAGGAATTAGGCTATCAACATGCTCATCGGTCATCCTTGCTAGGTGGACCGCTGAGCGCTCGAAATCAAGATGCTTGTTGGTGTAAGCCAACTTGCCAAATGCGCTAGCGCAGCTATATCGGCGGCCATGCGTACAGGCTCTATCAGTCGCAAGACGAACGAAACGTCCATTGATGTTGAGGT
>Ga0070374_10000465_pt1 | contig 16287 bp, 15 predicted proteins | sample LauGreSuBDMM15SN_2_FD_66374 | JGI IMG/M metagenome (GOLD analysis project Ga0070374, IMG submission 66374) | Freshwater lake microbial communities from Lake Michigan, USA - Su13.BD.MM15.SN (version 4) (version 4) | ecosystem: Environmental > Aquatic > Freshwater > Lake | place: Lake Michigan...
CGTAGCAAATGTTTGGTCTAAAGTTCCACTAAGGAATTCATATAGTTTACCTACTGATAACTTCTGTGTTATTGAATTTTCTACAACTGGAATTATACTTCCGGTTGTTATGGTTTCGAGTGTTGGTAATTGTGAAATTTTAGGCATGTCTTAAATATATTTTTATAGTTGTATCGGGTTTCCGTTTTCATCTTGAAGTTCGGTAGCATCAAATGGTGAACCTTCCGGAATTAAATTATTATTACTTAATATCTCGTCTACTATTCTATTAGTAGTTGGTTCAACTCTACCATTCAAATCATAACCATCTCCTCCTTGTAATAAAACCTCATTAGTTACCACAACCTTTCTAATTGTAAATCCTTTTTGTGTAGTAGGAACATTATCAGCTCTCTTAGGTAATAGATAAGCATTTACACTCATAGTGAATGTAGTTCTTATTATTCTCTCCGTTCCTGCTCCTACTTCTTGTTGGTTATCAAAGTTATCAATCATAACTCTGAATTTATATCTATCATCTTCACCCCAATATCTATCAGTAAAATATTGGAATTGTTCTATGATTTTATTATTATGTTCTGTAAAGTTTGTCCATACCATTACTTCATAAGTGACGGTAACGTAATCAGGCATCTTTACATCAAATGTTTCATATCTCTTTTTGAATTCCGAATTAAGTAATGAAAACCTATCGTATGCATTTTTATTCGAAAACTTTCTAATAGTTGGATATGTAATCTTATCATCCTTTAAGAACTTCATTGCCTCATTTTTAGCAAAAGAGTTTCTCTTAAACATAATAAGTGGGATTTGAATTTTTCCCAATTTATCTTTTAAGTATCCATCTTTTTGAGCCCCTTTCCATCTTTCAGCATTACCATATATTAATGGAACTTTAACTTTAGATTTATTTTGTTCTACTTCAGGAATGATGTGGGTTTCCATATAGGATGCAATAGTACTATCTATATCAACTAATGATATAGAGAACATTTCCTGTTCATCCTGCTTTACTATTTTTGAAAAGTTTTTATCTGCCATTATCGTACTCTTTCTTCAATATTAATTGCACTATTTCTAGTAATAAATGTTTCACATATAACAGAGAATTTGTTTTGGTATCCTCCACCTATCCATTGGTCTTCATTAACATTGGATACCTCATAATAAGAACTATCTAATAAAATTAAATCACCAACTTCAGGATAGAAATTTGCATCTATTAAAGTATGTCTATTAAATCTGAAATTAGAAGTTCTACTCGTATCCGCACCAAACCCCTCATAATTAGTTTCCGTAGGTGCTCTTTCTATTATAGTGTATGTATCCAATCCTCTATAATACTGCTTATCCAAGCTCTCACCATATAGGTTATAAGAAGTTTCCGCTGAATTGATTTTAAATAATGTAACCAATGTTTCGATTACATCATTAACCATTTCAGTTGATACTTGTTCAAAAAAACGTATGTCCCTTGCGGAGTTAAATCGTGGCATATTATCCTACAAATATTGCTAAAGGTGCTTTCTGCAACATTTCCATTTGTTGGTTTGCTTCTGCAGCTTTATTTTCAAAAATCTTTTTTCTTGAAACCTCATCTAAATTCTCTCTTAATTGAGTTACTAGATTTTCTTTTTCAGTAGTTGCTTCCGCTCTTAATTGAGCACCATCCAATGTAGTTTCTCCACCTGGAATAGGGATACTACTATATTTCTCTCTAATTGCTCCTAATAATTCCTTACATAAAGCTAATGTATATTTTCTAATCCACTGTCTTCCCACATCATTAATTCTTTGATACGGTATAAAATCATATCCTATATTTGAATAATCGGATACTCTGCCATCTCTAAGCCCTAATGAATTCGTATCATACTCATCTCTAACATAGTATTCAAACCATAGTTTTTGATTAGTTGTTGGGACAGGGAATATTTTAAGTTTACCATTTACAATACTAAACGTATGTGCTGATTTTCTAATTTGGTCGTTAAACTCTATAGCCTGAATCCTCAAGAGGTCTTCATAGAACGGCATTAATACGAATTGGGTAGCAGTACTGAACGAACTGAATCCGAACTCCTGAGTGATATTTAAAGTACCCATACCACTAATTGCATAAGGGTCAAAGAAACGAGCTAATGCAGGCTTTGGTTCAAAGAATACTCTTGTAACTTCAATTCTCTTCCCACTCTCACTTACATTCGCATATAATGTTTTTAGGTCGTAATCTTGCTCCAACCCTACTATATCAATTGAACCACTTTTAATATCAGTTGCACCACCCACGCCTGCAGCAGTACCATATGAATCCGATAAACGTATTACTTGATTTAAGAAAGAACCCTCTACTAATTTACCGGTGTAATTAGAACCTGTAGCCTGCCCCATAATCTGAGGTAAGTTGTTTCTAATATTGAATTGGTTTACTTGAGCAGAATATTCACTAACTGCTTCCTCAAATACCGCGTAGAAGTGCTCATCTACTAATTCTACATCGATGATAGGGTAACCTAATCTTCTAGCACACCAAAGGGCTACTTTAGGTGCATCGTTTGAAAAATGGTAATCATTATCGTATATTTCGAATGGAGTCATTCCAGGAAAGAACGATGATGAACCAGGATAATGATTGGTTGTTGAATCTACTGACATCTAATATAAGTTATTTACTCATATAAATATTCAGTTTATTAATTAAAGAAGTTTTAAGTTAATCTGATTTTCAGAGTTCCGTTTGTATGATACACTCCTCCCAAAGGAACTCCCTGAGAAGCCGCCGCTATATCGGTTGCATAATTGGATGCGGTAATTGAACCTAATAAGAATGCAGCTGGTGCATTTTCGGAATCAATTCTTACCTGAGCCCTAGCTCCGGTTGCATAAAGATGGTTAAATGAAGATGTTAACCCAAATTGAGCACTTCCCGTTACGGTTAATGAACCACTAATAGTTTCATCTCCGATAAATATGTTTGAACCCGTTGTTGCTCTAAATTCTATACTTGAGGTAATAGCAGCAAAGTTACCATCCATTTGTTCGATAGATAACTTATCCGATAAATTCTTTCGTAGTGTTACTCCGCTAATTGCCATTTATGATAAATTAAGTTAATCTAATTCTAACTGCTCCTGCATTGTGATACATACCACCGATTGCAATTCCACCTGCTTGTGCTGCAGCATCGTTAGCGTAGTTTGAACCTAACACAGAATTTCCACTACCACTTGCAATCACTGCTCCTAAGAAGTTAGATGAACCGGAGTGAACCGATGAGCCCGATACGCTAAATGCACCGGTTACGAATAAAGCACCACTTGTTATCAACCCTGCTCCACCTGGTCCGTTTGCGGCCGTAGTAAGGTTAGGGAAAGCTAAAACTGATTGAGATACTCTTGTATTTAATGTAGTAATATTTGTCGTTGCGGTTTCAGCGCTTGAGGTAATAGCTGAGAAATTACCATCTAATTCTGCTATGGTTAATTTACTACCTTTGATTACTCTTAATGTTACACCTGCTAATGCCATTTTATTTTATTTTATTCTGTGTCTTTGTATAAATATATAACTTATTAGAAAACATAATCCGAATCCGCTCCATCTACAACTGATATATCAAAGTAATCATCAGCATAAAGTGTTTCATCCAACCAAACCGGAGTAATATATCTTCTTTTATTAGAACCCTGTCCAACAAAGTATTCTAAATACTCATCCGGAGTTCTCAAAGTAGATTCACTTACAAATGAAGCACTCCAAGCTTGTTCTTGAGTATAGGTACTTACTGTACTAAATGCCGCTTTTAAGTTGGTTGTATTTCGTGTCAATGAACCAGTAATCTCTAAATTACCGGATAAATAAATATTATCTGTCATTGAGTTACCAAATGCAATTACAGGCCCTATCGCGTTTAGCGAACCTGTGATTGCAACATCTCCACTAATGTTTGCGTTTGCACCGGCGGTTATATTTCCACTTACAAATAAAGAACTACTCAATGCAACCGCACCACTAACTCTTAATGTTCCACTTATTGCTGTATTTTCACGAACTTGTAAACTACTACTTAGGATAGTAGAACCCGTTACGTTTAAGTGTGCGAATGAAGCGGTATTATTTACTCTTAATGATGAAGATATAATCGTAGAACCCGTTACTATCAACGAACCTGTTATACCAACTGCTCCACTAACATTTAGTGTTGAATGAAGTGTAGTTATACCATCTACTTTTAATGAACCTGATGTTCTAATATTTCCCGTTGCATCATCTATTTCAAATGCTCCACCGCCTACTTTGAATGTTACTCCATTATAAGTAAAGTTTGCACTATCAACTAAAGTATCGGTTGAATCCACATAAGGAATTCTACTCATACTTAAATCGTTTATCGCTAAACTCTTAACTCTCGTAGAACCCGATATAGCAGTTACGTTTGAATTAAAGAATGTATCACTATCTACTCTTAAATTTAATGTGTTTAATCTAGTTTCATCTGCTACCGCGTTTCCACCTGCACCAATTGTTATTTGTGTAGTATCAATATCAACCTCTCCATTAATTCTAGTTAATCCTTCAACTCTTAAAGAAGAAGCGGTTACAGCTGAAGATGCTGAAATTGTAGTTCCGATGAAGTTTCCACTTATAGATGAGTTTCCTATAACTTGTAAGTTTCCACTAACTGCTTCGTTTCCGGTAATTTGAACACTTCCTGTGAAATATGAACCACTTCCATTTTGCCCAGCATTTACTCTCAAAGAACCGGTGATTTGAACACCACCATCATACTGAGCAGTATATCCTCCTGCTAAATAATCATTTACTTTTATATCCCCACCAACGTATGATGAATTAACATAATCGTTATCAGTTACGAATAAAACTGAATCTATTCTAGTTACACCATTTCTTACATAAAACTCACTACCACTTCTTAAATCTATATTAGTACTTCCTGTTATTGAGGTATTACCAGATATAATTAATGTTCCACTAACCGCTTGCCTTCCACTATTTGATGATGTTAATAATGCACCATAGTCAACAAATTGTAAAGATGAACTTACTACTCCGTTGTCAGCTTTAATATGTCCACTGTGTGTAGCCGCAGTAATTGTAGCCGAAGATGAAATACTTCCAACTACATAAACTGAACCGGTGAAATTATGATTATCGGTTGCATCATTACCAAAGGTAGTTGAACCACTACTAAATGAAGTAGTCATATAAGTTACAGAAGAACTTACTATGTAATTCTGTGCTACTATATTACCACTTACAAATAGATTACCACTAACATTTAAGTTTGCACCATTTGGTTGAATTGCTCCTTTTAATGAAGAAGTATAAGTGTTAACCGATGCGGTGAATGTGTTTATTATAGAACCGGTTGCAATTACACTAGCACTAAACGTATTAACTGATGAAGTGAATGTGTTAATTATTGAACCACTTGCTCTAACTGATGCAGAGAATGAATTTATACTTGATGTAAATGTATTAATTAATGAACCCGTTGCGATTACACTTGCACTAAATGTATTCAACGATTGAGTTGAGTTATTTAGAGATTGAGTTGTATTGTATAATGAACTAGTAATAGTGTTTAAAGATGCAGTCGATACTTGTGAAGCATTTATTGATGCCACAGATGCACTTAATAATCCAATAGATGAACTTACTGAACTACTTAATGAAGAAGTTGCAGTATTGATTGATTCACTTATTGAACTTGTGAAATTACTGAATCCTGTTGTTCCACTTATATTAGTTTGAATTGAAGAACTAAATGCCCCATTAAATATTCCTATAAATCCAGACGCACTAACTATAGCAGATGAGGTTATTGAACCAGATATATCTAAGAACGCCGGCTGTCCACCGTTTGCTCCCAATAATCCTTCTCTCATAACTAATGGCCCAAATACCCTTACCGAACCACTAAATGTATGATTATCTCCATAATCATTACCAAATGTAGATGAACCACTACTGAATGAAGTTGTAATGTAAGCTACCGATGAACTTACAATATATTGATGTGCTACTATATTACCACTAACATATAAATTTCCACTAACATTCAAATCCGAACCATTTGGTTGAATCGCAGATTTTAATGAAGAAGTATAAGTGTTTAAACTATTTATCGATTGAGTTTGTGAATTATTTGTAGTTAACGAAGCTGATGCTGATACCGCTAACGCACTAGCCGATGTAAATAAACTTGCGGTTGTTACATGCAAAGAAGTTGTGTATGAACTTTGCACAAATCCTGTTCCGGTTACAAGTGAATTAATTCTAGTTGTAATACTCGCTGAAGTATGTTGTATTTTATCATTTATACTAGATGATAAAAATGCAGTAGTAACTGCTATACTAGCTGATATTCCACTTGATGGATTCCAAATTGAAGATGATAATGATGAACCAGATGAATATAATATCGCGGTTGTAGTTGCAACTGAACTACTATATGCTACCAATTCTGCATCAGTTGCATATCCATTATTTAAATTGGATATTGCCGCTAAACTTTGGCTAATTCTAGTTTCAAAAGATGCTGATATTCCAGGAAACACATTTGCAGTAAAATTATTACTCGCTGAAATACTTGAACTAAATTGATTTATTTTTGTATCGAAGTAAGTTCCGGATGCTTCTAATGCTACTATTCTAACACTCTGTGATACAACCGAACCGGAAACAGTTGAGATTGATGCTGTATATTGTTCTAATGAATTAACTCTTGCGCCAATACCAGTTCCACCTCCACCTCCGATTTCAGCAGAGATAGAAGCAATTCTATTATCAAATGAAGCACTTGCAGTTGCAAATGTTCCAGTATTACCAATCCAAGTTACTATACTGGCAGTAAATCCACGCAATGAATTATCTTGAAGTTGTAAATTAAATATAGAAGCCGATACAGCTGATGCGGTTACAAAAGTTGCACTAGCTGAAGCGTTTAAAGCGTTTAACTGAATAATAGTACTTCCAGTAGTACTTATAAAAGTTGCAAATGTTGAACCAATTCCTGTTATAGCACCTGCTTGAGCACTATTTGTAATCGCAGATAGGGATGCACTTGTTTCTAACGCAGTTATTCTAGTTCCGGTTGCACCACCTCCTAAAGAAGATGATAAATTTAATATTCTATTATCAATCGATGTACTGAATGGTAAATAAGTTGAACTAGTAAATGTATTGAATGATGCGGTTGTTGTATGAATAGAATTTAAACTATTACTTACAGATGCACTAAATGTATTCTGTGAATTGTTTACACTATTAATTGTATCTATCGATGTAGCAAATGAACTACTTGCTGCTAATAAACTAGAACTTATAGTATTGAATGAACCACTTAATTGTGATAACTCAACTCCATCAACTAATCCACTAACTGCAATATCTCCTGTTACACTAACTCCTTTATTTATTGCAATCTTAGATAAGTTATTATTCCAAGTTATGCTCGCATCTGCACCACTAATATAAATACCAGCTCCATCCGCCATCGCTGCAGTAGTTGAACCACTTGCTATTTCTATAAGTTTATCAGCAACTTTTAAGTTAGTTGTGTTAATCGATATTTGAGTTCCTTGTACAACAAAGTTTCCTAATATTGTTGTTGTTCCACCTGTCACATCTATTGCAGTTTTTAATGATGCAGTATATGTGTTTATTGAAGCAGTTGCAGTATTAACCGAAGATGTGTGTGTATTAACAGAACTACTAAATGTATTCACACTCGCACTAAATGAATTATGAGAACCACTACTTACTTCCAATGCATCTATTCTACTCTTTGCAGATGATGCCGATGTTGCCAATGAACTACCACTACTTACTAAACTAGAAGTAAGTGTATTCAAACTTGCAGTTGTTGAATTAACACTTTCGGTAAATGTATTAACTGAAGCTGAAGTATTTTCTAATTGTGTTAATCTAGTCAGAACAGCTGATGCTGAACTTGCTAAAGAAGATGCTGATACTAATAAACTACCACTTCTAATATTAAGAGAAGTAATTGAAGTATTAGCACTTGCAGTAAATGTATTTAATGAAGCAGTTGCAGTATTAACTGAACTACTAAATGTATTCACACTTGCACTAAATGTATTTAACGGAGAAATATTTATAGCCGCTCCCCAACTTGATGATGCAGCTTCGATTGAATTTAATCTACTATTAGCTGAAGATGTAAAAGCACTTAATGAAGCAGTTATAGAAAGAATAGAACCTGTCAATGCTTCTACTAAATCTATTCTACTTTCATGATTTGAAGTGGATACAAATAAACTATGGGTTGCCGCTTCTAATGAATTTATTCTACCATCATCTACAGAAGTACTTATGAATAATGCTAATAAATCCGTTGTTACACTTCCTGATTTTGTTTCTAATGAAATTAATCTGTTTTCAATTGAACCTGTCTTTGTGTTCAATGAAGCAGTTACCAAATTTATTGATGCAGTTGTAGAATTAACAGATGCTGTATGTACGTTATGTGCTAATCTTATACTACCACTTGCACCTTCTAATGATGCTAATCTAGGTTCTACAATAGAAGATGTATAACTTTCATAGTTTGATTTACTTAAGAAAGGTGTTACTACAATACTTCCAAATTTAGAATTAATTGTTGAGGTTACACTTCCACTCAATGAACCAATTGATGAACTCAAATTAGCTACTGAATGCGATATTGATTGTGAAAGTGATGAACTGAATGTTGAGTATCCCGTTGTATTAGCTAAAGTAACTCCCTGAGAAGCACTTATTAAATTTGTACCAATTACATTTATCGTTCCACCACTAACGATTAAACTTCCTGTTATAGTAGTTGAACCCGATATATTCATAGAACCACTAAATGAAGCCGGTCCGATGTTTACTAAAGTATTTGAACCAGATAAAATAAATGAACCAGTTACGATTACATTACCATTTACCGCTTGTTGTCCAACCCAATTATTACTACCACTTGATGATAATATCGCCCCACCCGCATTTATAACTGTCCCATCGGAAAGTGTTATGATTAAATTAGAACCAGAGAATGCTGCAGATACTACATGAGCTCCTGTCAAACCTCTTGTTCCTGCGGTTGCTACTGTTAATTGTGGTGAGTTATTTACTAATGTTACAGACATCTTATCGGGTTACATTTTTTGACAATTTCACTTGTCCTTCTAATAATCTCGTAACCTCATTACCACTTACCATTTCTAAATCATAGTAAGCAGTATCAAAATTTAATAAAGAAGAGGTAGCTGCTGAAATGTATATTCCAATAGAACCACTTTGAACCGCAGTTACTCCATCAGAACCACTCATATTTAATCCCGTACCATCTGTTTGACGTGATGAACTTAGTGATAAATAAACGGTCTCAGATGTAGCGGATGGTCTGATTTGCATTCTCCCGCCATATCCAGAAAGGTTTACACTCCCAGTCTCATCTTGCCATGTGATTTGTATGTTTGTGGTTGCCCCCTGCTCTATGATAAAGGAATATCTTGCTGCTGCCATTAATGTTCTTCTTTAATATATAAATATTACAAATCCTATTAACCTAAATTAATCAATTTGTATTTAGTTGAGTATAACAAAGTAGCTATATTATCTATATCATTTTGAAACCAACTATATTTTAATTTTTCATCTTTTCTAGCTGATTCTAAGAATTTACAAAGTTTATCGAAATAGTTAACCATATTTTGTTTTTCAGCATTGTTATCTACCCCACTAACTGCTTTGTATTCTATTAAACCATGCATACCCTGATACGATTCAATCAAACCATCTATCAAAGGTACAATTCCTTCATAGTATATTTGTAAAGCATTATGAGCTGCAAATGAACCCTGTCCGGATACTCTTGTGTGAAATATATGTGCCTGTGTTCTACTATGTAAAAATACCGAAGCCAATTCTTCCATTTATATTAAATTTAATTATACATCTATAAATATCACTTCCTAATTAAAAAAGAGTTTGGAAATATCTGAATCTTGTGATTTGGTATATTTTCTCTCTCAATCAACTCATTCATTGCTTTTAAAACCGATGGATATGCATCTATATCATCTCCTCCTAAGTATCCACCTACCTTAACTCTACTCCACCAATTATCCATATCTAACTTAACTATCTCATAATTGTGGTCCCCATCTATGTAAACAAATTGCAGAGATTCCTCATCATACCATTTCCACAACCATCTACTATCACCTATCATAAGGTTAATATACTCATCTACCTCACATAATCTGTAATGGGCTTTGATTAACTCATCAATTGGAATATCCTTAAGTTGTTCTGAAAATCTATAATCGTAAAATGATTTTGGATGGTCTCCTCTTCTAACATCCGCATCTATCTGCCAAAGAGAATCTATTGTATCGAAGTGTATCTTTTTTCCGCTTTCTTTTATAAGAGAAGCCATAAAGATTGTAGATTGACCGAAAAATGTTCCAATCTCTACTATTGAATCCCCATCATTTAATTCTTTGAATACTAATTCGTAGATATCTTCAGCACAACCAATCCATCCCGGTACATCTTCGTAGGTTTTGATTTTACCTATTTCGTACTTATCCTTTATTGTATGTAACCTCATAAATTTAAATATAAAGACATAAAAAAAGGGAGTGATTTCTCACCCCCTCTTTATTATACTCTAAGTTATGTTAGAATTTAATTAACTGAATCCGAAGATTATAAGTTAGCTAAATCTTTTACATAAATCTTACCATAGAATTCTGGTCTTACGATTTTCTTAGCGTATCTAGTCATAACACCTCTACGTGGAGTAAAGTTGTCTGGGTCGTACACTAAAGGAGTCATAATCAATGGAACGTAAGGAGCGTAAACCGCACCAGTCTCCAAGAAGTTTGAACCTTTAAATCCTAATAAGATTTGGTTAGTAGTCATATACGGGTTTTTGTAAACCGTATATCTGTTAGAGATTGAACCTACTACAGAAACACCAGCTGCAAATTGTAATGAATCTTTCTCAGCATTCACGTGGAATCCAGGAATTGATTCTAAAATTGTAGCAACGTCAGGAGAACACACAATAAAGTTTGCTCCACCTCTCATTGTTAATTGGTGAATCTTGTTAGATACTTTGTTTAACTTAACTCCTAAAGTCTGGAACCAAGTAGCTTTTTGGTAAGCCAATGCGTTTCCACCTGCAGTCCATTGACCAGTAGAAGCGTTATACTCTTCACCAACGTTAGTTGACCAGTAATCAACAGTCAATGCGTTAACTTGTAACATATCTAAGATTTCTAAGTCGATTTCTAAAGAGATGTATTCAGATAACATTGAAGTTAATTCTGCTTCAGCATCAATTGAGTGATAAGCGTTTAAGTCTTGTGCCAACTCAGGAGTCCACACAGCCTTTAATTTTCTTGTTTTAGCAACAATAGATTCGCTCTTTAATTCTAAATCAACTTCTGGAATATTCAAGTTAGTACCTGAATTCGGGTTAGAAATTGGGTTTTGGTCTTCGAAATCACCTCTATCAAAAGCAACAGGTTGCGTTGGATAATTTGCTACGAAAGTTCCAGAAGCAAATACTTTAGAACCAGTTGCAAATGTAAGCGCTGTTGTAGCGTTAGTTTGAGATGAAGAGAAGAATAATGTAATTTGAGAACCATTGTAGCTATGTGCAGCTAATTCAGAAAGTTGGTTTACGTTACCGTTAGATGCAGGGATTGAAGAACCTGATGCTGCCATTGAAGCAGTTGCAGAAGTAAAGGTAATCAATTTGATAGCTTCGATATCAGAACCACTTAACATACCTGCAGAGAAAACAACTTTATGTATTTGCTTTCTTTCAACTGATGCAGAATATGCAGCAGTGAAACCTACGTCAGCGTGAGTCGCATCTGTAATAGTTACAGCAGAACCTGCTAATGTAGCTAAAGCGTATGGAGATGTAGTGTAGCCATAGTTCGCTTCACCATATAAACCACCTGTTGCAGCATCTGTTCTACCGAACTTAGCTCCTGTACCACCATATAATGATGTATCAGTAGTTTTACCATTCTTACTTGAACCGTATTTGAAATCCATAAAGAAAATCAAACCTGAAGGTAAGTTCATTGGTTGAACTGAAACGAATTCTTTCGCTGCAATTTCACCAAAGATTCTTCTTACCAATGGTAAAGCAACACCAGACCACTCTTCAGAGCCTGCAGTTGTACCTGTCTGAGTTGCCTCAGATAATAATTGTTGTGCTTGGTTTTCCAAAAGCACTGCCATTGAATGTTGGTCTCTATCTTTCATTCCTTCTAACAATCCGGTTTTATCCCATTTTGTTCTAAGGCCTCTAGTTTGTTCCAACATAACAGCTTGAGGGTTTTTCGCCTCTAATAATGATTTAACATTAAAGTTTGCCATTTTGTTATTTTTTTAAATTTTTTTGTTCAATTACTTGATAATACCAGCTAATTTTTTGAATCTTAATGCAGCAGAGTTATCTTCAGAGATAATTTGCTTTGGTGCAGTAGAAGCCGCTGGCTTTGATGCATAACTTTCTGTAATTTTAGAAGTTGTTTTTCTTGCTACCCCATTACCAAATTTAAATGATTCTGCGATAGTAGAGAATACCAACTTAACTTCTCTTACATTTTTAGTTCTATCTAATGTTTCAACAACTTTAGATTTTTGTTCGTTTGTTAAATTAAATGAACGGAACAATTTGTTCACATACAATAATTTAGCATTCAAAAGGTTTACTTCGTTGATTGTACCCTTTAAAGATTTGATTACGCTGATTGCTTCACCTAATTCAGATTTCGCTGATTTTAATTCTGCTTTCAATGCATTTAATTCTTCTTCAGAGTGCTCTTCTTCAGTAGCAACAGGTGCTTCTTCTGTAGGCTCATCTCCGTATCCCATTTCTCTTAGAATTTCATCTAAGTCAATTTCATCTTCTTCAGCTACTGGCTCTTCTACTGCTGGTGCTTCAGTTGGTTCAGCTACAGGAGCTGCTTCCTCTTCTTCACCTTCAGTTGCGTATGATTCTTCATCATCAGCTGCTGCTTCTAATTCTTTGATAATTTCATCGATTTCAGAGTCAACGTCATCCATTTCCTCTTCTTCGTTCATGCCTGTCTCAGGAGTTGCTCCTGTTACATCATACTCTTCTTCTTCGCTTTCTGTGATTCCTGCTACTTTCTCAGCATTCTCATCTTCTGAACCAACTTCTGCAGAGATTTTATCTACATCTGCTGCTGCTAATTCATCTGATTCCGCTGCTGAAGTGAAAGCTTTAGCTGCTGGCATTTTAGTGCCATCACCTACACCGATTTCTGAAGATACATCATTCTCTTGAGTCATTTCTACTTCTTCTTCACTTTCATCGCCTTCTAATTCCTCTTGTAATTTTTTAGAAAGCATAGATTGTAATTTAGGAGTAAAAGCCTCTTCAAGAGCGATTTTTGCGTTTGCTAACGCCGTTTCACGGACAGCCTTAGCATCCGCGATTGCTTCTTTCAAAAGTTTACTATTCATTTTACTTTTTGATTGTGTTAGGCTAATGAGTGTGTGCCTAAATAAGATTATTTGATTATATGTGATTCCATATGAGATGGAATATTCGAATCAATTACATATAAGTATGTAACAATTATAGAAAACTAAAGAAAATCGAAATTATTTTTTCTTTTTGCTTTTTCTTTTTGTAATCTTTTCTTTACAGAAGGTTTTAAAAATTCCTTCCTTTCACGCAATTCCTGCGTTATTTTTAGTTTAAAAACTTTATTTTTGTAATCTTTAAGAGCCTTTTCTACATTACGATGACTCTCTTCTTTGGATGAACCTTGCTTAACTTTTATTACGATTCGTGCTGGCATATTATGCTAACTCTTCTATAATTTCTCTAATTAAGTGTTGTGTTTTACACCAATCTCCACATACATCTGTTCCGTATGTTTCGTTAATAGGTTGCTTATTAGATACTGATTCATTTAGGTTTTCCATAAATGCACCTTGAGTTGATGGGTTAGATACAAAATCCCACCCAATCAATTCAAAATCTTCAGCCACCATTACTTTATTATCTCCAATGGATTGAACTGAGCCCATACCTCTACTTGAGATACCTAAACGGATTCCCGCTTTTAATAATTCCTTTAATATGTTACCAGATGGAGTTGGTAATATCTCTACGACACCTACCACATCATCTCCTTTCCAATAGCATTCTCTTATGTTATGGGATACATTCTTCAAACTAACTACAGATGATTCAGGATGGTCTAATTCTCCCAACGCTCTCTTCTCTGTAATAAGTTGTTGATATTTCTTAACTTCTCTTTCTAATATGTCTTTAGGATACACTCTACCATTTTGGTTTTGAGCATCCGCTCTTTGTAATACACCTTTAACCAAAACTACTCCGTTTTCGTCTTCGTTAATCTTTCCCTCAAATAATTTTGTTTCTATTAAAAGTGATTTCATATTATACTGATTCATTATATGCGTAATAACCAATACCAGATGGAGAAACTATTTTTCCAGCGTTGAATGCTTTTTCAACTTTACTTTTTAATTTTTGTGCATCTTGTGATGTTCCAGTAGTTAAATAACTCATAACAACTTCATCACCGATAAGGAAACTAACTTCTAAAACAAAAGTAACATCACTCTTTTTGTTAATTTTGATACCCTTTAATTTTAATGGCTCCGAATAGAAGTTTACTGATTCGACAACAATTCCGTTTTCATCTCCTCTTTTAGCAGTTTTGATACCACCTTCGATTGAATCTAATTTATGTCTAACTTTCTTTGAACCTGTTATCTTACCTTTTTGGTCACATGGTGCTAATGTTGCAGTAGTATCATCCATTTCAACAACTTTGTAGTATTTACCACCTTCAATTCCTTTTAATCCAGTAAATCCCTGTCCATAAATTATAGAATTTACATATAAACTAGTTGGGTATTTTGCTTCGTTTACGGATTCTTTGAATATTTTTGTTATTACACCACCATCTACATAATCAGGTAGCATTTTATCTAAATCTTCAGCCGAAACCATTTTTAATTTTTCAATTTTATCAGCAAATCCTTTTGTTTCCTTATGATTTCTCATTCTATCAGCAATAACTTTAGCATCAACTTTTTTAGTAGGAAATGCTTCGTTTACTTTTGAGATATTGTACATATTACCTGCACCACTCTTAACTAAAGTTTCACCTTCTTTACTTAATATTTTAGTTTGAGGTAAGTGTTGTTCACCTTCAGTTTTTGCACCAGCTCTTAATTTAGATAAATCATCACCATCAACTTTTCCGTTTTTATTCAAATCTATTTTTTGTTGAGCCGCTGATAATTCCCCTTCTGTTTTAGTTCCTGCTCTTAATTTAGATAAATCATCTCCATCTACCTTTCCGTTTTTGTTTAAATCTATCTTTTGTTGCTTAGCAGTTAGTTCATCTTCTTTAAGTGTTTGTAATCTCTCCGATACACCTTTCCAAGTATCTTCTACTTTATTGAAGAATGCTTTCTTTTCTTCATCTGATTTGAATTCATCTGGTGAAGATACCCCGTGCTTTTTTAGCATAGCTTTAAAGAATGATTGATAATCCTTTTCTTCTTGTAATACTTCTCCAACGATGTTTCTTAATTGCTCTCTAGTTATTTTCATAGGGATTCCTAATTTATTTTCTTAAGGTGGTTACATTTTTACCAATGTTAGATAACCTTTCCTTTATTCTATAAATATGGTGATTAGTTCTTTTCCAAAAGTTTTCACCTTTTAGAGAGTTCTCTTTTTTGATTTTACCATACCATTCTAAGAATTTTTCGATTTCATCCACTTTTCTACGAATTTCCCTAACACCTAATCCAATCTTTTGGTTCGGAGTCATTGTTTGGTCTAATCTTAATTTTTGAAATCTATTTTCGTTAACTGCTGAATATCCAGTTAAACTCGCCATCTTCTTAGTGTATCCACTTTTGTGCTGACCATTATTAGAAAATGCACGAGGAGTATCATACCCTGCTACATCTCCTGTAACAGTTATCTCCTTTTTTAATTTATCTTCCTCTTCCTTTTCTATTTCAGAAAGGATTTCTCTGATACTATTTTTTAGTTGCTCCAACTGTGTTGACATTCCTTATTTCTTTTAATAATTCATATGTAAGCATTAAAACTGAAACTTGCTTATCTTGATTTTCTTTAAGAAATTTATCTGATTTATATAATTTAATCATCTCAGATATTTTTATCTTAGTCACTTTATCATTAATAATCTTTGATTC
>Ga0070374_10000474_pt1 | contig 16161 bp, 15 predicted proteins | sample LauGreSuBDMM15SN_2_FD_66374 | JGI IMG/M metagenome (GOLD analysis project Ga0070374, IMG submission 66374) | Freshwater lake microbial communities from Lake Michigan, USA - Su13.BD.MM15.SN (version 4) (version 4) | ecosystem: Environmental > Aquatic > Freshwater > Lake | place: Lake Michigan...
GCCACGCCAGCTTTTGTGAATCGTCTTTGGCCGCGCCCTTGGCGTTCTCGGCCACCTCTACCAAGCGCTCACCCGCATCGGGGCGGCGATTCAACACCACGTCTTCTACGCGCTCGCGCAAATCAGGTTCGAGCTCGTCGTACACGCCCACCATGCCGGCGTTCACAATGCCCATGTCCATGCCGGCTTGAATGGCGTGGTACAAGAACACCGTGTGAATGGCTTCGCGCACGGGGTCGTTGCCGCGGAAACTAAAAGACACATTGGACACACCGCCCGACACTTTGGCGCCGGGCAAGTTTTGTTTGATCCAACGCGTGGCTTCAATGAAATCGACAGCGTAGTTGTCGTGTTCTTCAATGCCCGTGGCAATGGCAAAAATGTTGGGGTCGAAAATAATGTCTTCGGGCGGGAAGTCCACCTCGTCCACCAACACGCGGTAAGCGCGTTCACAAATTTCAATTTTGCGTTGGTAGGTATCGGCTTGGCCTTTTTCATCAAACGCCATGATCACCGCCGCCGCACCATATCGCTTGATAAGTTGCGCTTGTTGCTTAAAGCCTTCCACGCCCTCTTTCATGCTGATGGAGTTGACAATGCCCTTGCCTTGAATGCAACGCAAACCCGCCTCAATGACACTCCATTTAGAAGAGTCGATCATGATGGGCACGCGGGAAATGTCGGGCTCAGACGCAATCAGGTTCAAGAACCTCACCATGGCCGCCTGGCTGTCCAACATGGCTTCGTCCATGTTGATGTCGATGATCTGCGCGCCGTTTTCAACTTGCTGACGGGCCACGGCCAAGGCTTGCTCGTACTCACCGTTCAAAATCATGCGTGCGAAGGCTTTAGAACCTGTGACATTGGTGCGCTCACCAATGTTCACAAACAAAGAGTCTGCTCCAATGGAGACCGGCTCTAAACCCGACAGTTTTAATGGAGAAACAGTATCAAACAAGACTCACCCCTTGGATCGCAGGTGAGCGTAGTTTGCAAATGAAAAAGGGCCTGGCCCCGTTTGATGCCCCAAGCCTGACCCGCGGCCTAAGTGGCTGGCGGGCTGCAACGCTCCTTGGGGAAGTGGCTATTTTAACCACGCCCAAGGGCTTGGAGATATCAATACTGCTTATATGGCAAGAATTTTCCCGACAAGACCACGTTCACGCGGTCACCCTTAGGGTCGGGCTGACGCACGATGTCCATGCTGAAGTCGATGGCGCTCATGATGCCGTCACCAAATTCTTCATGAATGAGCTCTTTGATGGTGGTGCCATACACGCTCACAATTTCGTACCAACGGTAAATGAGGGGGTCGGTGGGTACAGGGGTGGGCAAAGAACCTTTGTAGGGCACCACTTGCAACCACTTTTGTTCTTCGGCTGTGAGGCCAAAAATCTTTCCAATGATTTTGGCTTGTTTGGCATCCAAAGTCATTTGGCCCAAGCAGGCGGCTGTGACCCATTCTTTGGACAGGCCCACTTTGTCGGCCACATCGCTCCACTTGATGCCCTTGGATACTTTGGTGCTGATGATTTTTTCTGTCACGTCTAAGCGATTCATGATGTTCCTTGCGAAAAAAATAATTTAAAAAGTGGGGGTCAATGGTTTTGAATTGCTGATGCGTCAAATCAAGCTTGAATCAATGCGCCTTGGCGCGTGAGACCAAGAAATCAACAATATGGTTGCGGATTTCGTAGTAGCCAGGCAAGCGGTGAAGCTGTGCACGGGTTCGATCGCGGGGCAATGGGTTTTGCACCACTTCTGCCAAACCGCCCGGCACATAGTGACCTTTGACTTCATTGCCATTGCTCATGAGCAAAATGCGATCAGACAACAAAATGGCTTCATCCACATCGTGCGTGATCATGAACACCGTTTGCTGCGTTTGACGAACAATGCCCATGAGTTCATCTTGAATGGTGCCGCGGGTGAGCGCATCCAAGGCGCCAAAGGGTTCGTCGAGCAAAAGCATCTTGGGCTGAATGGCAAAGGCCCGCGCAATTCCAACTCGCTGCTTCATACCACCAGACAATTGGCTGGGCTTTTTGTCAATGGCCGGCAACAAGCCCACCATGTCAACATGCTTTTCTACATGTGCATTGACCTCTGGCGTTTTCCACTCAGGCCATTTGGACTTCACTGCAAATGCAATGTTTTGACGCACAGTCAGCCAAGGCATGAGCGCGTGACTTTGAAAAACCACCCCCCGCTCTAAGCTGGGGCCAGCAATTTCACGACCATCCATGAAGGCATGGCCTTCTGTGGCCGTGTCCAATCCGGCCAGCACATTTAGCACCGTGGTTTTGCCACAGCCAGAATGACCAATGATGCAAACAAACTCGCCGCGTGCCACCGTGAAGGACACATCGGCAAACACCGGCTTGTCTGCAACATAGGTCTTGGCAAGCTTTTCAATTTTTAAAAACCCCGGTTGCGCCATTGCACTTTGAGTGGCCAATTGAAAAGCACCTTCAAACACTGTTTGATCATTCAACATAAGTAACCTCTTTTTGCAACTTGGCAAACGCCATGTCGAGCAACATGCCCACCACGCCAATCACCAGCACTGCAAAAATCACATTGACCAAAGACAAGTTATTCCACTCGTTCCAAACAAAGTAACCAATGCCAGTGCCGCCCACCAACATTTCAGCAGCCACAATCACCAACCATGCAATGCCCATGCTGATGCGCATACCAGTCACGATGGTGGGCGCAGCCGCTGGCAAGATCACCAAGAAGGCTTTGCGAAGGGGGTTCACCTCCAAGGTATTGGCCACGTTCAACCATTCGCGTTTGACCGATGCCACACCAAACGCGGTGTTAATGAGCATGGGCCACACCGAGCAAATGAAGATCACAAAAATGCCGCTGATGCTGGAGTCCTTCAAGGTGTACAAGGCCAAGGGCATCCATGCCAATGGGCTGATGGGCTTTAACACTTGAATGAACGGATCAAAAGCTTTCTGCATGAGTGGCGACATGCCAATTAAAAAACCCAGAGGCAAGGCAACCAGCACCGCCAAAGCAAAACCCAAACCAACACGGCCCAAAGAATGCGCCAGCTGAATGCCAATGCCTTTGTCGTTGGGTCCGTTGTCATAAAACGGATTGGACAACTGCTTCGCAACCGCCTTGGCAACCTCTACAGGCGGTGGAAAACCTGTGCTCTTGATTGCCCCCGGATCTTTGCCCATCATCTTTTGATATTCAATCTCTTCAGCAGTCGCTCCCGCTTTCGTCGCAACACCAATGGCGGGTCCTTGCGATGAAAGCTGCCACGCACCTAAGAAAAAAACCAAGATCAAGCAAGAGACCAAAGCCGCCCGCATGTTGATTGAAATGCTGTTCACAATTGATCAACCTATCTTTTGAATCGCAAAGGATTTCAAATATTCCTCTGGCTTGGCAGGATCAAACTCTTTGCCCATGATCTTGTGTTTGATGTAGCTCGGTCCTGCAGGAACAGGTTGGCCCAGGTCCTTCATGTGTTTGCGCGCATCGGTAATCAAGAAAACTTTTTCGGCAATTTGTTTGTAGTCCACGTTGCCTTTGATGTAGCCCCAACGCTTCATTTGTGTCAGCATCCACACCGCCAAACTCTGCCAAGGCATGGGGTCAAAATCGGCGCGGTCGGGCACGTTTTGTATCTTGCCTAGACCATCGGCAAACTTGCCAGTCAACACTTGACTGATCACAGCTTCTGGTTGGTTCAAGTACTGAGTGGGCGAAATCACTTTGGCAATCAGTTCGCGGTTGCCAGGAAGACGCGCCATGGCGGCCGAGGTCAATACCGCGCGGTACAAGGCAGCAAATGTGTTGGGGTTTTTTTGTATGAATTCTGTGCTGGTGCCAAACGCACAGCATGGGTGGCCGTTCCACAAGTCTTTGGTGAGCAAGTGAATGAAACCCACTTCATCAAACACTGCGCGCTGATTAAACGGATCAGGGCCTAAGAAGCCATCGATGTTGCCCGCGCGCAAATTGGCCACCATCTCTGCAGGTGGAATGACGCGAATCTGCACATCGGTATCGGGATTCAGGCCGTTTTCTGCCAAGTAATAGCGCAGCAAAAAGTTGTGCATGGAGTAATCAAACGGCACACCAAATTTAAAGCCTTTCCAATTCTTGGGGTCGCGATTTTCTTTGTGCTTCAAGCTCAAGGTAATGGCCTGGCCATTGACGTTTTGAATGGTGGCCACATTCATGGGCGTGGTGTTGGCGCCGAGGCCCATGCTGATGGCCAAAGGCATGGGTGACAAAAAGTGCGAGGCGTCATATTCCTTGTTGATCATCTTGTCGCGAATCAAAGCCCAGCCCGCCGTTTTGGTCACTTCTACATTCAAACCTTGCTTGCTGTAGAACCCCAAAGGATGCGCCATGATGAGCGGCGTAGCGCAGGTGATAGGAATAAAACCAATCTTCAAGTTTGATTTTTCAAGCGGTGCTTTGTCTTGCGCCATGGCCTGCAAACTGGCCACAGGCAGCACACTGGCAATGGCGGCCATGGCAGTTTTCTGACCCACAGCACGCAAGAAATTACGCCGCTCTTGGTCTTGTGGAAACAAGGCCTTAACCAACGTGGCCTCAATAAACTCTTGGCTGTAGGCCTCAAACTCTGCAGTTTCTGAGCGGGCACGCAACGTTGCGGCAGCTGCATCGGCCGCGACTTCAGCATGGTGGTCTGCGGGTGAGTGATCGCGCCCGCAGCTGCATTTCAGCATCAAGGGACGATCGGCGTTGTAAGGATCAAAGAACTCAGACATAGCAACCTCTTTTCTGTAAAGACGAGACGTACTATGCAAACAATGGGCCAACTTGCTGTCGGCCCTGTTTGTTTTGTGACTTGGCAGTTTGTCCCTAGATAAAGGACGTTAGCGTTTCAAATTCAGATCAAGCGCCGCACCAAAGCGGCGCATCGATAGCCTGTGCACGTTGTGATTTGGTGCGCCGGTGGTGTTAAAAGCACCAACTCAGGCAACTTCTTTGTAAAACGCCCCAAGATGCAATCCGCGAGGTGCCAGGGGGCTAACGGCTTTTTGAATAGCACCAATGTGTTCTGGCGTGGTGCCGCAGCATCCGCCCACAATGTTGACCAAACCTTCCGCCGCAAACTCATGCAACAAGCGGCTGGTGACATCAGGGGTTTCATCAAAGCCAGTGTCGCTCATGGGGTTTGGCAAGCCCGCGTTGGGGTAGCAGCTGATGTAGGTGTCGCCAGCCACTTTGGCCAACTCTTGAATGTAAGGGCGCATCAAAGTGGCGCCCAATGCGCAATTCAAACCAATGGCCAACGGGCGCGCATGACGCACGCTGTGCCAAAACGCTGTCACAGTTTGTCCGCTCAAGATACGGCCTGAGGCATCGGTCACGGTGCCGCTGATGATGAGGGGCAAGCGCTCGCCACTGGCTGCAAAATATTCTTCAATGGCAAACAAGGCTGCTTTGGCATTGAGTGTGTCAAAGATGGTTTCGACCAACAACACATCAACGCCGCCCTCCACCAAGGCTTGCGTTTGTTCGTAATAGGCTGTGCGCAAACTTTCAAAGTCCACATTGCGCGCACCGGGATCATTGACATCCGGGCTGATGCTGGCCGTCTTGGGCGTAGGGCCTAATGCGCCAACGGCATAGCGCGGCTTTTCTGGCGTTGAAAATTTGTCGCAGGCTGCGCGGGCCAGGGCTGCAGATGCACGGTTCATTTCAATGGCCAAGTCGGCCATTTTGTAATCCTCTTGTGCAATGGTGGTGGCACCAAAGGTGTTGGTTTCAATCATGTCAGCGCCAGCCGCCAAATAGCCTTCATGAATGTCACGAATGACATCGGGGCGCGTCAGGCTGAGCAATTCGTTGTTGCCTTTGACGTCTTTGGGAAAGTCTTTGAAGCGCTCACCGCGGTAATCGGCTTCGCTCAATTTAAAGCGCTGAATCATGGTGCCCATGGCGCCATCCAGAATGGCGATGCGTTTTTCCAGAATGGCTGGCAGAGCTTGGGCACGGGTGTAGTTCAGAGGTTTCATGCGCTTATTGTAAAAAACATCTTTGGACCTTGAAGCCTATTGCAATCAAATACCTTCAAATAGACTGGCATGGGGTCAAAAGTACGACAAAGCTTCGGAGACAATAGACGACGTGTCTACCGATGTCCTCATTTCACCCAATATTCTGAGTATCCTCAGTGAGGTCTTTGGCTATGAGTCATTCAGAGGGCCGCAGCGCGACATCATTGAGCATGTCACCCGCGGGCAAGACGCGCTGGTGCTTATGCCAACAGGCGGCGGCAAAAGCTTGTGCTATCAAATTCCGGCCATTGCCAGGCAAAACGCTGGCCTTGGCATCACCATGGTGGTGTCGCCCCTAATTGCCCTGATGCACGACCAGGTAGGGGCGCTGCATGAAGCCGGTGTCAGTGCTGCCTTTCTCAACTCCACCTTGAGCATGGACGAGGCTCAGACCATCGAGCAGCGTTTGCGCCGAGGCGAAATCACGCTGCTTTACGCCGCCCCCGAAAGAATCACCACGCCCCGGTTTTTAGCCTTGCTCGATTCGCTTTACAGCCAAAATGCTTTGAGCCTGTTTGCCATTGACGAAGCGCATTGCGTGAGTCAGTGGGGCCATGACTTCCGGCCTGAATACCGCGGTCTCACGGTGCTTCACGAGCGTTATGCCAATGTGCCCCGAGTCGCCCTTACAGCCACAGCAGATGCGCTCACGCGAGCCGACATCATTGAGCGCTTGCAGCTGGAAGACGCGCGCCTTTTTATTAGCAGCTTTGACCGGCCCAACATTCGATACACCATTGTTGAGAAAAAAGACGCCAGCACCCAATTGCTTCGCTTCATTGAGCGCGAGCATGAAGGAGAGGCCGGCGTGGTTTATTGCCAATCACGCAAGCGGGTGGAAGAAGTTGCCGAACTTTTGAAAGAGGCCGGCGTCGATGCATTGCCTTATCACGCGGGCTTAAATGCAGCCATCCGTCAAAAACACCAAGATCGGTTTTTGCGCGACGAGGGCGTTGTCGTGGTGGCCACCATTGCCTTTGGCATGGGCATCGACAAACCCGACGTGCGCTTTGTGGCCCACCTAGACATGCCCAAAAACATTGAAGGCTACTACCAAGAGACCGGGCGCGCTGGGCGCGATGGCCTCCGCGCAGATGCCTGGATGGCTTACGGCTTGCAAGACGTGGTCAACCAGCGGCGCATGATTGATGAAAGCCCCGCAGAAGAAAATTTCAAACAGCTTTTGCGCGGCAAACTCGATGCCTTGTTGGCCTTGGCCGAGGCCACAGACTGTCGGCGCGTTCGACTGTTGGCTTATTTTGATGAGCACAGCGAGCCCTGTGGCAATTGCGACAACTGCCTCCATCCACCGGCAGTATGGGACGGTACAGACGCTGCTCGCAAATTGTTGTCCACCGTTTTCCGCGCAGAGCAACACAGCGGCTTTTCGTTTGGGTCGGGTCACATCATGGATATCTTGCGCGGCAAATCCACCGAAAAAATGGCTCAATTCAGCCACTCGCAGTTGAGCACTTTTGGCATTGGCGCTAATTTCAGTGAGGCACAACTGCGAGGCGTCTTGCGCCAACTCATCGCCATGGGCGCGCTCAATGTGCAGGGGCAAGTGTTCAATACCTTGCAGCTGACGGAAGGTTCTCGTGCCGTGCTTCGGGGTGACATCAAGGTGTTGCTGCGAGAGTCTGTGAGCCACAAGCCTGAGAAGCGAAGCCGCAAGCCCCAAGCGCCTGGGCCTGCAGCGGCCAATTTGGGCCAAGACGATTTGGTTCGCTACATCAACTTAAAGTCTTGGCGTGCTGAAGTGGCCAAAGAGCACAACTTGCCCGCGTATGTCATTTTTCACGATGCCACACTGGCGCACATTGCCTCGGCCAACCCCCAAAATTTGGAAGAATTGCGCGGCATCAGTGGCATTGGTGTGAAAAAGCTAGAAGCCTACGGGCAGGAAGTGTTGCAGGTGTGTCGAGTTCAGCTAAAATAGCGGGCTAAACTAAATGAGGTTTTTTCATGTCTGCACACAACGATTCACACGAAACCCAAGATCCTGTTGAGGGTGTCGTGAAGCACATTCCCATCGTGATTCCTGTCGCTGGCGCAGTTTTGATCTTTTTGCTGGCTTTCATTGCCGTTTTCATGGCCTAAAACGCCCATCTCAAATCGCCCTACCCGCCTTCTTCAAGGCGGGTTTTTTACGCCCGCCCAACAACGAGGCCACCCAGAAACCCAAGCAAACATCCAAGGTTATGTATGTTTTGCATACATTTTGAAGGGTTTTCATCATAAAGAGCACCCTTTTCCCGCCATCGTCTTTAGAATTCGGGACCGGTTACGAGCAGGTTACGGGACTGGGTGTCGTTTTTTGAAAAGCTCATTGTTGGCATCAGCAAGGGCTTTTCAAAAAACGATTTTTAAACTTAGGAGCTTTTCCCATGAACTCACCCGTGATGCAGGGCCTGAACCTCAACACCCCCAACTATGTGAAAAACCCCAAGCTAATTGCTTGGGTGGCGGAAATGGCGGCCCTGTGCAAGCCTGACAATGTCTACTGGTGTGACGGTTCAGAAGAAGAGTACGACTGCCTTTGCCAACTCTTGGTGGACAAGGGCACTTTCAAAAAACTCAACCCCGTCAAGCGCCCTGGCAGTTTCTTGGCTTGCTCTGACCCCTCCGATGTGGCCCGCGTGGAAGACCGCACCTTCATCTGCACAGAAAAGAAAGAACAAGCCGGCCCCACCAACAATTGGATGGCGCCAGCTGAAATGCGCAAAACCTTGCACCCTTTGTTTGACGGTTGCATGCAAGGCCGCACCATGTATGTGGTGCCTTTCTCGATGGGCCCTTTGGGCTCGCACATCGCCCACATCGGCATTGAGTTGACCGACAGCGCCTATGTGGCCGTGAGCCAAAAACTCATGACCCGCATGGGCAGGGCCGTGTTTGATGTGATCGGTGCAGATGGCGAGTTCGTGCCATGCCTGCACACCGTAGGCGCGCCCCTGATCAATGGTGCAAAAGACGCCACTTCTTGGCCTTGCAACCCAAGCTTGAAGTACATCGTTCACTACCCAGCAACACGCGAAATTTGGTCTTACGGCTCAGGCTACGGTGGCAACGCTTTGCTTGGTAAAAAATGCTTGGCCTTGCGCATCGCCTCCAGCATGGGCCGCGAACAAGGTTGGTTGGCCGAGCACATGCTCATTTTGGGCGTGACCAACCCACAGGGTAAAAAGTACCATGTGGCAGCAGCGTTCCCCAGCGCTTGCGGCAAAACCAACTTCTCCATGTTGGTGCCGCCTGAAGGCTTCAATGGCTGGAAAGTCACCACCATTGGCGACGACATCGCTTGGATCAAACCGCAAGCCAACGGCAAAATGATGGCCATCAATCCTGAAGCGGGTTACTTTGGCGTGGCCCCAGGTACCAACCACCACACCAACCCCAACTGCATGGCCAGCTTGGACAAAAACGTGATCTTCACCAACGTGGCTTTGACCGATGACGGCGATGTCTGGTGGGAAGGCATGGACAAAGACACAGGCAACTTGCCTGATCATTTGATTGATTGGCAAGGCAAAGACTGGACACCCCAGATTGCCAAAGAAACGGGTGCCAAAGCAGCTCACGCCAATGCGCGCTTCACCGTGTCTGCCATCAACAACCCTGCACTTGACGACGCCTGGGATGATGCCGCTGGCGTGTCCATCGACGCCTTTATCTTTGGCGGTCGCCGCTCCACCACCGTGCCTTTGGTCACAGAAGCTCGCAGCTGGACCGAAGGTGTTTACATGGCAGCGACCATGGGCTCTGAAACCACTGCCGCGGCATTTGGTGCACAAGGCGTGGTTCGCCGCGATCCTTTCGCCATGCTCCCGTTCTGCGGTTACAACATGAGCGATTACTTTCAACACTGGTTGGACTTGGGCGCCAAAATTCAAGCCGGTGGTTACAAGTTGCCAAGCATTTACTGCGTCAACTGGTTCCGCAAAGACGAGGCTGGCAAGTTTGTCTGGCCAGGATATGGCGACAACATGCGTGTTTTGAAGTGGATCATTGACCGCTTGGAGGGTCAGGCCCAAGGCCAAGAAACCATGTTTGGCATCACGCCCACTTATGGCGAGTTGAACTGGACGGGTTTGAACTTCACAGTAGATCAGTTCAAAACGGTCACCAGCATCGACAAAGCTGCATGGCAACAAGAATTTCAATTGCACACCACTCACTTTGAGCAATTGGCTTACAACATGCCCAAAGCACTGCTCGACACCAAAGCGGCGTTTGAGCAGCGCTTAGCAGCTGTCTGATCAACGCAGACGCGCGCCATAGGCTGGCGCAAGTTTTGATATGGGTCACACCGGCCTTGTGGTCGGTGAACTACATTGTGGCCAGAACTGCGCCTGGCATCATCAGCCCCCATGTTTTGGCATTGGGGCGTTGGTTTTTAGCAGGCCTCATTTTGGCTTTGATTGCCCGCCACGAGCTCTGGCACGAAAGACACAGCACCATGCAAGCTTGGCGGCAGTATCTGGTGCTCGGCAGCCTGGGCATGCTCATTTGCGGCGCATGGGTTTATTGGGCTGCAGAAACAACAACCGCCATCAACATTGCATTGATTTATGCCGCCTCACCCGTCTTGATCACCCTCGGCGCCGTTGTCGGGCTGAAAGAGTCATTTTCTTGGAAACAGTCACTGGGGGTTGGCATTGCTTTGCTGGGTGTCCTGCATGTGGTTGTCAAAGGCCAGTGGACAGCACTGTCACAAGTTGTTTGGGTCCTAGGCGATGGCCTTGTCGTCATTGCCATGGTGGCTTGGGCGGCCTACGCCTTGTTGCTTAAAAAGTGGGCAAGTCCATTGAGCTCAACCGCCAGATTGGCAGCCACTTGCTTTGGGGGCAGCCTGGTTTTGCTGCCGTTTGCAATCACCGAGTGGACGGCCACGCAGCATGCAGGGTGGAGCTTGGATGCAGCTTGGCTTGTTCTTGCAGCAGCAATTTTCCCAGGCGTGGGCGCTTACTGGTCTTATGGGTTTTGTCAAAAAACCCTAGGTGCTAGCCGCGTGGCTGCAAGCCTCTATCTGGGGCCTTTGTACGGGGGTGTGGTGGCTTGGCTGTTCTTGGGCGAAACTTTGGGCTGGCATCACGCCGTCGGCGCTGCGTTCATTTTGCCGGGTATTTATTTGGCTTCGCAGAAAGCCCATTCTCAATCTCAAAATAACGAATCAGCTTGATCGCCAAAAACACAAAGCCTCCCGAAGGAGGCTTTGTGAACGCTGGTTTAAATGTAGTACTGACGATTTTGCAGCATGCGCGCAACACGTCGCTGTGTGCTGCTTTGTAGCGAAGCGGCTTCTGCATCTGAACGGCTCAAGGCGCCTTGTAGTTCTGCCATCAAGCGGGCGTCGGTTTGTGCAATAGACCACAAACGCTCATCTGATCGGCGCCGCGCCATGCGCGCGGACCAAGCATCTAAGGCTTGCTTAGTTTGAATGGCCAGTGTTTTAGACACGCCAGCAAACAAGCCTACAGCAGCAAAAACCACCGCCCAAAGTGCAACCCAGGCGGCTAGTAAATGGCCATCAGCCCACGTGGCCATCATTTGGTCAGCGACCACCACCAACGCCGCCACGATGGCGGCCAAAAGCATGGCGGCCAATGTGCGTGTGGGGCTGAAGTTATCGGCCATGCGTTTGAGATTGGCAACGGCCATTTCGGCACGATCGACCCCAGCGTGCGTCTGGGGGTACTCTATGTGGACAAAATAGTGTTTCATTTGGATTTCCTATTCATGAAGGTCAATGGTTTGATGGCTTTACTTTGGGGTCTTGGCTTGGGTGTCTTGGCTTTCTGAAAAACCCACTTTTTCCTTGACCGTGTGCGAATACTAGGGTTTACTCCAGTGTTGTTCAACTTTATATTGATGATGCTTGTCATTCACAACGGAAATGATTGAGGCTGTCCATACCAATTTTCGAAGCTTGGATCTGAACCTGCTTCGGGTTTTTGATGAAGTCATGGCTGAAAAAAGCCTGACCAAAGCCGCGCGCAACTTGTCCATCACTCAGCCTGCTGTGAGCAATTCATTGCGCCGACTGCGTGAAACATTGGGCGATGATCTGGTCAGGCGCGAGGGCCATGGCATCACGCCGACGCCTTTTGCTTTGCTGCTGTGGCCCAACGTCAGGGCCGCTCTTGATCAGTTGCAAACGGCTTTGGTGCCCCAACACTTTATGCCCTCTGAAGCTCGCAATTCTTTTGTCTTGGCCATGGCCGACGCCACCGCAGCAGAGTTAATGGGAGACTTGGGTCAAGTTTTGGAAAAGCATGCGCCCAATGTGTCGATTCGTGTTTTGCCGCTCACCACACGCGACCCCCGAAACATGCTGAACGATGGCATTGCCGATTTGGCCTTGGGTTATTTTCCGGCCGTTCTGGCAGACCTCACGGCGAAAGCGCAATCGGGCGAGGCGCTTGCATACGAACATCAGCGCCTGTATGACGGTGAATATGTCTGCGTGATGCGGCGTCAGCATCCTTTGGCTCAAAAGAACATCAGCTTGGCGGAGTTTTGCAATGCCCGCCATTTGCTGGTGAGTTTTTCTGGGCGGCCCTACGGTTTTATCGATGAAGCCTTGGCGTCGATTGGCAAACAAAGGCGTGTCGTGATGACTGTCAACCAGTTTTTCACCGCAGGTCGTGTGGTGGTTAACTCTGACCTGCTAACCGTTCTGCCCAAACACTTTGTGCCCACCACGGGCATTGCCGATGAGTTGTTCATTTGCGAGCTGCCATTCAAAGTCCCCACCCTGCACGTCGATGCCGTCTGGCACAGGCGCAAACATGCACAAAGCGAACACGTTTGGCTTAGAGAGATGCTGATCAATATTGCGCGCGATGTTTTTAAAAGTGCAAGGCCCGCATGAACATTCAATTGCTTTCTGACTTGCATCTGGAAACACATCCCCACTTCACACCAGAAGCCAATCCATTGGCGGATCTACTGGTACTGGCGGGCGACATTGGCTCCTACCAAGCTGGCTCGATGTTGAATGATCAGAACGACGCTGACTTTGGTTTGGCTCGGTTTTCGCCGCGCAAAGATTTGGCCGCGTGGCCTGTGCCGGTTTTCTTTGTGCCCGGCAATCATGAGTACGATGGCATGCCGTTTGAAGATGCAGACGCGCGCCTGCGCGAAACATGCGAACGCCTGGGCATCACGTTCTTGCATCAAGACGTGGTGATTTTCAAAGGCGTTCGCTTGGTAGCTTGCACCTTGTGGAGTGATTTTGAGGCGCTGGTGCCCCAGAACGGACCGCTCACTCAACAACTAAAAGCGCGCGAAAAAGCCGAGCGTGCTGCTGACTTTTACCTTCGCAAAACAGGTACCACCGTGAATGGCGAGGCATTTTTATCTGCCGCCGTGAAAGCCAAAGCGCAAGCCGATCAGGCCTGGCTGACAAAGGCCTTGTCAGAAGATTTTGAAGGGCCGACCGTGGTGATCACGCATTTCGCACCCAGCTTGAAAAGTGCCGATCCACGCTACGGCCTGACACCTGGCACAGCTGGCTTTTGCAACGCGCTTGACCACCTCATGCCCAAAGCCCAGGTGTGGTTACATGGTCACTTGCACTGCGCTCATGATTATGTTCACCAGGGGTGCCGAGTGGTTGCCAACCCATTTGGCTATGCTCGCAAGAACGAGCAAATCAACTTTGAGCCACAAAAAATAGTGCGTGTCGCGGTCTAATGGCCTGTCAGTTTTTTCTAGCCGCCAAGCCTTCAAAACAAGTACTCATCACCATTTCAATGATTTCGTCATTGCTGTGCAGTTCGCTCATCTTGAGAAACTCCACCACCGGGTCGCAAGCGCGGGCGTACAAGGTGTACAACACGGCAATAGGTGGCAAAGCCGGATTGATGTCACCCTCTTTTTGCGCCTGAACAATCCAGGCGCCCAGCAAATCACTCACATTCATCAGGCCGTCCATGTAGGGTCGACTGGCCATGAGGGTAGCGCGCAAGCTGGAGTTGTGACTGGGCAAGGTTGGCATTTGTCCGGCCAACTTCACTTCGAGTGTCCAACGCGTGGTGGCCTTGAGTTTCTTAAATGCAATGCCCGCGCTTTGACCTTCTGATTTCAGCGATTGCGCCTGCAGCTCTTCCAAAAATGCTTGTGCTTTTTGCATGGCCTGCACCATGGCCGCACAAGCCAACTCTTCTTTGCTACTGAAATGCTTGTAAAGGCTGGCTTTGGCAATGCCCACCTCCGCGGCCACTTCATCCACCGTCATGGCATCAAAGCCTTTCTCAGCCAAGAGGCGATTGACAGAAGCCGTAATGGCTGTCTCTCTGGCCTCTAGCATTTGAGCTTTGAATGATTTTTTGAGGGGCTCAGTGGTGCTTGTCATGTGGGTATTTTAGCAACCGATATCCAAACTTGAACTGGCCGGTCATAAAATAGGCTTCGAGTTTAAGTTGGTAAATCTTTTGCCTTCGCAAGCTCAACCGTCCCTCACCAGACCACATTGAAGACCCCTTCAAGACAGGAGCACCCTTGGACCGTCGTCAACTCTTAAAAGCCAGCGCACTCAGCTCAATGCTTGCGAGCTTGGGTGCTATTGCACAAGGAAGAAGCATCAAACCGGTTGAGAACTCCGGCGGACCAAGGGCTTGGCCGGCTCAACTCCAAAAAATTATTTTTGGTTCTTGCATTGATCAAAGAAAGCCGCAGCCCATTTGGCAAAGCATCTTGGCCGCAAAGCCCGACCTGTTTATTTTTGGCGGAGACAATGTTTACGCAAGCAGCCAACCATGGCAGTTAGAGAATTTAGAAAATGCCTATGCGGCCCAAGCCGTGCAGCCCGGGTTTGCCGCCTTGCGTGCCGCCATTCCCCACTTGGCCATTTGGGACGATCACGACTTTGGCTTGAACGATGGGGGTGAGGAGTTCGTGCACAAGCAAGAAGCTAAAAATGCTTTCGTCGACTTCTGGCGTCTGCCAGCGAACGACCCCCGAAGAGCTCGCCCCGGGCTTTATCACGCACAAGTTTTTGGGCCCATAGGCCAGCGCGTCCAAGTTGTTTTGTTGGACACCCGCTGGTTTCGGTCCAAGCTGCGCATCACCGATCAGCGTGGTGCGCCGGGGAAAGAAAGGTTTGTGCCTGACGCAGACCCCCAAAAAACCATGTTGGGAGAGGCTCAGTGGCAATGGCTTGAAGCTCAATTGAAACAGCCGGCTGACATTCGATTGATTGTTTCAAGCGTGCAAGTGATTGTGGAGGGGCATGGCTTTGAAGGTTGGCACAACTTCCCTGTTGAGCAACTGCGCTTGCGACAACTCATCAAGCAGACAGGCGCAAAGGGTGTGGCGTTCTTGTCGGGCGACCGGCACATTGGTGCCATCTACAAAAACCCCGTTCCTGACAATTACCCCCTGTATGAGATCACTTCAAGTGGCATGACGCACGCATGGGCCTCTGCCAAAGAACAGGGCCCCAATCGCCTGGGCGACCTCATCACTCAAAATCACTTTGCGCTGATCGAATTTGATTGGTCCCAACAGCTTATTCAACTGGGCTTCCAAAATACCCAAGGCGAATGGCTGAAAAAGCAAACCATTGCCTTGTCTGAACTGCGTTAAAGACAAAGCACCCGACAAAGCCCGATAATCTCTCTTTTGATTTTTTAGACACCTCCATGCAAACCCCTCCCATGATTCAAAGTGGCGCCATCGCCTACGGCTTGGCAACCATCGCCAAAGACGGTACCGTGTTAGACACCTGGTACCCTGCCCCTCAACTGGCCGAAGGCTTGAAAGAGAATGGCAGTCAGGTTCTCTCAGAGGCCGATGCGCGTGCGCATTTAGGCGAAGCATTTGTCAAAACGCTTGGTCCTTGCGAATTGCGCGGTGTCAATGTAGTGGCCGTCAAAACCAGCATCGCCAATTTGGCAGAACCCGCCAAAGACACGCACGATGTGTTTTTGCGTTTGCATTTGCTCAGTCACCGTTTGGTCAAACCGCACCAAGCCAACTTGACGGGCATCTTTGGCATGCTGGCCAATGTGGCCTGGACATCGATGGGCCCTTGCCCCTTAGACCAGTTGCAAGACGCACGTTTGCGCGCACGCGCAGCTCGCGTGGTGTTTGA
>Ga0070374_10000476_pt1 | contig 16093 bp, 13 predicted proteins | sample LauGreSuBDMM15SN_2_FD_66374 | JGI IMG/M metagenome (GOLD analysis project Ga0070374, IMG submission 66374) | Freshwater lake microbial communities from Lake Michigan, USA - Su13.BD.MM15.SN (version 4) (version 4) | ecosystem: Environmental > Aquatic > Freshwater > Lake | place: Lake Michigan...
GGCGCCCAAAAACAACACCCAGGAGAGAGGGATGTGGAGCCCGCGATTCTTGTCCACGGACACGGACAGCACTTTCAAATACTTTTCATCATCTTGCGTTAAATCAATGCAAATGAACATGGAAAAAATGGTCTGTAACACAAAAAAGGATCCAAAACCATAAATGTCCGTCGGAGGGGAATAAAAACAGAGGAATGATATAAGAAACAAGATCATCAAGAGGCAATATTTTACCCACGGTGCACAGGCCGCTGCCATGGCCTGAGGATAGATGCTCTGTATGGAGAAAAAAGGACTCAAACACAAGTTCCCCCAATCCACCAACAACCAACACAACCATGAAGTTTCACGAATCGCAGTTTGAAGAGTACGTCACTGCGGTTCAAAAGTTCAATTTGCACCCGGAATTGGCAGGATTTCAAGTGCCGAGCAAATTGCCCGATTTCGGCAACTTGATCTTCTATGGACCCTCGGGGGTAGGCAAGTACAGTCAAATGTTGCGTCTCATCCAACAGTACAGTCCAAGCGAACTCAAGTACGACAAACGCATGACGATGCAATGTGAGAAACATACGTACACGTATCGTATCAGCGACATTCACTATGAAATTGACATGGCCATGTTGGGCTGCAACTCGACGTTGATTTGGCACGAAGTGTTTACCCAAATTGTGGACATTGTCTCGCTCAAACCCGAAAAATGTGCCATCATCGTGTGCAAAAACTTTCACGCGATTCACACGGAACTGTTGGGTATTTTCTACACGTACATGCAACAATACAATCATCCGCATTTGTCGATTCAGCTGAAATTCATCTTATTGACGGAACATGTTGGATTCTTGCCCAATTGTATTCTGGATCATTGTTGGATGATTTCCGTGCAACGTCCGCCAAAGGCATTGTACCAAGAAATTTTGCGGGGAATCATCGATGAACAGGTCAAGCGCGGAATCATTGAAACGGAAAAGGACGAAGAACGTATTGTGCAGCGCATCGACGACATTTTGCCACACCAAATTTTGAATTTAAAAGAGTTGCACTGGTTTACCACACCCACGGACCACGAATTACCGCCCGATCTGTTCAACATTGTCTGTGATGCGATTATTCGTGACATGATGGCCCCCGATGCGATGAACATTGCCGATTTCCGTGATAAAATTTACGACATTTTGGTGTACCATTTGGATGCCGTGGAATGTGTGTGGTACATTGTGTCGCATTTCATCGAGACCCATCGTTTGTTGCCTCCGGCGCTGAATGCCGTGTTGGACAAGACGTATGTTTTTCTAAAACAGTACAACAATAATTATCGTCCCATTTACCACTTAGAGAATATCCTCTTTTTCATGATGAATCAAATCCACGGATATGAATCGATTGTTGGCGTGTGAGATTTTAGATCTCGATCCAACGGAAGAATTGGCGGAAGCCGAGATCAAGCGCCAGTACCGACGCAAAGCCTTGCAAAACCACCCCGATAAAAACCCGCATTGTCCCGAGGCCACGCCAACGTTCCAACACATTCACGAGGCGTATCAATATTTGTTGCAGAACCAAAACGCATCCGCGTCGTCGTCGTCGCCACTCTCTTCCTATCAAGAGTTGCTCTTCGATTACATCAATTCCTTGTTTTCCGCCCAACCGCAACAGCATCGTTTCCAAGACGTGGCCACGCAATTGTTCTATACCATTGCCGATCGATTCACCACACAATGTGAAGAAAAGGCCATGTCCATGTTGGAACACTTGGACCGCGGAACCTTTGTCAAGGTGTACAGCCTCTTGAAAAAATGCGGAGACGTCTTGCTGATTCCCGAGGAATGGAAACAGAAACTCGAAACGTTGCACCAGTCCAAGACGGAACACGATCATGTCGTGGTGTTGAAGCCTCGCCTCGAAGACTTGTTCGAGGACAATGTCTTTCGCGTCACCATCGATGGACACACATTTTACATTCCCCTGTGGCACCACGAGCTCGTCTATGACCGACCCGGATCCAAAGGAGGAGGAGGCGAGCTCACAGTACAGTGTGTCCCTACCTTGTCCTCCAACATGACCTTGGACGAACACAACAATTTGCATGTGCACATCCAAAAAGACCGTGCAACGTTGTGGGATTTGCCCGACACTCTAGAAATTCCCATCTGTTCCAACAAGACGGTGACCATCGATAAGAAAATGCTGTTTTTGAGAGACTATCAACGCGTGACGTTAAAAGGCGAGGGAATTGCGAAAATTCACGACCGGGACATTTACGACGTTTCCAAACGTGCGGACATCGTGATCCTCTTACGATTCATTTGAACACGCATTGTTATCACAAGGAGTGTCGTTATTAAAAGGAGCGATCAGCTCTGGGATTAAATTTCTCACAACACTTTAAGTTTGATGGTGCGATTTCAACCGGCGAACAAACAACAATTGCATGATGCTATTCATGCAATGGACCCACTGACGGGCATGCATGCAGAACATGGACATATCAACACGTGGGATGTGAGAAGTGTGACCAACATGTCAACTCTATTTCGTGGACTGCAGCACTTTAACCAGCCCTTAGGCAGCTGGAATGTGAGCAATGTGACCGATATGAATGAGATGTTTTATAATTGTCATGCCTTTAACCAGCCTCTGAACAGTTGGAATGTAAGCAACGTGACCGACATGGAGAATATGTTTTATAATTGTTATGCCTTCAACCAGCCTCTGAACAGCTGGAATGTGAGCAACGTGATCATTATGGCTTGGATGTTTCATGAATGTAGTGCCTTTAACCAGCCTCTGAACAGCTGGAATGTGAGCAACGTGACCAACATGGCTTGGATGTTTCATGAATGTAGTGCCTTTAACCAGCCTCTGAACAGCTGGAATGTGAGCAACGTGACCGATATGTATGGGATGTTTTATAATTGTCATGCCTTTAACCAGCCTCTGAACAGCTGGAATGTGAGCAACGTGATCATTATGGCTTGGATGTTTCATGATTGTCATGCCTTTAACCAGCCTCTGAACAGCTGGAATGTGAGCAACGTGACCAAAATGGCTTGGATGTTTTATAATTGTTACGCCTTCAACCAATCTTTGAACCGCTGGAATGTGAGCAACGTGAGGCGTATGGGTGGGATGTTTGAGAATTGTCTTGCCTTCAATCAGCCTCTGAACCACTGGAATGTAAGCAACGTGATCGACATGTCTAATATGTTCAAGGGATGTCATGCCTTCAATCAGCCTCTGAACCACTGGAATGTAAGCAACGTGACCGACATGTCTTATATGTTCAAGGGATGTAAAGCCTTCCACCAAGATCTCCCGTGGAAACTTCGCGGTAGCGTAGGCACGAATTCAATGTTCGATGGAAGTCGCGGATCGTTGTTGGAGAGGCGCAGCCCAGGCACCATCCGTCGCCGCAACGGGGAACTGGCTCATTCGATCATCAAACGCTCCAACCATCCCACCATGATGCGTATTGACGATGACCACTTTTCGCCCGTCGAAGCCGACGCCCCCGACTTTACCCGGCGTCTCATGGCCAACGTGCGCAAGAAGAGTCCCGAACTCTTGATGGGCAAGACGACGAAACGCAAGCGGTCTCGTTCGCGGTCGCATTCCGAGTCGAGAAAACCATCACTGAAATAGAATTTTACATGGGGACAATTTCCTCATGCAAGATTGATTGTTGGGCTCCGGAGAGGGGGTTGTTTACACGCGATACCCGTCAAAGACGAACGGATCTTGTCCCTCGATTTCCACCAAGTGTGTCTGGATGTTGGAATCGTTGGCTTCGTGGTGGAACCAGGGCTCTTTGGCCGCATAGATGCAAATCTTATTTTCTTGGGCCATGCGCGATAAAAAGGCGTCGATTTGACCGTCCATTTTCTTCCTCTTGACCTCGTTGATCAATTTGCGCGCTCCGTCGCGAGTGATGATATAGCCGCCGAGTCCCCAAAATCCCGTGACTTTTTGAAAATGCGGCGACACATCATTTCCTTCGGAGCGATGACAAATGCCACACAAAATGTCCCAATCCCGAGGGGCTTGTTGGACCGCACGTTTCATCAGCTCGTAGGAATTGGGGAAAAAGTGATTGTCATCTTCCATAATCAGGTAGGCATGGTCGTGCGGATCGTCGACCAATTTTTCCAACACTTTCAAATGACTCAGAAAACATCCGATCCCGCCTCTCGAGAGTTGATAGTGGTGGGTTCGATGACCGCGCTCTTCCACGGCGCGCAACTCCTCCCACGCCTTCTCCGTGAGAAGAGTTTCCGGCGCGGAAACGTCTTTTCCAACAGTCGCGGAAAAACGCGTCATAAAGATGGCATCTGCAAAATCCGACGTCGAATGACTGTCTTGAAACAATTGATATCGTTCCGTGTCCTTGTCCATATTAATGACGAATCCACGCGGAGGTGCCCAATCGTCAAGGTCCAGGCCTTCAACAACACCTTTGTCGGCAAAGAGGAGCCACAGGAAAAAGATGCCGAAACCCACCAAAATAGCAAATAACCACCACCAGGACCAGAATCGTCGTTTTGAACCACCTGCCATGCTACAGTACCTTGACAAATTTCCCATCCGACAAACCTAACCCCACTTCCGGTGCCACATCATGTCTCGTTCCGTCGTTCTCACTACGGAGGAATGGACGCCTACGCAACTCAAGACGCTCCCCCCTAAAGTCAATGATCGAGGTGGCAAGTCCATCGGACTGATTAGTCTCGAGACGAATCGAGCACTGCAACTGTCGACGCCCATGATGACCACGTGGGGCATTTCCGACTTTGTGGACAAGGAGACGGGCGAGTCGGACGGCAAGTACAGCATGTCGTTGCAGTTTCCCAATGGCGAGTACAAGAAGCCAGCCACGGACACCTTTTTGGAAAAGCTCAAGGAGTTTGAGACCAAGATCATTGACGAGGCCGTGGCCAAGTCCGAGGTGTGGTTCGACGAGCCCCTGAGCCGCGAGGTGCTCAAGCACAATTTTTTCCCGTTTCTCAAGTATTCCAAGAACAAGGACACCAAGAAGATTGACCCCACCAAGGCGCCCACGCTCAAGTGCAAGGTCCCGTATTACGACTCCAAGTGGGGCGTGGAGATTTACGACACCAACAAGTTGCGCATTTTCCCCAGCGAGGATCCCAATCTCACGCCCTTGGACTTTGTGCCCAAGCAGAGCAAGGTAGCTTGCGTGCTGCAGTGCGGCGGCATTTGGATCGGCGGCAAGGGGTGGGGTGTCACGTGGAAGGTCAGCCAGACCGTGGTCACGCCTCGTCAGAACATGAGCATTGCCGGCAAGTGCCACGTGTTCTTGTCCGAGGATGATCGCGTGGCTCTCGAGTCTGCCCCTGCCGTGTCCGCCGAGGACGACGAGGAGTTCGAGGAGACGACGACGCCGAATGAGGTCAAGGAGCCCATGGATACTTCTGCGCCAGATTCGGACGACGATGAAACGTCTCCTGCCGTCGCCGCCCCCGCCGTGAAAAAGGTGATGAAGAAGGCCGATGTCCCCGTCGTGGTTACCTCGTCTTCCTCGGCTCCTTCCGTCAAGAAGATTGTAAAGAAGAAGGTGGTGACCGCAACGGCGTAACGAACTAACTTCCGCACACTGTAAGCACTCGTGTAAACCAAAACAGAATCGTGTCAAAACCAAATTAAAATGTGCGCTCTCTTCTATACAACAACCCACCCCAACCAACCAACATGCTGTCAAAGCCGTTGCGAAATTTTTTCGTCGGGGCAGACCAAAATGACCCTAAAATCGTGAATCCGACGTCGCCGCACATGGACTGGAAACGACGATACGATGCAAATCCGACGTGTTTAGATGAGCTGAAATCCGCCGAATTGCGCCAAATCTTGAAAGAGTGCAAGTCCAGCATGAATTTCAAATCAGGTCGCATTTTTTCATCCACCGAATTTCATTTCTTGAAAGAACGATTCAAAGTATTGTATGATTTCACGGCGGTAGGAACCAAGCCTAAATTGACGGAACGCATAAAACATCACTTTGAACAACATCGATGCGCACTTCGGATCCAACGACAATTTCGCGGGTATTTCGTGCGTCTGGCGATGCTGTTGCGCGGACCGGCATTGCGCAACCGATCCTTGTGTGTCAATGCACAAGATGGGTGCACGCTGGAACCACTTTCCAGCATTCGGGTCAATAATTTTTTCAGCTACAAGGATCGAGACAATTTCGTTTACGGATTCGAGTTGAGTTCAATTATTCAAATGATGACGGTTTCCACGTCGAAATGTATGAATCCGTTTAATCGTGCGCGCATGGAAAGTCAACTTCCCAAACTCAAGATTTTGATTCGTTTTGCGTGTATGACAGAAGGAGTCGCCTATCCGTATTTTGTCGTTTTGCCCAAACCCATCTATGTTCCCCGCACTCGTACGTCCGTCCGAAGTGGTACGCCGCCATTCACTACTATGATGGTGGATCAATCGTTTTTGCCCCAGGAATATAATGTCGAAAGTGCGATACACCGTATGCGTGAAATCCGGTCACATTCTTTTGGAGATCGCGTGACGACATTATTCATGGAAATGGATCAACTCGGACATTATACGGATCCCTCTTGGTTTTCAATGTTAGAGGCAGCAAGCGTAACTCGATACTTACGCTATTTACAAGACTTTTGGACGTATCGCTCACATTTGTCGCAAGAATTAAAGCTGCGCATTTGTCCCTTGTGGGATCCGTTTATTTCATTGCTACGAGGAGCCGCCAATTTGTACGAATTGTCGGAAGAACATGTGCGAAATATTTGTTTGTCGGTCATGGAAGACATGGTTTTCACCGGAGTGGATGTGGAATCGCGCATGTTGGGGTCTTTCCAAGTTCTCACCTGTTTGACATTGGTCTCGCATCCGGCGCGCCAAAGCATGTTTTATTTGTACGAGTCCGTATCGTATTGAAACCCAAAAATGATGACACGACGACGTCTATAAACTTTCTTCATTTATTGTAGATGGTGCGTTTTACGCCGGCAACCAAAAATCAACTGTACAATGCTATTCGCCAAATGAGTGCAAGCACTGGCATACACTATGAACATGGGCACATTAATGACTGGGATGTCAGCCACGTGACCGACATGTCTTGGATGTTTCATCGGATGCATGAATTCAACCAGCCTTTAGACAGATGGAATGTGAGCAACGTGACCAACATGCTTGGGATGTTTGCTTATTGTAATGAATTCAGCCAGCCTCTGAACAGCTGGAATGTAAGCAACGTGACCAACATGTCTAATATGTTTTATGAATGTTATTATTTCAATAAGCCTTTGAACAGCTGGAATGTAAGCAATGTGACCGACATGTCGAGAATGTTTCGTGCATGTTATGCCTTTAAGCAGCCTCTGAACAGTTGGAATGTAAGCAACGTGACCGACATGGAGAATATGTTTTATAATTGTTATGCCTTCAACCAGCCTTTACACAACTGGAATGTGAGCAACGTGACCAACATGTCTTATATGTTTCAATACTGTCGTGCCTTTAACCAACCTCTGAACAGCTGGAATGTGAGCAATGTGACCAACATGCATGGGATGTTTCAATACTGTCGTGCCTTTAACCAGCCTTTGAACAGCTGGAATAATGTGAGCAACGTGACCGACATGTCTTGGATGTTTGATGAATGTAGTGCCTTTAACCAACCTCTGAACAGCTGGGATGTGAGCAACGTGACCAACATGGTTGGGATGTTTCATGATTGTCGTGCCTTTAACCAACCTCTGAACAGCTGGAATGTGAGCAACGTGACCGACATGTCCATTATGTTCAGGGGATGTAACGCCTTCCACCAAGTTCTCCCGTGGAAACTTCATGTCCACGTAGACACAATGTCAATGTTCCGCGGAAGTCACGGGTCGTTGTTGGAGAGGCGCAGCCCAGGCACCATCCGTCGCCGCAACGGGGAACTCGCCCACTCGATCATCAAGCGCTCCAACCATCCCAACATGATGCGTTTCGACGACGATCACCTGTCGCCCATCGAAGCCGATGCGCCAAACTACATAGAACGTCTCATGGCCAATGTGCGCAAGAAGAGCCCTGAACTTTTGATGGGCAAGACGACGCGACGCAAGCGGTCTCGTTCGCGGTCGCATTCCGAGTCGAGAAAACAACCACGCAGAAAAGTGAAATAGTAAAGGCCAAAGGCCGTTGAATGATTTGTAATCTTACAACAAACACAAGCGAATCTTGCGCTGCGTCTTTTCCTCATTTTCAAACACCAGGAGTTTACAGTCCACCACATCGTAATTGCACAGCGATTTCGTAGAGCGCACGCGCGAGAGGAGATTTAAAGATTCAATATAGACCATGTAATTGTAGTATCCACTTTCGCGTTCAATGCGATCAAATACATTCCCCGAATGCGTCGTTTCCAACAAGGATGGATCCTTGGTACAGCGGTACAAGAGTTGACACTCGTTTTGCACTTTTCGGATCGAACGCATAGAAACATTGACAAAGTCCATTTTACGTTTCCACGTGTCCAAGAATGTTTGCGCAGATTCGCTCAGGCCTATTCCGAGAAAACGCTGCATAAACATCATCTGATTCAACAAATCCACCAAACGTCGAATCGGACTGGTCATGTGCACGTAGACGTTTTTCTTGAGAACATCATGTTGCAACATCATCGAGGAGGTTGCCGCGCAGGACATTAACACGTATTGTCCCGAGGTATTACTGCTCCACAACTGAATTGTGCGACGACAATTGTCGGACAATTTGCTCACCGACTCGCCGTCCTCTTGGGGATGAAACACGACGCTACGGAAAATACCCAATCCATGCAATGCAAGATGCGTGGCACATCGTGCATTGGTTTCAATCATCCAAAATGCGACCATATCATGACTGTCCTTGCAGTTGGCGTCGAGTACATGGGTAATGGCCAAGAGAGTTTGATACTGTGGCAACGCCACCAGACTCGCTTCTTCATAACGATAATTCTTGGCGACTCTTACGTGGGCATGTCGAAACGTGGTTTCGGTAATGACTCCTTCCGTGGTGACGATCATATCACATACAAAGGCAAAGCGGTCGACGCCTTGCTGCAACGAACAGAGAGAATCGGACAGCACCGTGGGGAGCATGGGTCGACGTCGATCGGGGAGATAAATGGTCGCCACACGATTTGTGAGCGAGTTCCACAAATCCAAGGTTTCCAACCAACATACGACATTGGCAATGTAGACGGACACTTTCCAGCCTTGTCCCCCCCGCAACGTTTGCACACTGAGTGCATCGTCAAAGTCCAGACTCTGTTGCGGATCAATGGAAAATATAAAGTGGTCGTCGGTCTTGCAGTCAAACTTTTGTTGGATGTGTGCAATGTACGATTCCAGCGGCAACCGGTTCAACGACGATCGCGCGTCCTGCGTTAGGCGTGTGATACTGTCATGCAGACTTTTGCTATACAGTTGATACTCATAAAAGGCCTCGAGAGATGTCACGTCGCCAAGCGTTTCGACAAGAATCCCATGGGGGTGTTTCTCGGACCACGATGCGTACCGAAAGACTACAAACTTGTTGGACAGACTCTTGGAAAACCCAATCCGGACTTCGTAGGGGATCAAAAAGGCGGGTAGATACTTGTCGTCGGGAATGCACTTGTACAGTAAGCGCTTTCCATCACGGCCATATGTGCGATGATCGGACAGGTGCAGCACGCCCGCCAACGTTGTCAGTGTGCGAACTGGCGAGTGTACCAAGTCAATGTGACCCGTCACCGGATGGCATTGAAATACGTCTTTGGTAAAGAGTTTGGCCGTTGCGGGATGAAAGTCGGAAGGGAGGTGCAAAGGCGGATCGGAGGGCATGTCCGTGTCGACATTTTCAAAAAACCACGCTGTATAAGAGCGATCCGACACCAGAATTCGTCGGCCCGGAGTGGACGGGGAAGTGGACGACATACGTGAAGCTACCTAAATAGGTAGGAAAAACGGAGATAAAGAGATGAAGATGCAAACCATGTATACGAATGTTCCCTACATTGTTTGCGGTTTTCTTTCTGAGTGCGGCATGTCTCGGTTACCACCAACGAATGTATGTGAAACCCCCCCTACGAAAGTATCCCATCTCAAAGCACAACAATGCGTGGTATGTCCAAAAGTTTAACAGTAAAAATGCGACAGAGTTTCTCCCTCACAACGTAGACGAAGACGAAGACGAGGACGAAGACGAAGACGACAACGTAGAACAAGAAGAAGATCCAGTCGGCGCCTTTCTCAAAACTCTGGGGTCAAACACGAGCCGAACTGGGGTTCGTTTTGTGGTGAAAAAAAACATGGTTTACAACGTCGCCGGGCAGCAACATGACGTGGATATATTTGGTCGACCGATGCGTAGTACGTTGAAGAATAAACGAAGTGAAAACTTTGAAGTGAACCCAACATGCGATACGCGATTTGCGGACGTAGGGGGGTACGACAATATCAAGGAGGAATTGATGCAATGTATTGATATTCTGGCAAATTACTCCAAGTATGCGCCCTACAATGTTCGTGTGCCCAAGGGATTGATTCTGGAGGGACCCCCGGGGAATGGAAAGACACTTTTGGCCCGGGCATTTGCCGGGGAGGCAGCGTGCAATTTCATTGCCGTGTCTGGTGCCGAATTCCAAGACAAATACGTCGGCGTCGGCTCTGGGCGTATCCGCGAATTGTTCAAATTGGCCAAGGAGAATGTGCCCTGTGTGATCTTCATCGACGAGATTGATGCCTTGGGACGTAAACGTTCCGGGGACGGTGAGACGTCGGGTAGTGAGCGCGACAACACACTCAACGAACTCTTGATCGCGCTCGACGGATTTAAAAATACAACGGGGGTGTTCGTCGTGGGTGCGACGAATCGTGCGGACCTGCTGGACGCGGCGCTTCTCCGTCCCGGACGGATTGACAAGCGCATCTTCATCGGAAACCCCGACAAGACAACGCGCCGGGCTATTCTGCACATTCACGCGCGCGGAAAACCATCTTCTGTCGTACTCGAGGATATTGTCGACCTCACGAATGGCCTTTCGGGCGCCCAAATCGAGAACTTGTTGAATGAGGCCATGTTGCTGGCGCTACGGCGCGACGAGTCCATGTATCGCATGAGTGACATTGACGTGGTGTTGAACAAAATGATGGTCGGATGGCAGCCGAGCGATCACCAATTTACCGCAGAAATGATTGACCAGATTGCGATTCACGAGCTTGGACATGCCATCATGGGACTTCTTGCGAAACACCACTCGAAGATGACCAAAGCGATTATCAATCTATCTTCCCCCAAGTCCCCTGCGTATACGGTATTTGAAGGATCGACTGCCAATATCATGACCCGCGAGGCCCTCTTTGAGCACCTCATGATCCTCTTATCGGGTCGCATTGCCGAGGAGATTTTCTACGAAGTCTCTGTTTCCACGGGCGCCATTAATGATTTCGAGGAGGCACTCAAATTGGCAGAGCGGATGGTCTGTTTTTACGGCATGGGCAAGAACCTCATTTACCCGAGTTCGAGCGAGAAATACAAGGAAATGATTGATTCGGATGTCGCCGCCATTCTCAACGATGCCTACGGCTATGCCGAATTCGTCTTGCGCAACTCCCGCGAGTTGATTGCCGAGGGCGCCGACATTCTCAAGCGCGATCGCGTCATTCTCGCGGAAACCTTGATCGACCTGATGAACCGGAAATATCGCAGCGTTCTCAGTCTGAAAATTTGAACAACCAAACGCCTACTGTTCACACCTCATGTCGCACATCATGGTTACCGTGTCCGTCTCGGACATTCCCGCCCATTTGGTGGGCACCTGTTATTACAACATGATGGTGGAGGATGACACGACGTCGGAAGAGACGATTTGCGTTCCCGCACAATTTTACCATGCACAAACAGTTCCAACATCGTTTGTGCATGGTATGCAAATTCTAGAGACGTTGCGTTTCTGGGGTTGCTGCATCGTCCCCGACGAGTTTTTCGAGGCCATCTTGGCGTCTCCCGACTTGCGTCGAGAGTTTCTGGAGCAGCTGCCTGTACTCCAGGAGCATTTTGAAGGAGGCCACTCCAACGGCGGATCTTCGTTTGAAGCGCTAGACTCTGTCAAATTGGCATGTACCATGGACATTGTCGAAGTCGCGCGCCAAGGTCTGCTCAAACTATTCCAATGCATGTTACGATTTCCCGTCGTCGTGTCGTACGACGCGGGCAACGTCTTTCTCGCCATTGCCGAGTCCGGTTCCGTCGACGAGTTGAACCAATTTGCCCACGTTTCAGAACAGGATCCGGACGAGTCCACCTGCGAGTGCGCCGTCAAGTACGGACACCTGGACATGTTTCGTCGTCTTGTGGACATGGGTTGTCCCTGGGACTCGCGCGTGTTGATGGCAGCCGCCTATTACGGCCACGTCTCCATGTTGCAGTATTTGCGCGACGGCGAATCACAGGATTTTTGGGATTCCTATACCTCGCACATGATTGAGGATGACCCGTGGGAGTGTTTGCTCGTGGACGAGGATAGGCCCGAAAAGTGTTTCGATTATCCGTCGTACTACCAACGATGGGTATTGCCGGTGCCCATCACCGACCACCTGAAAGAACGCAACGACCATTATCTGAAACTGTTTGGAGGTATTCCGGATTTTGTCTTTGAGGACCTTACCCTTGCAGAATTGGCGGCTGCCAATGATCACGTACACGTGTTGAAGTTCATCGAAGAAGATGATGAACTTCATCAACAAAAGGGCAGAGTTTACATGTTTCTTGCGGCACTGACGCGGGGTCACATGAACACGTTTCGGTTTATGCTCGAGAAGTGGGGAGATCAACTTTTCGATGAAGCCGAATATGAGAACAATTGCAACATTATTCTACCGTGCGTATTTGCAGCCAGTCAGGGAAATCTGGAAATGTTGACGTATTTGTCGGAAGTCGCCAACTTTCCGATCACTGTCTTGTCGGTCATGGCGGCCATTTTCGCCAATGATGTTCCCTGTCTCACGTTTTGTGTGCAGCGTATTCAAGATGGGATTGGTCGCTGGGACGAGGATCTGTATCTCTTTGCCATCCGGCATGGTCGATTTGCATGTGTGCAAGCCTTGTATGCGTACCTTCCCACGGTCGATGCTAAGGACCGCCGGTGCATGTTTGCCGCCCAGTATGGACAGGTCGAGATTCTGCGATTCTTGGTGGATCATAATGTGCACACGTCCGACGACGTGGACACTGTGGAATCATTGTGGCTCCAGGCATTCGACAAGCAAAGGGAAAATATGATGTGAATTTTGTACAATTGAACCTTGTTGTTGCTGATGCGCCACGACACGATACGATCGGCAAACGTTTCGAACATTTCTGTTTGTTGAATTTTTTGAGAATCAGTTTCGTGCTTCAAGTGGTTGAAACATTTTTAAGTTTTTTTTTAGGTGTTAGCTTTACTAAAGCTTGATTTAAAGCTTGAGTTAGAATTTCTTTTGTGAGTGTTATTTTCTCACCAGTTTTTGAAGTAGCTATACCATCACCTTTGTAATCTTTTCTGTTAGGATTCATCAAATCACAATCGGTCAACCCCGTATATTCATAGTTAATATTCTTACCCTTACGATTTAACTGAGATACATCTTTGCATGCGTATCCTATAACGTTCCCAGCAGAATTCTGAACACGCTTTGTAATCCCGTGATTTTGTCTCGATATCGGATATAATACCATAAGGTCATCAATTAGTAGTTGAATTTTAGGATCAGGTGGTGCCGCTTGAGTTTTAGGATCAGGCCCTGTTTGTGACGTTGTTCCTTCACGATGGTTTGCTAGCATATACCCTAAAGTGACGAGCAGGAGTATTGCCCCCACCCCGGCGATAAGCAGCATCATTCGTTTGGACGCACCGCGTTTCATTGTGTTATTGTGGTATATTCAGAAAATAAATAGGATTAAAACAAAATTACAATAAAGGTGTATCCGCGCCCCTTCATATCGTTCCAACAACATTTCTGAAAACGCCATTTTCCAAGCAGTATGTTGGATTGAGCTCTTCTTCATCTTTCCACTCCTGCCTCTATCGCGTACGACGCGTCGTGGACCTTTGGGTTTTCCGGACCAACGTTTCTTCGGCCAGTTTCCCAACCGCCAAGGCAGTTTCCAGACGTTGTTGGAACGGCAACAAGGGACGTCGTTTCGGTAGTTTCATTCCCTCGGGTAAGTCTCGTTTTGCCGTGATCAAGTAGTGCGCAGATTCGGCTTCTCGATCGTGCAACAATTCATACACGTTGTTATAGGGCGCAGGAAGTTCCAATGTATCCTCGACTGGAGGTCTGGTTGCGTTGAACAACTGGTTCCGTCTTTCGATCAAGTACTTTACAGTGCGGACTTGACTCGAAAAGTTGGTCGGCCCACTGTTTTCAAAGACTCGTTCCAACATCAGGTTTATAAAATCAAGAATTTCCTGTGGCGTGGCTTGTGTGTCTGTGCAACAGTATTTTCCATCTTCATACTTCGGGTACTGAAATTTACCACACCCTAAACTTCCCGCTTCCGTGACGTGTTTTAAATAGGTGTACAGTGGAAGTACTCGTTTTCTTCCCACTTTGGTAAAGCTGACTCGAGGACCTGGAATGCACGACTTTTGAACCTCAATTTCATTTTCATCAAATCGCACTGTATGGCGACGTTTTGTAGTCTTGCGTGTCATCTTTATCATAATCATATAAACAAAAATCATCTCTTCGGGCTCAAACCTCCAAAAAACAAGTATACTTAGAACCCGAACTTGATCACCAAGTCTGAGGCTCGTTTGTGCAAGTCTCTGAGCACTCGAATGTCGAGGTGGTCGAGTTCTTGTAGCCTGGCGTCGAATATGACGCAGCGCATGCGCAAGCGCTCCTCGCAGTCTCGAATGCTGGTACGCAAGTCGTCCTCTTCGCTGTTGTGTAGGACTTGGGTGGGGTTAGGGTGTTCGACCGGTTGGTTGGCGTCGTGTAGACGTACAAGATTCGGCTTTGAATAATCGTGTAAAAGTCGTTTCTGTGCGGGTTCAGGGACGTCCAATCCATTGCGCTTCAAATCGTCTGCCATATTGCGGATCAAGTGCAAATCCTCAAACACATGGGGCGCAGGATCCGGAGCAGCCGAAGCAGCCGCAGAAGCAGGAGCCGGAGCAGCCGGAGCAGCCGCAGCAGCCGCAGCAGCCGCAGCCGGAGCAGCCGAGGCAGAGCCAGGATCCTCCGTCTGCTTCTGCTTCTTGATCTTGCAAACAAAGTAATGTAACTTGCGACGCGCGTCGAGCTTGAATCCTTTTTCGCAGTATACACAGCTAAAAGGCCTCTCAACTGAATGAATGACTTTGTGGCGCTCAAGCTCAAAAATCGCAAAAAACGCAGAGTCGCAAACATTACATTTGAAAGTTTTGTCTCCATCGCCGTGACACCGTTTAATGTGTCGATTCAGCGTCCAAGTTGTGGCAAAAGATTTCCCACAATCGGGAAACATGCAGTAAACCATATCATTTCTCTTCTTTTGGCCCTTTCTGTTTCGTTTTCCAGAAAAAAGGTCGTCATCGTCTTCATCGTCGTCATCGTCGTCGTCATCGTCATCGTCGTCAACGTAGTTTTCGTCTTCATCGTCGTCGTCGTCTCCAAAGTCATCGTCGGCTCTCGGATTAGGGTTCAGAGCGTGGTTGCCCAAAGCGTGTGCAGCAACGCAAGCACGGAGCACAGCCGGCGCCTGTGCCGCGCCAGTCGCCTGCGCGCCAGCCTGCGCGCCAGTGCGCTCTCCGTCGCGCACGCGCTTTTCGCGCTTTTCCTGTTCCGAAAAAAGCGCGTGCCCGTCGTCCATGGTTCCAACAACGTTCCAGGAACCGAAAGAAGAAGTGTGGGTTCGGGTTACGATCAAGAACTCCCCCCGCGTCTAAGCGCGAGGAAAAAGGAGGTGCACAAGAAAAAAAGAGGTGCACAAAGAGGTGCACAAGGCGGTGCCCAGAGAGGTGCAAACCGGAAAGGTGCAGTTGTTATCAATAAATACAAAAAACAGCCCTCAAAGCTCAACGTGTGTTCTTCAAGTAAGAATGGGTGCAATCATT
>Ga0070374_10000477_pt1 | contig 16090 bp, 16 predicted proteins | sample LauGreSuBDMM15SN_2_FD_66374 | JGI IMG/M metagenome (GOLD analysis project Ga0070374, IMG submission 66374) | Freshwater lake microbial communities from Lake Michigan, USA - Su13.BD.MM15.SN (version 4) (version 4) | ecosystem: Environmental > Aquatic > Freshwater > Lake | place: Lake Michigan...
GCCTTTGAGGGAAAGCCACTGGGTTCTGCCCCGGGCCTTCAAGGCTTGGCCGAACAGGTGGATCATGAGTTTGCTGGTTTTGTGGGCGAGCGAAGTCAACATGGCTTGGACCATTGGCAGCAGTCTTTTGAACTGGCCTCTGCCGCAGCGGCCACGCCCAGCCAAGGGCCAAGTGCGGGCCATAACGGTGTGACCTTGGTCGCGCGCGGGGCCGTATTGCCCAACCATGCCCGATTGTTGGTGTTTGACGACATCTCTGAAATTGTGTCTGCCCAGCGCGCCCAAGCTTGGGGCGATGTGGCGCGTCGCTTGGCGCATGAAATCAAAAACCCTTTGACCCCCATCCAGCTGTCGGCTGAGCGGTTGGAGATGAAGCTCTCCGGCAAGTTGCCCGATGGCGAGCAGGCCATCTTGGTCAAGTCGATCAAAACCATCGTGGACCAAGTGGACGCCATGAAGCGATTGGTCAACGAATTCCGTGACTATGCGCGCTTGCCAGTGGCAGACCTCAAGCCGGTGGACTTCAATGCGCTGGTGCTCGAGGTGCTGAGCTTGTATGGTGAAGAAACAGCCACCGTGCCGGTTCACACAGAGTTGGACGATAACTGTCCTCGGGTGATGGGTGACGCTTTGCAGTTGAGGCAAGTCATTCACAACTTATTGCAAAACGCTCAAGATGCCACGCCGCCAGAACGCGCCCACTTGGGGGTGATGTTGCGCACCCAATGGGTGGAAACATCAGGGCGCGTTCGTTTGACGGTGCTCGACCATGGCAGCGGATTTCCAGAGCACATATTGCAGCGTGCTTTCGAGCCCTACATCACCACCAAGCCGCGTGGCACGGGTTTGGGCTTGGCCGTGGTCAAAAAAATTGCTGACGAGCACGGCGCACGCATTGACCTCAGAAACCGCGATATCGATGGTGTGGTCCAAGGCGCCCAAGTATCGCTATCATTCGAAACTGAAACCCCGCATCAGCACATAATCTAGCAGGCAATATGGCAAATATTTTGGTGGTGGACGACGAACTGGGCATTCGCGAACTGCTCTTCGAAATCCTCAATGACGAGGGGCACCAGGTGGAGTTGGCTGAAAATGCTGCCCAAGCCCGTGCGGCACGGCAAAACAGTCGCCCCGATTTGGTTTTGCTCGACATCTGGATGCCCGATACCGACGGCGTGACTTTGCTCAAAGAGTGGTCGACGGCCGGCTTGCTCAATATGCCTGTGGTGATGATGAGTGGGCATGCCACGATTGATACAGCGGTGGAGGCCACGCGAATTGGTGCGCAGGCTTTTTTGGAAAAACCCATCACCTTGCAAAAGTTGCTCAAAGCGGTTGAAGGGGCCTTGGCTCGAAAATCTGCCACTGCACATGCCGCCCCTCAGCGTGTCAATCCCTCACCGATCATGTTGGCATCGGTCACGTCGCCCCATTTGGTGGCAGCAGAGACCTTGACCGCCATGGCCTTGCCTGCGAACCATCAAAGCTTTGACTTGGATGTCCCCCTGCGCGAGGCGAGAGATGCATTTGAAAAAGCCTATTTCGAATTCCACCTGGCCCAGGAGAATGGATCCATGACCCGGGTGGCCGAAAAGACAGGTTTGGAGAGAACCCATCTTTATCGCAAGCTCAAGCAACTGGGCGTTGACCTCTCGCGCAGCAAACGCGGGAGTCCTTGAGTGACAGCTGTCTTTGCCAAGGTGCCTGAGGCTTATTGATCTGTTTTTGCATGAACCCGGCCAGCTACCCATTGGGCGAGACCCGTGTGGCGGACCACCCACACAAAGAACACAGACCCCAGTACAGCGCCAGCCAAGTCCCCCACAGCCATGGCCACGAAGTGGTGTATTGAAGTCTCTGTATAGGCTTGGATCACATGCCAAAAAATGAAATGCAAGCTGGGATTGATCAAGGTGTACACACCCGCCAGCAAAAGCAATTCTTTCAGTTGGTTCAATGCAACAGGCCGACGGGTGATCAATTGCAATAGGCCGTAGGCGGCCACAGCACTGCTGCATGAGGCCAACACATTCAACCAAGCCAAGCCATTGAAGACTTGGTTGGACAAGAAGATCAATTCGGCACAACCCAGGGCCGTGGCGCAAGTCCCCCACAGGGGGCCCAGGATCAACAAGTTGGCCAATCGCAGAAAAGAGGGCAAATAGACCCAAGAAATATTGGGCGTGACTTCCCAAAACTCAAACACCCAAAGGTTGGCCAAATGGGTCAACATGTAAACCAATGAGCCTACCAGCATGAGTGCGGCTTTCTCAACTGAGATCGCATAAAAAGGGGAGATTCGCATCACTGAATTATCTGATCAGACAGGCCTGTGTCAATTGCTGCTGTTAGCGTTTGCGATAGACAAAGCGCTGGATTTGTTCTTAGCAGAACGGTGCTTCATGGGATGGCGGGCCTGGTCATTTTCTGGCCTCATGGTCTTTTACAGGTGAGGCTCTCGCGAAACGATGGTGCTACAATTTGCTGATTGGCCCGGTAGCTCAGTCGGTAGAGCAGAGGATTGAAAATCCTTGTGTCGGTGGTTCGATTCCGCCCCAGGCCACCAAACTTTCATTTCCTTCCAAATTCATGCAGTGAGCAAAATCGGCGGAGTACTAACTCTGCGGTAGCTTTTTCAGGCCTAGGGTGAAAGAGCATGACTCACACCGGCTTTCCGAATTTCAGGCATTGGTAATATTGGCTTCGTATTTTAAAAAAGAATGCCTTAGCCTATGAACGTGCTTCTCACCGGTGGAACTGGCTACATCGGCAGCCACACTGCGGTTGTGCTTTCGCAATTAGGGCATAATATTACTCTTTTTGATAACCTATCTAATAGCAGCCACAGGGAAGTCAACAAGATAGAGCAGATCTGTATGTCACGCCTGCCTTTTGTAAAAGGCGATGTGAGAGACACCGAGTTACTTAAAAATACGCTCTCAGACCATAAAATTGAGGCAGTTATTCATTTTGCGGGATTAAAAGCGGTAGGTGAATCTGTTGATAAGCCTATTGAATACTACGCCAACAACGTTCAGGGCTCGATAAGTTTATTGCATGCCATGAATTCACGGCAAATCAATAAACTCGTATTTAGCAGCAGTGCTACCGTTTACGGAGAGCCACAGTACCTGCCGTTGGATGAAATCCACTCGACCAGTGCAACCAATCCTTACGGCCGAAGCAAGCTTCATATCGAAGAGATGTTGAGTGACGTTGCTAAGTCTAACGCCGATTGGCGGATTGCCTGTCTGCGTTATTTCAATCCGGTTGGGGCCCATGAAAGCGGTCTTATTGGCGAAAATCCCAGCGGTCCTCCAAATAATCTTATGCCCTTTATCGCCCAAGTCGCATCTGGGCAGCGTAGCGAATTAAGTGTCTTTGGTGGAGATTACTCCACATCCGATGGAACGGGCGTGAGAGATTACATTCATGTCATGGACTTGGCCGAAGGGCATGTTGCCGCTTTAAATTTCCTGAATCAAAACAACGGGTGGCATGCCATTAACCTTGGAACTGGTAAAGGATATAGCGTACTAGAAATGATAGCGGCCTTTGAAAAAGGCTCAAACCGAAAAGTTCCTTATAAAGTGATAGCCCGGCGCACTGGAGATGTAGCAGCATGTTTTGCGAACCCCAAGAAGGCTGCAAAACTATTGGATTGGGTAGCCAGCCGCTCCCTGGAGGAAATGTGTGCAAGCTCATGGCGTTTCCAGCTGTCGGGTGCAAAGGGAGTATTCTTTGGCTGAAGAAATTAATACACAACCTGTTGTGTTGTGTGGGGGTTTGGGTGCACATCTTTGGCCACTTTCGCGCTCCGGTTTCCCTAAGCAGTTCCTTTGCCTTACGGGGGCAGATCACTTTGCCAAGAATGAAGTTTTCAAGTGCTTTAATGCTGAAGCCCATGTCGAACTGAAGAATGCAGACCACATTGACCAGCATGGGCTATACATAGGCAACCACCATTACCCCATTAGCAAGGTCGTCCCCTCTTTGCGATCGATTTGATTCGAATGCATTATTTAAAATGCACTATCAGCTTGCTGACACCTCGTCAGCGATGGCATGGCGTGCTGCTTCTAATCGCTATGGTGTTCTCCGCATTGCTGGAAGCAGCCAGCGTAGGTTTGGTTGTACCTGTAGTGACATTGATGATGCAGGGAGACGTGGACCAGCGCTATCCTCTGATTTATGAATTGCTAGGCGGTGGGACAGTTCGATCGGCGGATCTTGTTCTGTCTGGCATAGTGCTTCTGGTTGTGGTCTTTCTGATCAAAGCACTGTTCTTGGGAGCTTTGGCTTACCGTCAAGCTAGCTTTGCTTTTGGTCTGCAAGCCAGCGTCTCTGAGCGTCTCTTTAGGGGCTATTTGTTGCAGCCCTACCTGTTTCATTTGCAGCGGAACTCTGCTCAGTTGATTCGCAATGCCATTAATGAAACCAATCAGTTCACCTTTGGTGCCATTTTGCCGGGTATGGTGCTGATGACAGAGACCCTGGTTCTTGTCGGACTGGTAGTTCTGCTCATTGGCTTTGAACCGGTGGGAGCTTTGTCGGTGATGCTTTTGGGCGGTGGTGTGGGTGCTGCTTTTTATCGACTTACCAAGAACCGAATTCGCAGCTGGGGTGAAGATCGCCAAGTTCATGAGGGTCTGCGTATTCAGTATCTTCAGGAAGGTTTAGGCGGAGCCAAGGAGGTCAAGCTACTGGGGCGTGAGTCGTATTTTTTGGAGCGATACGCCTTGCACAATGCGGCCAGTGCCCGAACTGGTGAATTACAAACTACTCTGCAATCAATTCCGCGATTGATGCTTGAGTTTTTAGCCGTTTTTTCTTTGGCCGCAGTGGTGCTGGTGGCTCAAGCCAGTGGCCGCACCAGCGCCGAGTTGGTTCCTGTGTTTGGCTTGTTTTCCGTGGCAGCTTTTCGTCTGATCCCTCTGGCCAATCGCATTCTGGTGTCTGTTCAGAGTTTGCGGTTTTCATTGCCTGTGTTGGATATCCTGACGCGCGAGTTGGATACATGTGGAGCACCAGTAAATCAGGCTGAAGAAAAAAAATTGTCGTTTCAAGACCGTTTGCTAATTCAAGACATATTTTTCAGCTACCCCAAGGCGACTCAGCCAACATTGCGCGGTATTGATGTCACCATTCTCAAGGGTCAGACGGTAGGGGTCGTGGGCGAAAGCGGCGCTGGAAAAAGCACCTTAGTCAATCTGATTTTAGGTTTGTTGGCGCCTTCCTCCGGGCAATTTACGGTAGATGGTCAGGCAGTGCAAGCTCACCTGCGCGGTTGGCAAAAGAACATTGGCTATGTGCCTCAGCACATTTATTTGACAGACGACTCTTTGCGCAGAAACATTGCCTTTGGCGAGAATGATAGCGATATCAACGAAGCAGCATTAATTCGAGCTGTACAAGCAGCTCGGCTGAATGAATTTGTGGGCTCGTTGCCCGAGGGGTTGAACAGTCAGGTGGGGGAGGGCGGAATTCGTTTATCTGGTGGCCAGCGTCAACGTGTCGGCATTGCACGCGCCTTGTACAGTGCTCCCCAGGTGCTGGTTCTGGACGAAGCCACCAGCGCTCTGGATCATGATACAGAACAGGGCGTCATGGAAGCAGTAAGTGCCTTGCATGGCGCTATCACCATTCTCATCGTTGCCCACCGACTGAGCACGGTGGCTGGATGTGATGTGGTGTACCGACTGCGCGACGGGTTGCTTGAGGTGGACTGCACCCTGGGACTGGCATCCTAGTCAGCTCTGGTTTAAGCAATATGATCATCGTACGTATTGTGGGTGGGTTGACGAGTCAATTGCATAAATATGCGGTGGGACGAGCATTGGCATTGCGCTTGGGCACTGAGTTGAAGTTGGACCTCGATTGGTTTGAAAACCCGCCACCCGCAGATACCACCTGGCCGTATCAACTGGACAAGTTTTCATTGGTGGCTGGTGTGGCTGCGTCGCATGAAGTCAGGCGTGTGCGCGGTCACCCGATCTGGAATCGCTTGGCTCATCGTGTCAATCGTCAGTTGAACCATCCGTGGTTGAGCAGTCGCGAGGTGAACATCGGCACAATTTCCTCTGGTCAATGGGCGCAACTGACCGACAACGTGTATCTATTTGGCGAAACTGGTGGCGACGTCCTATTTCGGCAGATACGGTCCACCTTGCTACAGGAATTTCAGTTGCGCCAGCCATGGTCCGCAAAGGCAGGACAGTATGCTGTGCAAATGCAAGCTTCAGCCTACCCTGTATCCTTGCATGTTCGCCGAGGAGATTTCATCACTAACCCCTCCGCCGCGCAATTCCATGTGCTTACTGGCTTAGATTATTTCAGACAAGCTGTCGATGTTGTGCTGCGTGCACGCCCCAATGCCCAGTTTTTCGTTTTTTCGGATGATCTGGCCTGGGTTACTAAACACTTGCAGCCAATACTGCCTGCGGGCTCGGCTACTGTGTCTTCCTTGGCCGCCGAAGAGGATTTAGTGTTGATGTCCCGTTGCCATGGAAACATCATCTGCAACAGCGGCTTCAGTTGGACCGCCGCCTGGTTGAATGATGCGCCGAACCGTATGGTGGTTTCGCCCAGCTGTTGGTTGAAAGATGCAGCCAAGAATGCTGAGGTCATGAAAACCATGCACCGCTCCGACTGGCTGTACATCTAATGCCGCAATGACCTAGTCATAAACCGTGCCCCAGACAAACGATCACACCCAAAGGTCTTACATGCCCGAATCTAGCGCAGAGCCTCAACCCAGGGTTATAAAATTTCAAGCCATTGGCGACCACCGTGGATGGCTAACTCCTTTGGAAGAGAACAAGGAAATTCCATTTGCAGTTAAGCGCGTCTATGTCATACATGGTACCTTGATCGATATAAGCCGTGGCTTTCATGCACACCGCGACCTAGAGCAATTGGCCATCTGCGTCTCGGGGTATTGCACATTTATCACCGATGATGGCCAACGCCGGCAAGAATTTATTTTGAATACACCCAATAAAGGCTTGTATATGAAATCCATGATCTGGCGAGAAATGCATCATTTTTCACCAGATTGTGTATTGGTTGTATTGGCCAGCCGACTTTACGACCCCACTGACTATGTTCGGGACTACGCTGAATTCAAGCGTCTTGTACAAGGAGCTGCAGCATGAGAAAACCTTTGGTGATTGTGGGGGCGGGTGAGTTCGCCATGATTGCGAATGAATATTTTTCTTACGACTCAGATTTTGATGTTCAGGCCTTCTGCGTAGAGTCTGCTTACATCAAAGAGCCCAAGCTGGAAGGGCGGCCCGTCACTGCCTATGAGGATATCGAGGCGCGCTTTCCCGCTTGTGACTTTCATGTTTTTGTCGCCATTCCGGCCAGTCAGCTCAACCGCTTACGTCGCCGATTTTACGAAGACCTGAAAGGCAAGGGGTATCAATTCGCCACTTACATCAGTTCCCGCGCATTTGTTTGGCGCAACGCCAAAATTGGTGAAAACACCTTTATTTTTGAAAACAACGTCATCCAACCCTACGTCACAATTGGTGATAATTGCATCTTGTGGAGCGGCAACCATGTGGGGCACCGCACCGTCATTCATAACCATGTTTTTATCGCTTCTCATTCAGTGATCTCGGGCTATTGCGACATTGGCGAATCTTGCTTCGTTGGTGTAAATACCACCTTCAATGATGGTGTGAAGGTCGGCGAGAGTGCTGTGATCGGTTCAGGGTCGCTTATCGCCAGGGACGTTGAAGCCGGAAAGGTATATGTGAGTACGCCCGCACGCGTCGTACCCAATAAAAGCAGCATGGATGTGGATCTTTAAAGCATGACAAATATGCGAAAGCTCGGCTTGGTTTACGAGGCTGCCCGCTACCCTCAAGCCTGGGCCAGCAACAGCGCCTTGACGCCCACACCAATCATGCACCCCGAAGGACATATTCGTGTGTTTGCTGGGTTTAGAGATACCGAGGGAATCAGTCGCATTGGTTATGTGGACGTCGATGCCCAAGACCCCACTCGATTGCTGCGAGTGTCTCAAACCCCCGCATTGGATATCGGCAGGCCGGGCTGCTTTGACGATAACGGCGTCATCATGGGCGATGTGGCCTGGAAGGGTTCAGACCTTTATCTGTTTTATGTGGGTTTTCAACGGGTGATGAAGGCCAAGTTTTTGGCGTTTACCGGCGTTGCTGTTTCAAAAGATGCAGGCGAGTCATTTACCCGTCTGTCTGAAGCGCCTATTCTGGGGCGGGCGCACTTGCAAACGACAATTGCCGCTGTGCACACGGCGTGGTATGAAAAGGGATGCTGGCGTCTTTGGTTTGCGCGCGGAGATGGTTGGGAGTCAATTGCCGGGCTGGAATACCCTCGATACGAAATCTGCTATTTGGATGGTGAGAGTCTGTTGGCGTTGCCGCGTAGTGGTCAACTTTGCATACCGCCTACAGCACCCGAATACCGCATTGGCCGTCCACGTGTTTATCGCCGTGGTGCCAAGTACGTCATGTATTACACCAAAGGAACTGTGAGCGGAGACTATTTCCCTGGGGTCGCGGTGTCAGACGACGGCCTGAACTGGCATAGACGAGATACGGAGTTTGAACTGAGTTTGTCACCTTCAGGATGGGATTCCAGGCACATATGCTATCCCGCCTGGCTGGAGGTGGATGGGCGAGAGTATGTTTTCTACAACGGCAACGACATGGGTATAGACGGCTTTGGCGTAGCTGTGAAGGCCAAAATGCATGGAGTTTGAGGTTTGTCCCTTCAACCCTACAGATCGTGTCGAGTGGAATACTTTTGTCGATGCATCTCGTAATGGAACATTCATGCATCGCCGTGAATTCATGGAATACCACGCTGACCGGTTTGTGGATGCATCCTTGCTGGTTAGAGATGACAACGGCCATTGTGTGGCGATCATGCCGGCCAATCGATTGCAGGATAAGGTGGTTAGTCATGGTGGTCTGACTTATGGCGGGTTGATTTATTCAACTCGGCTCAAGCAGACAGCCTGTCTGGAAGTACTAAAAAATATTCTTCAGCACTATCGGCAACAGGGTGTAGCGCACTTAACCTATAAGTCCATTCCAACCATCTTTCATCGTTTCGCAGGACAAGAAGATTTATATGCAATTTGGCGACTGGGTGGTCAACTTGTCCGGCGTGATGTATCAACGGTGGTGGACTTGAGTTCAACCTATCGCTTTAGCAAAGGACGTACATGGACTGTCAACAAAGCGATGAAGGCTGGTATTCATGTTCGCCGCCAAGCAGACCCCTTGTCGTTCCATGCGCTACTGAAGTGCGTGCTGTCCCAACATGGCGCATCGCCTGTGCATTCCGTGGCTGAGTTGGCGTTTCTGATGGGACTTTTTCCTCAGCAAATTCAACTTTATGAGGCCATGTTGAATGATCAACTCATGGCTGGCGCACTCGTTTTTGAAGTGGGGGCCACCGTGCACACTCAATATCTGGCGAACTCAGATATCGGTCGAGAGTTGGGTGCACTCGACTTGTTGGTGGCTGAATTGATGAAGAGTCAATTTGCAGACAAGCGTTTTTTCAGCTTTGGAATATCCAGTGCAGCAAATGGAACAGTTTTGAATGAGGGGTTGATTGCCCAGAAGGAAGGCTTCGGTGGATTCTCAGTGTGTCACGACTTTTATGAATTAAGTATTTGATGAATATCCCATTTCTGAACTTGAAGTCCATCAATGCAAGTTTCAATGGTGAGCTGGAGGATGCGGCCGACCGAGTGGTGCGCTCAGGCCAATATATTTTGGGCGAAGAGGTGGCCAGCTTTGAGCGAGAGTTCGCAGACTATTGTGGTTCCACACACGCATTGGGCGTTTCCAATGGACTAGATGCGTTGCACATGATCTTGCGTGCACTGGATATTGGTCCCGGTGATGAGGTGATCGTGCCTGCCAATACCTTTATCGCTACTTGGCTCGCCGTATCGTTTTGTGGGGCCAAGCCGGTGCCAGTGGAGCCCGAGCCTGATGGTTTCAATATTGATTTGAATGCAGTGGAGGCCGCCATCACGCCGCGTACTCGAGCGATCATGGTTGTCCATTTGTACGGCTTGCCGGTAGATGTGCTTGCATTGAAGGCGTTGGCAGATCTTCACCAGATCCCAATCATTGAAGATGCAGCGCAAGCACACGGTGCTACATGCCATGGCGTGCGTGTAGGGGCTTTAGGTCGGGCTGCTGCCTTTAGTTTTTACCCTGGAAAAAACTTGGGTGCCTTGGGCGACGGTGGAGGTGTCACCACTAGTGACCCTGCATTGGCTAGGCGCATACACCAGTTGCGCAACTACGGCAGTACAGTGAAGTATGAACACATAGAGATAGGGTTCAACGCCAGATTGGATGAGGTGCAGGCCGCCATGCTCCGTGTGAAGCTGTCCCGCCTGGATGCGGACAATCAGGCGCGGCAACTGATTGCCGATCGCTATCTTCAGGGCATGATCGAATTGGACGTGGCACTTCCTCATGTTCCAGCAGGGCTCACCTCGGTATGGCACTTGTTTGTGGTTCGATCTTCGAGACGTGAGCGTTTGATGGAAGGCTTGGCAAAACGTGGAGTGACTACCAGCATTCACTATCCAGTGCCACCACATCTACAGGAGGCATACGCCTCATTTGGTTTTGTCAAGGGCCATTTCCCCTTGACTGAAGCCATCCATAGGGAAGTGCTTAGCCTGCCCATTTGGCCTGGTATGAGTGATGAAATGGTCGACCACGTTATTCAAAGCGTAAGGGCTTGCGCGTGATGGCCTGGGTACAACTGGGTGACGTTTATGTCTGAATTGCCGCTGGTGAGCGTCATCCTGCCGTCCTTCAATCACCGACAGTTTGTACTTGAATCCATTGAAAGTGTGTTGCACCAAACATATCCGCGTATACAACTTATCGTATTCGATGATGGATCTACAGATGGCAGTGCGGAATTTATCGCGGGATTGGCTAAGCAACATGGCTTTGAATTCATTTCTCAAGCCAATGCTGGTTTGATTGCCACTCTGAACCGTGCCAAACAACTTGTTCGCGGTAAGTACGTTTCATTGACTGCTTCTGACGACTACTACCATCCAGAAAAAATTCGGCGACTTGTGAGTTTTCTGGAAGCCCATCCTGAATATGCAATGGTTCATTCCAAGATCATTCATGTCAATGATCAATCAAAAGAGATACATCGGATAGACGAGAAATGTCCTAGCGGACAGATCTTTGAGACGTTGCTGCGAGGCGAATGTCATGTCAATGGCCTAAGTGCGTTGGTCCGTGCCGATATATACAGCCAATTCCATTACGGACAGTTTTATATCGACGATTGGTACATGTGGTTGCGCATTGCTGAACAGTACCCCGTAGGCTATGTGGATGAGTACTTGGCTTACTATCGACGACACGACAATCATTTGAGCGGCAAGGCCGACAAAATGATGGCGGCTGAAAAATCTATTCTTGATTGCTTCACTTATGCACCGGAGTACAAGGAGGCTGTTCTGCGCTGGCATGAAAAATGGTTCCACTATTTCGCGAGCCAGCAAGACCCCGCATCTCGAGCGCAAGCCTTGGTATTGGGTCGTGAATTGTTGCTCCAGCAGCGCTGGAGTGCAACCTTCTTTAAGGGCTGGGCGCGCTGGCTATGGTCGATCACTCGCGCTGTCACGAGTTGATGCGTATTCTTATTACAGTACCGAATTTTCCGCCATTCAATAGCGGCTTGGGCAATGCAGCAGCCTCACAGGCGCGCATGTTGTCAGCGCATGGCGCTCAGGTGGTGGTTTGCACTGGCGGTGAGCAACGCTCCAGCGAACGTTCTCCGCAGGGCTATGTTGTTGAACGTTTTTCGTTGTCCGGAGCTAGCTGGCTGGGTAACCCCATTCGGGGGGACGATGGCAAATACCTGGCATTTTTGAAGTCTTCCAAGGCCGACCTGTTGCTGATGAATGCCTGGCAGACTTGGAGCACAGATATACCTCTCAAACACCTTTCGGAACTGCCAGGGCGCAAAGTGTTGTACAGCCATGGTCTCGCCACAGACATATGGATCCCCTCCCAACCGATTCGCTCTGCGATACGCTGCTCACTATGGCGTCCATATCGCTGGCGAGTAGTGTCTAAGCTGCGCGCACTGGATGGATTGTTGTTGCTCGCCGAATCTGGATGCGATGCACGCTTTGATGATGCGGTATTGGCAAAGAAACTGAATATTCCTCGCCAAGTTGTACCTAATGCGGTGCCTGACTATGCCTTGGGAGGGAAACACTATCCCCAAAGCTTTGATCAAAGGCGTACGCTCATCGATGTGGGCGCTTTGGACATTGCCAAAGGACATGATTTCGTTCTTCGGGCTTATGCCGCATCGAAAGCCATGAACCGCCTGCCGCTTCAACTTTTGGGGCAGCAAGAGACACCACTGGTGCCAGCGCTTAAGGCGCTGGGTCGTTCCCTTGGTATTACCGATGGCATGTTGACCGTTCAAGTGGGTCTCAGCGGGGCAGCTTTGTTCGAGCGGTACCGACAGGCATTGGGATTGATCAGCGGGTCACACACAGAGTGTCAACCATTGGTTTTGCTCGATGCCATGGCTGCAGGCACGCCCTTTGTGGCCAGAGCTACCGGTTGCATTCCAGGTATGCGAGGTGGCGTGTCCGTTAAAACGGTAAAAGAAGCTGCCGTCGCCATTGATGCGTTATTTGATGAAGGGCATTGGCAAATGTTAAGTCAGGCTGGGCTTACAGCAGCCAATACAACTTACCACCCCCGTCAAGTATCTCGACAATTGTGGACTGCAGTGCAAGGTTTTACCGCGAAATCTGCTCAAGAATGATTGTCGCTAAGATCCATGGTGGCCTGGGTAACCAGATGTTTCAATATGCTGCAGGAAGAGCGCTATCAATTGCGCATGATGAAACCTTGGGCTTGGATACCAATGAGTTCGCAAACTATTCGCTTCACCAAGGCTATGTGTTGGATCGTGTATTTGGTTTAAATACACATCGTCTTTCTGGCATTGAATTGCGCCAATTGTTTGGTTGGCGAGTACTGCCTACTGCACAGCGTTTGGCCGCTCGTTGGCCTTACTGGCCTCTGGCTGATAATCGCATCATCATTGAACCCCACTTAGACTATTGGCCTGACATGTTTGCTGTTTCGCCCCGTGCTTATCTTCGTGGGTACTGGCAGTCAGAGCGATATTTCCAAATGTATGAGGACTCTATTCGCTCTGATTTTCAATTCAATAAAGCGTTGTATGGATATGCGTTGCAGTGGTCTGAGCATATGAAAGCGGTGCCCTCTGTCTCGGTGCATTTCCGTCGTGGTGACTACGTATCTAACCAGACCAACTTGGCTTACCACGGCACTTGCTCACTTGATTACTACCAACGAGCCGTGGAATCGATTGAGGCGCGAGTGAAAAGGCCAGAATTCTTCGTGTTTTCTGATGACCTTGACTGGGCACGGCAGAACTTCAAGCTTGCCCATCCAGTGCATTTTGTTGATGGCAATACGGGTGATGCGAGTTTCCTGGACATGCAGCTCATGAGTTTGTGTCGCCACCACATCATCGCCAACAGCTCCTTCAGTTGGTGGGCAGCTTGGCTGAACAATCGAAAAGATAAGTTGGTCATGGCGCCTGCTCGTTGGTATGTCAAATGGACAACACCTGTTGGCTTGATTCCCGATCGTTGGACTGCAATCCAATAAATGACGATCTCAAACTTACTTCTTTTGAAGTTTTGAGAATGGTCGCAGGTTATGAAAGTGCATGACTGAGGAGCCAGGTGATGAGCAATGACGCAAATCATTTTGGCGATCAAACCCCAATGGTGACGGTGGCAATGTCCGTGCTGAATGGTGGCACCTTATTGGAGTCTGCAGTGCTGTCTGTTCTCGCGCAGTCATGGCTCAATTGGGAACTCTTGCTGTTGGACGATGGCTCTACTGACGGCGCCATTGAACGTCTGCCCATCTTCAATGATCCGCGAATTAAAGTCATCTGCGACGGTTATAACCGCGGACTTTCATATCGCCTCAACCAAGCTGCAGCCATGGCAAAGGGCAAATACTTTGCCCGCATGGACCACGACGATATTTCTCATCCAGATCGCTTTGCTCGCCAAGTCGCTTTTTTGGAGGGTAATCCAAACATTGACTTATTGGCGACACAGTGCGTGACCATCGACGAACAAGGTAGATTGGTTGGGGCTTTGCCTTATGCCAGACACCATGCTGATATTTGTCGCCGTCCTTGGCTGGGGTTTTATATGGCACACCCATCGTGGATGGGTAAAACGGATTGGTTTAAGCGCAATCCTTATTTGGATCCCGCGCCATATTGCTGTGAAGATCAAGAACTTTTGCTCAGGGCCCATGACTCGAGTTGTTATCACACTCACCCTGAGCCCCTCTTGGCCTATCGCTTGCGCACGCATACCCCTTGGAAGAAGCAATTACGGACACGTATCGCGATGGGGAAAATGCAATTCCACCACTTTCTTGCCAGAGGTCATTGGGTGAGCGCATTGCTTTGCAAGCTAATCGAACTGATTCGGATATGTCAAGATGGCTTGAAGCAATTATGTCCTTGGCTTAGCGCTATCACCAAGGTCGACAGGAAGTTGATGCTTTCTCCTGAGAGGCGTCAGGAATGGGAGATCCTCATTGGAAAGTTAAAAACAAAAAGTGCAATCAAAAAACCAAGAAATCAATGCCAGTAGCTGAGTCGAACTCAAAAATTTCACACAGTCTTGGCAAGCCTGCGATCGTGTTCGTCGCCACCACGCCCTTCGCCGTCAACGCTTTTTTGCGCACTCATTTGCTGCTGTTGGCAAAAACCTACGAAGTCACACTTTGTGTGAATACTGCCGCTTACCCCTTAGATAAAGATATTCAATCTGCAGTCAGGATCCAGCACATTGACATTGCACGAAAGATTTCACCTTGGAAGGATTTGAGGGCTTTTTTCCAATTGTTTAAATGTTTGTGGGTTCTTCGACCTGTTGTCGTTCACAGCATGACACCTAAGGCTGGATTGTTGGCTATGTTTGCCGGCAGATTGACCCATGTGCCTTGGTGCTTCCACACATTTACTGGGCAGATTTGGGTCAATAAAACGGGTGTAGGTCGTTTCCTTTTTAAAGGTATCGACCGACTTATTGCCTTGGCGGCCAACGCAGTCTTTGCAGACAGCACCTCACAATGTCGCTTTCTTGAACAACAAGGGGTCGTGCGCACTAGCGGGGTCACCGTGCTTGGAGAGGGATCTGTGTCTGGTGTTGATGTAGAGAGGTTTCACCCAGATCCGAATGCTCGATTGACTCTGCGGACCGAGCAGGGCCTAAACAACGAAATTCCAGTTTTTGTATTTGTCGGGCGTTTGGTCCGTGACAAAGGGGTGTTTGATTTGGTGGAAGCCTTTGCCAATGTCAATGCCTCACATCCGAATTGGGAGCTGTGGATGGTTGGTCCAGATGAAGATGGACTGCAAGAAAAGTTGTCGCAGTATGGACAAAGGTTGGGGGCAAAGATCCGCTGGTTTGGGCGAACTTTCAGCCCCGAGCGTTACATGGCGGCCGCAGATGTTTTCGTTTTGCCCAGTTACCGCGAGGGCTTTGGATCTGCCATCATTGAAGCGGCGGCTTGCGCCATTCCCACGATCGCGTACAAAATTGATGGCGTGATTGATGCTGTTGTGGATGGGCGCACCGGCGTGTTGATTGACAAAGGTGATCTGACAGGTTTTGCACAGGCCATGAAAGATCTGGGAAATTCGCCAGACAAACGCAATCGGCTGGGTCAAGTGGCTTTTCAGCGTGCTGTTGAGGGCTTTTCCAGCACCAAAGTGAGTGGCGAATGGCAAGCTTTTTACGACAAGCTGATTAAGCCAGCTGTTTGACCACCTCGCGCCACAACAAATACAACCCACTCCCCACCACCACAACAGCCCCCAAGACAACTGCCGAGTCCGGCACATTGCCAAATACCAACCATCCCAGCGCCGACATATAAATAATTTGTTGATATAAAAAAGGGCCCAGTACCGCAGCAGATGCGCGGCGGTGAGCCAAGGTCAC
>Ga0070374_10000478_pt1 | contig 16073 bp, 13 predicted proteins | sample LauGreSuBDMM15SN_2_FD_66374 | JGI IMG/M metagenome (GOLD analysis project Ga0070374, IMG submission 66374) | Freshwater lake microbial communities from Lake Michigan, USA - Su13.BD.MM15.SN (version 4) (version 4) | ecosystem: Environmental > Aquatic > Freshwater > Lake | place: Lake Michigan...
GTCCCCAAGGTCCTCGAACCATGCTTCGACTGGACCGCTCAATTTAATCAGCAACGGATTGCCCTTGCGGTCGCGCGCCTTGCCCGCTTGCACCTTAATCCAGCTTTCGGAAATACAATATTCCTCAACTGTGGTGCGTGTTGCGCCCTTAAAACGAATGCCGATGCCGCGCGACAAAAAGTCGCCATCGAAATGCGGGCTCATCGGGTTAATCGATAGGTGATCGGGTGGGGTGTCGGTACCCGCGGATTTGGTGTCTTCAGTCATGAACGGCGCTTTGCCGCAAAGCATAGCGCTTGGCAATATAGCGCAGGCAGTGCAGGGGGACGAAATGGCACTTTCAAATAGATATGACGCAATTATTCTTGGTGGCGGTGGGGCTGGGCTCATGTGCGCATTGACCGCCGGGCAACGCGGAAAACGCGTACTGGTGATCGATCATGCATCCGGTCCGGGTAAGAAAATCCTAATTTCGGGCGGCGGGCGGTGCAACTTCACCAATGTGAATGCGACGACGACACATGCGCAGGAACGCTATTTGTCCGCAAACCTACATTTCGCGAAGTCGGCGCTTGGACGTTATACGCCGCAGGATTTTATCGAACTCGTGCGCAGCCACAATATCGCGTTTCATGAAAAAACGCTGGGGCAATTATTCTGCGACGGGTCAGCGCGGCAGATTGTCTCAATGCTGATGGCCGAATGCGACAAGTCTGCTGCTGCGGGGGGGCATGTCGATTTCGTGTTTGACGCGCCCGTGGGTGAAGTGACACATGATGGAAGCGACTACCACGTTACATATAATGGCGTTCGTGCGCAGGGTGGAGCATTGGTGATCGCAACGGGAGGCCCAAGCATTCCCAAAATGGGTGCAACTGCCTTTGCTTATGATCTTGGTCGTCAGTTTGGCCTGAAGATTGTGGAACCCCGACCTGCGCTCGTGCCGTTAACACTTGGTGGTGACGACATATTGTTTCGTGAGTTGTCGGGGGTGTCGGCAGAGGTTGTTGCCCGACATCAGAAGACCGCGTTCCGTGAAGCAGCGTTGTTTACCCACCGCGGCCTCAGCGGTCCTGCGGTTCTACAAATCAGCAGCTATTGGCGGCCGGGGGATCAAGTCGAAATTGATTTTCTGCCATCGCTGGATGCGACCGAGTTGCTTTTGGCAGAAAAACGCGCGCGCCCACGCGCGACATTAAGGTCAACGCTGGACCGCGTCTTGCCTGCGCGCTTGGCTGAAGCGCTTGCTGCCAAAATTGGGCTACTAGGCAACCTCGCCGACCAAAACGACCGGAAATTGGTGGGTGCTGGCGCGCTACTCGGCAACTGGCCATTCGTGCCCAATGGGAGCGAGGGCTATGCCAAGGCGGAGGTGACGCTGGGTGGGATTAGCACCGATGGCCTATCGCAAAAGACGATGGAGGCGAAGAAAATGCCGCGCTTATTCTGTGTGGGCGAGGCGGTGGACGTCACGGGTTGGCTCGGTGGTTACAACTTCCAATGGGCTTGGGCCAGCGGCGTCGCAGCAGGGGAAGCCATTTAGGGTCAGAACCGAGGGCCGTTGCCCAAAGAAAAAGGGCGCCGAAACCGACGCCCTTTTCTGATTTATGCGGCCTGCTTGGCGCGTGATGCTTTTTTCCGCTCATTGGGGTCAAGTAAGCGCTTACGCAAACGAATGTTCTTCGGCGTAACCTCCACCATTTCATCGTTGTCGATATATGCAATGGCTTGCTCAAGCGTCAGACGCTTGGGCGGGGTGAGGCGAATGGCGTCGTCCTTGCCGGTCGAACGGAAGTTCGTCAGCTGCTTCGACTTCATCGGGTTGACTTCAAGGTCATCTGGTTTGGCATTTTCGCCGATGATCATGCCTTCATATAGGGCTTCACCCGGCGAGACCATCAGGATGCCGCGCTCTTCCAATGGGCCAAGGGCGTAAGCCACCGCTTCGCCCGCGCCATTGGAAATCAGTACGCCATTTTTGCGGCCTTCAATCGGGCCACGATGTGGGCCATATTTTTCGAACAAGCGGTTCATGATGCCGGTGCCGCGCGTGTCGGACAGGAATTCGCCATGATAGCCGATTAGCCCGCGTGAAGGGGCGCTGAAGGTGATGCGCGTCTTGCCACCACCCGAAGGACGCATATCGGTCATGTCACCTTTTCGAACGGCCATTTTCTCGACAACGGTGCCCGCATATTCATCGTCGACGTCGATTACGACGGTTTCATAAGGCTCGGTCGGTTGGCCCTTTTCGTCTTCGCGGAACAGCACGCGTGGGCGGCTGATGCCAAGTTCAAAGCCTTCGCGGCGCATGGTTTCGATGAGAACACCTAATTGCAGTTCGCCGCGGCCAGCAACTTCAAAGCTATCCTTGTCTTCTGCTTCCGTGATGCGGACGGCCACATTGCTTTCCGCTTCGCGCATGAGGCGGTCGCGGATCATGCGGCTTGTAACTTTTGTACCTTCACGGCCAGCCATTGGGCTGTCGTTCACCGAAAAGCGCATCGACAATGTTGGCGGATCGATTGGCTGCGCCTGAAGCGGCTCAGTCACGGACGGCTCGGCGATAGTATCTGCGACGGTCGCGGTGGTCATACCGGCGATAGAGATGATGTCGCCTGCCTTGGCCTCTTCCACTGGAACGCGCTCCAGGCCACGGAAGGACATAATCTTAGATGCGCGGCCGGTTTCGACGATCTTGCCGTCAGGGTTCAGCGCATGAATTTGCTGGTTCACCTTGACCGTGCCTGACAGCACAAGGCCAGTCAGAATGCGTCCAAGGAAGTTATCGCGGTCAAGCAAAGTGACCAGCATTTTGAATTCGCCGTCAACATCTGCCTTTGGTTCACGCACATGGCTGACGATCGTTTCAAACATCGGCGTCAGCGTACCTTCGCGCGCGCTGGGGTCGGTCGATGCATAGCCGTTACGGCCCGATGCATAGAGCACTGGGAAATCAAGCTGCTCGTCTGTGGCATCGAGTGACACGAAAAGGTCGAACACTTCGTCCAACACTTCCTGAATGCGCTCGTCAGGGCGGTCTACTTTGTTGACGACAACGATTGGGCGAAGTCCCAAAGCGAGCGCCTTACCGGTAACAAACTTCGTTTGCGGCATCGCGCCTTCAGAAGAATCGACCAAAAGGATGACGCCGTCGACCATCGACAAGATGCGTTCAACTTCGCCGCCAAAGTCTGCGTGACCCGGTGTATCAACGATGTTGATGCGGGTTTTTTCACCCTTGTGATCATCCCACTCTACCGATGTGCACTTGGCAAGAATGGTGATGCCGCGTTCTTTTTCGAGGTCGTTTGAATCCATTGCGCGCTCTTCAATGCGCTGGTTGTCGCGGAATGTACCAGACTGACGGAACAGTTGGTCAACGAGGGTGGTTTTGCCGTGATCGACGTGCGCGATAATGGCGATGTTACGCAATGACATTTGGAAATGGGCCTTTTGGAAGGTCTTCATAGCAGCCACACGCCACCAGATTCTCGCGCGCCACTAACGCAATATCCGCTGCAGCGCAACATCGCTGGTGTTGCAATACGCGATTGCAACGGTCAAAGCGCTCGGATGTTCGCTCGTATCTTCGCTGATCGCTTTGTCCTTTTGTTACTCGCCACGATATTGCTGGCGAGTTTTATACCCGTGCGCGGTCAGGCGGCGGAGGTTGCGTCGCTTATCTCGTCGGCGGCGATATTCCTTTTGTTTTTCCTGAACGGCGTGCGTTTGCCGCGTCATGAAGTTGTTAGTGGTGTGCGCAATTGGCAGTTGCAGGGTGCCATTTTCCTGTTCGTATTTGGCGTGATGTCTGCTGCGGGCTTGGCCATGTCACATATTTTTGACAATATATTGCCGCCGATACTTGCTTTGGGATTGCTGTTTACGGGAATATTGCCCTCGACCGTTCAATCAGCGGCTGCTTATTGCGCGCTGGCCCGTGGCAATGTCGCGGCGTCCGTTGTTGCTGCAGCTTTGGTCAACTTGATCGGCGTTGTGCTCTCGCCTTTGCTGTTTGCGCTGCTGGCGCATGAGGGGGAGGCGACCGTCTCTGGCCAAGCCGTCGGCCGCATTGTACTCATCCTCCTTTTGCCCTTTGCGCTGGGCCAAATGGCGCAACGTTGGTGCAAGCCATGGGTTGATGCGCACAAGGACCTGGCCACGTGGATGGACCGCATATCAATTGCTATCGCGGTCTATGTAGCGTTTTCAGGCGCAGTTGTTGCAGGTATCTGGAGCATTGTGCGCGGCGATGAATTGGCTTGGTTGGCGCTTGCTGTGTCGGGCATGCTGCTGATTGGCTTTGGCGGCGCCTGGGCATTGGGTGGGGTTATGAAGCTTCCACGCGGTGACCGGATTACGATGCTGTTTTCCGGCGGGCAGAAAAGCATCGCAATCGGCGCACCGCTCGCCGCGACGATATTTCCGCCAGCGATTGCCGGCATGGTGCTGCTGCCGACGCTTATATATCATATGGCGCAACTGATCTTGTCAGCGCCACTCGCCACGCATTTAGCACGAGATTAGAGGCTGCGTAATGCCTCAGACGGTCGGGCAGCCAAAATCGGTAATGATCCGCCGATGCCAAGAATAAAGGTCAATCCAGCGCCGCCAATGAGCGTGAGCGCCAAAATCGAATAGTCCGGCACGAAGCTGAAATCGAAGATTTGGACCACAACATAATAAGCCGCCAACATGCCAAGTAACAGCGACACCAGGCCCAACACGACCGCCAATATGCCATATTCAAGTGCCTGAGCGCCCAAAATCTGCCATCTTGTGCTGCCCAACATTTTCATGATGACGCTGTCGTAAATGCGCGACTGCCGCGCGGCGGCGATTGCACCCACAAGCACCGCAATACCAGCCAAGATAGCGATGGACGCTGCTGCGGCAATCGCCTGCGCCATTTGGGTTAACAGAACCGTGATCTGTGCTGTAACTTCCCCAACCTCAATCAAAGACGAGGAAGGGAAGGTCGGCGGGATCGATTTTGCCAATATGCGCTCCGCCGGTTTTGACACCGTCAACGTCGCCACCATGTTGTGCGGCGCGGCGTCAAGGCTTCCCGGCGAAAACACCATGACATAATTCAGGCCGAAATTGTCCCATTTGACAGTGCGCAAGGATGCTATTTGGGCGGGAACTTCGACACCAAGCAAGCTGATGGTCAGGCTATCCCCAACCCCGATGCCCAATGTTTTGGCCACTTCGGCCTCAAGGCTAACCAATGCCGGGCCGCTGTAATCGGCGGGCCACCATTGCCCCGCCACGATCTCGCTGCCCTTGGGCAATGCACTGCTATAGGTCAGACCGCGATCACCGTTCAGGACCCATGCGCCTTCGGGCAGTTCCTCCAGCTGGTCAACGCGCTGTCCGCCATATTCGATGATAGTGCCGCGTAAGGCGGGTATCATGTTGATGGTGGCTTTAGGATCGGCTTCTTTGACCATCTGTGTGAATTGGGCTGCACCTTCACGCGGGATGTCCAGTGCGAAGAAGCTCGGCGCGCGGTCGGGAACGCTATTCTTAATCTCGTTGTTAATGCTCGTTTGGATGGCAGCGAGCGTCACAAATAAGGTGAGCCCAAGCCCAAGCGCCACCACCAATGCCTGAGTCTGCGCGCCGGGGCGATGCAGGTTTGCAAGCGCCAGACGCGGCAGCGGTGCCGTGGGCCGAGGGATACGCACGGCCATCGCACGCAGCAGCCACGCAATTACGGTAAGCAACAGCAACAATCCAAAGGCCGCGCCGATAAATGCCAGCGAGAATAAAGGCTCCCGCGCGGTAAGCACCGCGAGCGCAATGATGGCGATGATCGCGGACACGACCCAAGCCGCGCCGCGCCGGTTGATGCGGGCATTGCCTTCCACAATCGCGCGGAATAGGCCCGCCGCCGGCACTGTGCGTGCGCGGGCCAAAGGGGGAAGGGCAAAGGCAATGGCGATTAACAGGCCGTAGATCGCGCTGACGAGCAACGGCAAGGGATGCAGGTTAAAGCCCGGTGCGACCGGCAAAATGTCGCCAGCAACCCAGCCAATGACCGAAGGCATGACACTGCCCACCGAAAGGCCAGCGATAACCGCACCTGCGGCAACAGCCAGGATTTGGAGCATATAGATGCGGAATATTGTCCCGCTGTCGGCGCCTGTCACTTTCAGCGTGGCAATGCTTGCGCGCTTGCTTGCGAGGTAACTGCTCACGCCATTGCCGACGCCAATGCCTGCAATGACCAATGCGGCAAGGCCAACCAACGTCAGGAACTGGCCCATACGTTCAATAAAGCGCCTTGTGCTGGGTGTACCGTTGGAGCGATCCGTAATGTCCCAGCCCGCCGAGGGGAACTGCGCCTCAAGCGCCTTTGCGACGGCGGCGGCGTCTTCGTTTACGGATAATTTAATGCGGTACTTCGCCTCATACATGCTGCCCGGTTGGATCAAAGCGGTGTCCGGTAACGAGGCCATGTTGATGATGGCAACTGGACCAAGCGTGAAGCCTTCGCCTAAACGGTCAGGTTCTTGGTCAATAATACCCAATACCTTGAACCGTTCGTCGCCAAAACGGATGGTACCACCGATTTTAATGTCGAGCCGTTCCGACAAGGTTGGTCCGATGTAAATTTCGCCTTTGGCTGGTGCCCTGACGCTGCCGCCCCCACCCAAGGTTAAAGCGCCATAATGGGGATAGATACTGTCTACGGCCTTTAATTCGGCGAGCAGGCTGTCTCCGCCCGCTTCACCAGCAATGGCCATCGCGCGCAACCGGACGGTTTGGGAGACTTGGCCAGCTTTGCGCATTGCCGCCATTTCGGCTTGCGTCGCTTCACGTTGTGCGATGCCGATTTCGACGTCGCCGCCAAGAATGGTCTGGCCACGCCGCGACAGTTCATCGGCTATGCCAGCGGTCAGGCTGCCAATGGCTGCGAGGGTCGCCACGCCCAAAAACAAGCAAATCGCAAGCAAACGTAGCCCGCGAATATGTGCGGACAAATCACGACGCGATATACGCCAAATGGCAGCGAGCGGCAGGCTCAAGCCGCGCTCTCCACGACATGGCCGTCCTGCATGGAGATTACGCGGTCACATTTGCGTGCAAGTTCGGGGTCATGCGTGATGATCAATAATGTCGCGCCCAAGGCGGCGCGGCGGGCGAACAATAGGTCGATAATCGACGTGCCGGTCGACCCATCCAGATTGCCCGTCGGTTCATCCGCAAAGATGATCTTTGGCCCAGCGGCCATTGCGCGGGCAATGGCGACGCGTTGTTGTTCGCCGCCGGATAATTGCGATGGATAATGCGTCAGACGATGGCCAAGCCCAACGGCTTCAAGTTCACTTTGCGCCCGCCCAAAAGGGTCTTCGAGACCAGCTAACTCCAACGGGATGGCCACATTCTCAAGCGCCGTCATTGTCGGCAGCAAATGAAATGCCTGCAACACAATACCAATGCGTCCGCGGCGCGCGCGCGCGAGTTCGTCTTCATCCAACTTGGTGAAATCAAGGCCATCGACCAGCACAGTTCCACCGCTTGCCTGCTCCAACCCGGCGAGTACCGCCATCAGTGACGATTTGCCTGACCCAGATGGCCCAAGCAATGCCACACTGCTGTCATAGGGCACCTCAAGGTCTACCCCGCGTAAAATCGACACCGATGCGTCGTTGCTGCCAAGGCTAAGGGTGACATTTGCCGCGCGGATTGCCATATCCACTTTGTTATTGACCGGAGCGTGCAAGGAAAAATCCTTATGAGAAGTTTTTGGCTATATGGTGCGTTATGTGTCGCAATCCAAGGGCTGTCGGGATGCGGGTCTAATCCTTTAGTAGAAACCAAGACCGAAGTGACTCATAGCACCAAGGTCGCGCAATATGATCGGCTGGTCGTCGCGTTCGGCGACAGCCTTTACGCCGGATACCGCCTTGCCCCTGGCGAGGGGCTTGCGCCGCAGTTGCAGGCCGCGTTGCAGGCAGCAGGCATTAACGCGCGCGTTCATAATGCTGGCGTGTCCGGTGATACCACGGCAGCCGGAAAAGCCCGGCTCGCCTTCGTGCTCGATAATCTCGACCGAAAGCCTGATCTCGTTGTGCTTGGCCTGGGTGGCAACGACATGTTGCGGGGGATTAAGCCCACAGAAACCAAAACAAACATGACGACGATGATGGACGAATTGAAACGGCGCGGTATTCCGGTTGTGCTCACCGGCATGCTGGCTTCGCCCAACATGGGTCAGGATTATGGAAAATCTTTCAATGGAATATTTCCCGCATTGTCGAAACAATATGACGCAAAGCTCTACCCGTTTTTCCTCGACGGCGTGGTGACGGACGCGGCATTGATGCTGCCGGACAACATTCATCCCAATGCCAAGGGCGTAACGCGGGTTGTCGAAGGATTATCGCCGCTGGTAGAAGCTGCTTTGCAGGATAACAAAGAAGCTGTATTAGAAAAATAATACAGTTGGGGATAGAAGTGCTTGAAATGGTCGGGCACTGGTTCCATCTGTTGTAATATTTAAGGACTGAGGGATTTTTGGCCATGTCGACTGAAACCGCAACCCAGACATTTCAAGAGCTGAAGCTTACCCCGCCAGATCCCGTGCCCACCGTTGCCCCGCAACAGGCAATGGGGCTGGTTCCAGTGACCGATGAGCAGCAAAGCAAGCTTGCGCAGCGTGTAGAGGCTTATGTCGCCGATTTGGTCGCACAGGACGTTAACAGCCCTGAATTTGGCAAGCGGGTCGACCAATTAACAAATATGGGCCGCAAGGAGATTATGGAAGCATCGGCACAGTCGAACCGCTTCTTGGATAAACCTATCCGCCGGATGGATGCCGACTCTGGTGTTGGCGCGGACCTTGCCGAATTGCGCCGCGTTGTCGAAGATCTCGACCCTTCAAAAAAGGGTAATCTTATGACCAAGCAGAAGCTGTTTGGCATCATTCCTTTTGGCAACAAATTGCGTAATTATTTCGACAGCTACCAAAGTTCGCAAACGCATATCGGATCGATCCTCGGTCGGCTTGGCAATGGCAAAGATGAGCTATTGATGGATAACGCCGCGATTGATGTGGAACGGCAAAATCTGTGGGTTGCGATGGGCAAGCTTGAACAGATGATTATAATGTCCAAGCAGCTTGATACAAAGCTTGAGGACAAGGCCGGCGAGCTTGAGCTGTCCGATCCAGCAAAATCGCGGGCAATTAAGGAAAGCGCTTTATTTTATGTGCGTCAGCGCACGCAGGATTTGCTGACGCAAATGGCGGTGACAGTGCAAGGCTATCTCGCGCTTGATCTGGTGAAGAAGAACAATGTCGAGTTGGTCAAGGGCGTGGACCGCGCGTCGACAACGACGGTTGGTGCGTTGCGAACAGCTGTGACTGTCGCGCAGGCTATGACCAATCAGAAGCTTGTGCTGGACCAGATTACGGCGCTGAACACCACGACCGCCAATATCATCGACAGCACTGGCCAGTTGCTGCGCGACAACACCGCGCGGATTCATGAACAGGCGGCCGGTGCGAGTATTCCATTGGAAACCTTAAGCCGAGCGTTCCAGAATATTTACGACACTATGGACGCCATCGACACGTTCAAGCTGAAGGCGTTGGACAGCATGAAGCAAACGTCCGAAGCGCTGGAAAAAGAAGTCGAAAAGTCCAAAGGCTATATTGCCCGCGCCGAAGGTCAGGCCCAAGCGGTCGAGGCAACGCAGGGCAGCGGTTTGCTCGCGGCGTTGGAGGCGTAACCGTCTTCGTCGTACAAGGTAAAATATGAACAATCCAGCATCCAACGCAAATGAAACCCTAACCGCTGCAGCTCGGTCGCTGCGCAATGTGCGTATGATGCCCATAGGCTCGAAGTCGCAGGCGCTGCGCCGCGCGCATTACTGGGGGAAACTCAGCAAGGCCGTGATCGCGGTCGGCGCCGTTATGATCGGTGCCGGAATTGTAGGTGCAATCATCGACGGCATTGGCTTTTGGGGTGTTATGATCACCGTGATTGTTGGCGCTGCCGCCGCTTATCTCATGATGCGCTATCCCGAAATGCCAATGCCGACGATCGAAAGTCTGCGCCAAACCGATCTCGCGACTTTAGCCGGCAAGACCGAAATCTGGCTTGAGGCACAGCGACCCGCTTTGCCAGCGCCAGCGGTAACGTTGATGCAGGACATCGGTTTACGGCTGGACCAGCTTGCGCCGCAGTTGCAGACATTAGACGAAAACGACCCCGCGGCGCGCGAAGTGCGCAAGCTGGTGGGGGAGCATCTGCCTGAGCTGATCAACGGATATAAAAAAATACCAGACAGCCTGAAGAACAAGGAATATGCGGGTAAAACGCCAGTACAGCAGCTCGTTGACGGACTTAAAGCCATCGACCGTGAAATTGAAACTATGACCGGGCAGATTTCGCGGGGCGAGCTGGATAAACTTGCAGTGCATGGGCGGTACCTAGAAATGCGCTACGATGATCCGAATACAAACGGGCGCGTGGTTTAAGCAAAATTCTATTCGCCACCAACGGTTGTGCTGTTGCCTTTATCTGTCGCTTCGTACTATCGATCATAGCATAGGAAAAGGGGACAGCTTATGGAGAAGCCAGTCGCCGCTTATAGTGGCTTCATTTGGGCGCAAAGCGGTATGACCGCAAATGGGCCGGCAGCGGACTGTCCGCTTTTATCTGGGCGCTCCGTAAAGCTGAAAGTGTGGCTAAGCATTCTGACATTCGACGCTGAGCCTGGGGAATTTTACAATTCAGTTCACGAACAAACGGTCTTTGATATTGAAGCCGGAGAATGGAATGGATTGCCGTTTGATAACTCTGTTATCAACTAATCCTAATCGCCTGTGCGGTTTAAGCAATAAGTCCAATGCACTTCAATCGCCGCCAAATTGTCATAAAGCAGTGTTACCCCGCTTAGGGTCGAAAACACGCGGGAGTGATGGTTCAGATGGAAAGCAAAGTCACACTTGGATTGATCATGTTTTCCACGGTTAGCCCAGTCCAGGCCCAAGAGGTAATCGGCACGGAATATCCTGTCGCCGCCGACATCGTCGTCACCGCCCAGAAGCGCACGGAAAACCTCCAGGACGTGCCAGTCAGCCTGCAGGTTCTTGACACCCGATCGCTCGCCGAGCGGGGCATCTCGCGTTTCGACGACTATGCTCGGTTCCTCCCCAGCCTGTCTTACACAAGCTTCGGCCCCGGCCAAGCCGAAGTCTTCTTCCGCGGCCTCTCCAACGGCAACCGGCTGTCCACGGGCTCCCTGCCGACCGTAGGCGTCTATCTCGACGAGCAGCCCGTCACCACCATCGGCGCGGTGCTCGACGTCCACATCTACGACATCGCCCGTGTTGAAGCCCTCGCCGGGCCGCAAGGCACCCTGTTCGGCGCCAGCTCCGAGGCCGGAACCCTCCGGATCATTACCAACAAGCCCCGCCAAGGGGTGTTCGAGGGCGGCTTAGATCTCGAGGGCAGCAGCGCAGCTAAGGGCGGGTTTGGGGGCTCGGCCGAGGGCTTCGCCAACGTGCCTATCACCGACAACATCGCACTCCGCATCGTTGGCTTCAACGTGCGCGACGCCGGCTACGTCGACAATGTCGCTAACGAACCCGACTTGGTATTCCCGACCTCGGGCGTCGTCCGCGACAACAGCAGCTTTCGCGGTAACGACCAGAACCGAGTCGACACCACCGGCGGTCGCGCTGCGCTCGGCATCGACCTCGACGATAACTGGACTATCACCCCCAGCGTGATGGCCCAACGCCGCACCGCCGACGGCACCTTCGCCTTCCGTCCAGAAGTTGGCGACCTAGAGAATGTCCGCTACACACCCGACACCATCCGTGACCGCTGGGCCCAAGCCGCGCTCGTGATTGAAGGTAAGATCAGCCGCCTCGACGTCACCTACGCCGGCGCCTATCTCGAGCGCAGCGTCTCCTACACCGCCGACTATTCCGACTATGCATTCTTCTATGACAGCTACTTCGCCGAGACGCCTGACTATTTCGGGAACCAGTTTATCAACAACGCCGGCGAGCTGATCGACCCGAGCCAGATCACGACCCAGTTCGAGAAATTCGCCAAGCAGAGCCACGAGCTGCGCCTCGCCTCGCCCGCCTCGGATCCACTGCGGATCGTCGCCGGCCTCTTCTATCAGCGCCAGACCAACGACTGGACAAACCTCTACAAGGTGCAGGGCCTGGCCGACAGCCAGTCGGTCACCGGCCAGCCGGGGGTTAATTACGCCAACATTCAGTTCCGGGTTGACCGCGACTATGCCGCCTTCGCCGAGTTGAGTTATGACATCCTGCCCGAGCTCACAGCAACCGGCGGCGTGCGCCTATACCGCTACAACAACGATGTAGTGGGCTTCTTCGGCTACAATGCCGACCGGTCGGAAGTCGGCGAAGCGGGCTGTCTTCCTGGCACCGTCGGTATCTACGGCACCCAAAGGCCGTGCGACAACATCGACGCCGGTGCGCGTGGATCGGGTTTTCGCCACAAGCTTAATGTCAGCTGGCGCCCGACCCAAGGCAAGCTGCTATACGCCACCTGGTCAACCGGTTTCCGACCGGGCGGGATCAACCGCCGCCCGAACGCGTCGCCCTATGATGCCGAAACGCTGACTAACTACGAAATCGGCACAAAGACCAGTTGGGCCGGCGGGCGCCTGCGCCTGAATGGGACCCTGTTTTTCGAAAAGCTGAACAAGGCCCAGTTCGCCGTCACTTCGGACCAGAATAGCATCACCGATATCGTCAACGCCGGCAGGGCCGAATCCAAAGGCATCGAAGCCGATGCCACCTGGGTGCCGTTGCAGGGCCTCAGTCTGCAGGCCTCGGCTACATGGGTCGACGCCAACATCACCACCGACTTGTGCAAATTCGCCAACCCTACGCTGGACTGTTCGCTGTCCAACGCCAACGGCGACCCTAATTCAACGACCGCCCCTGCGGGCACAAGGTTTCCCAACTCGCCCCGCTTCAAGGCGGCTGCGACTGGCCGCTACGAATTCGACCTCGGCGCCTTCGAGGCGAGCCTGCAGGCCTCGCTGCTGCATCAGACCTCATCACAGCCCTCCGTCGACACCGCAGAGGCCGCGCTGCTGGGTAAGCAGACTGCCTACACCACGGTCGACCTCTCGGCCGGCCTCAGGCGCGACCGCTGGTCGCTCACGCTTGCGGCGCAAAATCTTTTCGACGAGCGTGGCCAACAGGTCCGCACTGCCAACTGCGCCATCGCGCTTTGCGGGCCTAGTGCCATACAGGTCTTCCCCATCCGCCCGCGCCTAATTTCCCTCCGCCTTGCCTGGCGTTACTAGGACTACCCATGAGCCTCCTTTCCCGGATTTTCCTCGCGCTGGCCTTACTCGCGCAGCTTGCAGAACCAGTTACCGCCGCCGATTCTAGCCCGCGGCTGGTCCTCATCACGCTCGACGGCGTTCGCTGGCAGGACGTGTTCCGGGGCCCGGATCCGGTGCTGACGGAAAACAGCCACTACACCCACGAAGATCTGAAGGAATCAGTACAGAAGGCCTGGATCGAGGTCCCTGACCGCGGGGCGGCCTTAATGCCATTCCTGCACGAGGCGACGCGGACTGGCGGAGTTCTCTTCGGCAACCGCGACAAGGGCGAATGCATGAAAGTCGTCAACGACATGTGGTTCTCCTACCCCGGCTACAACGAGATCTTGACCGGCAGGCCCGACAACCGCATCACCAGCAACGACAAGATCTACAACCCCAACGTCACTTTTTTGGAATGGTTGAACCGTCAGCCCGGCTTCGAGGGCCAAGTCACAGCATTCGGCACTTGGGACGTGTTCCCCTACATAATCAACGACGAGCGCAGCGGCGTGCCAGTCAACGCCGGCCTCGGGAACCGCTTTCCAACCGACACCCTCACTGCCCGGCTAGCGCTTCAAACTCTGCGCAAGTCCAAGCCGCGGGTGCTTTATATCGGTATGGGCGATACCGACGAGCTCGCCCATGCTGGCAACTACGAACAGTATCTAGCCGCCGCCAACCGCACCGACGATTTCATACGCACGATCTGGGAAACCATTGAGGCGGATCCGGTCATGCGTGGCAAGACTACGCTCATTGTCACCACCGACCATGGCCGTGGTGAAGCCGTGGATGAGACCTGGACCGAGCATTCCAGCAAAACTTACCTCGAAATGTACCCGACCTATTTGCGCGACTATACCAAGACAGGTATCATTGGCTCCGATGCCATCTGGTTCGCGGCCATCGGTCCTGGCGTCAAACCTGGCTCCCCGCCGGGTTCGAAGAACGTTACCGCTGTTGGCGCCTGCGCCACCCAGAGCCAGATAGCAGCCAGCGCCTTGACGGCACTTGGCATAGACTGGCGCCGTTTCGATCCCAACGCCGGTATGCCGCTGCCGCAATTCGCTCCCTAAGCGCTACAGAGAGCGTGCGGGTATACTTTGACAGCGCTTTGAGCCGCGTCTGGGCCTTTCGATGGTTTGGTTACCACGGTTCTTCGGTAGCCTTAGGGTACGTTCCAGCCATCCACAAAGGCCGATACGCACTACGTCGCGACCGCTATAGGCGTATATTTCTGAATCCGGTAATCGCTGGCGGGTTAGTCTGACCGATTATGAACCCGCGGCGGACATCGGCAAGCCGGAATGACAGGTTTGGGGATTGGTAATTGTTGTGCTCAGCGTCCGCATTTGGGCGCAAAGCATTATGACTGCAAATGGTTGAAGTTGACGCTCATCGGAGTTCCGGCAACGTTGGTATCGACTGTCACCTATCGTTACCATATCTCAAATGCGTTTTGAAACTCCTCCGCGTTATGCCATTGAACTAGAGAACAAATGTTACAAATTTTGCGACAGGCCAAATCAAGATGAATGAGCCATACGATGTAGCAGTAGTGGGTCGCGGGATCGTTGGACTTGCACACGCGCTTGCTGCCGCCAAAAATGGCTTGCGCGTCGTAGTGATCGACAGAACAGAGCGCGCAACTGGAGCCAGTATCCGCAATTTCGGCTTTGTGACCGTAACAGGTCAAGAGCGACATGAGATGTGGCCACTTGCGCTGCGTGCGAAGCAAATCTGGACCGAAGTGACATTACGCGCCAAAATCGAAGTCCAACAGACGGGACTCGTTATGAGTGCACGTCGCCCTGCCGCGGCGGCCATACTTGAATCATTTATGGCGACCGAAATGGGTGCGGGATGTGAAGTGCTCACCCATAAGCAACTCACTGCTCGCCATCCAGCCGTGCCTTATCAGCCTTGTACCGCGGCCCTTGTCAGTTCACATGAACTCAGGATCGAAGCACGTGAAGCGATCCCCGCACTGGCCAACTGGATGCGTGCGGAGTTAGGGGTTCATTTTGCAGAGCCAACCAGCGTCATTGGGTGCACGCAAGGCCGCGTTGTTACGAGCGCCGGAACGATCAAGGCGGATTCAATCTTCATCTGCCCCGGCGACGACCTTAATGCACTCTATCCCGAAGTTATGGCTGCGCATGCAGTTACACGATGCAAGCTGCAAATGCTGCGCCTTGCCGCGCCAGCCTATAGCGTACCGAGCCCGGTGATGAGCGATCTCGGCATCATGCGCTACGAAGGGTATTCAGCCCTACCCGGCGCGGCATCATTAACGGCGCAACTGCACAATGAACAGACGAGTGCGGTCGCCGCCGGCGTCCACCTTATTGTTGCGCAGTCCGCCGACGGTTCGCTGGTCGTAGGTGACAGCCATGACTATGGCGATGCGCCAGATCCGTTTGTCCATGACGCGATTGATGACCTAATCCTCGACGAATTTCACGCTGTTCTTGGAACACCGCCGCCAACCGTCGAACGCTGGATGGGGGTTTATGCATCCTCAAGCAAACAAAACTGGTTCACTGAACAGGTTGAGGCAGGCGTACACTTAACGGTCGTAACTTGTGGAGCGGGCATGTCGACTGCCTTCGCCATTGGGGAACGCGTCGTCGAAAAAGCGTTGAACCAGAAGATCAGGGAGCTTGCGTGATGGCATCGATTGAAGCGATCCTTTTCGATTGGGCCGGAACAGTGATCGATTTCGGATC
>Ga0070374_10000480_pt1 | contig 16063 bp, 13 predicted proteins | sample LauGreSuBDMM15SN_2_FD_66374 | JGI IMG/M metagenome (GOLD analysis project Ga0070374, IMG submission 66374) | Freshwater lake microbial communities from Lake Michigan, USA - Su13.BD.MM15.SN (version 4) (version 4) | ecosystem: Environmental > Aquatic > Freshwater > Lake | place: Lake Michigan...
GGCGACAATGATTACCGGATTACGGGTAAGCGCGGATCGATGTTCTATTTTTCCGTCGTCGCCAACGCGATGCGCTATCATATCGATGGCAGTGCCCACGCAACGGGTAGCTTGATGAATGATGAGATCGTCTGGGGTTCGGATGGCACGTTTGAGATCATCGCGTCCTGCAACCCGAAGCCGGGCAACTGGCTGAAGCTTGAACCCGATGCGAGCGTGATCATCATCCGCCAATCCGCACTGGATCGTGCCACCGAACGCGGAGGGGAGTTTTATATCGAGCGGATTGGCGGCCCAGCGGTACCCGTACCGCTTTCGGCTGAAACTCTGGCGGGTGGTTTTGCTGCGGCTGCGCAGTTTGTGATCGGCGTGGCGAGCACCTTTGCCGACTGGACCCGACTATTCCGTCAGCATCCCAACCAGTACGCCGTGATCGACCAGTCGATTTTCCAGAGGGGTGGCGGCGCCAAGGATATTTATTACAGCCATGCCTATTGGCAGATTGCCGAGGACGAGGCGTGGGTGCTCGACGTCACACCCCCTGACTGCACTTATTGGAATTTTCAGCTCGACAACTGGTGGATGGAAAGCTTCGACTATCGCTTCCGCCCGGTGACAGTGAACAAGCATAGTGCTAAGCTGGAGCCAGACGGTTCGGTTAGGATCATCTGCGCCGCGCGTGATCCGGGCGTCGGGAATTGGATCGACACGTGCAGGCATAGTGAAGGCACGGCGTTACTAAGGTGGGTGGGTGCTGACGAACACCCGCTGCCGCATGCACGGATTGTCAAATTGGAGGATCTCTAGTGCTTGAATGGATGAAAACCGCAAAATCGCATCTAGAGGACCCCATATTGGGCTTCGATCCAGACGCAATCACACGATCAGAAACCGTCGAGATTAAAGCGCCGGCGGCTGTTGTCTGGGATATTTTGACCGATCTGCCGCGCTACAATGAATGGAACCCCTTCTGCATCCGCGCCGTCTCAACGCTAAAAATCGGTGATCCCATCGAAATGACGCTGATCAACTATGCGACCGCGGGCGGCCCGACGATCCCCAATCTCGAATATATCTGCGCCTTTGAACCTCAGAATTTGCTCAGTTGGGAGTTTCCCAATCTCGATTTCTGGCCTTATCCAGCGCGGCGCGATCAGGTCATTGAGGCGACGGGGGCGAACAGTTGCCTTTATTACTCAACCGACGCGTTTCTTGGTGTAAACGGCATTCATGTGTTCCGTTTTGCCGGACCGTGGATCAAGCGGGCGTTTGATGACACGGGACTGGCGCTGAAGGCGCGAGCGGAGGGAGTGGCTTAGCCCGCCAGCTGCCCGCCATCAACAGTAAGCAAACTGCCCGTCACTTTCCGCGCGGCGTCGCTGGCGAGATACGCGAAGGCCTCCGCAATGTCCGAGGGCGCGCAGGTGCCATCTTCCAGTTTTGGCGCATTGCGCATCACCAACGCCCAATCGACATCTCCTTGCGGCGGAGCGCTGTTGCCCATCGGCGTATCGACATGGCCTGGGCAGATCGCATTCACACGTACGCCCTTGGCAGCAAACTCAATGGCGAGGCTCTTGGTGATCGCGGCGACGCCATGCTTCGATGCGGCATAGGCGACGGTGTAAGCGATACCCTGGAGCGCGGCAGTTGAGGCGGTGTTGACGATATTGCCCTTGCTCTCGATCAGGTGCGGCATTGCCGCCTGACACATGGCAAACACGCTCAATGTGTTGACGCGGAGGATGCGTTCAAAATCCTCCATCGAAAACTCCAAGCTCGGTCCCCATTGGAGCATGCCGGAAATGTTGCAGAGCACATCAAGGCCGTCCTGAGCTCCCGTCGCGACCAGCGCGCTACAAGAGACAAAGTCGCTCGCATCGTAAGGCACTATTAGCGGCGTCGAGTCCATCATTGCGGCGGTCTCTGCAAGGCCTGCTTCGTTGATATCGCCAATGGTGATGGACGCGCCCTCCGCCGCAAATAGGATCGCCGTTGCCCGCCCAATGCCGGACGCCGCGCCGGTAATGATAACCTTCTTGCCTGCAAACCGCATTTTACTCTCCAAAATTCTTAGGCGCTTCGCCCGCCGCGACGACGTGCATTTTGCCTTCGGTATCGATGCTGTGTATCAAGCACGAATTGCGCCGTGAATGCGTTTCAGCGATCCGCCAGTTGCCGTCTGCCTTTACATATACATCATCATATTCGACACCCATTTGTGTCACGGTCTGCGCGGCCAGATTGATGTTGTGGAAGAACAGCGACCAATTTCCCTTTGCGCGTGTCTCGCTTTCAAAGCGGATGATCCCGTTCGCCCCGTGATGTATATCAAAAATTCCCGGCACGCAGCCCATCTGGGCGTAAATGGCGACGAACGCATCACGATCATCAAAGCGCGGAAAGCCCTCATAAGCGATCACTGCACCCTCGGGTGTCAGGCAGTCGCGCACCACCTCGGGCTCTTGCATGTCGCACGCCCGAAGATAACGCGCCTTTAGGTCACGGATCGCGCGGTCATCCTCCAGCCGCTGGAGGCGCTCCTCAACCGTCATTGTGGAACTCCACCCTTCCAAATTTGCCGTTCGTGCTGCGCCTGTCGAAGGACTGACCCAATTGTGGCTGACGCACCCTAATAGAATGGCAGTGCTTCAACAGGCGCAGCACGAACGGAACAGGTCGGCTCATCACAACATCTCGAACGCGTCAAAGTCGGGCGTCTTCATTGCCTCGGCAAAGGCCGCATAGTCCCATGGCCAGGTGATCGGCACGCCGGTTGAATCGAGATACCAGCTGGTGCAGCCCGACCCGAAAATACTCGCCTTAGCAGCCTTGATCCGGCGATCCTCATAGGCGTTGTGGGCACTATGGCTCGCGGCAATCCCGCGCGCATTACTCTCACCGACGCGGTTTAGCAGTTGCTCGATATAGACCCACTGCTTTTCCGCGACATCGATCAGCGAGAAATTTCCAACCGGAGACGAAGGCCCATTCATCAGGAAGAAATTAGGGAAGTCCGGGATTGAGATCGCCATATAGGCGTTGCAACGGGTCGCCCAGGCGTCCTCAATATCGCGTCCACCAACGCCCTTGACCGAGATAGGCCGGACGAATCGGTCTGTGTGGAACCCGGTTGCCAGCGCCATTATATCAAGCCTGTGGAGCACGCCCTCGTTGTCGCGCACACCCTCGGGCAGTATCTCGTCGATCCCACAGACAATTGTCTCGACATTTGGCTGCTGCGCTACGCCGTAATAGTCGAACGAGTAGATCAACCGCTTACACGCCGCGCGGTAATTGGGCGTAAGCTTTTCGCGGAGCGCGGGATCGACCACCGCCTGCTCGAGCCAGCCTCGGCAGATATCCTCAATTGCAGACATTTCCGGACCATCAATGTCAGTAATCCCTTTGGTGAAGCGCTGCACATTGGCTTCATAAGTGGGATCGTAGCGGATCTCGTTGATCGCTTCTAAGTTGCTGCGGAAGCGGGTCTTGTCCTCTTCTGTGTATTCGAAGTTCGGATAGGGCATTATCCACTGCGGCGAACGCTGGAAATGCGCCACGTCATGCCCGGCCTTGCCGAGCGCAACCGCCATCTGAATGCCAGTTGAACCGTTGCCGATGATACCGATGCGTTTACCGGAAAGCGGAACGCTCTCATCCCATTCCGCCGTGTGCATCGCCTTACCTGCAAAGGATTTCAGCCCCTTGATTTCTGGCACCTTGGGGAAATGTAGCACGCCGGTGCAGGCGATTACAGCGTGGGCATGATCAACCTTGCCGCTCGCAGTCTCCATCTCCCACTGATCATCTATCCACTCCATCCGAACGATCTCGGTATTGAAATGGATGAGCGTGCGGATATCAAAATCATCCACGACCTTCTCAAAATAGGCCTGAATTTCCGCCCCGCCGACCAAATAAGCCGACCATTCGGGGTTAGGCGCAAACTCATAAGTATAGGCGTGCGCAGGCACATCGCAGGTCAGCCCTGGATAGCGGTTGTCGCGCCATGTTCCGCCGATCCTATCTGCCTTTTCGTATATCGCGACATTACTATGTCCCGCCTTACGAAGTTTGATTGCCCCAAGTATCCCGGCCATTCCGGCCCCGATGATTATGAAGCGCTTGTCAGATGATGACACGAAAACCTCTCAATATTTAACGCCAAAGGTCACGCCATAGGTCCTTGGATCGGGGAAATAGCCAAGCGTCAAGCCGCCAAAGCCAGGTCCAAAATCGATAAAGTTGGAGGCGTTATTTTCTTTTGTCAGATTGCGCGCCCAAAAGCTGACCTCAGTTTTTGCGCCGCCTACGACCAGGTCCGTAATGCGCGCACTCGCGTTCAGGATCGTCCGTCCCTTTGAGCGTGTATTGCCAGCGATTGTTGTCGCTGCCGAATTTCCCGTCAACGCGAAAGGGAAGGTGTAGTAGCTCGAGACATGATTGAGGTCGCCAGTCAGGTTTAGCTTGCCCCAACTACCCTCAATGACGCGCCAGTCGATGCCCGCTGCGGCCGTCAACTTGGGTGTGTGCGGAAAGGCACGGTTGTTGGCAACGTCAATACCGCCATCAATGAAACGCTTGTAATCCGCGTCCAGGATCGCGAGCGAGCCGTTGATGGTGAGTGTAGGGGTCGGACGGGCAACGGCCTCAAACTCAAGACCCCGGATGCGCGCGGCAGCTGCATTGAGCACAACTGACGCAGCAGCACCCTGTGCCGTAAACACCGAAAGCTGAATGTTCTTATGCTCATCCCAGAACCCGGCGACGTTGAAGATCAGCTTGCCATCGGCGAGCTTCGTCTTGAAGCCGAGTTCGTAGCTGTCGACCTTTTCGGGGTCATAGGGATTGCACAATTCACTACTCTTGCCGGGGGTGGAGGTGCAGTTGAACGTCTGACCAATTAAACCACCGACATCGGTTTCGCCGTTAAAACCGCCTGATTTATAACCGCGCGCCCAACGTGCATAGACGTTGACGTTGTCGCTTGCTTCATAGCTGAGCGTGGCCGTTGGGCTGAAATTGTTGAACTTTGCATCGGGCACGGCGCCATAAGGCACATCGAACAGCACCGTGCGCGGTGTGCCGACTGCAAAGCGACGACGGATGTCCTTCAGTTCGTTGGTATAGCGTGCGCCCAGTGTCATCTTCAGCGCATCAGTCATCCGGTAATCGGCCTGCGCGTAAACGGCATAGGCCCGCGTGTGCGATCCATAATCAGACTGGAGATCCGCGGCACCCGGCGCGCCGACTTGGTTGAGGAACCCAAAAAAGCGCTGTGGTCCGAGCGTTTCGGCTTTTTCCTTGTAGTAAAAGCCACCAAAGACATAATTGAGGCGGTCCTCCAGCGCACTGCCCGTCAGCTGGAGCTCCTGACTATAGGCATGAAACCGTGTGTCACGTTGCGTTGCCGCAACGTCAAGCGGCGAGCCATCGAGATCGATGGAGTCCTGCCAGCGCAGATTGCGATAGGAACTGATCGATTTAAGCTCGGCCGAGTCGAAATCGAGCGCGAGTGTGAGACTATGGCCATAGGTGCGCGACTTTTCGAAAATCGGTGATGCATTGATACTCGCTTGCGTTTGGCGGTTCGGATTGGCATACAGACCGAGGGGTGCAATCGCGCCCAATATGGCGGGATTAGTAAACAGATTGTTGGGGAGCACGCTCACCAGTTGTGCGAAGTCTGGCCGTTGCTGGTTGCGGCTGTAATCGAACTGATAATCGGCTGTGAACCGCCCTTCGGGTTTTAGGCGTACCTGGATCATTCCCGAACGCGCGTTGACATCGTTCGTATCATTGACTGACGCAGGTCGTGCAAGAAAAGCCGCCGGAAAGGGATTGGGGCCGACCTTTACAAAACCGCTGTGCTTCTGAATCTGCCCAGAAAACTTGACCATCAGCGGCCCCAACGCAGGCAAGTTGACCACCGTTTTGCCCTTCCAGAAATCGTAATTGCCATAGGAAGCCTCGGCGGACACACCAGCTTCTCCGCTTGGCTTTTTGGTCACGAGATTGACTGCGCCAGCCAGTGCATTGCGACCATATAGCGTGCCTTGAGGGCCGCGCAGAATCTCAACGCGCTCAAGGTCGGCCACGTCGAAGATCGAACCTTGCGCCTTGGCGATGTAAACGCCGTCGAGATATAATCCCGCTGCAGGCTCCCAAGTGACAGCTGGATTGATCGTCACCGAACCACGGATGGAGATTTGCGAAATTGTCTTGTTCGATGGCGCGCGCTCGATCTTCACATTAGGTGCGATCGAACCGAGCCGGTCGATTGAGCTTATACCTCGACTTTCCAGATACTCGCTTGAAACGGCGGAAATCGCGATTGGCACATCCTGGACGTTCTCGGCGCGTTTTTGCGCTGTGACTACGATATCGCCAATGCCCACATTGTTTGAGTCGCTGTCTTGGGCATTGACTGGCATCGATATGCAAAGTGCAGCAATGTTCACGGAAATTAGTGTTAAGGTACGAAAAGCCAGCATGATAAAAACTCCCGTGTTTATAAACGCCTTGCGTATTTTTAGATTGCGTATTTTTTATACTCAGCAGACTAACATCATGCGAATAATGTAGCAACAAGTCATCTAAAATCGCAGAATTAACTGGACATAACTACGCAATTGAAAAGAGGAGCATATCCTATGATTGAGTTTGAGCGCCGTATTGACCGGCTCGAATCGCTCGATGCGATCCGGCAATTGCCCGCAAAATATGCGCTCACGCTCGACATGCGCGATATCGATGTAATGGTGACGCTGTTCCCAGAGGATGTGCGCGTCGGAAAGGATGCATCGGGCCGCGCGGCGCTGCGAGCTTATATGCAACGCACCTTGCGGTCACCTTTTACAGGTACGTCGCACCATATAGGCGGGCATATCATTGAATTTGATGACCCTGACCATGCGCATGGCATCGTCTATTCAAAGAATGAGCATGAGACCCCCGTGGAGAATGGGCAGGATGAATGGGTCATCATGCAGATGATGTATGCCGATGACTATATCCGTTTGGACGGGCGATGGTATTTCGCCCGTCGGTTGCCGCTCTATTGGTACGCAGCCGACCTCAACAAGCCGCCGATTGGCGATAAGAAAATGCGCTGGCCGGGGACAGACTGGGTAGAAGGTAATTTTCACAAGCTGTTCCCAAGTTTCGACGAATTTTGGGCACGCGAAGGCGGTTACGATGGCCCCGTGGCGGAACCAGCGCCACTGGAGGGTTTCATCAACGCAATGCGGCGTGGCTCTGTGGCTCCAAAAGTGAAAGTAAGGGCGGATTGATGAAAAAACGTTGGATAAGCTTGGGATTGATCCTAGCACTTCTGGTCGGCAGCTTTGGCTGGTGGACCAATGCGAATCGCGAGACTGTTCAGGTACAGCCCATAGAAGGTGCGTCAAACGCGGCAGTCACCCAAGACGCTGCATTCGTGCCATCCCCTGCGGAGGGCGCTATTAACATAAACCCCTTCCTTGCCCAAGCCACCAACGGCACCATGCATGGCGATGGCGGGCAATCGGATACGCATCTGGCGGCTGGTCCCTTTGGCGGCAATATCGAGGTCCGCAGCAGGCGGGCAGGCAACGGGTTGCCCCGCCAATGCGCGACCTTTGTCTATCGATCAGACGGCAAGCCGATTGTGATGTGCGGGGGCCTGTCTGGTTTTCGCATGATGCTGGTCGATCCAAGCTCGCTAAGAGCTTTGGCGTATTATGATCTTCCCGTCCGGCCCAGTTCTTTCGAAGCTGCTGTGAAGCGCGACATGAGCATCATGATGAATGATACTTCGGGCGGGGCTTATCTGTTTCTCGACAATGAGGACCGGCTGGTGTTCGCCAACAGTGAATGGGTGGTGCAACGCTTGGTCACCAAGAGCGAAAATGGCCAATGGTCGTTCGCAGTTGATGGCGAATGGGATCTGAAGCCGCATGTCCCGAACGACTGCTTCAACTGGAACAACTGGTTCCCCTCGGGGGAGTGCGACAAGGTTACGACCGTGATGCCCGATCATCAGGGGCTCTACTGGTGGACCACGCGAAAAGGGCGGCTGGGCACGCTCAACACCAAAACTGGCGCCGTTTCAGTTATCAAGCTAAAGGGTGACGAGATTCAGAACGCGCTCACGATGGACGAAAGTGCTGTCTATGTGCTTTCCGACCGTGCCCAATATGCGTTTGCAGCCGATGCGAAGGGTACCCCGGTCCAGTTGTGGCGCAGCGCCTATGATCGCGGCATGACCCGCAAGATTGGTTCGATCAATCAGGGCAGCGGTACAACGCCAACCCTGCTCGGCGACAAATGGATCACCTTTGCTGACAATGCTGATGGACGGATCAACATTGTCGTTTTGCGGCGCAGCGACGGCACCCGCATTTGTAAGGTCCCGGTATTTAAGGATGGCGCTAGCGCAACGGACAACAGCATGATTGGATGGGGAAGGTCGATCATCCTCGAGAATAACGCAGGTTTCACTAACGCTTATGAACAGAAGGATTGGAATGATGTTGAGGGCGGCGTGGTGCGCGTCGATGTGCGCGCAGATGAAAGCGGGTGTGACACGGTATGGACGTCGCCGTTGAAAGTGCCCTCCGTTGTTCCCAAACTGTCTGCTGCAAATGGCATCGCCTATTTCTACAGTTTTGACTTAGCCAAGGGCGCAGATGGGCAGACGACCCAGGACTGGTCAGTCGTCGGCCTGGATTTCAAAACAGGCAAGAAAGTGATCAAAATCCCGACGGGGCGGGGCAGGTCGTTTGACAATAATTGGGCGAGTATGTCGATAGCGCCCAATGGCGATTTTTATGCCGGGATGACGGGCGGATTTGTTCAGGTGCGGAGCCGGCGATGATGCCTCAATTATTAGCCCCTGTCATATGCCGCGCCGCAATATAACCAAACGTCAGCGCAGGGCCAATCGTGACGCCTGCACCAGGGTAGCTTTCGCCCATTGCTGAGGCTGCGTTGTTACCGATTGCATAAAGGCCCGCAATCGACTTGCCGTTCTTGCCCACAACACGCGCCTGGTCGTCAGTCAGCAGGCCGCCATTGGTGCCAATGTCGCCCGGATAGATTGGCATGGCATAGAAGGGGCCATTGGTCAGCGGGCGCAGGCAAGGGTTAGGAGTTACGCGGGGGTCTCCGTACATCTTGTCATAAGTCGCTTCACCTCGATGGAAATCGGGGTCCTCGCCTTTGACCGCGCCCTCATTGTAGCGCGCGATAGTGGCAGAGAGAACGGCGGCGTCGGTCCCCATATCGGCGGCGAGTGCCTCGACGGTTGCACCTTTTTTGAGAATCGAACGCACTTGACCGCGCTGCAGCCAGTCGGGCATCAGCGGGTAAAGCGGGCCGACCGGGTACTTGTGGCGGTACGTATGATCGAAAACGAACCAGCTTGGGCTGGCATCCCCATATTCTTTCTCGCGCCGCGCCATTTGCTGGCCGACGATATGGTAGGATGCTGCTTCGTTGAGATATCGCTCGCCCTTCTGGTTCACCATCAGGCAGCCGGGCAATGCGCGCTCAATCGTGCAGAGCCGCCCGCGATCCTCGCCCGGCACATAGAAGACCGGGGCCGCCCACGCAGATTGCATGTTCATCGTTTCGGCTCCGATCGCGATGCCGGCGCGAATGCTGTCTCCTGTGTTGCCTTCGGTCCCACCCGAATAGAGCGTGTTTTGGTAGAGCGGAGCATGCTCCTCACGCATCTGCTGGTTCTTGTCGAAGCCGCCAGCGGCCAGCACGACGCCCTTGTTCGCTTTGATCCGAAGCACCTTGCCACCCTGCAGGATGACCGCGCCGATCACCTCGCCCTTTTCGATGATCAGTTCTTCCATAGGGCTTTCAAGCCACAATGGTACGCCCTTCTCATTGAGCGCCAGACGCAGACCACCCGCGAGCGCATTGCCCAGCGTCAAGCGTCTATCCTTGCGGCTCTTGAAGCGGAACGGCCAGTCAAACCAATAGCGCGCGAGGCTCTTGGTCAGATGCCACCACCAGCGCGGGGCCCGGAAAAGTAAGATATAGGTTTCATCAAAATGCCAGTTAAGATACCCGAATAAGCCAGCGGCAGGCGAGGCAAAACGCAGGGTCTCGACATCCTTGCCCAACTGCTTGCCATCCATTGGCGCCGGCATATGTGTGCGATACCCCACCGGTGAGCCCCCAGGGTTTTCGGCGTGATAATCGGGATAAGGAAAGGCGATGTAGTCAACGCTCGTATGTGCGCCCATCCAGCGGAGCATAGGCGCAGCATTCTCCACAAAGGCTTTAATGTTGGCGTCGGGCACATTTTTTGCCGAGAGCTTGCGGACATATTTGAACGCGTCTGCGGTCTTGTCTTTGAAGCCTGCCGCCGCCGCTTGGTCGCTCGCCGGGATCCAGATGCCAGCGCCTGACGTAGCCGATGTGCCGCCCCACAGCTTTCCCTTTTCGACGATCAGCACATCGGCATGGTTCTCAGCTGCCACCAGCGCGGAAAGCATCCCGCCAGCGCCAGAACCGATCACTAAGACATCGACTTCCTTGTCCCAAACCATCATTTATTCTCCTCAACCCCATAAAATAATGGGCGCAGTCGCTTTTCAATCAGCTCATTGCGCGCTCGAAACGGATCATTAAACTGATCAGGTTGCGGAAAAATCCAATATTCACCGCGAGAAATGGCGTCAAAAACACGGGCCGCAAATTCATCGGGTGCCAGGCCGCTCCTGTCCAGCATTGACGTCATCAGCTGATGTAGCGCGCGGGACGCCTCAGACGGCTCTTCTCTGAATATCTGAGACTTTACGGGCCCAGGTGAAAGCAAGGAAACCTCGACCTTCGACTTCTTCACTTTCAGTTCACCAGCTAAAGCTTCAGTCAACGCGACAATGGCGAATTTGGTTGCCGAATATGGTGCCATTAACGGAGAAGGTAAAAATCCGCCTACAGAGCCAGTGTTGATTATACGTGCAGGTCGATTAGCAGACATGAGGCGAGGAACAAAAGCCCGAAGCCCATTCACTATGCCGCCGACATTAACGTTCCAGCTGACGTCCCAAAGTTCGGGAGCGATTTCCCAGCTGAACCCAGTTGTCATGATCCCTGCGTTATTGAAAAGAAGATCAACGTGGCCGTGCAGTCGGTAGCATTGGGCAGCTAACGCTTCGACTGCATCTTGATCCGTCACATCGGTCAGGACGGCATGGGCCGCATCGCCGATCTCAGACGCGACTTCGTCAAGTGCTGCTGCATCCCGGTCTGCCAGAACGACTTGCATACCGCGTCGCGCCGCTTCGCGGGCAAGGCCTGCTCCAATGCCTGACGCGGCTCCGGTTATAACAGCAACTGTCATCTTGCTTCGCCTGCGATCTACGACGGCAGATACAGTTGCGCCGCCTTGCCTCCATCAACCGGCAGCGCAACGCCAGTGATGTAGCTCGCCGCATCGGAAAGCAGGAAGGCGATGGCCGCAGCAAGCTCTTCTGGTTGCCCGCCGCGTAGCATCGGAATGGCGCCCGCGGTCTTGGCAGCGGTTTCCGGGGCTTTGCTCGTCCAATCCTCAGTTGCCGCTGTCATCACCTGTCCCGGCACGATGGCGTTGACGCGGACGCCCGCTGGGCCACCCTCCATTGCCGCGCACGCCGTGAAATGGGTAAGCGCTGCTTTGGACGCTGAATAGCTCGCCATATATGGCGCGGCGCGGATTCCGGTGGTCGAAGACACGTTGACAATCGAGCCTCTGCCCGCCGCCATCATGATCCGCATCGCTGCGCGGGTGCCAACGAAAGCGGCCTCGGCATTGACGGCAAAATCCTTGCGCCAATGCTCAGTCTTGAGCTTGGTGATTGGCGCATAATGCACGGACATCGCATTGTTGACGAGCATGTCCAGCCGACTATGGCGCGCGGCCATATCTTCGATCAGCGCAGTGAAGCCATCTTCGTCTGTCACATCAAGGACATGCGCCTCGACCGCGCCGACTGCGGCAATCTCCTCCCGTGCCGCTTCTAGCACATCAGTTCGACGAGCGCAGATCGCGACAATGGCGCCCCGGCTCGCAAGCAGCTTCGCGGTCGCCTTGCCAATCCCATCGCTGCCGCCAGTGATGATGGCGACTCGGCCTTCCATGTCGCGCATCATGCGGCGGCGCCAATCTTGTTGAGCTTTGGATCGCCCGGTTCGCCCAGTACACAACTTGTGCCGCCTGGGTGATACATCATCGTGACGCAGCGATTGCAAGCGGTACAGCTGCTCTGCGTCAGCGCACCCGATTGCAGCTTGTTAACGAACTGAGAGTCGTGAACCAGCGCTCGGCCTAGTGCGATGGTTTCAAACCCGTCAGCCATCGCCTGTTCCGCCGCAGCCAGCGACTGCACCCCGCCCAGATATGCTAGCGGCATGTCTACCGCCGCGCGGACCTTCAAGCTATGTTCGCGCAGATAGCTTGGGCGGAAGACTACATCCTTGGGCTCTCTCAGCGACTGTATCCACATGCCGAAAGCAACAATTGGATTGGCAGCACTTCCCCGACCGGCGGGCGGCAGGGAAGAGCCGAACATCGCCGTGATCGATTCAATGTTCATCCCGTTTGATAGTACCGCCAGATGCGCGCCGTCGGCCTCAATGGCCTTGGCGATGGCAATCCCGTCCGCGATTTGATTGCCCTTTGGTCCATCGGTCATGCTGTATTTGACGATGACAGCAAGGTCCTTGCCCACCGCATCAAGAACGCGGCCAAGCACCTCGCGTGGATAAGTCAGGCGCTTTTCGATGGGCCCGCCATAAGCATCCCTACGCTTGTTATAGAGTTTGGAGAGGAACTGGCTGAGCAGATAGCCATGCCCCATATGGAGCTCGACCGCGTCAAACCCGGCCTCTTTCGCGCGCACGGCAGCCGCGACAAACTCAGCCGTCATCTGGTTCATATCATCGCGACCCATCGCCTTTTTCAGCCAGCGGTTCGACATCACTCCAGTCTTATTGAAGCCGCCACTAGCCGACAGGGGACGCGATGTCTGCAGTGTGTCTTTGTCGAGAAAGGTAAAGCTCCCGGCGTGGGTAATCTGCGCCGAAGCAGCCGCTCCATGCTTGTGGACGCCATCAGTCAGCGCCTTGAAGTCAGTAAGCGACGCATCGTCAAGAACAGGCTGATCAACAAAGGTCCGTGCATCGGGCGTTGTGGCGCAATATGCAACGGTCAGCAGAGAGGCCCCACCTGCCGCAATATCAGCGTGGAACTTCGCCAGACCTCTCGTTACGACCCCACGCTTGGCCCTGCCCTCATTGGTCGCCGCTTTGATGAACCGGTTACGCAATGTCACTGGCCCGATTTTGATCGGGCTGAATGGCGAGGTTATACGGGGTGATTGCAAGTTCATTCTCCATTACCGTTTCAGCGGTGCCCGTTACAATTAACGCATTTGACGATTAAGTTGGCAATTTGTCAACTTCATGCGTAAAAAACGGCTATAATAATTACGAAAATAAAGAAGCGGTGCAAATGGAGCAGCTTTCAGGAAAGGTCGCATTGATTACAGGAGGAGGCCAAGGTGTGGGGCAGGGCATCGCGTTTGCCATGGCCGCTGCCGGAGCCGCAATAGTCGTAACGGGACGAACGCTCGAAAAACTGAATATTAGCGTATCTGAAATCAAGGCGCGGGGTGGTCAGGCGCTTGCGCTAACATGTGATGTCAAATCGTCTGCGAGCCTTTCGCAGGTTGTCGAGAAAACGGTCTCGACCTATGGCGGACTTGATATCATCGTCAATAATGCCCAAGAAGTGCCGCTGGGCGCGCTCCTCGATGTTCGTGACGATGCCTTTGTCGCGGGGTTTGAATCGGGTCCGCTCGCGACCCATCGGCTTATGAAGCTTGCGCATCCACATCTTGTCGCCCGCGGCGGCGGCATAATTTTTAATCTGGTGTCGTCGGCGATGATCCGCTGGGATATGTCGAACTATGGCGCATATGGGGCTGTGAAGGCAGCCACGCAGAGCTTGACCCGTGCGGCTGCGGCAGAATGGGGCCGTGATGGTATTCGGGTCCTAAACATTGCGCCACACGCTGAATCGCCGGGGATGAAGTGGTGGATCGAGAACAATCCAGAGGAAGCCAAGTCCTTTTTCAAAACAATTCCTTTGGGCCATGTCGGAAAATGTGAGGAAGATATAGGAACTGCGGTTGTTGCACTGTGTTCACCCGATCTGCATTATCTTACCGGCGCGACGATACCACTCGACGGCGGGCAAGCCTATTTTTCCTGAAGGGTACTGACATGGAGAAAATAGTCTGTGCGCTATGGGCAGCTCGCGAGCGCGGAGCATTCAACGCATGGCTTTTGGGCACGCTTCCAAACGTTTTGCGCGCAGCAGGGGCGTCGGCAATTCGCATTAATGTCCGCGACGAAATTGTAGACGCTGGTTCAGCGCTCATACAAAACTGGCAGGTACCGCAACAAGATGCGGTTATACAGTTTTGGTTGCCCTCGGCCAATTTGCTGTTCCGTGCTGAAATTGATACCGCACTTGCGCAATATTGCTCGCGATTTGCTGCATGGTTGGTGTCAGAATCAACTATCATTGCCAACCGCAACCATCCCGCCGATCCAGGTGAGCGAACATGGGGATGGAGCCAATCCAGCTTTATCAGTTTTCGCGATGACCTTGATCGCTTAGACGCCATCAATGTCTGGCATAATCATCACACGCGCATAGCCATCGATACCCAATCGAATTTTGAATATGTTCAGAACCTGATCGTGGCGCCACTCACGCCTGGAGCGCCCGCCTATGACGCCTTTGTTGAAGAATGCTTTCCGCTCGAGGCTCTCAACGATCCTCGCATCTTTTTCAATGCGCAGGATGATCCGGCAAAGTTTGATGCGAATCTCGCTGCGATGATGGATTCTTGCGGGCGGTTTATTCAGTTTGGCAAAATCGATGTTATTCCGACGAGCCAATATGACTTCTGATAAGATCATCCGCATTGGCGGCGGCAGTGCCTTTTTCATCGACAGCGCGCTAGCTGTCCCCCAGCTTTTGGAAGCAGGGGTCGATTACATTATTCTCGACTATCTTGCCGAAGGTGCGATGGGATTGATGGGCCGGCTGCGGATGGCAGATGCGGGCAGCGGGTTTCCGGCTGATTTCATGGATGTGCATATCGGCCCGCATTTGGCACGGATTGCGGAAACGAGGACAAAGATAGTCGCGAATGCTGGTGCGGTTAATCCGGCAGGACTTGCCAGTTTGCTGCGGGCGCGGATTGCCGAACTGGGTATTGGCCTGAATGTATCCTGCATCGCAGGCGACGATTTGATCGGGCGCAATTTTCCAGATCTTCCTGCTGGGCTGACCAGCGTCAACGCTTATCTGGGCGCCTTCCCGATTGCGGCGGCGCTGGGGCATGGGGCCGAAATCGTGATCACGGGGCGCGTGGTTGATAGCGCGCTCACGCTCGGTCCGTTGATCCATGAATATGGTTGGGAAGTTGAGGAGTTTACTAAGCTCGCGGGCGGCACGGTCGCTGGGCATCTGATTGAATGCGGCGCGCAGGTGACGGGCGGAACATTCACCGATTGGCGCGCGGTGGATGACTGGACCAATATCGGATCGCCTATTGCAGAGTGCTTCGACGATGGCAGTTGCATCATAACCAAACCCGACGGCACCGGCGGTCTCGTCAGTTTTGGCACGGTGGCGGAACAGCTGCTTTATGAGGTCGGCGATCCGGCTGCCTATATAGTGCCTGATGTGGTTGTCGATTTCACAACCGTCACGCTTGAGCAGATCGGGCCTGACAGGGTGCGCGTTACCGGCGTGACGGGCTACCCGCCGACCGAAACGCTAAAAGTCTGCGCCACATATGACGATGGCTGGCGCGGCATTGCCTATCAGCCAGTCATAGGGCCAAAAGCTCGGGAAAAGGCCACGAAGCAGGCGAAGGCTTTATTCGATCGCGGCAGCATAATGCTCGGCATGCGCGGCATGACTGACTGGCGGCGGACCGAATGTGTATTGATCGGAAGTGGTGAGGAGGTCGTCAGCAAGCTGATCGTTGAGCATCAAGAT
>Ga0070374_10000481_pt1 | contig 16051 bp, 17 predicted proteins | sample LauGreSuBDMM15SN_2_FD_66374 | JGI IMG/M metagenome (GOLD analysis project Ga0070374, IMG submission 66374) | Freshwater lake microbial communities from Lake Michigan, USA - Su13.BD.MM15.SN (version 4) (version 4) | ecosystem: Environmental > Aquatic > Freshwater > Lake | place: Lake Michigan...
CCAAATAGATGGACTCTCAAATGCAAACCAAAGCTTTAGTAACAACTACCAAAATTTTATTCCTTCAATAGTTATTTCACGTTCGCTAAAAAATTACCAAACCATTAAGGTAAGCTACAACCAGCGCATACAGCGACCTAGTTTATTCTACTTAAACCCTTTTCGCAATACCGCCGATCCGTTGAATCAGCAGGAAGGAAATCCATCATTATCGCCCGAATTATCGCATAATTTTGAATTGGGATATTCTACTTTTGTGAAAACTACGGTTATTAATGCGTCCTTGTATTACCGCTATACACAAGATATTATTGAAACAGTGGTTGGCCCTGCGGTAGACCCAATAACTATGGCCAATATTTCTTTGACTACTTTCAAGAATGTGGGTACTAATAGTTCGTTTGGTATGAATTTGTTTGGTTCGATAAACCCCATTACTAAATTAACGTTAAGAGGAAATTTAAACACCTATACCTATAATTTAACTACTAACCCGGCAAGTAGTGCCATTACTACCTTGGGCAATAGCACCTACTTTATGTACAATGCCTTTATAAGTGCTAGTTTACTGCTCAAGGGTGGCATAAGTGCCGAAACCTTTTTTATTCTGAATTCACCACGCCGTACGGCTCAAGGCACAAGTCCCTCATTTAACATGTGGAATATTGGCTTTAAGAAAGAAATTTTGAAGAAAAAAGGCACTATCGGGTTAAACATTATCGATCCGTTTAACGAAAGAAAGAACTTCAATTCAGCCTATACAACCGCAACCTTTAGTCAAACCTCTAAAATAGCTGTCCCATTCCGCTCGGTAGGCATCAATTTTAGTTGGTCCTTTGGTAAAATGAATTTCAATCCGACGCAAGCCAAAAAGAAAAAAGGCGTAAACAACGACGACTTGAAACAAGGCGATCAAGGTGGCATGCAATAAGTTTTTCAGCAAGCCTCTTTTTTAATTAAGTACTTTTAGACTTATGCAACCTGCTGAAGAATTACACCAATTAATTGCCCACAAACTGCGTTTTTTAGACAAAAAAACAAGATTCTCTGTAGCAGCTGGTATAGTTTCTTTACATGTTCATCCTTCGCCCATTTTTGCCGAAATTGCGCAAAAAATAGGGGCGGTTTTGCTGCCCCTAGACTCCATGCAAACGGAGCCAACGATTTTGATTTGCTGTTTTCCAGGCAAAAATTTAGCAGAGGCCATGGGTATAGTTCCAGAAATTTTGCAATCGCCTTATATGCAAGCCCACGATAAAAACAAAGCCTATTTACTTCATGAAGAATGGTTTCTGCAAACAGACCCGCTTTTGCAACTAGAGTGCTTAGCGGAGATTTTGTATCCTAATTTTTTCACCTTCGGCTACGAGGGTACCGCTTGGATAGAAGTTAAGGCCTAAAAACACCCATTTTTGTGGATAACCTGTGCAAAACCTATCCCGATTCGGATACCTAAACCCAGTTTATTTTGTATCTTAGTAAGTCAATGCACCAGCAAATTTTTATGCTTTAATAGCCTAAATAGGGTGATTGTTAAAAGAAAGCAGAACTAACCAAATCAGAATCAATGAGCAAAATTATCGCCTTGGCCAATCAAAAAGGAGGAGTTGGGAAAACCACTTCATCCATCAACTTGGCCGCCAGTTTGGCTGTTTTAGAATACCGCACGCTTTTGGTAGATGCCGATCCACAGGCCAACTCCACTTCGGGCATAGGCTTTGATCCAAGAACCATAAAGTCGAGTATTTACGAATGTATTATAAACGATATTGATCCAAAAGATGCTATTAAAAAGACAGAAACGCCTTTTTTAGATTTATTACCCGCACATATTGATTTGGTTGGTGCCGAAATTGAGATGATTAATTTGCACGAGCGGGAATACCGCATGAAAACTGTGCTCAACAAAATAAAAGACGAATACGATTTTATCATTATCGATTGTTCCCCATCATTAGGCCTAATTACCATCAACTCTTTAACCGCTGCCGATTCAGTAATTATACCGGTTCAATGCGAATATTTTGCTTTAGAAGGTTTGGGTAAATTATTAAATACCATAAAAATTGTACAGAATCGCTTAAACCCCGAATTGGCTATTGAGGGCGTACTGTTAACCATGTACGATGTACGATTGCGTTTAGCCAATCAAGTGGTTGAAGAGGTGAAAACACACTTCCAAGAATTGGTGTTCGATACCATTATTCAGCGCAACACCCGTTTAAGCGAAGCCCCAAGTTTTGGTGTATCGGTAATTATGCACGATGCCAATTCTAAAGGAGCCATAAACTATTTAAATTTAGCCCGCGAAATTATTCGCAAAAATGGATTAGCTAAAGAAGAACTAGAACAAGAAGCTACGTTATAAGCATGACATATCAAAAGAAAACAGGACTGGGAAGAGGCTTAAGTGCCTTATTAGACGATACCGAACTTGTTCAGCAAGGGCATAAATCCTTAGGCAACGAAGTAGGTGGCTTAAACCATATTCATCCCATATTGCTAACCCAAATTGAGGTGAACCCCTACCAACCTCGTACAGAATTTGATGCAGAAGCCTTACAAGATTTAGCCAATTCGATAAAATTACAAGGACTAATTCAGCCCATTACCGTTCGTCAAGTAGGTCAAAATACCTATCAGTTAATTTCGGGCGAACGTCGGTTTAGAGCCTCTAAAATGGCCGGATTGGCCGAAGTACCGGCCTATGTACGTGCCGCCAACGACCAACAAATGTTGGAAATGGCGCTTATTGAAAATATACAACGTGAAAACCTAAATGCCATGGAGGTTGCTTTTAGCCTGCAGCGTATGTTAGATGAATGTGATTTAAAACAAGAAGAATTAGGGGAAAGAGTAAGTAAAAACCGATCTACGGTAACCAATTACCTGCGTTTGCTGAAATTGCCGCCAAGCATTCAAACTTCTATCCGCGAAAATAAAGTAAGCATGGGCCATGCCCGTGCTTTGGTAAGCGTAGAAGATGTAGACAAACAATTGTTCATCCACAAAGAAATCATCAGCAAAGGCCTATCGGTTCGTAAAGTAGAAGAATTGGTACGTGAGCTACAAATAACAGGCTTAAAGAGAGCTAAACCAAGCACCACGGTTGAGGGTGTTTCGTTCCAATACCAAAAGGTGCAAGATGATTTAGCTTCGCGATTGGGTACCCGAGTGCAATTGAAGATGAAAGGCAAAAACTCCGGAATTATTGAAATTCCTTTCCTTTCAGAAAACGATCTGAACAGACTATTAGAATTATTAGATTGGTAAACATGCGCATTGGGTTCGTTTTACTCTTTTTTTGTGCTTTTGCTTTTTCGGCCACTGCCCAAAAAAAGTCTGTGAAAATAAACACCAAGACCGATAGTATCTCCCAAAATGTTCCGGTTGCAGAAGGCCCCGTGAAAGATTCAATCCGTTTGGTACTCGAAAAAATGCCTAAAAAAGCAGCCTGGGGCTCGGCAATAGTACCAGGTTTAGGCCAAGTGTACAACAAACGTTGGTGGAAAGTACCTTTAATTTATGGTGGTTTTGCCGCTTTTATAGTTTCTTACCAAGATAATAATAAACAATACCATATTTTTTTACAAGAAGTGCAGTATCGTTTAGCAAACAATTATAACCCACAAAATCCAGCATATGCTGCATACTCCTTTGATGGGTTGGTTCGAATTAAAGATAATTACCTCAGAAATAAAGAACTCTCTATTATTGGTGGAGTAGTGGTTTATGCCGTAAATATTATTGATGCCTATGTAGATGCCAAGTTTTTCCGTTTTGATATTAGCGAAAACTTAAGTCTGCAACTTAAACCAACTTTGCATACTAACCCAGGAGGCCTGAATGCCTATGCCGCTCAACCCGGGTTGAAACTTAGCCTTAGCTTATGAAAATTGCCCTCATTGGTTACGGAAAAATGGGAAAGCTATTAGAGCGTTTTGCCCAAGAACGTGGCCACGAAATTTGCATTATTATTGATGCCGATAATGCCTCCGATATCCGCTCCGAACGATTTAAAGAAGCCGATGTAGCCATTGAGTTTAGTGTACCTCACGCTGCCTTGGGGCATATTTACGCTGCTTTTGAGGCCGGTGTGCCCATTGTGGTAGGCACCACCGGTTGGTACTATGAATTAGACACTGTGCAGCAAAAATGTGTAGCTGGTAACAATACCTTGCTGTATGCATCTAACTTTAGTGTGGGTGTAAATGTTTTTTTTTATATGAATAAGGTATTGGCTAAGTTGATGAATCGCTATCCGCAGTACGATGTGCAAGTAGAAGAAATTCATCACACACAAAAACTAGATGCACCAAGCGGTACAGCCATAACCATTGCCGAAGGTATTTTGCACGGACTTGAGCGTAAAAGTTCCTGGGTAAATGAAGTGGTAGGGCAGCAAAACGATGTAGTAACTAAGCCGAATGAATTGCTTATAGAATCGCACCGAATAGAAGAAGTACCTGGTACGCATACTGTGATTTATTGCTCGGAAGTAGATGAGCTAGAATTGAAACACACGGCACACAGTAGAGCCGGTTTTGCCTTGGGGGCCATTTTGGCCGCCGAATGGGTGCACGGAAAAAAAGGCTTTTACTCCATACAAGATATGTTTGATTTTAAACTGGTATAAAAAATTATGAACTGGAAATTTTGGCAAAAAGCTACCACCGAAAAGAAACAAGAAAAACCTGCAAAAAGCGCTAGTCGCGAATGGTTAGATGCCATTTTATTTGCGGTTATTGCTGCCACACTTATTCGTATTTTTTTTATTGAAGCCTATACCATACCAACCGGATCTATGGAAAAAAGTTTAAAGGTGGGCGATTTCTTATTTGTTAGCAAAGTAAACTATGGCGCTCGTATACCCATGACGCCCGTAGCATTCCCATTTGCCCACCATAGCTGGCCGATTATTGGATCTAAAGCCTATTGGGATGGCCTGAAATGGGGCTATCACCGTTTGCCTGGTCTGTCTGCCATCAAACGTAACGATGCTGTGGTATTCAATTACCCGATGGAAGCCGATGAGCCCTACAACCGTCCGGTAGATAAACGTGAAAACTATATTAAACGCTGTATAGCTATTGCTGGCGACACCATTAAAATTGTAAATACGCAGGTTTTTGTGAATGGTAAAGCTGCAGAAACCCCATTAGCCGGAGAAACTACGTATATAGTGCGTACCGATGGTACGGATTTAAATCCAACAGCCCTTCAAGATTTACGTATTGAAGTGCAACGTGCCTCTGCCGATGAGTATTATTTTAATATGACGGCCGAAGAAGCTACTGCGATTAAGAAGTGGACGAATGTGAAGTTAGTGCAGCCTATTATTCGCCCTATGGGAGAATATGAGCCACAAGTGTTTCCTCATTCGCCGCAATATAAATGGAACGAAGATAATTTTGGTCCGCTGATTGTACCGAAAAAAGGGTGGACGGTGAAGTTAGATAGCACTACTTATCCGTTTTACGAACGAGCCATTCGGGTATATGAAGGCAATACCTTGCAAAAAGATGGAGAACGCTATGTGATTAATGGCAGAGTAGCGACTACTTATACCTTTAAGATGAATTATTATTGGATGATGGGCGATAATCGCCACAATTCTCTCGATTCACGTTTTTGGGGTTTTGTGCCCGAAGATCACATTGTAGGTAAAGCCTTATTTGTGTGGATGAGTTGGGATAGCGAAGGTACTTTCTTCGATAAAATTCGTTGGAATCGGATTTTTAAAGGAGCAAACTAACTTATAAACGGTTTAAGGCAAATTTATCGGCTAGAAGATTAAGATCTTCAATTACGGCATTCACTATAGGGATGCCGTTTTTTGTGCGCTCTATTTCTGCAGCTAACTCAGGCTCTCCGGGAATAATTACGAGTTGATTAGAATCAATGGGTTTTGCCGATTTAAAGCGGTCTACCCAAGTATCCATATGTGTTTTGAATTCAGCTACCGGGCGAAATCCATCTACCCGTAAAGCGCCTAAAAAATGACCAATTCCTTTTCCTACCGGATCGGCCGGTGGATCTAAAAAGGCAACAAAAGGCGGTACCCAAGGCCCATAATTTGCACCAGAAAGCACGGCTGATAAAATATCTACCGTTGCGCCCAAGCCAAAACCTTTGTGACTTCCATGGGCTATATCGCTTCCCAATGGTAGCAAAGAACCGCCTTCTTTTAATTCGTGTGGATTGGTTGATGTTTTACCATTTTTATCAATAATCCAGCCTTCGGGTACGGCTTTGCCTGTACGCTGGGCAATTTCTAATTTTCCATTGGCAGCTGCCGAAGTGGCCATATCTACAATTACCGGAGCATTTTTGCCTGCCGGGAAAGCGTAACATATCGGGTTGGTTCCCAGCAAACGTTCATTGGCAAAGGTTGGGGCTACCAATGGGCTAGCATTGGTCATAGCAAAGCCAATCATATCTTGCTCAACAGCTAATAAGGTATGGTAAGCAGCAATGCCAAAGTGATTAGAATTGCGTACCGATACCCAGCCCGAGCCGCAATTTTTCGCTTTTTCTAACGCTACTTTCATAGCAAAAGGCGCAATAACTAAGCCTAGGCCCCCATCGCCATCAATGGTGGCGGTGCTGGGAGTTTCGTGTACTATGGTAATGTTGGGTTGAGTGTTGATTCGTTTTTTCTCCCACAAACGTACATAGCCACTTAAACGGGCTACCCCATGCGAATCTATTCCACGTAAATCGGCTTTAATCAATACATCGGCACTTAGTTTAGCATGTTCCGCCGAACAGCCCATGCTGGTGAAAATGGTTTCGGTAAAAATGCGTAAGCGGGCTTCGGTAAACGTTTGGGTATTCATAACTAATTATTGGCTTGAATTAGGGTGAATTTTCCTTTTAGTGGATGGAAGTTTTCAATTAAATTATAAATAAAAGCAGGCCCATAGGCGGCAAAATAAGATCCGAAATTTTCGGAACGTTCTTGCAAGCCCCCTATAGGGAAAATATGTTCGTGTATTTTTTCGAGTTGTTCTAGAGCCCCTGTATGTTTCTGTTTCTCGGCTTTTAGAAGCTTTTTTTCTAAATTCTCCATTGCCTTTTTTAGCCGAGTTTCTACGGCTGCGGCACTAGCTACCAAGCTTGGGTCAATTTCGTTTGCTCGGTGCCCCAAAGTTTTAAATACTTCTTCAAAAGCACCCATCTCATTTTTTAAACTTAAATTTTTGCCTGCATTGGCTAGTATCCACTCTTTTTTCAACGTGTCTAATGGTTTAAACAATGCTTCGGATGATAGGTTTAAATTCTCTTGCTTTTTAGCAATGCTTGCCGATACTTGCTGAGCTGAATTACGTAATAAAACGATTGGGAAATCTAGTTTGTACTGTTCAAAAGTGCTTTTTAGCTCAAGCCAATAACTGAGTTCAGCGCCACCACCAATATAACAGATATTGGGCAAAATGCATTCTTGGTAAAGCGGGCGCATCACTACATTGGGGCTAAATTCCTCCGGATGGTTTTGTATTTGTGTACGCAGTTCCACTTCAGTAAATACGATGTCGGTATTTACTACTCGGTACTGGCTATTTTCTTTTATAATACGCTCTCGTAAATCCTTTTTTAAATAGAAGAAGTTAATTTCTCTGGGCTTAGCCGGTGTATCGAATCCAGCTGCCTGTAAATGTGTAATGGTTTCGTTAATTAAACGGGAACTATGTTGCTGGCAAATATCTTCTTCAATAATACTACTGAACTGTTTTTTAAGTTCGGGGTGATTGGCATCTAAGATAAGAAGCCCGTATTTTTCGAATAGTTTATTTACCAAATACCGTGTGGCATCAGCTAAATTATTGTGTTGGGTATAAGCTTGTTCTACCCATTCGGTTAATTGCAAGGCATAGGGGCTTGCTCCCAAAATTCCTTGGTAAGCTTGTAATATTTCGTCAATATCGTTGGTACTTAGTTGGCCAGTGGCACCACTGGCTTCCTTCTCCCAAACCAGTTTTTTTTCGTGAATGTAGGTATGGTTAATTTCTGCAAAATCGTGGTCTTCGGTAGCCATCCAATACAGTGGTACAAAATGTTTATCTGGGAATGCATGTTTCAACTCTTTGCTTAGGGCAATGGCGCTGGCTATTTTATAAATAAAATAAAGTGGACCAGTGAAGAGGTTGAGCTGATGTCCGGTAGTAATGGTAAAGGTATTTTCTTTGGCCAGCGCTTCGATGTTTTGTGTAACGGCAGCACTGGTTTCTAAACTGTTATATTGTTGTTGGAGAACTTCTACTAAAACAGAGCGATTGCCTTGTACCTTTTTGCTGCTTAATAATTCCTTAAAGCCAGCTAGGCTAGGCGGATACTTAGCAAAGCTGAGTGCTTCGGCATCTTGGGCTAAGTAGCGCAATACACCCGAGGCAAATTGTCCGGTTTCGGAATACTCGATATAGCTTGCTTTCATCCCTTTAAAAATTGCTAAAATGTATTAGTTTTTTGGGTGCCCGTATAGGTCGAAATCTTCGGCCTTATCTATACTTATTTCGGTAAAATTACCTACCGAAACATAGTGTTTACAGGCATCAATAAGCACTTCGTTGTCTACCTCTGGTGAGTCAAATTGGGTACGACCAACAAAGAAATCGCCTTCTTTTTTATCAATAAGCACCTTGAACGTTTGTCCTACTTTCTCTTGATTTTTGGTCAAAGAAATTTCTTGCTGAATGTCCATAATGTCTTCTACCCGTTGTTGTTTTACTTCTTCGGGTACATCGTCCACCAAGCTGTGGGCATGCGTTTTTTCTTCATGCGAATAGGTAAAACAGCCCAAACGGTCGAATTTGGTATCGGCTACCCAAGTTTTCATTTCTTCGAAATCTTGTTCGGTTTCGCCGGGGTAGCCGCAAATTAAGGTGGTGCGCAACGCAATATTGGGCACTTTATCCCTAATTTGATTCACTAAATCGATGGTTTTTTGTTTGGTAATTCCACGTCGCATCGATTTTAGCATATTATCAGAAACGTGTTGTAGCGGCATATCTAAATACTTGCAAATATTTTCCCGTTCGTTCATTACGTCTAAAATTTCCATCGGAAAGCCCGAAGGGTAGGCGTATTGCATCCGAATCCATTCTATTCCGTTTACATCAGATAATTGGCGTAGCAAGTCGGCTAGTTTGCGATCTTGGTATAAATCGAGGCCGTAATAGGTTAAATCTTGCGCAATCAGAATCAATTCTTTTGTTCCGTTTTTAGCCAATAATTTTGCTTCTTTTACCAAATCTTCTATGGATTTAGAAACGTGCTGGCCCCGCATTAAGGGAATGGCGCAAAAAGAACATGGGCGGTTGCAGCCTTCGGCAATTTTAAAATAGGCAAAATGCGAAGGGGTGGTTAATAGGCGTTCGCCAATGAGTTCGTGTTTATAATTAACGCCAATGCTGGCCAATAATTCGGGTAACTCGTTGGTGCCAAAATAGGCATCAACATTAGTAATTTCGGCCTGTAATTCGGGTTTATAGCGCTCAGATAAGCATCCGGTTACAATTACTTTACCAATTTTACCTTGCTCTTTAAGGGCGCTGTATTGTAAAATGGTATCTATGGATTCTTGCTTGGCATTGTCAATAAAGCCACAGGTATTGATGACTACGATGTCGTCTTTACCTAAAATATCAGATTCGTGGCTAACGTTTAGGTTGCTGGCCTTTATTTGACCCATTAATACTTCCGAATCGTATATATTTTTAGAACAGCCCAAGGTAATTACATTTACTTTAGGCTTTTGCGTTGGTGCAGAGGGCGTATGTTTGGTTTTCATTTAGGCTTTAAATAAAGAAGCTACGAATTCTTTTTTGTTAAAGAGTTGCAAGTCGTTGATGCTTTCGCCAACGCCAATGTATTTTACCGGAATTTTAAATTCGTCGGAAATACCGATTACCACACCTCCTTTGGCGGTACCGTCTAATTTGGTGAGGGCCAAGGCATTTACGGCCGTTGCTTCGGTAAACTGGCGGCATTGTTCCATGGCGTTTTGCCCGGTAGAAGCATCCAATACCAATAAAATTTCGTGTGGGGCCCCCGGAACAATTTTATCCATTACGTTTTTAATCTTGGTTAATTCGTTCATGAGGGTTACTTTATTGTGTAAGCGACCGGCGGTATCAATAATGGCCACATCGTCGCCATTAGCAGCAGCCGATTGAACGGTATCAAAAGCAACCGATGCCGGATCGGAACCCATGGCTTGCGCCACTACCCGAACACCAACACGTTCACCCCATAATTTAAGTTGATCTACGGCGGCGGCTCTAAAGGTATCGGCAGCGCCTAATACTACTTGGTTGCCTGCTGCTTTCAACTTATGCGCCAATTTGCCTATGGTAGTAGTTTTACCCACCCCATTTACTCCAACTACCATAATTACGTAGGGTTTTTGTTGGCCGTATTCAAAATTTTCGAAATCGTTGCTATTGTTTTCGGCTAAAAGCTGCTGTATCTCGTCTTTTAATAGATCGTTTAGTTGAGCAGGGTTTAAGTATTTATCTTTTGCTACTCGGTTTTCAATACGCTTTATAATTTTGAGGGTAGTATTTACACCCACATCCGAAGTAATGAGTACTTCTTCTAATTCATCTAAAACCTCGGCATCTACGGTTGATTTACCAATAACCACTTTGGTGATTTTAGCAAATAAACCTTCTTTGGTTTTTGCTAAGCTTTTTTGGAGTTGTTCTTTATCTTCTAGCTCTTCGGGAGCGGCCGAAACTTCCGCTGATGTTGTTTGGGGAGCAATTTCTACGACGGGCTCCGGGCTAGGCTCGGGAGTTTGAGGCTCAGGCGCTAAGTCAACCAGTTCAGTAGTAGCGGGCGTTTCTTCCATTACCGGAATAGGCGCAGCCACTTCTGCTTGTACAGGCTTTTCTTCTACCGGCGGTGGGGTAGGTGTCTTTTTTCTGAATAAATCAAATAATCCCATGCTACGAATTTAAACAAAAAAAGCCGCCCACGTTGTTTCGGGGAGGCTTTTAAAATGTATTAGCTGTTAATTACTCAGCAGCTTGCTCTTTGGCAACAGTAATCGCATCTTTAATGTGATCGTTGTGCACAATTTGCTCTTTAAAGCTGTATGCTCCAGTTTTTGGAGATTTAGTCATGGTAATTACTTTAGAGTATTCTTTACCAGTACCAGTTTTTAAGGTTGCAACTACTTTCTTAGCCATTGTATTTCAATTTAAATTGGTTGCCCAATTTTATTACTTAATTTCTTTGTGTAAGGTTACTTTACGCAATACTGGGTTAAATTTTTTCAATTCTAAACGCTCAGTAGTGTTTTTCTTGTTCTTGGTAGTAATGTAACGAGACATTCCCGGCATGCCGCTTTCTTTATGCTCGGTGCATTCTAAAATTACCTGAACTCTATTTCCTTTTTTAGCCATTGCTGTATTTTTTTAAAATCTCTTAGCCTAAATGTATCCTTTTTTAAGGAACTTATTAATTACCGCAGTAATACCATTCTTAGTAATGGTTTTAATCGCTGAAGTACTTACTTTCAACGTAATCCAACGGTCTTCTTCAGGGATGTAAAACTTTTTCACCTGTAGGTTGGGATAAAATTTACGATTGGTCTTCACATTCGAATTCGAAACGTGGTGGCCTTTTATCGGCATTTTTCCTGTTAAATCACAAACTCTCGACATGACTTTTGATTTTTAGCTTATTAAAACCCCTTTTATCGGGGCTTGCAAATATCGAAATTAATTATTTAAATCACAAGCGTATTTGTGAATATTTCTTTTGCTTGTGTAGGCATATGCGAAAATGGCGAATATGTTTATATTTAGCTAATAAACATACCTATCGTACCAAAATTATGGATTTACGAATTAAGTCTTTTGAGGAATATCAACAAGTTTACCAAAAAAGCGTAGATCAACCCGAAGTTTTTTGGGCAGCAATTGCCGAACATTTTAGTTGGCAAAAAAAGTGGGATACGGTACTAGAATGGGATTTCAAGACCGCCCATACAACTTGGTTTAAGGGTGCTAAGTTAAATATCACCGAGAATTGTATCGATCGCTATGTCGCCAGTACTCCTAATGCCACCGCATTGCTATGGGAACCCAACAATCCGGAAGAAGATTTTAGGAAAATAACCTATTTAGAACTACAAAGCAAAGTTTCCCAATTTGCCCATGTGCTCAAAAATAATGGTGCTAAAAAAGGCGATCGGATTTGTATGTATATGCCCATGGTGCCCGAATTGGCCATAGCCGTATTGGCTTGTGCTCGTATTGGAGCTATACATTCGGTGGTTTTTGGTGGCTTTTCGGCCCAATCTATTGCCGATCGTATTACAGATGCCCAGTGCAACATGGTTATTACCGCCGATGGCGGTTTTAGAGGAACCAAAGAAGTGCCCTTAAAAACTGTAGTAGACGACGCCTTGGTGCAATGTCCATCAGTAAAACGAGTAATCGTGCTAACTAGAAGTCGTACGCCAATTTCGATGATCAAAGACCGCGACTGTTGGTGGGAAGATGAAGTGAATAAAGTTGAAAAGCAAGGTAATCCACCTTGCCCAGCCGAGCCCATGGATGCCGAAGACCCTTTATTTATTTTATATACTTCGGGTTCTACCGGTAAACCCAAAGGCGTGGTACATACCTGCGGAGGCTACATGGTGTACACCGGCTACACCTTTGCCAATGTGTTTCAATATCATCCGGGAGAAGTGTTTTTTTGCACCGCAGATATTGGCTGGATTACCGGGCACTCGTACCTGCTTTATGGGGCCTTATTGCAAGGAGCTACTTCTTTATTATTCGAAGGCATTCCGAATTGGCCAGATGCCGGCCGTTTTTGGGATATTGTAGCTAAACACCACGTAAATATTTTATATACCGCTCCAACAGCCATTCGTTCGCTTATGAGTTTTGGCGATGAACCTTTAAAAGGCAAAGACCTAAGCTCATTGACTAAACTAGGTTCGGTAGGAGAGCCCATAAACGAAGAGGCTTGGCATTGGTACAACGAAAAAATAGGCAAAGGCAAATGCCCCATTGTAGACACGTGGTGGCAAACCGAAACCGGAGGGATCATGATTAGTCCAATAGCTGGTATAACGCCAACTAAGCCAAGTTACGCTAGCCTTCCTTTGCCGGGTGTGCAGCCTTGTTTAGTAGATGAAAATGGAAACGAAATTGAAGGAAATGGGGTAAGCGGAAACTTGTGTATCAAATTTCCTTGGCCGGGCATTATTCGTACCACCTATGGCGATCACGAACGTTGCCGCAGCACCTATTTTAGTACCTACGAAAATAAATATTTCACGGGCGACGGTTGTTTGCGTGATGAAGACGGCTATTACCGCATTACCGGCCGAGTGGATGATGTCATGAATGTGTCGGGCCACCGTATTGGTACTGCAGAGGTAGAAAATGCCATCAATATGCATGCTGATGTGATTGAAAGTGCGGTAGTAGGCTATCCGCACGATATTAAAGGACAAGGAATTTACGCCTATGTCATTTTAGGCAGCTCTATCCACGACCACAATTTAACCCGAAAAGATATTTTACAAACCGTTACCCGTATTATCGGTGCTATTGCCAAACCCGACAAGATTCAATTTGTAAACGGCTTGCCCAAAACCCGCTCCGGCAAAATTATGCGACGCATTTTGCGCAAAATAGCCGAGGGTGAAACCGAAAATTTGGGTGATACCAGCACTTTGCTAGACCCCGCTGTGCTAGATGAAATTAAAGCCGGAGCAAAGGGTTTGTAGCACAGCCGCATTTATTTGTATTTTAGCTCTGTGAAAAAACCAGTAATTCTTGTTGTAAACGACGATGGTATTGATGCCCCAGGCATTAAAGCCCTAATAGATATGATGTTGCCCTTAGGCGACGTAACGGTGGTAGCACCCGATAGCCCGCAATCGGGTATGGGGCATGCCATTACCATTGGTAAACCCTTGCGCTTAGATAAAGTGCATATATACCCCGGTGTAGAAATGTACAAATGCTCGGGTACGCCCGTAGATTGTGTGAAATTAGCCGTTAACAAGATATTTAAAGGCAAAAAGCCCGATTTATGCGTTTCGGGTATCAATCACGGACTCAATAATTCCATCAATGTCATTTATTCGGGTACCATGTCGGCGGCCGTAGAAGGGGCTATTGAAAGTATCACATCCATAGGGTTTTCTTTAGATGATTTTGGTTACGATGCCGATTTTAGTCCGCTAAAACCAATTGTGCAGGCGGTGGCCAAGCAAGTATTGGCCAATGGTTTGCCTGTGGGTACGCTCTTAAATGTCAATTTCCCGAAAGCCGAAAAAATAAAAGGAATTAAAATTTGCCGTCAGGCAAATGCCAAATGGGCCGAAGAGTTTGACGAACGCCAAGACCCTTATAAACGCAATTATTATTGGCTAACCGGCGTGTTTCAAAACAACGATCAGGGTGAAGATACCGATGTGTATGCCTTGGAGCAAGGTTTTGCTTCGGTAGTGCCGGTACAATTTGATATGACCGCCCACCATGCTATCCAAACCCTTAACACGTGGAATTTTGATGTTCAAGAAGGATAGTATTTTACTCGGTATTTTGGCTGGGATTTGTTTGCCAGGGCTAGTATTATTGGTTAATTTTTTGGTCCATCAGCAGTGGGCCATACAAAAAAGCAATGACGCGTACTATTTTGTAGCCATTGCCCTCAATTTAATTGCTGTCCGATTTGCGTATACCTATCAGTTGGAGCGTTTAGCCAGAGGCATTATAGCCAGCAGTTTTGTCATCTGTTTGCTCGTTTTTTATCTCAGTAAACAGGCCTTATGAAATACTATGTAATAGCAGGCGAAGCTTCCGGCGATTTGCACGGAGCCAACCTAATAAAAGCCTTAAGACAAGAAGATGCCCAAGCCGATTTTCGTGGCTTTGGTGGCGATTTAATGCAAAAAGAAGGTGCTCTTTTAGATAAGCATTGTTCGGAATTGGCCTTCATGGGTTTTGTAGAAGTAGTGGCCAATTTGGGTACTATTTTTAAAAATATGAAGCTGGCCAAAGAAGCTGTATTGGCCTACAAGCCTGATGCCCTTATTCTCATTGATTTTCCGGGGTTCAATTTAAAAATTGCACAATTTGCTAAAGAGAAAGGCATTCCGGTGTTCTTTTACATCTCCCCTAAAGTGTGGGCATGGAATCAGAAAAGAGTGCTCAAAATTAAAAAAGTAGTCGACCATTTGTTCTGCATTTTGCCTTTTGAGGTTGAGTTTTACAAAACCTGGGGCATGGAGGTAGATTATGTAGGAAACCCACTTATGGACGCCATTGGTGCGCATAAAGCCGATAAAAATTTCCGGAAAACGCATCAGCTTTCCGAAAAACCAATTATTGCCTTATTGCCCGGCAGCCGTAAAATGGAGCTGAAACACGTATTGCCCGATATGCTGGCAGCCAGCGATGTATTCCCCGACTATGAATGTGTATTGGCGGGTGCACCCATGCTTAGCCAAGCGGACTATGCTCCTTATTTGGGCAACAGAAACATTAAAATTGTAACTAATGCCACCTACGATTTGTTGCTTAATGCGCAAGCAGCATTGGTTACTTCGGGTACAGCTACTTTAGAAACGGCTTTATTGAAATGCCCTGAAGTGGTATTGTATAAAGGGAATAGGCTATCTGTAGCCATTGCTCGGCTTTTGGTAAACATCAAGTTTATATCCTTGGTTAATTTGATACTCGATAAACAAGTGGTAAAAGAATTGATTCAAGAGGATTGCAATCCTACAGAAATAGCTGCTCAATTAAGCCCTTTACTAAGCGATACACCGCAAAGAGCCCAAATGCTGTCTGATTATGAAGCCTTAGCAAAACGTGTAGGACCCGCAGGTGCTTCAGAGCGTACCGCAAAACTGGTGCAGAAATATTTGCGCAAATCAAATTAATTGCCGAAAATTGCACTCCCTTCTTCGGTAGATTAGCTCTCCCGATAGCTAGAGCGTCCCGATGAAAATCGGGAAGGTGATAGTTCGAAAAAAAATAAAACCGGGGGATTAGCTCATTTGGCTAGAGCG
>Ga0070374_10000483_pt1 | contig 16032 bp, 16 predicted proteins | sample LauGreSuBDMM15SN_2_FD_66374 | JGI IMG/M metagenome (GOLD analysis project Ga0070374, IMG submission 66374) | Freshwater lake microbial communities from Lake Michigan, USA - Su13.BD.MM15.SN (version 4) (version 4) | ecosystem: Environmental > Aquatic > Freshwater > Lake | place: Lake Michigan...
ATCACCGATTGGATGCTGCCGATTTTGAACCGGGGTGCTTTGCGTGGCGAAGCCTTGGCCAAGTACGTGAACACCCAGGTCGGCGGCAAAACCATGGAACAGATGCAAATACCGCTGGGCATCGTGGCCACCGATTTGGGCAATGGGCAGGCCATCACCTTCCGGCGGGGCAACACGGGTGCGGCGGTGCGGGCGTCAAGTGCGGTGCCTGCGGTGTTTCAACCGGTTCGGCTGGGCGATCGTGAATACGTGGACGGGGGCCTCGTGTCGCCTGTGCCGGTGCGTCAGACCCGAGAGATGGGGGCCAACTTTGTGATTGCGGTGGACATCTCCAGCGACCCGGAGGGCAACCCTTATGGCGACACCTTCCAAATCCTGATGCAAACCTTTGCCATCATGGGCAAAAGCATCAACACTCTGGCGCTCAAAGAGGCCGATCTGGTGATTCGGCCCGTTTTGACCGGCATCAAAAGCGCCGATTTCAGCGCCCGTTTGCGATCGATTGAAGCCGGGCGGGTGGCGATGCGGACGGCTTTGCCCGCCTTGAAAGCGCGCATGGCCCAGTTTGAAGAGGGTCGTTGATCGGACTTGGATCGCCGATCAAGTCAAGGGTCGTCGGGTCAAACGATGCGAGATGACAAGGCATAGCTAAAAAAAAGGCCGATCTTGCGATCGGCCCGTTAACGGATCCCTGTTTCCCAGATGAAATTCAAAGAGACCCGAGGAGACAACTTGCAAAAAAACAAGTGGCAGATGCCTGCAAAACCTGCCGGCTAAAAAATTACTTTTTCTTGGCAGCTTTGGGGGCAGCAGTCTGTGCCACAGCGGTCAGGTTGGACTCGGCCAGTTCGGTGGCTTGCTTGACGGCTTTTTGAACCGATTCAAAAGCGCTGTTGGCTGCGGTCACGGCACCCTTCATCATGGCCACTGCTTGTTCAGAGCCGGCTGGGGCGTTTTGAGCGGCGCTGTCCACCAGGCTGGCGAAATGCTTTTGCGCAGCGGCGCTTTGGGCTTCGAAGGCCTTGGTGAACTCGCTGCCCGTGCCCGACGCGATGTCGTACAGGTGGCGGCTGTAAGCGGCTGTTTTTTCAGCCAAAGGCTGGAACATGTTGGCTTGCATGGCCAACAGATCTTGGGCGTCTTTCACGCTCAGAGCGGCTTGTGTGTTGTTGGCGGACTCGTCCAGGGCGGCCTTGGCCACGCTCAGGTTCAGTTCAACCATTTTTTCAACGCCTTCGAATGCTTTGGCGGTCAGGCCAAAAAGGGTTTCCACGGTGGCTTTGTGCGAGGCAGCGATTTGTTCGGGTGTCATCATGAGGGGGCTCCAAATAAAAGTTTGATTTCAAGAAGACTGCGCCGTAACTGGCCGGGGCCGTGTAACTTTGTTGCAGTGCAGCATAGATTTAATTTTAGGGTTTCTACCGGGTATTGCAAGGGGATGGGCCCACAAGTGGCTCAGTTTAGAGAGGGTTTTCTAGAATCACATTGCCCAGAATCAAACCATGCACGCTTACTACGCCGACCACTTTGTTTTGCCTTTGCCCGAAGGCCACCGCTTTCCGATGCACAAATACAGCCGACTGCGCGATCGCCTGACGCAAGAGCTGCCCGCTGTGCGCATGCGCGAGGCCCCAGCCGCGAGCGACGGCGAGCTGGCGCTGGTTCACACGCCCGCTTATATCCAGGGTGTGGCCACCGGCAGTCTCGATGCGGCGGTGCAGCGCGAAATCGGTTTCCCTTGGAGTTTGGCCATGGCCGAGCGGGCCCGCCGCTCGGTGGGTGCCTCCGTGGCCGCTGCCCGCGATGCCTTGTCCCACGGGGTGGCTGGCAATCTGGCGGGCGGCACGCACCACGCCTATGCGCACAAGGGCAGTGGCTTTTGTGTGTTCAACGACATCGCGGTGACGGCCCGTTTGATGCAGGCCGAGGCTTGGCGGCACCACCGCCAACAGATGAAGGTGGCGGTGATTGATCTGGATGTGCACCAGGGCAACGGCACCGCGCACATTTTTGCAAACGACCCGAGCGTGTTCACCCTGTCTCTGCATGGCGAGAAAAACTTCCCCTTCCGCAAGGAGCCCAGCGACCTGGATGTGGGCCTGCCCGACGGCTGCACCGACGAGCCTTATCTGGCGGCGCTCCACCAAGCCCTGCAAACGCTGCAAGACCGGTTCGATCCGCAGTTGGTGATTTACCTGGCCGGGGCCGATCCGCACGAGGGCGACCGCCTGGGACGCCTCAAATTAACGATGGACGGCATGCAGGCCCGCGACCGGGTGGTGATGGACTGGGCATGGCAACGCCGCCTGCCGGTGGTGCTGTGCATGGGGGGGGGCTACGGCTACGACATCGAGACCACGGTGCAGGTGCAAATGCAGACCTGGGATGTGGTTTTGGGCTATTGGCAACGCTGGCACAATCTCGGGCCATGAACACCCCCGTTTCGCCCGCATCCAAACCCCAAGCCGACGCCCGCAGCAGCTACAAAGCGTTTCGCCCCATCAGCACGCGCTGGATGGACAACGATGTGTATGGCCATGTGAACAACGTGGTGTATTACAGCTGGTTCGACACCGCCGTGAACGCCACCTTGATCGAGCGTGGCGTGCTCGACATCCATGGGGGCAGCACCATTGGCTTGGTGGTGGAAACCCAGTGTTTTTACTTTGCGCCGCTGGCCTTCCCGCAAACGGTTGACGCGGGCATCCGTGTGGCCAAGCTGGGCACGTCCAGCGTGCGCTACGAGGTGGGGCTTTTCGCGCAAGGCGAAGAGTTGACCGCCGCCCGGGGCCATTTTGTGCATGTGTACGTGGACCGCGAAACCCGCCGCCCCGTGCCCTTGCCTGGCCCACTCAAAGCATTTTTGGAGACATTGACATGAGCATTTTGGACATCGGACCCCAGGTCAGCACCCGCGTGAACGATCCGGCCAGCGTGGACGCCGCCATCCTGAGCCGCTTTTCGGCCCGCGCCTATTTACCCCAAGCGGTGGACCGCAGCGTGTTGCAAGAGGTATTAAGCATTGCCGCCCGAGCCCCCAGCGGCACCAACACCCAGCCCTGGAAGGTGTATGTGCTGCAAGGCGCCAAGCGCGATGAGCTGGTGGCCAAAACCTGCGCTGCGCACGATGCCATCAGTGCCAACCCGGCGCTGGCTGCGGATTTCGCCGAGCCGTATGACTACTACCCCGAAAAATGGGTCAGCCCCTACATCGACCGCCGCCGCGAATGCGGTTTTGGCTTGTACGGCGTACTGGGCATTGGCAAGGGCGACAAGACCTTGATGCATGCGCAGACCCAAAAGAATTTCCGATTTTTTGACGCGCCCGTGGGCCTGATCTTCACGATTGACAAGGTCATGGGCCGGGGCAGTTTGCTCGACTACGGCATGTTTTTGCAAAGCCTCATGGTGGTGGCTCGTTCGCGGGGCCTGCACACCTGCCCGCAAGCGGCCTGGAACGCCTTTTCCAAAATCATCTTGCCGCTGGTCGGTGCGGGTGAAAACGAGATGGTGGTCTGCGGCATGTCGCTGGGTTATGCCGACGAATCGGCCTTGGTCAACACCTTTCAGACCACACGGGTGTCGGGGCAAGACTTCACGCATTGGGTCGATTGAGTCGTTTCCTTTTGTGGCTGTTGCTGACCAGTGGGCGAATGGAATCGGCGGCATGAGCCCCGCTCGACGGGGGTGGGCATCCCTTACACTGCCCCACAACAACGAGTGGCTCTAGCCACCAGAGACAACACACCATGATCATCACCAGCCTGCTCGACACCGACCTGTACAAGTTCACCATGATGCAAGTCGTGCTGCACCAGTTTCCGGGGGCGCAGGTCGAATACAAGTTCAAGTGCCGCAACCCCGGCCTGCCCTTGGCCCCATTTGTCAAAGAGATTCGCGAAGAAATTCGTTCCCTTTGCAACTTGACCTTCAAGGAAGGGGAGCTGCAGTACCTGCGCTCGATGCGCTTCATCAAGAGCGACTTTGTTGATTTTTTGGGCCTGTTCAAGCTCAATGAAAAGTCCATTGAAGTCACGCCTTTGCCATCGGGTGAGATCGACATCACCATCCAAGGGCCATGGCTGCACACGATTCTTTTTGAGATCCCGGTGCTGGCCATCGTCAACGAGGTGTTCTTTCGCAACACCCAGAAAGTGCCCGATCTAATGGAGGGTCGCCGCCGACTGGACACCAAAATCTCCCAGCTGCAGGTCCAAGGTCTTGAAACCCTAAAGATTGCTGACTACGGCACACGGCGGCGTTTTTCACGCGCTTGGCATGAAGAGGTGCTGCGTGTCTTGTCTGCCCGTTTGGGCACTGGGCCCAGTGGCCAGTTGGCGGGCACCAGCAATGTTTATTACGCCTATTTGCTGGGCCTGACCCCGCTCGGCACCATGGCGCACGAGTATTTGCAAGCGGCGCAAGCCTTGGGGCCTAGACTGCGTGACAGCCAGATTTTTGCTTTCGAGTCTTGGGCCAAAGAGTATCGGGGCGACCTGGGCATTGCGCTGAGTGATGTGTACGGTTTCAACGCTTTCTTGCGCGACTTCGATCTTTATTTTTGCAAATTGTTTGACGGCGCCCGCCACGACAGCGGCGACCCGTTCAGCTGGGGTGAGCGCATGATCGCGCACTACCAGCAAAACCGGGTGGATCCGAAAACCAAGACGCTGATTTACAGCGACGGTTTGACGATTCCCCGAACCATCGCCTTGTTCGAGCAATTCAGGGGCCGTTGCCAGCTGGCCTTTGGTGTGGGCACCAACCTGACCAACGACCTCGGTTACGAGCCGCTGCAAATCGTCATCAAAATGACCCGCTGCAATGGCCAACCCGTGGCCAAGTTGTCGGACTCACCGGGCAAAGGCATGTGCGACGACGAGAAGTATTTGGCCTATTTGAGCCAGGTTTTTGAAGTCTCACCCAGCAACTGATGCGGCACCTTTCACCGTTAACATCAGTTTCATTCAATTGGAGATTCGCATCATGAAGCTTTTTGGGACACGATGGACCGCTTGGCTGGCTTTCCCGATGCTGCTGACCCTGTCCGGTGGGGCTTGGGCTGCCGATTTTGACGGCGCTCAGCTGTCGGCGATCTGGGGTGTGCCTTTCGCGGGCCTCTTGCTGTCCATTGCCTTGATGCCTTTGCTGCTGCCTCACTTCTGGCACCACCACTACGGCAAAGTGGCCGCCGCGTGGGGCTTGGCTTTCCTGATGCCTTTCGCTTGGGTGTTTGGTCCTGCGGCAGCAGGGGCCAATACGGTGCATGCCTTGTTTGCCGAATACATCCCCTTCATCATCTTGCTGACGGCTTTGTTCACCGTCTCGGGCGGTATTTACATTCGGGGCAACTTGAATGGCAGCCCCGGCCTGAACACCGCCATTCTGGCCATTGGTGCAGTGCTGGCCAGCTTCATGGGCACCACGGGTGCGTCCATGTTGTTGATCCGCCCCTTGATCCGCGCCAACGACAACCGCAAGCATGTGGCGCATGTGGTGGTGTTTTTCATCTTCATCGTCTCCAACGCTGGCGGCTCACTGACGCCGCTGGGTGATCCGCCGCTGTTCTTGGGGTTTTTGAAGGGTGTGGATTTCTTCTGGACCCTCAAAGCCATCTTCCCCGAGACCTTGTTCTTGGTGGGCAGTTTGTTGGCCATCTTCTTTGTGCTGGATTCTTGGTACCACCGCCGCGAAGAGCTGATACCGCGAGATCCAACACCGGATTCCAAAGGCATTGGTTTTGACGGTGCTATCAACTTCTGGCTGTTGGCAGCTGTTGTTGGCTTGGTCCTCATGAGCGGTTTTTGGAAATCTCCGGTAGCTTTCAACATCTACGGCACCGAAGTGGGCCTTCCCGGCGTTGTGCGTGATCTGGGTCTCGTGGCCGTAACTTTCCTGTCCCTCAAAATTACACCCGCCAAAGTCCATGCTGACAACCAGTTTGGTTGGGGCCCCATGGCCGAAGTGGCCAAGTTGTTTGCGGGCATTTTCCTGACCATTATCCCGGTGATTGCTATGCTAAAGGCCGGTGTCAACGGCCCGTTTGGCGCGGTCGTCCAAGCGGTCACAAAGCCTGACGGCAGTCCCGACGTGATGATGTACTTCTGGATCACGGGCGCATTGAGTTCATTTCTCGACAACGCACCCACCTATTTGGTGTTCTTCAACACCGCAGGCGGTGACCCTCAGGTCTTGATGTCCACCTTGGCCCCGACTTTGGCCGCCATTTCGGCGGGTGCCGTGTTCATGGGCGCCAACAGCTATATCGGCAATGCGCCCAACCTGATGGTCAAGGCCATTGCCGAAGACCGTGGCGTGAAAATGCCCAGCTTCTTTGGATACATGTTGTGGTCGGGCGCTGTCCTGATTCCTTTGTTCGTAGTCATGAGTTTCATCTGGTTCAAGTGATGTCCAAACCTTCCATTTTGGTGGCCCGCGCCATCTTCCCCGAGGTCCTGCAGTCTTTGGCGCATGTGTTTGAAGTCGAGAGCAACCAGGCCGATGAGGTCTGGTCTGCGGCAGAACTCTCCCTCCGCTTGCAAGGCAAAGTGGGGGCCCTGACCACCGGCAGCGAGCGCATCGACGCGGCGCTCTTGCAGGCCAACCCGCAGTTGCGCATCGTGGCCAACATGGCCGTGGGTTACAACAACTTTGACGTGCCCGCTATGACGGCTGCGGGCGTGCAAGCCAGCAACACGCCCGACGTGCTGACCGAAACCACCGCCGACTTTGGCTTTGCCTTGCTCATGGCCACGGCCCGCCGCATCACCGAAAGCGAGCATTACCTGCGTGCTGGTTTGTGGACCAAATGGAGATACGACATGTTTGCCGGGGCCGAAGTGCATGGCTCGACGATGGGCATCATCGGCATGGGCCGCATCGGCCAAGGCATTGCCCGCCGCGCCGCGCATGGCTTTGGCATGAATGTGATTTATCACAACCGCTCGCGCCTCAGCGCCGAGCTGGAGGCGCAGTGCAAAGCCACTTATGTGGGCAAGCAAGAATTGCTGCAGACGGCTGACCATGTGGTGCTGGTCGTGCCCTACAGCGCCGAGTCGCACCACACCATTGGCGCGGCCGAGTTGGCGCAGATGAAGCCCACGGCCACGCTGGTCAACATCGCACGCGGCGGCATTGTGGACGACGCGGCTTTGGCCAAAGCCCTGGCCGCACGCCAAATCGCTGCGGCGGGCATCGATGTGTTCGAGGGCGAGCCCTCGGTGCACCCTGACTTGCTCAAGGTACCCAACGTGGTGCTCACGCCCCACATCGCCAGCAGCACGGTCAAAACCCGCATGGCGATAGCGCAATTGGCCGCTGACAATTTGGTGGCTTACCTCACCCGTGGCCAAGCTTTGACGCCGTTGAACACGGTGACTGGCTCTGCTGCATGAACGAATGGGCGTTGTGGGCACTGGCTGGGCTGAACCTGCTGGTGCTGGTGTTTCTATTGCTGCGTTTCCGGGTGTCGCCTGAGGCGCAGGCCGAGCGAATTGCACAACTTCTGGCGGAGAAAACCACCGAGCAGGCTGCCACACAAGCTTCGATACAGACCACGTGGCAGCAGCAACAGTTTGCTGCTGCGCAAGCGCAATCCGAGCGCTTGGAACGCGAGCTGCGCACCGAGATCAGCCAGTCCGGCGTGTTAGGCCGGCAAGAAGCCATGCACAACCTCACGCTGTTTCAGCAATCGCTGCTGCAACAAAGCGCCGAGGCCACCCGCACGCAAAACCAGCAAATTGACGCACTCGCCCAGCAACTGGCCTTGCTGCAAAAAAGCCTGACCGACAGCTTGGCCCAGCAGGTGAATGCCTTGTCTGAGGCGAATGCCCGCCGCCTGACCGAGATGCGCGGCACCATGGAAACCCAGCTGGCCCAACTGCAGCAAAGCAACGCCGCCAAGCTCGACGAAATGCGCCAGACCGTGGATGAAAAACTCCAGGCCACGCTGCAAGCCCGCCTGGGCGAGAGCTTCAAGCAAGTGGCCGACCGGTTGGAGCAGGTGCACAAAGGCCTGGGCGAAATGCACACCTTGGCGCAGGGCGTGGGCGACCTCAAGCACTTGCTCACCAACGTCAAGACCCGTGGCATGTTTGGCGAGGCGCAATTGGCTTCGCTGCTCGAACAAGTGCTCACCCCAGAGCAATACGCCGTGCAGGTGGCCACGCGGCCCGGCGACAAAAACCGGGTGGACTTTGCGATTCGCTTGCCGGGCAGATCAGACAGTGGCCAGCCGGTTTGGCTGCCGATTGACGCCAAGTTTCCCAACGAAGACTACGAACGCCTGCTCGAAGCCCAAGGCCGTGCCGACCCGGTGCAAGCCGAGCTGTGCGCCAAAGCGCTGGAAAACCGCATCAAGCTCGAAGCCAAGTCGATTGCAGAAAAGTATTTGGAGCCACCGCACACCACCGATTTTGCGGTGATGTTTTTGCCCACCGAAGGCTTGTACGCCGAAGTGCTGCGTCGCCCCGGCCTGATGGAAGCCCTGCAGCGCGAGCACCGCGTCACGCTGGCGGGGCCGACCAATCTGATGGCCATGCTCAACGCTTTGCAAATGGGCTTTCGCACGCTGGCCCTGGAAAAGCGCTCCAGCGAAGTCTGGCAAGTGCTGGGCGCCGTCAAGACCGAGTTTGGCAAGTTTGGCGATGTGCTGGACAAGGTGCGCAACCAGACGCAAACCGTGCTCAACACGCTGGACCAGGCCCAGACCCGCAGCAATGTGATGAACCGCGCTTTGCGGCAGGTGGACGCTTTACCCGAGTCTCAGGCGCAAGCCCTGTTGCCAGGCACGGCTGAAGGACTGCAAGAAGGTGCGGAGTGAACCCTGATCTGGCCCGCCTGATCGCAGGCCAGATGTTCTTGCATGCCTGCATGGCAGGCGCGCGGATGGCCACGCCTTTGCTGGCTCTACAACAAGGTTTCAGCGCTGTAGCGGTCGGGGCCTTGTTGGCTTTGTTTGCCTTGGCCCCCATGTTTTTGGCCTTGCCTGCTGGGCGCTACAGCGACCGCAAGGGCTTGCAAAAAATCATGCGCATCAGCGTGGTGTTGGCTGCATCAGGTGTGGTGCTGTCGGCGGTGTGGCCGATTTTTCCGGTGATGTGTGTCAGCGCACTGGCCGCAGGCGGGGCCACGGGCATGGCGGTCATTGCCTTGCAGCGGCATGTGGGCCGCATGGCCAAAAACCCGGTCGAGCTCAAAGTGGCCTTCAGTTGGTTGTCTTTGGGCCCGGCTGTTTCTAACTTTGTGGGCCCGGTGTTGGCGGGCTTGTTGATCGATTTTTCAGGCCCCGAAGCTGGGCATGTCTCGGGTTACCAGTGGGCCTTTTTGTTAATGGCGGTTTTTCCGCTGTTCACTTGGTTTTGGGTGCGCAAAGTGCCCGAGCTGGCCTTGTCGCCGGATCTGCCCAACGTCCAACCGAGGCGCGCCTTGGACTTGCTGGCCGAGCCCATGATGCGGCGTTTATTGGTCGTCAACTGGGTGCTGTCTTCGTGCTGGGATGTGCACACCTTTGTGGTGCCGGTACTGGGCCACGAGCGCGGTTATAGCGCCTCGGTGGTGGGTTCTATCTTGGGCGCGTTTGCCTTGGCGGCGGTTTTTATTCGTGTGTGTTTGCCCTTCATTGCGCGGCACGTCAAAGAGCACCAAGTCATCACCACTGCCATGGTGTGCACTGCTTTGTTGTTTGCGATCTACCCGCTCATGCCCAGTGCTGTGGCCATGGGGGTTTGCTCGGTGTTGCTGGGCCTGGTGCTGGGCACGGTGCAGCCCATGATCATGAGCACCTTGCACCAAATCACACCGCCGCATCGACAAGGCGAGGCGCTGGGCCTGCGCTTGATGAGCATCAACGCGTCGAGTGTGCTCATGCCCATGCTGTTTGGCACGCTGGGTGCCGTGGTGGGCGTGGCCCCCCTGTTTTGGGTGGTGGGCGCAGCGGTGGGCTCAGGGGCCCGGGGTGCTTGGCATTTGCGCTCGGGGCCCGCTCACAAAGCTCATGACACTTTGAGTTGATAAAAATCGCCAATCACTTGCCAAGCCGCCTCGGGGGTGTCGACGTAATGGAACAGCTTCAGGTCTTCTGCTGAAATGGTGCCTTCTTGAACCAGCACGTCCATGTTGATCAGGCCTTTCCAGAACGTGGTGCCAAACAGCAAGATCGGCACAGGGCGTGATTTGCGGGTCTGCACCAGTGTCATCACCTCGAACAACTCGTCGAGCGTGCCAAAGCCACCTGGAAATGCCACCAAGGCCTTGGCCCGCATCATGAAGTGCATTTTGCGCAGCGCGAAGTAATGGAACTTGAAGCTCAGGTCGGGCGTGACATAAGGGTTGGGGTGTTGCTCGTGGGGCAGGGCGATGTTCAGAGCCACAGAGGGGGCTCCGGCCTCTTGCGCACCCCGGTTGGCCGCCTCCATGATGCCCGGGCCGCCGCCTGTGCAGATGAACAGCTTTTCATCGTTGGGCAGGCAGGAACAGGCCTGGGAGACCATTTGCGCAAAGACCCGGGCGTTTTCGTAATGCTCGGCGTTGCGCACCAGGGCTTGCGCTTTGGCAATGTCTTGTGCTTGGCCGTTTTGCTGCGCGATCTGAAGCTGGTCTTGGGCTGCTGCACGATCCACAAAGCGGGCACTGCCAAACACGACCACCGTGTGCTCGATGCCCGCTTCGGCCTGGGCTAGGTCGGGTTTGAGCATTTCGAGCTGAAAGCGGATGCCCCGGGTTTCGCGGCGCAGCAAAAACTCGGGGTCGGCAAATGCCAGACGGTTGGCTTCGGGCTGCAGCCAGTCGCTGCTTTTGGCCTCGGTTTGCAAGTCGGCCCAAGCGTGAGGCAAGGAGTGGTCTTTGATGTCGTGAGTGGTTTTCATGGATTTGATTGTGCATCGGCCGCAAGACACGCCAACGCCATGAATAAAGCCCCTTGCGGGGCTTTATTGGGGGCTGTATCGGAAGATCAGACGCGCTTGCGGTACTCGCCCGTGCGGGTGTCGATTTCGATCTTGTCGCCTTGGGCCACAAACAAGGGCACTGGCACTTCGAGTCCGGTGGCGATCTTGGCAGGCTTTAGCACTTTGCCCGATGTATCGCCTTTGACGGCGGGCTCGGTCCAGGTGATCTCGCGCACCACGCTGGTGGGCAATTCGACCGAGATGGCTTTCTCGTTGTAGAACACCACTTCGAGTTCCATGCCGTCTTCGAGGTAGTTCAAAGCGTCGCCCATGTTGGTGGCTTCGACTTCGTACTGGTTGAAATCGGTGTCCATGCAAACATACATCGGGTCAGCGAAATACGAGTAGGTGCAGTCTTTCTTGTCAAGAATCACCTGGTCCATCTTGTCGTCAGCGCGGAACACGACTTCGGTGCCGAAGTTGGCGATCAGGCTTTTGAGCTTCATGCGCACGGTGGACGAGCCGCGGCCACCGCGTTGGTATTCGGTGCGCAGGACGACCATGGGGTCTTTGCCGTGCATGATGACGTTGCCGACGCGGATTTCTTGAGCGGTTTTCATAGGAATTGGGTCTGAAATGAAAGGAGGGTGACCTGAGGTCAAGCCCACTATTCTAACCTGCGAGGGCCCTGTTAGGGTCTGAAACTGGGTGCAGCAGTCAATCCCGCGCCGTCAGGCCCTGTGTCAGTCCATGGACCAGGCCACCCAGCACAATGCCGCCCAAGGCCCAAAGGATGTCGGTGTTGCCAGTGCCCAAAGCCGCAATGGCCGGGCCGGGACAAACGCCCGACAAGCCCCAGCCCACGCCAAAAATGGCCGAGCCGATGACCGTTTGGCGGTTCCAGCTGGCGGGTTGGGTGAGGAACTGACCGCCCAAAAGAGGGCGGCTGAACCAGCGCGGAAAGCCCTTGTAAGCCAGCATGGCCAAGCCCGCAGCGCCGCCCATGACCAGCATCAGGCCCCAGTCCTTGAACTGCAAAAAGCCGATGACGACTTCGGGCTGGACCATGGTGGCAAGCGACAGGCCAAAGCCAAACAATGCACCCGCCAGCAAGGTGACCAGCGCTTTAGGGAGGGTGAGTGTGTGCGGGTTCATGCCAGACCTTTCGTCGCCATGGCCATCAGGTTGGCGGTCAAAAAGGCGGTGGCCATGAACGTGAGCACCGCGAATAGCGACGGCAGTTGCAACGAGCCCAGTCCGCAAATGCCGTGTCCCGATGTGCAGCCATTGCCCAAACGCGCCCCATAGCCCACCAAAAAGCCCCCCACCAGCAGTTGCCACGCAGGCACGCTGGTGTGCTGCGCCTCACCACCCGCCAGCGCAAAGCGCCAGGCCAACGCGCCCAGCACCACGCCCAGCGCGTAGACCAGCCGCCAGTTGCGGGTGCTGACAAAGCGCCCTTGCTGAAAAAACGCCTGTTTGGACACGAAAGACCAACTGCTGGAAAAGACGGAACTCATGCCGCCGACCCAGCCGTTGAACAAATACAGCAGCGCCACGCCAGCGCCAATGCTGAGGCCGCCCATCAGGTAGTGCTGCCAGCCCAGGGGGAAGAGGGTTTCGATCAAAGTCATGGTGTTGGATTATCGTGCACGCGGTTCGGGACGAATTTGCGGACATCCAGCTTGAAGGCTCTGGGGTTCAGGGTGCCCTCAAATGTTTTGTCTTGGTTGGGCGCGACTTCTAAAAATGTAAACATTAAGGTTATATTTTGACACCGCGCCGACTGACGAACCTCAGCGGATGACCAACAAGGAGTGCTGGTTTTTATGGTGAATTTGTATCGTATTAATACAAAAAAATTCAGGCATTGGGGCCGAAGGCCTTGTCCGATGCTGTTTGCAACCCATTCTTCAAAAGGATGTATCAACTCGGCCCGGATGTAGCAACCGGGTTTTGCGGTCTACATCACGTTAGGCACAATGACCAAAACTCTCTACTATGCAAATTTTCAATATCCCCTTCGGTACTACCGATTGGTCATCAATCGAACCTACCGAACATCAAGGCGAACGTGGTTTGGCTTATTGGCGTACCCAGCACTTTGGAAGTATCCGGGTTCGCTTCGTCGAGTACACGCCCGGCTATCTCGCAGATCATTGGTGTGTCAAAGGCCACATACTTTTGTGCACTGAAGGTGAACTTCTCACCGAGCTGGCAGATGGTCGAAAATTTACCTTGTCGGCTGGCATGAGTTATCAAGTCGCCGACAACGCCGAGCCTCACAGGTCGTCTACTGTGGTTGGTGCGAAGCTCTTCGTCGTAGATTAAAAACCGTGCCTGTCGCATACATCCCATACAGCCATCGCCCACACAAGAAGATCTGCTTGTCTTCTACCTCCCCAAGGCTGAAGAATGGGAGCAACGATGCCCCCGTATGCTCGTGGCCGGATTCCGGGAGGTTCAGTCCTTCAATCCATATTGGGCCCAGAGTGGGCGTACCTTTGAAGACCGCGATGGCTACAGGCGTGTCATTCAAAGGGCAGTCTGGGGCAACAAAAGTGCCGCATAGCGTTGCCACAAGATGCGTCCGCGCTTGTCGCATTCGGCCGTGATCAAGCCCAAAGGGCAGGAGTTGCTGGCCGAGCAGAACACCGCCTGGGTGTTGCGCATGTGGTCACACGACGTGTGATCGCAGTTGGTTGACCAAGTCGGTTTGTTGAAGCAGCTTTTGCTGCGCGGTCTGCGCACATGCCGTCCAGTCTGCCGGCGCGCTTGAGCTGAGCGCAGGCCATTCACCCGGTTCCATACCATTCCAAACCCGATGCGCCCGCCGAAGACTCTCAGGCGCTTGCATCACCTCCAAAAACGCCTCCAGCTTGATATGGTGCGCGTTGTCGTCTTGCGGGTAGATGTGCCAGATGAAGGCTTGGCCCGCCCACAGGGCGCGCACCAGCGAGTCTTCGCCGCGCACCAAGTTGAGGTCACAGGCCCAGAGCATCTCGTCGAAGCCTACTTGGGTTGTGTAAGGCAGGGCGCTCCAGCTGGGGTGCACGGCCATGCCTGCCAGCGCTTGCTGCACCGCCGCCAGCGGGCGGCCGGGGGTGACGAGCAGGTGGTGGGGCGTGCCCACCAGTTGCTGCAACAGCTGGGGCAGGGCGGCGGTTTCGTAGCAAAAAAGGCTGATCAGCAGGCCGCCCGGTGCCAGGTTGGGGGCGTGTTGCTGACGCCAGGCTGCCCGGTCGAAGCTGTGTTGCCGTTCGTGCAAATCGGTTTCGCGCAGCAGGCCGCCGGTGCTCTCTGTGAAGCCGGGGTAGAAAAAACGCTTGGTCCAGCCTCTGGCGGGGCCGCTCATCAAGGGCGAGGGCATGTTGTGCATGAGGGGCACCCAGTCTTCGGCACTCAGGTATTCGAGGTTGATCCAGGCTGGTTGTTGCGGGTGCGTGGCTACACCGTGAGCCACAAAGGCTTCGGGCAGGGTGCAGCCAAAGGCTTCGATCCACACGTCGGCGGGCTTCAAGTTTTTCAGTACCTCGCTTTGGCTGGCGGCGGCCCAGGGCAGCACTTGGAGTTTAAGCAGGGTAGGGGCGTCAGGGGCCATCCAGACGAGGGCCGAGGCGTTGTCCACCCACAGGCGCACCGATTGGCCTTGGGCCAGCAGCTGGCGGGTGAGCCGCCAGCACACGCCCAGGTCGCCGTGGTTGTCGATGACGGTGCAAAAAATGTCCCAAAGCTTCTCGGGTCGGTGCGTGTTCATGGTGGGAGATTGTCGCTGCCCGGGCTGAGTTTTCGTCGGCAAGCGGTACATGGGTTCGAGGGCATGACAAGCGGGAGTTGTCACCCCCGACCCGATCGGGGGTCCATGGTTTCTGTGGCTGTGGATACCCGATCAAGTCGGGTATGACACTCTCCATACAAAAGGGGGTGTTCATTCCCCGTCACAATACGCGCCATGACAGCGGCACACGACGACATCTTGCTGGCCCAGGTGGCCGCGCTCCCGGCTTTGCCGGGGGTTTACCGTTACTTTGATGCGCAGGGCAGCGTGCTGTATGTGGGCAAGGCCAAGCAGCTCAAAAAGCGGGTGTCGAGCTATTTTCAGAAGGACCACGGCGGCACGCGCATTGGCCACATGGTCAGCAAGATCGCCCGCATGGAGACCACGGTGGTGCGCTCCGAGGCCGAGGCGCTGCTGCTCGAAAACAACCTCATCAAGTCGCTGAGCCCGCGCTTCAACATCCTGTTTCGGGACGACAAGACTTACCCCTACCTCAAGCTCACGGGCAACGGGACGCTGTTTTTGAAGGCCGTGCCATTCGCTTCGGGGGCGCCCGAGCCGCAAACCTTTCCCCGCGTGGCATATTACCGAGGCTCGGTCGAGAAAAAGCACCGCTACTTTGGCCCTTTTCCCAGCGCATGGGCGGTCAAAGAGTCGATTCAGCTCTTGCAAAAAGTGTTTCGCCTGCGCACTTGCGAAGACACGGTGTTTGCCAACCGCACACGGCCTTGTTTGCTGTTTCAAATCAAGCGCTGCTCTGGACCCTGTGTGAACCTCATCTCGCCAGAGGCGTATGCCGACGATGTGCAACACGCCGAGCGCTTTTTAAAGGGCGAGACCCAAGGGCTGTTGCAAGAAATGGAGGCGCGGATGATGGCGCATGCCGACCGCTTGGCCTTTGAGCAAGCGGCCGAGGTGCGCAACCAGATGACTGCCTTGTCGAGGGTGCTGCACCAGCAGTCGGTGGACACGGGCACTGACACCGATGTGGACATATTGGCGGTGCGGGTACACGGTGGGCGCGCTTGCGTGAACCTGGCCATGGTGCGCGGCGGACGGCATTTGGGTGATCGGGCTTATTTTCCTGCGCATGTGGAAGATGCCCACGCTTTGCAAGCCATCGAAGACGACGAACAACCGCCGGTTGCGGTCGAGATCCAAGTGCTTGAAGCCTTCATGGCACAGCACTACATTGGCATTCCGGTTCCGGCTGCGTTGATCACCAGCGTGGCCGTGGACAAAGTCTTGATAGCGGCCTTGTCGCAGCAAGCAGGCTACAAAATTGCGGCCGTGCACAACCCCCGAGAGCAACGCCGCGTTTGGTTGGAGATGAGTGAAAAAAACGCCGACATCAAGTTGGCCCGTCTC
>Ga0070374_10000485_pt1 | contig 16020 bp, 14 predicted proteins | sample LauGreSuBDMM15SN_2_FD_66374 | JGI IMG/M metagenome (GOLD analysis project Ga0070374, IMG submission 66374) | Freshwater lake microbial communities from Lake Michigan, USA - Su13.BD.MM15.SN (version 4) (version 4) | ecosystem: Environmental > Aquatic > Freshwater > Lake | place: Lake Michigan...
ATAGATATGCAATCAATCTTAGGAGCAGGTATGTTTTTAATGGTAGACCAAGCACATTTTGGAGTAGGTGGCGAACAAGTAGAAGGCGGACAAATTTTATCATTGTACAATCCTGATACTTATAATGCGAATCCAGAAATTAATGTAAAAGCAAACAATGTAAATATTCCAAACGGATTAACTACTCCAAATACAAATACCCAATTTGGTATTGCCGCAACTGGAAGTAGTGAAACCAAAACGTTTATAGTTGAAAATACTGCTATAGGAAACTTAACAATCAAAAGCATTGCTATTACAGGAGCAAATGCAAGTGAGTTTAGCATCGTTATTCCTAGCACCACACCAGCTATTGTAAATGGGAATAGTACCTTGAGTGTAATTGTTAAATTCACTCCTAAAGCTTCGGGTAATAGAAACGCTACCTTGGTATTAAATAGCAACGATTTTGATGAACCAACATACTCATTTGCTATTCAAGGAACAGGTGTTTGTACCAGTCCAATTGTTTCTGTAACATACGTTGGTTCAAACAGTTTTTGTGCTGGTGATAGCTTGGTATTAAATGCAAGCAACTCTAGTACATTTAGCTACCAATGGAGTAAATCTGGAGTAGCAATTAACGGAGCAAATGCCTCAAAATATACTGCTAAAGAAACTGGTAATTTTACGGTTATGGTAACAGATACTTTTGCTTGTTCTGCTAATTCATCAGCGGTTGGGGTAATTGCAAATCCAATACCTGCCAAGCCAAGTATATCAAGAAGTGGTGACGTATTAACCTCAAGCCTTGAAAGCAATTACCAATGGTATTTAAATGGAGGTATCATCAACGGTGCAACAGCCAGAAATTATACAGCAACAACAAAAGGTAGTTATACTGTAAAAGTAACCAATGCCGCAGGTTGTGCATCTGTATTGTCAGATTCATTGAGCTTTATACCTACTGGCTTAAACTTATACCAAGCCATCAATCAAGTGAGCATTGCTCCAAACCCTTACACTGATTTTACAAATATTCAATTGGGATTAAATAGCAATTCATTTGTACGCATTGAAGTAGTAAGTACTTTAGGAGTGTTGGTTGAAGTTTTGGAAGAAAAACAATTATCGGCTGGAAATCACACTTATACTTTTGGCGCAAAAGAACATGGATTTGCTGCAGGAATGTATTTAGTAAGAATTACCGTTGATGGCGAAACAGTTGTAAAACGTATCGTAGAAAATAAATAAAACCATTTCGGTTTGAACCAAAAGAGGCTTGATCCATTCACTTGGATTGGGCCTTTTTTTTGGTTCAAACATTTCTGTGTAACAAATGCCTTCTTTCTTGTTTACTTTTGACAGCTAAATTTACAATATGACCATTAATCAATTAACCATAAAAAATCCCAATCATTCAAGAACTATTATGAATGAAATGGTATTGCCCAATGATACCAATACCTTGCATAATTTAATGGGAGGAAAGTTACTGCATTGGATGGATATTGCTGCGGCCATTGCAGCACAAAAACATTCCGGCAAAACGGTGGTAACCGCTTCGGTTGACAGTGTAAGCTTTGCCAAATCAATTAAATTAGGTGATGTAGTGACGCTACAAGCAGAAGTTTCTCGAGCTTTCAATACCTCAATGGAGGTTTACATAAAAGTTTGGGCAGAGAACATTCCAACAGGTGAAAGTTTCTTGAGCCATGAAGCTTATTATACTTTTGTGGCCCTAGATCGCAACGGAGGTCCGGTTCAAGTGCCAGCCTTAAATCCAGAAACCGACGAAGAAACCAAAAGGTATGATGGTGCCCTCCGCCGCCGCCAACTCCGCCTCATCCTAGCCGGTAAAATGAAACCCGACGACGCTACAGAGTTGAAAGCTTTGTTTATGTAGGGAGAGAAAATTTCGTTTTACATTTCTTTAACTTTTTTGCGCTTTAGGTTTGATTTTAGATGTAAAAGAGTAAATTTGCACCACTTTTTATACGTAAAAATATCTTAAATATGTCAAAATCAGGTGTTATAGCCCAGGTAATTGGACCTGTTGTTGACGTTAGCTTTGCTGGCGGAGACAATAAGTTGCCTAAAATTTATGAAGCCCTATACATTGATAGGCCAGATGGTACCAGAATTATTCTTGAGTGCCAAAAGCATTTAGGTGAAAGCATGATTCGTACTGTAGCAATGGATAGTACCGACGGTTTAGTTCGTGGTATGACTGTTACTTCTACCGAATCTCCAATTGTTATGCCTACCGGTGATGATATCCGTGGTCGTTTATTCAACGTTGTTGGTGAGGCTATTGATGGAATGAAAAAGGTAAATAGCGAAGGACCTAGAGCCATTCACCGCGATGCACCTGCTTTCGAAGAACTTTCTACTACTTCTGAGCCTTTGTATACTGGTATCAAGGTAATCGACTTAATTGAGCCATACGCAAAAGGTGGTAAGATTGGTTTGTTCGGTGGTGCTGGTGTGGGTAAAACGGTATTGATCATGGAATTGGTAAATAATATTGCCAAGGCTTATGAAGGTATGTCGGTTTTTGCTGGTGTAGGTGAGCGTACCCGTGAAGGAAATGACTTGCTTCGCGAGTTTATTGAATCAGATGTAATTAAATATGGTGCTGAGTTTAAACACAGCATGGAAGAAGGTGGATGGGATTTATCAAAGGTAGATTATACCGAATTGGCAAAGTCTCAAGCAACCCTCGTTTTTGGACAAATGAATGAGCCTCCTGGAGCACGTGCTCGTGTGGCTTTATCTGGCTTAACCATGGCCGAATATTTCCGTGATGGTGATGAAAAATCTGGTGGTCGCGATATCTTATTCTTCGTAGACAATATCTTCCGTTTTACCCAAGCGGGTTCTGAAGTATCGGCTCTTTTAGGTCGTATGCCTTCGGCGGTAGGTTACCAACCAACTTTGGCCTCAGAAATGGGTGCCATGCAAGAACGTATTACTTCAACTAAACGTGGTTCAATCACTTCGGTTCAAGCTGTTTATGTGCCTGCGGATGACTTAACGGATCCAGCTCCTGCAACAACATTTGCCCACTTAGATGCAACTACGGTATTGAGTCGTAAAATTGCTGAATTGGGTATTTATCCTGCGGTAGATCCTTTGGATTCAACTTCACGTATCCTTTCTGCTGCGGTAGTTGGTGATGCACATTATAATTGTGCTCAACGTGTTAAGTCAACTTTACAACGCTACAAAGAATTGCAAGATATTATTGCCATCTTGGGTATGGACGAGTTAAGTGATGAAGATAAATTGGTTGTATCACGCGCTCGTCGTGTGCAACGTTTCTTGTCTCAGCCTTTCCACGTGGCAGAGCAATTTACCGGTTTAAAAGGTGTATTGGTGCCAATTGAAGATACCATCAAAGGTTTCAACATGATCATGGATGGTGAAGTAGACAAATATCCTGAAGCTGCATTTAACTTAGTTGGTAACATCGAAGATGCTATTGCCAAAGGAGAGAAAATGTTGGCCGAAATCAATGCATAATTAATAGAAAAATTCACATGCAATTAGATATCATTACTGCCGACAAAACCATATTCAGTGGCCAAATTGATGCCGTAACACTTCCTGGGAGTAACGGTAGCTTTCAAATATTGAAAGGCCACGCGGCCCTCATATCTAGCCTTGAAAAAGGAAAGATTGTGGTTAAAAATAAAGAAGGCAAACAAGAGTTTGAAGTGAGTGGTGGTGTGGTAGAAGTACTCAACAACAAAATTGTGGTACTAGCTTAATTGCTATAACATTATTTTAATTGGCCTTTTCGAAAATATAGTTTGAAAATTGGCAACAAATAGAAAGCCACTCTTGAAAATAGAGTGGCTTTTTTGCTATTTATACTAGGTGAATTTTTGTATTTATTATTTTAATTTTTATCTTTATTTTTTGGAACACATAATCCTGAATAGTAAAATTCAAAAAAAAACATAAATTTACCCTCAAATATTACCAATATGGCAAGTTTTTTTAAGAAAGCACTAGGTGTTTTTGTAGAGTTTGATGAAGAGAATAATGCGGAAAATTCAAGAGTAAATACCCCTAAAACAGGTGTACCTCATGAGGTAAATTTTAATCCCGTTAATCATGAGGAGGCAATTAAATTTGAAAAATATTTTGATGCCTTGTTTGAAAAAACAAATTTACCAGGACCAGATTATTTTGAATTTTATAAGACCATGGAAACACTTGAGGTTCATATTCCAAATGAAACTGCAAGGTTGGCTGCAACCTTTTCCTCGCTTAGTATTCAAGGTTTAACCAAAGAAACTTTGATTGAAACCGCCAAAAAATATATGGTAGTTTTAGAGGCAGATAAAGTTGAGTTTCAAAAAGCACTTAGTAGTAAAATTAAAACTGAAGTTATCCAAAGGCAAAGTAGTTTAGCTGATCTTGAAAAGTTGATAGTATCTCATTCCGAAAAAATTCAACAACTAACGAAAGAAATTACGGAAGCTCAAATAAAAATTGGTAAATTAAAAACTGAAGTATTGGAAGAAGAAAATAAATTGGCTAAAAACAATAATGGTTATCTAATAGCTAATCAGGCAATTCTTTCTAAAATTTCTTCTGATATCCAAAAAATTCAATCCACTTTATAATATCTATGAATACACAAATCTTTCCTGGCTCACCACAGGAACTTAAATCCTATTGGAAACGACCTGGTGGTAAATTCGGAGTATTAATCGGCCTTGGAATTTTAGGTATGATTGGGTATTTTGTTTTACCTATACTTTCATCAATTATTTGGAACACCCTTAATTTTGGTATTGCCTTAGTTTGTTTGGGTGTTTTTTTATATACAGTAACTCATCGTAAATTAAGGTTAAGCTTATTTTATTTTTACGAAATTCTAATGAAAAAATTGGTTGGAATAGTTATAGAACTTGATCCATTTATTATTGCCGAAGACTACCTTGGTGATATGGAAGAGCAGCGTGAGAAATTGTATAAACAATCGGTGGAAGTAGATGCTCAAAAAGAAAAGATTAACCTTAAAATTAGCGAAAAAAAGGCAGAGATTAGTAAATTAATGAGTAAGGCTCAAGTAGCCAAAGACAGTAATATGTTGCCTGAATTGGGCAATGCATCTCGCCAAATTGGAAGACTAAATGAATATATTGGACAACTTACTCCAATTCATGATAACCTGATGCGTATTGGTGATTATTTAACAAAGATTCATAAAAATAGTGCCTATTTAATTGAAGACGCTAAAAATGAATTGGAGCTTAAAAAAGATTTGTATAAATCTGTTACTTCAGGAAATGCTGCTTTGAGTTCGGCCCTAAAAATGTTTAATGGCGACCCTGAAAAGAAATTGCTTGTGGAACAATCTATGGAGTTTTTAAAAGAAGATATTGCTACTAAATTGGCCAATATGAAAAAGGCAATTAGCTATTCTACAGATTTTATGCGGTCCATAGATTTAGACAATGCAACCTATGAAAAAGAAGGATTAAAAATGCTTGATAATGTAAATGAAGAGAACGCTTACAAACTAAATCCTAGCAGTATTCCAATGCAAAATAATAACCCAACTACCTATAACGATTTATTAAATTAACCACTAAAAACATCCTATAAAAATGGCTTTAAAAATTAAAACCTCTGGAAAAGTTCTATTAATCATTGTATTCCTATCTGTTATATTCCTTGCAAAAGTTTATTGGTGGGATACTCGCCCTAAACAGGCAAAAGCAAGTACTGAAATTGGCCATTTGGCGCTTCCAGATGCACCAGAAGCCTCTCTTCAAGGTAATGCCACCTTGTTAACTCTACCTTCAGCAGATGAATCTGTTAATGGAGGAACAAAAATTGTTTGGGAAGTTATGGCTTGGAATTCACAATTTCCATTGATGTATGCAAATGGGGGTAAATTAACAACCAAAGGGTCTCTAGTTGATAAAGCTAATTTACAAATTAATATTTTGCGCCAAGATGATTGTAATAAGTCTATTGCCGATATAGTAAAATTTGCTCAAGAATATAAAAAGAATCCAAGTATTCCTGGTGTTTTTGCATCGTATATGGGTGATGGTATGCCTGCCTTTTTTGCAGCACTTTCAAAAGAATTGGAACCTCTTGGTCCAGAATTTCAACCTATTGCTTTTTATGCCATGGGTAAGTCTTATGGTGAAGATAAATTAATGGGTCCTGTTGAATGGAAGAAGGATCCTAAATCTGCTTTAGGTAAAAGTGTTGCATGTTATTTACGTGATGGCGATATGAATATTTTATTGAAGTGGGCTGGCGATAATGGTTTAAAAGTTAACCCTGATGAAACAACTTACGATAAGGATGCAATTAATTTGGTGGCAGCTAACGATTTCTTAGATGCAAGTAATAAATATATAACCGATTATAAAGAAAATAGAAAGGTTGTAAAAGACGGTAAGAAATTAAATGAGGAAGTGACTATTGGTGTTGATGCCGTTGCTACTTGGACACCTGGAGACGTTAACGTGGCTAAACAAAAAGGAGGATTGGTGAGTATTGCATCTACCAAAGAATATGCCTCTCAAATGCCTAATATTACAATTACCATTAAGAAGTTTGCATACGATCATCGTACAGATATCGAGAATCTGATTATCGCCTTAGGTCAGGCTGGCGATCAAGTTAGGTCGTTTAATGAGGCCAAAAAATTTGCAGCTGATGTTTCAGCTAAAGTTTATGATGAGCAAAATGGCGACTATTGGTTGACTTATTATAATGGAAGTGTTGAAAAAGACAGACAAGGGTTAACAGTTCCATTAGGAGGTTCTATGGCCTTTAACATTAATGATGCTGCAAATACCTTTGGATTAGGAAAGGATAAAGTCGATAGATACAAAATTGTTTATACCACTTTTGGAGATATACTTTCTAAAATGTACCCCGAATTAATGGCAACTTATCCTGAATACCAAAAGGTAGTTGATAAATCCTTTTTGCAATCTGTAATTGCAAATCATCCAGAATTATTGGCTGGAGAAGCTATTAAAATGACCTACTCGAAAGAAATTACAAGTGAGGTTTCTTCTAAATCCTACCAAATTCAATTTGAAACTGGAAGTTCTGTTATTAAACCTAGCTCGTATTCAGAATTAGATGAAATATTAAAATCTTCAGTAGTTGCAGAAGGCTTAAAAGTTGGTATTTATGGCCATACAGATAATGTAGGTAAACAAGAGGCAAATCAAATATTATCAGAGCAACGTGCTTTGGCCGTAAAAAGCTATTTAATGAGTAAAGGTTTAATTGAATCTCGCATAGAGTCGAAAGGCTTTGGACAGCTACAACCAATTGCTGATAATAGTTCAGCCGAAGGAAAGGCAAAGAATAGAAGAGTGCAAATTGTTTTAGGCGATTAGTTTGGAAATCTTAAAACAACTTTTCTCGCCCTTGGTTGCCATTACCAATAGAACATTTGCTCTATTGGTAGTGGTTAATGTTATTATAGCACTGGTTGTTTGGCATTTTCTTGCCGACGGTGGTTTGATTCCAACGCCTATTAAAATTGGTAAATCAATGTTGGTAATTTTAAGTACTTCTGATTTTTATGATAACTTATTTATAAGCCTAGGACTAACTTTTAAAGGAATGGGTTATTCTATACTTATTGCTTTGCTAATTTGTTACCTATCCCTAATTCCAATGTTTAAACCATTGGCTCGGTTTATTGTAAAATGCAGGTATTTAACCCTTACCGGTTTAATTTTTCTATTTACTTTACTTACAAGCAATGGACATAATTTAAAAATGAGTCTATTGATTTTTGGTATTGTACCTTTTTTTGTTACCTCTTTGTTATCCATTATTGATGCCATAAATGAACAAGAATATGAACTTTGCAAAACACTTAGAATGAATAATTGGCAAACACTTTTGGAGGTAGTTATAATAGGTAAACTAGACCAAGTACTCGAGGTTATGCGCCAGAATTTTGCCATTGCATGGATGATGATTACAATGGTAGAAGGACTTAATATGAGTGAAGGAGGGCTTGGTACAATGCTTATTAAATCAAATAAATACATTGATTTGGGTACTGTGTTTGCAATATTAGTTATTATTTTTTCCTTGGGTGTTTGCTTTGATTTTATCCTAAAGTCATTGAGAAACTGGTTTTTTCCATATACCAAATTGCAAATACGCAAATGATACTCCATAATAAGGAAGATGTTATACTAAAGGTTGAAAATGTAAGTCTCACATACGACCGCCCAATTCTGCGTGATGTAAATTTTGAAATAAGAAATATCACACGGCCTAATATGGAACAAGGTCAGGTTGTTTCACTAATTGGTAGAAGTGGTATTGGTAAAACTCAACTATTTAAAATACTTGCAGGTTTAATTAAACCTAATGAAGGTGTTGTTAAAATTTATAAAGATTTACATCCTGTAAAGGCAGGTGAAATGGGAATTGTTCCTCAAAATTACATCTTATTTAATCACCGTTCTATTTTGGATAATTTGAAATTGGGATTAAGAGGTTCAATGGAAAAAATAAGTGAAAAAGATGGTCTCAATTTAATAAATGAGTATGCCGAAAAATTTGGATTAAGGGAACATTTGAAAAAATACCCTATGCAATTAAGTGGCGGGCAAAGACAAAGAGTGAGTATTATTCAGCAAATACTTACAGGCAATAGGTTTATTTTACTTGATGAACCTTTTTCAGGTCTCGACCCAATTATTAAAGATAAAGTTTTGGAACTCTTGGTAAGCATTTCTCTCATAAATGAATTGAATACACTCATTATTGTTAGTCATGATATCGAAAATTCCATGGCAATTTCTGATACAGCTTATATATTGGCAAACCAACCTGATAAAAACGGTGCAACCATTACTGAAACAATTGATTTAATTGAAATGGGTTTATGTTGGAATCCAGATATTAAGAAAAATAGCAATTTTCAAGATTTGGTGGCTCAAATGAAATATCGAATGTAATTTAAGCTCGCAAAGGTGTTTCAGTTACGCTACCCAAGCTTTTTTGCGCTTAAAACCTATGAAATCCTTTTATGTAAGTGCGGTTTACTTTGCAATGCATTTTCTTTTATCTTTACCCTAATGAAAAAGAATACGCTGTATTGGCTTTGTCAGATAGGTGGTTGGTTTCTATTTGTTTTACTCGAATTCATTGGCTATGGAAATATTTATGGCTTCAATGAATTGCTGATCCTAAATGTTGCCATCAATTTTGTTGCAGGTATTACCCTCACGCACCTCTACCGTATTTTTATCATCAAAACAAGTTGGATCAACCTGCCCATTAAAAGATTATTGCCTATTGCAATTTTGGGTATTGGCTTTGTATCTTTCTTACTCACCATGCTCAATATTTACCTCGATAGGCTCACCGTGCCATTGATGAGTCAGTTACCTATTGATACCATTCTTATTTTTAATTACTTGTTCAATTGGAGTAAATACATTTTACTTTGGGCTTTGGTTTACCACTTGTTTCAATACTGGGAAAGATCATTGGAGGCCGAAAAAGCCAAGTACCAATTGCAGGCCATTATCAAAGAAAACCAATACCAAAATTTAAAAACGCAGCTCAATCCGCATTTCCTCTTTAATTCTTTAAATAGCATCAGAACCCTTGTAGATATTGAGCCTGAGCTTTCCAAGGAAGCCATCAACCGTTTGAGTAGTTTGCTCAGAAACTCCTTGCAAATGAGTAGAGAAAAGGTTGTTTCCATGAAGCAAGAATTAGAAACTGTAAATGATTATTTGGCCATAGAAAAAATTCGCTTCGATGATAGGCTTACTATAAAATTGGAAATAGATGAAGCCGTTTTAAATGCAAAGGTGCCGCCAATGATGTTGCAAACTTTGGTGGAAAATGCGGTTAAACATGGTATTTCCAAATCAAGAGATGGAGGTTTGGTTCAGCTTAAAGCTTCGCAAAATGATACCCAATTGTTGGTTCAAATTATCAATACAGGTCGGTTTGAACCCAATGAGCATGAGCTAGGATTTGGGGTTGAGAACACCCGCCAGCGACTGGCAATTTTGTTTGAAGACCGCGCAAGTTTTTCCATAGAAAATTTAAATGACAAGGAAGTAATCACTAAAATTATACTACCATTATGATACAAACCATTCTTGTTGATGATGAGCGTTTGGCTCGCGAAGGATTGAAAAATCTGTTGAAAGAACATACCGAAATACAAATAATAGGAGAGGCTGCGAACGTAGATGAAGCCCTTGATATGATTGATAAATTGAAGCCTCAGTTGATTTTCCTCGACATTCAAATGCCAGAGAAAACAGGATTCGATTTACTCGAAGATTTAATTGAAACACCCTCTATTATTTTCACCACTGCTTACGATGAATTTGCCATCAAAGCTTTTGAGGTAAATGCCTTAGATTATTTACTTAAACCAATCCAAAAGGATAGGTTAGGAGAAGCAATTTCAAAAGCCAAGAAACAAATAGAAGAGCTGCGTATAGAAAAGCTCAGAGCTAGATTGTTGCCAGATGAAAAGGTGTTTATCAGAGATGGCGACCGTTGTTGGTATATTAAATTGGATGAGATAAAGATGATTGAATCTGCCGGAAATTATGCTAAGATATATTTCGATAAGTACCAGCCTCTCATTCACAGAACCCTCAACTCCTTAGATGAAAGATTGAGCGACCAAATTTTCTTTAGAGCCAACCGCCAACAAATCATCAACCTCAATTACCTAGATAGGATTGAGCCATTCTTCAATTCCGGATTTTTATTTTACATGAAAGACGGTAGCAAAATTGAAGTCAGTCGCCGCCAAGCCGTAAAATTCAAAGAAATGATGTCGTTGTAGGGGCGTCCGCTAGTTAGCGGATACCCGCAAAAATATTTTATGGTAAGGCAAAAGGGCGAGCCGCCAGCCGGCGGACGCCCCTACATCGGAAATATTTTTCCTTCGATGGCAGGGTAAATGCGTTTCATCATTTCGATGCTCATGGCTTTATAAGCCTCAAGGCCCGCTTTTTCTTTTGTGGTTTGAAATCCTTGTATGCCACCTATTGCATCGTGCATGATTTCGCTTTGGGTCTTGGCATCTTTCAAAACAACATCTAAATCTATGGTTGAACGCAACATATTGCCCCACATCACACCTAGGTCCTTGGTATTGGCTTCCAGTTCAATGATGTAATCTGCCTGGTCGGCTGTTTTTACAAAGGTGCATCCCTTTTCCATGAACTTCTTTTTAAGCGCAGGTTCAAGAATAGTATAGTACATTTTTTGATCTAGGTTGAGCTCTTTGCTTTGCATATAAATTTTTATAGGAGCCAACTTCACCCTAATATTGGCAATAGGTCCATCTAGGTTCAGCAAAAGTTTTTCCATGCTCACATTCACGCTATCGCCCATCATCAATTTTTTGAGATTGGTTTTGATATTGAGCACTTGAATGGGTTCAGAACATTGAATGCTGCTGATGCCAAATTGCGCAGAACCATTTGCCTGTGTTTCGGCAGAAACATTGCCCTTGAGAAGAATATTTCTTCCTTCAATCATTAAAGGCAAATAGGGGATAATACCAAAACTGGTGTCCGATGTTTTTAGTTGTGCAGTAGCCATTATTGGATGATCCAAAGGCTTACCCATTATCACAGCTATTTCTTGCTCGCTTGCTCTTATTTGAACCAAATACAATTGACTCTGTAACTGCGATAAAATTTCATTGAGCAAAAATACCCTGCGACCATTGTAATCAGTTTCAATAGATTCGTTCAAGTAATTTTGCAAGCTAATAGCGGCTTTAATTCTCAATTGAAGTTTTTGAACAAATTCAGTTTCTACATTTAATTTATCGGCTCGGTTCAGCAAGTCGATTGATTTTTCCAATGCTTCATACAATTTTTTTCTTTTGTAAGCCTCAAAATCTGCCTTGCTCAATCGGTAATAAATCCAGTAGTCGATTTTGTCTTCCCAGCTATCCAATACCTGGTAGCCTTCCATGGTTTCGGAGGCTATCATGCGGGTATCGGAAAAAAACTGCTGACTAAAATTTTGGTTGTTTTGGTATTGCGATAAGATGGAGTTACTAGAAACAGTAACTTTAATTTCACCCATCATATCATCCAAGGCATTTTTCTTGGCCACTCGCTGAAAGTCGCCACTATTGGTGAGTTTGCTACTATGACCTATGCCTATATAATAATCGGTATTGGTTGGTCTTTGTGCTACCCAGCCAGGTTTTCTATTACTATTTAGATCCACCTTGCGCACACCGCATCCCATCAGCCCAATAGCCAACAAGATCCCAATTGCAGATAAATATATGTAGTTTTTCATGGTTGTTTTTTTTGCCACAAAGGCTCCAAGGCACAAAGTTTTTTTTTTAAAGCCAGGCAACAATTTTTTTTTGCCACAAAGGCTCCAAGGCACTAAGGTTTTTTACACAAAGTAACAAAGCAACAATTTTATTTAAAGCAATTTTTTTATTTCAATTCATTGAAAGAAAATAAAAAACTCTGTGCCTTTGGGCCTTGGTGGCAAAATTGTTGCTTTGTTCCTTTGTAGTGAAAAATAAACTACTGGCCGTTGCGTTCTTTGGCTAATTTATCCATTTCGGCGTTGAAGATTTCTTCGAATTTCTTCTTGTCGTAATCTTGCTCAATCTTTTTGTTATTGGCTATGCCTTTATCTATGCCATTTAATACAGCTTGTTTATTGGCTTCAATAGCTATCCAATAAGTATAAGAGTTATTGGTTTCTTTGAATAATTTTTCGCCCAAAACTTTTACATCAACCAATTCTTGGTTAGTAACCTCGCGAGCCAATTCTTCAAATTTGTTGTTGAAATCAACTTGGTTGCCAACGGTGCGTTGTTGGGTATATTGGTCGGTTACTTTTTTAATAGTGGTTTGGATCAAACCGGCCATTTCAGATTTGGCATTTTGCAAGGCAATCTTCTTGGCAGTTTGTAAATCTGGACTACTACCGCTGCTCTTGGCTCTGAAGTTTTCTTTATCTGAATAGTATTTTCCTTCACTAAAAGGAACACTGATTTCAACAGCGCCAGTGCTGTTTTCAATTGGAGTTACCTTGTTCTTTTTAGATTTACAAGAGGCAAAAGCAACTGCAAATGCCAATAAAAGCCCTCCTGAACGTAACAGGATTCTAAGATTTGTTTTCATGATTTTGTGGTTTATTGTAGTTAAAGTTAATGATATTATCCTTCTATCCAAAAACAATGCCAAATTATGTCGCAGGTCGCAAGTCGCAGGTCGCAGGTATTGAATTTGTGTTAAGGCATATGCTGTTCTCGGTCGCAGGTCGCAGGCTTAAATTTATCACATAAAAAAAGCTCCGGGAAACCCCGAAGCTTTAAATTATATCAAATGCCAGAAGCTAGAAGCCAAAAGCCAGAAGCCAACAGCTAAAAGACCTACTTCACCGTATCCATATGGCAAATTAAATCTACCACTTTGTTGCTATAGCCCCATTCGTTATCGTACCAAGAAACAACTTTTACAAAATTATCGTTTAAAGAGATACCAGCTTTTGCATCAAAAATAGAAGTACGCGCATCGCCTAAGAAATCGCAACTTACTACTTCGTCTTCGGTGTATCCAAGAATGCCTTTCATTTCGTTTTCTGAAGCATGCTTCATAGCAGCTTTAATGGTATCGTAGCTAGCGCCTTTAACCAAGCGGCAAGTTAAATCAACTACAGAAACGTCTGGAGTAGGAACGCGGAAGCTCATGCCAGTTAATTTTCCTTTTAATTCAGGAATAACTAAACCTACAGCTTTAGCAGCACCAGTGCTCGAAGGAATAATATTTTGGTAAGCACCACGGCCACCTCTCCAATCTTTAGCAGAAGGACTATCAACTGTTTTTTGAGTAGCAGTTACAGCATGAACGGTTGTCATTAAACCTTCTAAGATTCCGAAATTATCGTTTAATACTTTGGCAATAGGAGCAAGGCAATTGGTAGTACAAGAAGCATTAGATACGATAGTCATATCGGCAGTGTACTTCTCTTGGTTCACACCCATCACAAAAGTAGGCGTATCATCTTTAGCAGGTGCGCTCATGATCACACGTTTTGCACCAGCTTTAATGTGAGCACCTGCAGATTCTAAAGTTAAAAACAAACCAGTTGATTCAACCACATATTCTGCGCCAACTGCATCCCATTTTAAATTTGCTGGGTCTCTTTCTGCAGTCACACGAATGGTTTTACCATTTACAACCAGGTTACCACCTTCAATGGCAATTTCACCCTTGAAAACGCCGTGGGTTGAATCGTACTTTAGCATGTAGGCCATATAGTCTACATCAATTAAATCGTTGATTCCAACAATTTCTACCTTAGGGTTATTGATGGCAGCCCTGAAAACCAAACGACCAATACGGCCGAATCCGTTGATTCCTATTTTCATTGTTATAAATGGTTTATTTTGAGTGGCGCAAAGATAAATGATTATTCTTTAAAAAGCAGATTTTGATTTTTTGCGTAATTACAAGCTACGTATCTATTTATTTGCCCGCTCTCAATTGTTAATTAAGGTTTTATATTTTCGGTTTGAACCAAAAAGCAATTTTTTTTTATAATTTTGACCATGCGATATCTTTTAGCCTTAGCAATTGTTGTGTGTTTCTTTTCGTGCAAGCGCGATAAAGAAAAGTTTGTGGTGAGCGGGGTGCTCTATAAAGATTGTTCGCATACTATTCCCTATGCAAACTACCCACTTGTATTGGAGTATAATACAAATAGTTTATTAGAAGATCCATTTGAGTTATCCTTAACAACCAACGAAAAAGGCGAGTTTTCTACCACTTATGAAAGTGTTTCCGATTTAATCAATGGAAATCTTTCAGTTTCCTTTGTGGCAGGATTTGCCAATACTTCTTTGGTCTCAGATCTTCCGTTAAACAAGACAGTCAATCTTGGAAATATTGTGAAAGGTTCAAACAGCTTTGTGGTGTATAAAATTGCAACAAACAAGCCATATACCTCCAGCGACACACTTTACTACCGCATTACTGCAAGTAACTTTGCGCCACCCTACATGTTAAATGCCCCATATAAAATTGGACCATTTACCAACGGCCAAATTTTGGATACCCTTGTTCGTTCGAGTATCATGGGTTACGACAACGGCAGTCAATCCATCAAAGTACAAGTAAACAACGAATGGCGCCTGGGAGCTATTTATCATGATCCAAAAAGGCTGAACCAACAATACTACTCAATTAACCCCTGCCAAGTATACGAGGAAGCGGTAATTGATTTGGGGAAGGCTGTGAAGTAGGAGAGGGTTCTTAGTTTTTCAACTTTCCAGTTTTCAAGTTCTATGTCAATTTTTCGATAGCTATACATAACAAATTCAATAAATCCAATCAAATATTGGCATAAAAATAACAAAAATACAAGGCAATTTGTTTTTTTTAGCCTTTTTGTGAGTGTTGTTTTTTTAATTTTAGTGCAAAATAAAGTGGCCATTGCCAGTTTTGTAGGTCCAGCCTTTACTGCCAAGTATACGAGGAAGCGGTTATTGATTTGGGGAGAGCTGTGAAGTAGGATAAATCAATATTTACTATTAAAAAGCTCTTTGGTTCAAACCGAAAAAAGCGATTTAGTTTGCTGTTTTGATGGGTGTTGAAGCCAATGGTTTGCTGTTTTTTTCATTTTTTTCAAAAAAGATTTTGATTAATCCAAAAAAAGCCTACTTTTGCCAACCCAAAATAATGGCCCGTTCGTCTATCGGTTAGGACGTTAGATTTTCATTCTGAAAAGAGGGGTTCGACTCCCCTACGGGCTACAAACATTTAGAAAGCTTCACCTTACAGTGAGGCTTTTTTTATGTTATCATATTTAGTTGTTCATTCTTATTTGGTGCTTAATGTCTGTAGCCCGAAGGGGAGGGCCAGCCCCACGGTCGCGCTCCTCGCTTATTTGACCCCCCGGGTCAATTTTTAACGCTCGGCCGTCCTACGGGCTACTAATAAGAAAGAGAAAGAGAAAGAGAAAGAGAAAGAGAAAGAGAAAGACAAAGAG
>Ga0070374_10000487_pt1 | contig 15998 bp, 16 predicted proteins | sample LauGreSuBDMM15SN_2_FD_66374 | JGI IMG/M metagenome (GOLD analysis project Ga0070374, IMG submission 66374) | Freshwater lake microbial communities from Lake Michigan, USA - Su13.BD.MM15.SN (version 4) (version 4) | ecosystem: Environmental > Aquatic > Freshwater > Lake | place: Lake Michigan...
CTGGCGGCAATGGTCAGTGCCGACCCAGCGCACTTCACCGGTTTGGGCGCAGTGCCGCTGCAGGATGTGGAACTGGCCATTGGCGAGCTGGAACGCTGCATGAAACTGGGGCTGGCGGGTGTAGAGCTCGGCAGTAACATCAATGGCAAACCGCTTGGTCACGCCGACCACGAGCCGTTCTTTGCTGCCGCCCAATCGCTTGGCGCTGCCATCTTCGTCCATGCCTTGCGTCCTGCGGGCATGGACCGGCTGGTTGGCCCGCCACTGCTTGAGCAGGTGCTGGCCTTTCCAGGCGAAGTCGGCCTGGCCGCCGCCTCGCTGCTCACGTCCGGGACACTGGCGCGGCTACCGAAGCTGCGCATTGCCTTTAGCCACGGGGGCGGCTCGCTGGCGATGCTGCTGCCGCGCTTGCAGCACGGTTGGCAACAATTGCCGCCGATTCGCAAGCTCATGGACCAGTCGCCGCGCGAGCTGGTTCGGCAACTGTTCGTCGACGACTTGGTGTATGACGCCGATACCATCCGCATCTTGCTGCAGGTCTTCGGCACAACTCAGGTGCTGGCCGGCACCGACTACCCGTTCACGATCATGGATCGCGAGCCGGCCCGCCGTATCGACCAACTGACCTTGGACGACGCGACCCGCCGTCTGCTGCGCCAGGACAATGCGCTGCGCTGGCTTGGCCGAGACAGCGCTTGATACCATTTCACGACCCAAGGAGAATCCCCATGCCCCATCAATCCGAAGCTATCCAGCAGGCAGCGCAGTCACTGGCGCTTGCAAGGGCAAACCGACTCAGCATCCCGCCGGTGTCCACCAGCCACGGCATAGCCAGCCTCGATGCGGCGTACGCAGTCGCCGAGCTAAACACGCGCGCCCGGTTGGAATCCGGCCGTCGAGTCGTCGGCTTGAAGGTGGGCCTGACCTCAAAGGCGGTGCAGCAGCAACTCGGCGTAGACCAGCCGGATTTTGGCGTGCTTTTCGACGACATGGAATTTCTCAACGGGCAAGACGTACCGACCACCAGGCTGCTGCAGCCTAAGGTGGAAGCCGAGATCGCCTTTGTTGTAGGTCGCGATGTCACTGGCAGCGCGCCGAGCTACTCCGAATTCCTGGCTTGCCTGAGCTATGCCCTGCCAGCAATCGAGATTGTTGACAGCGCCATTACTGATTGGAAAATCACATTGGTCGACACCGTGGCCGACAACGCCTCTTCGGGGCTTTATGTGCTGGGCGACCAGCCAGTGCCGATCGGCGCGCTGTCGCTCGGCGCAATCGGCATGCAGATGGACAAGAACGGTCAGACTGTCTCGACCGGCAGCGGCGCGGCCTGCCTAGGCCATCCGCTGCGGGCCGCCTTCTGGCTGGCCCGCACCATGGCAGCCCGTGGCCAGGGCTTGCGCCAGGGCCAGGTGATCCTGTCAGGCGCGCTCGGCCCGATGGTCCCTGTGGCCGCTGGCGACCTGATCCAGGCCTCGGTTGGCGCTCTGGGCAGCGTTTCCTGCCGATTTGTCTGAAACACGCGCACTTATCCTGTCGATGGCATCTCTGCCTTTACGTTCCCTCGTCACATAAATATGCAAACCGCCGCCCCCATCCCTTTCCCGGCTTCTTGGCACGACGACTTGCAGCTCGGTTATGCGCCGATGGACCATATTCACGAAGAGTTTGTGGTCTTGCTTGATGCGCTGCTTGCAGCCAACGACGAAGGCGTGGCTGAAGCGTTGACTGCTGTGCATGTACATTCGCGTGACCATTTCGCCAGCGAGGACCAGTGGATGCAGGATACAGACTTCCCCGCTCGCGATTGCCACGCCGACGAGCATGCCGCCGTGCTGAAAAGCATGGAAGCCGTGACCCGCCGAGTGGCCGATGGCGATTTCGAAGCTGGTCGCCACCTGGGACGCGCGCTGGCTGACTGGTTTCCCGGCCATGCCGTTTACTTGGATTCGGCTCTAGCGCACTGGATGTGCAGCAAGCGCTTGGGCGGCAAGCCAGTGGTGTTGCGCCGCTTCACTGCAGCGCGGGACGCATGATTCCCTGTCTTCAGATGTTCAGAGTCAAGAATGAACGCTGACCGTGTGGCGCAAAGCACTTTCCTGCTGGTTTACAAGGGGCTTTCACTCGTTGTCGACGGTATCGAAATCAGACCCGCTGTTCCAATGGTCCCTTCAAATAGTTCAAGGTGTCGTTCAGCGTCACCACATCCCCATACTTTGCATCCAGATCGAACAAGCTCTGGACATGCGCCGCCTCTGATCGGTCCCCCACCGCTTCGCGAACGATCATCGGCCGGAACCCTGTCTGACAGGCATCGACAGCCGTGGCTCGGACGCAACCGCTGGTCGTGCAGCCCGCTATGATCAGCGTGTCGATGTTGCGGGCGAGCAGGCGGGAGACCAGATCCGTGCCGAAAAAGCATGAAGCGTATTTTTTGACCAGCAGGGAGTCGTGAGGACCGAATTGCAGGCGTTCATCAATCTGTACGCCATGGCTCCCCGTGACCAACGTAGCCGCCCCCTTTTGTTTCAGCGCCCAGATGCCAGCGTCTTTTTGCCCCGGCTCGCTGTAGGACACCGTCGAAAACAAGACCGGTACACCTTTGTCATGTGCAACCTGAAGCATTTGCCGCGTTGCTTCAATTGGCCCGCCAAGATCGGCCCCCAGCATCATTGAAGGGTCTGTAAAGGCGTTGATCATGTCGATCACCAGCAGGGCAGGGCGCTTGCCGAACCCAATACGCAGGCCAAAGCCGCGTTGGCGAAAAAATTCATGTTCTTCTGATGGTGATGGCAAATGAGTCATTCGAGTCCTTATCAGTCAATCTTTCGTTCTACACGCCGCACGCCAACATCCGGATAAGTTGGGCGGTTGGGTTGCGACGCGCTCTTAGCAGCCACAACCTCTGGTTTTCCGCTAGAAAGGTCACAAAATCCGGGAACATCGCCCATGAGGAAAAACTGGCGGGTAGCGGTATCGGACTTTTCCGGAACTCTGTACTTGGGGCAATCTGCAGCATTTCCTTGCGCAACGTGAGGCCAGCAGCCGGATCGCGAGCGGCTGTAGTGCCGGCCGCAACATGGTCATGATTATTATGAGTCCACAAAAAAGGCTTCATTTCGCCTCTCCTCAGCAGTTCGGATGCGTCTGAAAGTGCAAGTTAAACCGTAGTGTTTCGACATCCATCAAGTCACCCCCTAAGCTCGTGTTGTTGCCGTACTTTCGAGGTCGCACCACATAATTTATAGCCACCGTCCCGCGCGCCTTGTGATCTCCTTGAATGGCCTCAAAAGCAGGCCCATCAAATACCTGCAAACGCGGTAGCGGATTTTTTCTCGCTTGGTTGCTCAGCATCCAGTCCCTGCTCTGTTTGAATCGAATTCGTCATCTGGTTCAGCAGGGCGACCAGATGTAATTTCTCCGCTCTTGACAGGCCGCCCATCAAGCGTTCCAGCCGAAGCCAGTGAGCAGGCAGGTGCTCAGCCAGAAAGGCTTCGCCAACCGGCGTCAAAACAGCCAGCAACGAGCGCTGATCTGAGACGTTGATCTCGCGTTTCACAAATCCCTGATTGACCAACGAAGAAATGTTGCCCGATAGATTGTTGGGCTTGACCACCAACATGGCCGCCAAGGCGCCCATCGTTGTCGGCTGATGAACACGCTGAAGGGTGGTGAGGATGTTGAACTGTAGGGGCGTCAAACCCATGGCCCCCACCTCATCGGACTGGTCGCGGTCCAAGGTCGCAAAAGCCCTGTAGACGGCCAGCAGAACCCACAAGGCTGTTCCATCGAGATCCTTATGTCGCGCCGTGCTAACCGCGACTTGGTCTGATAAACGGAGCAAGGGGATGGCACTCCCGTCCTCGACATCAGCGGTTTTAGGTCGCTTGCTAGGGTTTGTTGGCGTATACATCGAAAAAAAAGTTATGTATAAAGACGAGTCTATTTTGACACGATGTCCGATCACTCAGGGCCAATGGATCCATATAATTACTTCAAAAATACATATAATTATTGACTGAATATAGCAACTAATGACATAATTTGTTGAAGCGCGTGAACTGCGCACGGATTCCGAAATGAATGGCGGAGACAGATGCAAGACATTTCTTTGATCAAGTTTCAGCGGGCACTTGAACGTGTCAGGCTGAAATCAATTGAGCAGCCAACGCTTCGCCAGCATGAAATACGGAGCGTTTGATGGCGCGCGTGCTTAAAGGTATACGTGTCCTAGAGCTGGGCACCTTTATCACCGGTCCTTGCGCCGCTATGATGCTTGCCGACCTGGGCGCTGAAGTCATCAAGATTGAGCAGCCCGGAACGGGAGACCCGTTCCGGGGTTATCAGGGCTCTTTGTACAGCCCTCACTTCCAGGCTTACAACGCCCGCAAGCGCAGCCTGGCGCTGAACCTGAAATCGCCCGACGCGCCGCAAGTCCTCCGGCGCCTCATCGCTACCGCCGATGTTTTCATTGAGAACTACCGCCCCGGGGTGCTGGATAAGCTGGGTTTCGGATGGCCAGCGCTGCAGGCCATGAATCCTAGTCTGGTCTATTGTTCGGTCACGGGCTTTGGCGCCTCGGGCCCCTATGTCGACAGGCCCTGTTACGACACTGTGGCGCAGGGCTTGAGTGGTTACCTGAGCCAGACGCTGGACGCCAGACAGCCGCGCATCGTAGGGCCGGCAGTGGCCGATACGGTAAGTGCCATGTATGCCGCTTACGGCATTTTGGGTGCATTGGTCGAACGCGCTAGTACCGGCACCGGCCGCCGCGTGGAAATTGCGATGCTGGACAGCATGATCGCATTCGGCGGTGCTGCTTTCTCAGCCTACTTTGCCGACGGCAAGGTGCCCGGCCCCGATAGCCGCCCCCGTGGGTCGCAGTCGTATGCCCTGCGTTGCTCGGACGACAAGCTGGTCGCTCTTCATTTGGCTTCAGTCGATAAATTCTTCAAAGCTCTCACTGTAGCAATCGGCCGGCCGGAACTTGCGGATGATGCGCGTTTTTGCAGCGTCATGGCGCGCCAGGCCAACTACGAGGTGCTGACGGCCGAGCTGCAGTTTTCGTTTGGTACTCGGCCGCTGGCCGAGTGGTCAGCCTGCCTACTGGCAAACGACATCCCGCATGCGCCAGTCTCCTCCTTGGATGAAGTCTACGCAGACGAGCAGGTGCAGCACAACGGCATTTTTAAAAATCTTCACCACCCCACGCAAGGCGAAGTGATGAATACGCAGCGTCCTGTGCTGTATGACGGCGACCGAGATGCGGGCGCGCTCCCGCCGCCCACTTTGGGCGAGCACAGCGAGCAGGTGCTGGAAGAACTGGGGTTCGATGCTGCGGCTGTCGCATCGATGCTGCGCGACGGCGTCATCGGGTCCAGTACTTCAACCGAGGGGCGGGCATGAAACCCGAAGATCTTTCAACCCGCATTTCTACTTTTGATGCACAAGGTGCGACCATACGCGGCAAAAGCCTGGTGGACGACCTGATTGGCGAGGTGAATTTTTCCCAGATGATTTACCTTCACATTTTGGGACGACTGCCAACACCGCAGCAGACCCGGGTGTTGGACGCTGCTCTGGTCACGCTGGTGGACCACGGTGTTATGGCGTCGGTGGGCGCACGCATGGTCTACATGGCTTCGCCCGATGCGATTCAAAGCGCGATTGCTACCGGCATCTTGGGCATGGGCAGCCAGTTCGGCGGAGTCATGGAGGTCATTGGGCGCCATCTTGAACAGATCATCGAAGCTGCTGATGGAGACGAGGCAGCTGCCGACATCGTTGCGCAATACCGGTCCAAACGAGAACCTGTGCCAGGTTTTGGCCATCCCCATTTTCGGCCTGAAGACCCCCGGACGGCCAAGTTGATTCAGGTCGCAGAACGCGAAGGCCTTTCGGGGCGGTATGTGGCCGCCTTGCAAAGACTGTCGAAAGCCGTCGACGCCTCATTGGGCAAGCACATCACGATCAACGCCACATCAGCGATTGCCGCCTTGCTGGGCGAGATTGGCGTGCCCTGGACCATCATGCGCGGTTTTGCAGCAATCTCCCGGACGCCGGGCATCGTCGGTCACCTGTTCGAAGAACAGACCCAGCCTGCGGCCTATGCAATAGGCATGAAGGCGCAGGAGATGGTTCCTTATGTCGGCGAATTCCCGACAAAATCAATGAAAGGTTGATCCGATGAAACCTCTGCATTTCGTGGACACGACTTTAAGAGATGGCAATACCAGCCTGTGGGCGGGTGCACTCACCACTGAAATGATCATGCCATTGGTAGACCAACTGGACCGCGCTGGCTACCAGGCAATGGAAATACTGGACGTTGCCTTTTTCAAGAAAATGGTGCGCGACCTCAAGAACGACCCCTGGGATCGCGTGCGGCGGCTGGTCAAGGCGGCACCAGTCACCCCCCTGCGCGTGATCACGTCCCGACATCTGACGTTTGAATACTCGCCTCCTGAAATCGACCGGCTGTTCGTTGAGCGGCTGGCCGCCAACGGCGTGCGCCAGGTTCGGATCTCAGACCCATCAAATACGGCTGCGAACTGGAAGCGGCTGGTGGTCAATGCCCAGCAGGTTGGCCTGGACAGCATCATCAACCTGATCTATTCCATCGCGCCGATCTACACGGACGACTACTACCGCAACCTAGCGCGGGAGGCTGCCAAGCTCAGGCCAACGGCGATCTGTATCAAGGATCCTGGAGGACTGCTCAAGCCGGAGCGCACCCGAACGCTGGTGCCAGCTGTGCTGGCCGAGACCGGTGACATTCCGGTCGAGTTTCATACCCATTGCAACACTGGCCTGGGGCCGTTGTGCGTGCTGGAGGCGATCAATCTGGGTGTTTCCATCATCAACACGGCCACGCCGCCGCTGGCCAACGGATCGGGCAACCCGTCGGTATTCAATGTGCTGCAGAACGCCCGCGAGATGGGCTATGAGCCGTCGGTCAACCAAGATGCCATACAGATCATCTCTGACCACCTCACCGCAGAGGCGCGGCGTTATGGCTTGCCGACAGGCGCGCCGCTTGAATACACCGAAGCGCACTATGCACACCAAGTGCCAGGCGGCATGATCTCCAATTTCCGCCATCAGCTGGCGCAAGCCGGCATGCTCAACCGTCTGCCCGAGGTCATCGAAGAAGTCAAACAGGTGCGCAAAGACCTAGGCTATCCAATCATGGTCACGCCGTATTCGCAATTTGTCGGCGTTCAGGCGGTTTTCAATGTGATGCTGGGAGAACGCTACAAGGAAGTGAGCGATCAGATTCTGCAGTTTGCGTTGGGCTTCTGGGGTGCTGCAGAGCGCGATGCGATTGACCCCAATGTACGCGACCGGATTGTTTCCCGCCCAAGGGCCCGTGAAGTCTCGGCCTGGGTGCCGCCGCAGACGACGCTGAAGGAGTTTCGCGCTCAGTTCGGTGGCAGCGGTGCCGATGATGACGAAATGCTGCTGCGCTACTTCGCGGGCATCGACGAAACCCAGGTCATGCGCAATGCCCCCGGTGGTGGCACCGGTATCAACGCCAACACATCCCTGAACCGTTTGATCGAGAACCTAGGTAAAAAGAAGAACTTTGGTCATATCCGGATCGAAAAAAACGGCGAAGTTATCCAATTCGGCCGAATAACCACCACTTCTTAATTGGCATGCCAGCACAGGAGAATTTATGAATCAGTCCAACGAAGCGCTCACCGACCAGGAGGTCCACCGAATTTCTCAGCTCATTGAGAGCCTGGATCGCTCCACATTGGACTACTTACAGGTGGACACCGGTGGCGTAAAGGTCACCATCAGCAAAGGCGGGGCAGGGCTGCCATCGATGGCCAGCCCGGCAGTGGCCGCCGCGGCATCGGCACCAGCTGCGTCTTTTGCTGCTGCGCCTGCTGTTCATGCAGCAACGCCTGCCCCGGTGCCCACCCCGGCATCAAACATTGCTGCCCTCTCGGCGCACGATCGCGCGGCCGATACTTCCGGCACCGTGGTCATTCCAGCGCCCCTGATGGGCCGGTTTTATCCGCGCCCCGAGCCCGGTGCGCAGACTTATGTATCCGTTGGCAGCGACGTTGCGGAAGATACAGTGGTCGGGCTGATCGAGGTCATGAAACTGTTCAACACTGTTCAGGCTGGGGTGCGCGGGGTGATCACCGAGGTCTGCGCACCTGAAGGCGAATTCCTGGAATATGGATCGCCCTTGTTCCGAGTTCGTCTCGACGATGGATCGGCCAACGCTCACAAGGGGACCTGACCTTGCCAGTTACCCGCGTACTTGTCGCCAACCGAGGTGAGATCGCCTTGCGCGTGCTACGCGCCTGTCAGCAAATGGGTATCGAAACCGTCTTGGCGACATCAGAGGCCGACCGGGACAGCTTGCCAGCGCGAGAGGCCGATCGGTCGATTTGTATCGGCCCGGCGCTCTCCTCCCAAAGCTACCTCAACGTGAATCTCATTGTTCAGGCGGCGATCGGGTGCGGTGCCGATGCTGTGCACCCCGGCTATGGATTTCTGTCCGAATCGCCAGAACTTTCGCAAGCCTGCGCGGATGCAGGATTGATCTTTATAGGGCCGAAACCGGACCAGATCAGGAACATGGGTAACAAGATCGAGGCGCGCAAACAGGCCAAAGCGTTTGGCCTTCCCATGCTGCCCGGCTCTGAAAAAGTACATTCTTACCAAGAGGCCGCCGAAGTTGCCGCCCGCATCGGTTTTCCAGTCATGCTCAAGGCTGCCGCCGGCGGTGGCGGGCGCGGCATGAAAATCGTCAGTCAAGCCGATCAGCTGGAGAGACTGTTCCAGTCTGCCAGCGCCGAGGCCCAAGCCGCTTTTGGCGATGACAGCCTCTACCTGGAACGCTATATCGCCAATGCTCGCCATGTTGAGGTGCAGGTGTTAGGCGACCAGTTTGGCCATGTTATCCATCTGGGTGAGCGCGACTGCTCGCTGCAGCGGCGCCACCAGAAACTGGTGGAGGAGTCTCCGGCGCCCAATATTGCCGAGCCTTTGCGCGAAGCCATCCGACAGGCTGGCGTGACGCTTGCTCGCAGCATCAGCTATGAGAACGCGGGAACGGTCGAGTTCATTTACGACGAAGACGAAAAAAAATTCTATTTCTTGGAAATGAATACCCGCATACAGGTGGAGCATCCCGTCAGCGAGATGGTTACCGGCATTGACCTAGTGCAGGAGCAAATCCGCGTGGCCCGAGGGGAGCATTTGCGGTTTCGGCAGGAGGACATCGTTTTTCGAGGTCATGCGGTCGAATGCCGGATCAATGCAGAAGTGCCGCATGAAAACTTCAGGCCTAGCCCGGGGCGAATCACTCAATGGCTACCTCCGCAAGGACCCAACATTCGGGTCGACAGCCATTGCTATTCAGGCTATGCGGTGCCTCCACATTACGACTCCATGATTGGCAAGCTGATCGTATATGGCGCGGACCGAACCGAAGCCCTGGACCGCATGGGCCAGGCTTTGGCGCGGTTCAAGGTCGTTGGGATCGGTACCACGCTAGATTTTTTGGAGGGCGTGATGGCCCATCCCGAATTCCGTGCCGGCCGGGTGAGTACCAGCCTTGTCGGCCGAATGCTGGACGAGAGAAGTTCCAGTACCGCAGTGAGCAGCCCGTAAGCAAAGTCCGTCCGTAGACACATGATCATTTTTTATTTTAACAGGAAGACAACTATGCAAGTTACCAAATCCCGCCGTCTCGTTGCCATGCTTTTGGCCGGACTTTTGTCTGGCTTAGGCAGCGCAGCTGTCCAGGCTCAAGAAATTACGCTTCGGGCCATCAGCGCCTGGCCTGACAACAATTATTTTTCAATGAATTTTGAAAAGTTCGTCGCCAAGGTCAACGCCGAAGGCAAGGGCCTGGTGCAAATCAATTATCTGGGCGGGGGTGCAAAGGTCATGCCTCCTTTCGAAGTAGCCAACGCGGTGAAAAACGGCGTGGCTGACATGGGCAACGTGGCGGGTGGTTTCTACACCACATCCCTGTCCGAAAGCGATGCCTTGTCCCTGAACACCCGGACGGCGCAGGAACTGCGTAAGAACGGAGCGCATGAGTACATCAATAAAATATGGAACGAAAAACTCAATGTCCAGTACCTGGGCCGTTCAGTCGATGGCTTGCCCATCAACATTTTCCTGCGCAAGCCCATCACCAAACCGGACCTGACCGGCCTGCGCATGCGCGTTATTCCTTTGTACCGCCCGTTCCTGGAGTCGCTTAATGCCCAGTCGCTATTGCAGATCCCGCCTGGTGAGGTGTACACAGCGCTGGAGCGCGGCCTGCTTGATGGGTATGGCTGGCCGGTGATCGGCTTGTTTGACGTCGGGATTGAAAAACAGACCAAGTACCGCGTCGATCCCGGTTTTTATTCTGTCGAAGTCGGCGTGCTGGTCAACCTCAACACCTGGAAGAAGATGAGCGAACCCCAGCGCGCGTTCCTAGACAAGATGGCGGTCTGGATGGAGGACCTCAATCTGGCCAATCCAAAGCTGATCGAGGAAGAGAAAAAACGTCATGCCGCTGCTGGCATCGAGACCATCGCCTTTACTGGCAAAGAGGCGCAGGACTACGTGACCAAAGCAAATGAATCGGTATGGGCAGCCATTAACAAGCGCAGTCCTGAGACGGGTCCCAGGCTCCGTGCACTGCTGACCAAGTAAAACTCGGTCAATCTATTGATGCGTCAACTTAACCACTATTTTGGTCTGGCCCTGCAAGCGGTGGCGCTTATAGGGTGCTTCCTGCTTTTCGCCATGATGCTCATGATTTGCGCGGATGTCGTGCTGCGGTTAACAAGCTGGGGCTCCCTGCCATGGGCGAACGAAATTAGCGAGTACAGCCTGTATGTCGCCACTTTTCTGGCTGCGCCACAGTTGTTGCGCATGGGCAAACACGTACGGCTGGACTTGGTTCTCAGGGCGTTGCCACCTCGGCTGGGGTGGATGATGGAGTGGTTAGTTGACTTGGTTGGCCTTGGAGTCTGCGCTACGCTGACCCTAGCCAGCCTGCGGATACTGTTGGCTAGCCATGCCAGCGGAAGCATTGTGCTCAAAACCCTATCTTTCCCCGAGTGGTGGCTGCTGGCGCCCATTCCGATCACCTTCTTTTTGCTGGCCGTTGAGTTTGTTTTTCGCATGTACCGGTTGGCAATAGGGCCGATCGAGCTGCGAGATGAAGCTGTTTCTACAGCGTAAATATTAACTTTGACACAGCAGAACTAAGAACAACTAACAGGAAGACTTTATGAACTGGCTTGAATCGCTAGCTTTTCTCATGGGGGGGGTAACCGTATTACTGTTGCTGGGCATTCCCGTTGCCATTGCCTTTTTAGCCCTGAATATCTTCGGGGCTTTTTTGTTCATGGGCGGCACGGCTGGACTGGATCAAATTGCACGCAACACCATGCTTTCAGTCTCTTCGTTTTCACTCACGCCCATTCCGCTTTTTGTGCTAATGGGCGAGGTACTGTTCCGGTCGGGCCTGGCTTTCAAGGTAATCGAGGGCATTGAACGACTGATCTTACGCGTGCCGGGCCGGTTGGCAGTTGTTGCAGTGGTGTCTGGCACGGTGTTTTCCGCAATTTCGGGCTCTACGATCGCCACCACGGCCATGCTCGGAAGTGCAATGACACCGACCATGCTTGCGCGTCGTTACCACCCCAGCTTGGCCATGGGTCCCATTATTGCAATCGGCGGGGTCGACATGCTGATTCCACCGTCCGGCTTAGCCGTTCTGCTGGGTAGCCTAGCAGGTATATCTATCAGCGGGCTATTGATCGCCGGGATTATTCCTGGCATTTTGCTGGCCATTATCTTCGTTGGCTATATCGTGGTGAGAGTGCGAATGAATCCATCGCTGGCGCCTGCCGATGACGATGTTCCGCTGCGGGGCTGGGAGCGTTACCGCATGCTTTTCGTCTATGTCCTGCCGCTGATCTCTATCTTTGCAGTGGTGGTTGGCTCAATGTCTGGAGGTATTGCCACCCCAACTGAATCGGCCGCCCTAGGTGCGCTTGCGACTATCATCTTCGCACTGCTCTACCGGGCCTTGTCCTGGAAAATCCTGATTTCGTCTGTCCAGTCCACCCTGGCCGTCTCGGGCATGGTGCTGTTCATTATTGTGGGCGCAACTGGCTTTGCGCAGATGCTGGGGTTTTCGGGCGCAAGCGACGGACTGCTAAAAATCATCATTAACCAGGGGTTTAGTCCCTTAACAATCGTGATAGCCATGCTCGTCATTCTGCTGTTGCTGGGCAGTTTTGTAGACCAGGTCAGCATGATGCTGCTAACAATACCGTTTTTCATGCCTCTGGTGATAGGTATGAAGATCGATCCCATCTGGTTTGGCGTCCTGTTCCTGTTCACGATGCAGATTGGTTTAATGCACCCGCCATTCGGACTGCTGGCCATCACCATGAAATCGGTAGTCCCCCGGCACATCACGATGTGGCAGGTCTACATGGCCGCCATTCCTTACGTCATCATTGTGTTTCTCATGATGGTAGTCATTCTGTACTTCCCAGCCATCGTGACATGGCTGCCTAACCTGATCGAATAATATGCCGCTTACATCCGAAAAAGAGCAGATCAAGCGCCAGCCCGTTAACATTACCGTTATCGGCGCCGGCTTCATGGGTTGCGTCATTGCAACCATCTATGCGCGCCATGGCTTTGACGTTGTGCTACATGACGCCGTGCCAGGGATGCTGAGCAGTTTTGCCAAGCGCGCCATACCGATCGCGCACAGTCTGGGCACGCCCGAACTCTCGCCTGAGGACATAGTCGGCAGGGTTCGGCTTGTGGACACGCTTGAGGCGGCGGTTGCACAGGCCGAGTTGGTACATGAGGTGATTCAGGAAAATCTTGAACTGAAGCAGGACTTGTTTAAAAAGCTAGACCAGTTGTGCCCGCCCGGAGTGGTCCTTGCGTCCAACACCTCGTCCTTCCTGCTCTCCCATCTATGCCGCGATGTGGTTCGCAAAGAGCGGGTAGTGGGTATCCACTACATCACGCCAGCACACATCGTTCAGGCGGTGGAAATCATCGTGGCCGACTTCACGCCGCCAGAACTCATCTCGTGGGCACGTGCGTTTGTCGCCAAGATCGACCATGTGCCGGTCGTGTGCCGCGAAAAACCCGGCTTCCTCATCAACCGGATGCAGTTCGCGCTCATGGCCGAGATTCACCGCATCGTGGACGAGGGGCTTGCCAGCGCCGAGGACGTGGACAACGCCATACGGCTGAGCCTGGGGCCGCGCTGGGCGCTCTGGGGCGGGCTGGCCTGCGAGGATTTGGTGGCGAGCAAACAGACAGCTGTGGCAATGCTGGAGTACATGCATGCGCAGACTGGGCTGCCCCAGTATCAAACAACCGCCACCTTGCGTCGGCTGGTCAGCGAGAACAAGCTGGGCGCCGCGACGGGGCAGGGCTGGTTCGAATGGAGGCGGCCTAATGCGGAACTGGTGATGGAACGTGACCGCCAGCTGGCCGAAATGCTGGCTTGGCTGGCGCAGCGCAAACCTATGGCGCATCTGCAGGGGCAGTGATAGAAGCCACGCTCTTCACGATTTTGAAGCGAAAGGCAAGCCGATGAGTAAAAGGGTTTTTGTCACCGGCGGATGCGGTGTCAACGGTAGCTGGGTGGTGCGCGACCTGTTGCAGCGCGGCTTCGAAGTTATCTCCTTTGATCTCGTCACGGACCATTCCCTGATGCCAGACCTGAAAGGCCACTTCGAAAGCGTGGTGGGCGACATCCGCGACGGTGCTCTGGTCTCGCGTTTGGTCCATGCCAGTAGGCCGCAGTGCATTGTCCACCTAGCAGCCTTGGTGGGGTATCCGCAAGGCCGCCCCGACCCCAAGCTGGTTTACGACGTCAACCTGGGCGGCATGACCAATGTCCTGGAGGCTGCCGTTGTTGGCGATGTGCCGCGCGTGGTTTTCACCAGTTCCAAAAGCGCCTACGGCGTGGTGACGGGCCGACACGCGCGCCCCGTGTACGAGCCGGTCCGAGAAGACCATGTGGGGATACCTCCGCCGCCTTCTTTCTTGTCCCTATACGGCCATGCCAAGGTCGCAGGCGAAGGCCTGGGCTTTAATTACCAGAAGTCTTTCGGCATCGACTTTTTCGCACTGCGATTTGCCACCATCTGCGCACCAGGCAAACTCGCGCGCCATGGACCGATGTCGATCCACAGCCGGTTGATCGAAAATGCAATGCTCGGTCAGCCCACGGTGATCCCGCACGGCGGCGACGAGCGCGATGACATCGTTTACGTCCACGATGTAGCGCAAGCCATCGGTCTGGCCACCGTCTGCGGTCTGCACGGCGCGTCGGTTTTTAATATTGGCCAAGGCAAGGCTTTTGGTCTGCACGACATGGCCGCCGCGATCAAAACCCGCTATCCAGATGCCGTCATCGACATCGGACCGGGCTTTGATTTTATGAACGTCGGCTTTGGCGCCTACAACGTGCTTGACATTTCAAAAGCGCGTGAACATTTGGGCTATGAGCCCGCTTATGAATTGAACGACATGGTGAGGCACTATGCCGAAACACTGGAGCGATTTGGCATCGCGCCGATGCTGAGCCTTGGCGCAACACCCTCCTGACGGGCAATGGCAGCTGGCCATTTACTTGCGGTGCGCGATCTTGCGGTCTATCGAAAGGTTGGCAAGAACTATCCTCTAGGTCGCAAGGGAAATCCGGTGAGTCGCTCCTCCAGAGCGTCGGCGATCCAGCCAGCTCTGCGTCCCATCCCCAAATGGCGCTGGCGGCGCGCTCCGTCAATCCGTTAGTAAGGTTTAACACGACTAGGACCACTTAAATGTTGGAGGGCGTGCCAAGTTGGGCCTCCACCTCTTCCATAAATCGAAAAACGAGATTGGAATGCCGCGAGGGGTTCGGACACTTGTTGGCCAAATCTATCGAGCAGGCCGCGCGAGGGTCAACACGCTGATAAAAAGGCAGGCCAAAGCCTGGCAGTTGCACACGATTACTCTCAGCTTCCGCAACGACGCGCTTTAGCTGGTCCATTGAGGTAAGGCCGAGCATCAGTGCCTCGGCTTTGTTGCAGCCTCCGGGCAGACAGACGGAGCGCTTCGTCCACAATGATCTCCTTAAGCTGAAGTTCCTCCCCAAGAAAGCCGAGTTTCCCCTCTGAAACACCCGGTAATTAAGGTTCCCCGTTCTGTCTACATTTTGATCTGACCGATCAGTTCGAGTGCGCGCTTTTGCTTATCGTTGGGGGTGGTGGTGATCTGGAAGGTGGGAGCATCGCCCGCGCTGGTGGGAGTGCGACACGTGTTGCGCACGATGGTCTCCAACTCCTTGAGTAAGGTCTGGTAGCTGTGGGTTGGGCTGCTGTCTTCCAGGGTGCGACTGAGCACCTTCTGCTTCGCCGCGTCCGATCGCCTGGCCGGAGCCACCGGGTCACGCGCGAGCTTGGCCGCCTGATCCTCATCGGCAAACATCAACTCAGCCCAAGCCTGGCGCATGTGCCACTCCACGTAATAGGCCAGCATGCAAAGAAAGATGTGCGCGCGCACCCGGCCCTCGAGGTGGTGGTGAATCGGGCGCACTTTCAAGTCCATCGTCTTGATCGAGCGAAACGCCCGCTCCACCTGGGCCAGCGACTTGTAGGTGCGCACACAGGTAGCCGCATCCATGCGCTGCGCCATGACGCAGGTGCGAATGACGTACAAGCCATCCAGTGCCGCCTCGGCAGCGATGCGGTCAGCCAGGCGGGTGAAGGTGAACGAATGGTCGTCAATAGCCAGCTCAAAGTGTTTGGCCACCTTGTACTGGTTGACCACCTTGCCAACAGCCACGCCAATCTTGTCTTTTCCCACCAGTTTGCACGCATCGACGCGCACCTTGATCTTCTCCAAACTCCTCTCGGTAGCAATCAACAAATCATCCCGCGTGTGCCCGCGCAGCTTGGCCAGCTCCGGATTGCGGCACGCCAGCAGTCGCTCACCGGGGA
>Ga0070374_10000493_pt1 | contig 15948 bp, 12 predicted proteins | sample LauGreSuBDMM15SN_2_FD_66374 | JGI IMG/M metagenome (GOLD analysis project Ga0070374, IMG submission 66374) | Freshwater lake microbial communities from Lake Michigan, USA - Su13.BD.MM15.SN (version 4) (version 4) | ecosystem: Environmental > Aquatic > Freshwater > Lake | place: Lake Michigan...
TTGTTTTGCTGCTTTCCACCATTGTCAGCAATCATTCGCATTTGTCCATCCTCGACCTCCTCAATGCCAATAATGCGTACTTTGTATATCTCACTGAGAACACGCGAGACGAATGTGTAACTAATAACGTTCCATTTGTTAATGTTTGCATATTTCACAAGATTGCTCTGTAAGTAAGAACTTGTTAATTGTTCTTTAGTGATAGGTTGAAATGGTTCGATAAAGGCATTCTCGTCTGTGTTTTCTTTCAACTTCACCAAAAAACTGTCACTTGCAGCAGAATCTATGAATGCCTGCTTCGCCTTTTGAACTGTTGACAAAAAGTCTGCTGATTGTGAATTGAGGTCTAATACATATTTTTGATAGGAATTGTTAGATATCATCGCGTTATGGTTTGCCATTTTCAGCAGTTGGGATTGCAAAGTATTCGTCGCAGCTACCTCCTGAATAATAGCGGCCAGCAGCTCATTGGCTGTAATTTGTTGTCCTGCTGCTGGCGAACAAGATTGCAGCATGGTCGCGACTGACTCCAAGAAACTATAGAAGGGAGTTGGATGCCCATCCAGTTCACCAACCGTTACCTGCTGATACAGTTTATTTATTGAATCAAGCAATTCATACTGACCGGTAGTAAGTTCCATATACTCTGCAATATCTTTTCGGTCATCTGTCAGAGGCTCCTGTAAAAGCATCATAATTAGGGGTCTGGATTGACTGAAATAGTTAATTAACCTTTCTCTAACGGACTGTAGTCTTTGCACATCTTGTTCTTGTAGTTGTTGTGTTTGTGTTTGTGTTTGTGTCTCCTCCTGACTGATGAAGTCAGATGCCTCTTCCAAATGCAATCCTTTTGATAATTCCTTATTTTGTTTTAACGCTGCTATAATGTCATCTGCATTGATTTCAACATTGGGTACACTGTTCTCAGCAGCAGCTGGGTTAACTTTCAAAGCCGCAGCCTCCACAAGCAATTTTCTTAAATAAATTGCTTGAGCCTTTATGTAACCTTTTTTGTTTTCATAGTCCTCATTAGCTTCCTTTTTAGCATCTTTTTCCAATAAAAACGGGTTTATTTGATACATTGTATTAAATGCCGTTTCCAACGCTGTGGGAGTGAAAAATACTCCGATGCTATTATCATTTTCTTTTATATTAGTTGCAACATTCATCGCAATGACTATTACTTCATCCACTGTCAAACCTGTTAGGAATAAGAAGAGTTCACTGTACACAAAGCCGTCCTGCAACATATATACGAACGACAAAAATGTCAAACTATCTTCTTGCTCAGGTGTATTGACCCCATCTAACAAAAGACAGTTCGCAAAAAACTTCTGTATTTCTTTGAACTGAGCATTGGGGGTTTCAGAGAATTTATAATAGGTTTTCATTAGTTGCTCTGCGTCTGCATTAGTGACTAGTGTGTAGACAATATCTCTAACTGGACCTTCTATAAAAAAATTAGAACCAACCCTTTGAGAGTTCGCATATAGTTTATCATTATGTTTCGCTTGAACATTATCGGCAATTTCGTATACTTCGTCTTTGGAGATTGATATGATGTTGTAAAGGACTTCATGCAGAAAGGGGTCGCTTTGGATGGTGCGCACAAAGTAAGGATATGTCATTATGGTGGCTCCGTTTTGCTTCGTCAGGAGCAACCCAAACAAGAAAATTTTCTTGGCTATCACTTCTTGCGCTTGTAAGAATGTGATTGCATTGGGATTTATTCCACTGTCGGATGTGATAATCGTTTTGGCAGCTTGAATGAGGTCGGCTTCTTTGATGGCATTGTTTGTGAGCACGTGAAAGACCGCTTCTTTTACCTGTGGGTCAATGGACAACTCATTGTTGTTATTCAACGCTTTGTTGGCAATGAATTCGACGTCTTGCATAGTGAATGTAGCAGACTGGTTGGCTCCTTGCGATGCCCGGTAGTTTGCAATGTCCGAGTCGTCTTTGGCCACAACATTTTCCAAAAGGTCGGACAATTTGCTGTTTTCTTCGAACAACGCTTCTTTGACGTTCTCATCGGTTACCTCCTCGTTGGCATGGGAGCGAATAATACCGTAGAAAATTTGCTTGAAAAGGGCGTACACCAATTGTTTGACCAATTCTGTGTCAGGTAGATTTTGCAGCTTGACGACTTGCTGTTGCTGGATGTTCTTTCTCAAGAGCTGCAGCTGTGATGGAGTCAGATTTAGTTTCTTTTGGGCGTATGCCAATGCACTGGGGTTAATCGTGATGTTCGATGTAGGTGATTTGAGTAAGAATTGCTTGTAAGCGCCGTCGGCCACTTGGGCTAGTTCGGCATTCTTCTTGTCTTGCGCAGCTTTTTGGGCGTCATCCAAAGCCATGTGAGCAATGGTCTGGACAGTGTCTGTTGAGAGTGATACAGGTGTTGCCGAGGGAGCGACCAAGGTGGGCACACCAGGCACACTCGGTGCTGGCGGAGGCGGAGGTGGTGGGGGCAAAATTGCAGGAAACATCCCGGACAAGGCAGAGTACAGGAATCCTGCTGGTCCTGTTCCAGTGTACACCGGTCCAGTTGTTCCCAGTCCCACCCCCACAGGTCCTACACCAGCAGGTCCACCAACAAGGCTCGAAATAGGGGAATAATTACCACCCGTCACTACACTTGGTGGCAACATGTTTAGCACAATGGGGTCCGCTTCAATCTGCCAGTTTCCAGAGTTCCAATTGAATCCATCGATGGTATACTCATTTCCGCCGATGGTGATGGTCGAATTGCTTGGGAATAGGTAGCTCAACGTCATACGGATGTTGTCGTCCACGATGCCTCCCTCCGTGGCGGCCTCCAAATTGGCTGCTGCTTTGGCCCCCGCAGATATACACGCCTTCAGCAACTCAATAAACAGCCGTTTGTTAAGAAACCGTCTCGCACGATATCGTTGTGGAATTTCACTGATAACGGAGGCTTGGAGTGGAAGCATAGGGTTGAATTGTACCGGGTCCGTCGCATCAGGAATGGTCATCGCCCCCCTGTACCGCATGATTTCGTATCCAGGAATGCTGGTTTTGAGGGTGATATTCAATTGCTTAGGAATAATGGTCGTCATTTTTCTTATTGCTTATACTTATATATATTATATTTAAAAAAAATGAATACTTTTTAAATACATAAATTTACTAAATACAAAAGCATCGAATTCGGCATCCTTTCACTTTCTTCTTCAAAAAATTTCACCAATGATGGTTTGGGTGCTTTCGTCGATGCTGTTCATGATGGTTTCTAAAGACTTTACATTGTTGGCCGCATGATTGTTTTCCACTAAAAACGATATCAAATCGAGAATGACCTTGACGTTTTTGTCTGCCCATTGTTTGTTCAACGCTTCGACCAAGGAATCCGTATAGTAACAGGTGAAACTGTCTTTCACGAACATGTTTTCATTGTACCGCTGTTGTATGTGGTTGGTAAGAATGGCCAAATAGTAATTCAAGGTCAGCACAATGATCGTACAGTTCTTGTATGTTTCGATGAGTTTCCTGATACCATTTTGGGCACACACAAACAAATGTTTGATTCGGGGTGTTTTTTCTACATACGGCTTGGAGAGAAAGTGCAAACAAGCAATGTTGATAGGGTTGAACATATACTGCAGGTCCGTTTTGTTGCTTTGGTATATCATACGACAAATCGACTGAAACGGTCCGGGTTCCTGAAAATAAATGACATTCTGCTGAATGAGTAACTTGGTTCCTACGGGCTTGTTGCTTAAAATAGCCAGTTTGATAATGACCGACAACGGGTCCAAGACAAACGATTTGATATTGATTTTAGCGTTGTCGTCCGGAATGGAATGAACAAGGAGCGCATTCATTTGCGTTTTCACTTTATGTGGAAAAAAATTTTAAGTAGTTTTCTATTGGTATGGTTTATTTTTGGACTCATCCTAGTTGATAGGCAGAGTGAAACTCGTTTACGTATTCCTCGGGAATGCAATTAAAATCGACCAGGGTTTCGTTCAACTTGCGTTGCGCATAATGCTGGGGATGGTTGGCCATTTTCTTTTCCAAGAACGCGGTATCGTCGAGGCATTTGAGGGCTGTTTTCAGTCCGCATTTCGGAAACACAGAGGGAATGTTGTCGCTGACATCGCCCATCAGGATTTTCAGTTGCAAGTCGCGGGCTGCATCTCCTGTGTCAGACTGCATTGGCTTGAAGGCAAGGTTCACGAGCCGCACCTGTGGACAGTTGAGCTGCAGGTAATCGTGGTCACTGGTGATGATGACCACCTGGCAATCGGGACGCTGAGCACACAACCGTTTCACCGCGAGGGCAATGCAATCGTCGGCCTCCAATCGTGGATGCGCAAGAATCTGGGTGGCTCCCCCCGCATGAAACAGGTCTTCTTCATACACCAATTGGAAGAACGTTTTCACACCGTCTACACTGGCACGGGTGGCCTTGTACATCGGATACAGCTCAGTCCGCCAAATCTGCTCCCGTTTGCAGTCTTTTCCAACGACCAGGGTCACCGGTTGTCCCTTGGGCAATTTCAGTTTTTTCGGAAGCTGCTGCAACGTCTCCACAAAGGTCTTGCGGAACTTGTCCACAAACACCGGGTTCTCCAGGTCCAACGCTTCCTCCGGAAATGCATTACGCCACCACTGTTTGAGGGCAAAGAAACGGTAAAAGCAGAAGTAGCTGCCATCGACAAAGATGTAGTGTTGCATTGTATTCAGGAGACGAGTAGTGTTTAATATCTTAGTTTCCTAACTTATGCAAATAAAATACGTAATTTATATAAGGATAATAACATCATAGTTTAGTATAGAGATGGCTATTGAATTGTTTCAAAAAAATGGATTTGTGTTTACACGAACAGAGGCTTCGGAATACTGTCTGGAATTTGCAATACAAAACAACCATATCGACCTCGCCCGAGTACTCGACTTGGGTGTCCTCAAATTAATATACGAATTGAACAGTGACCTCTACGAGCAATTTCACATGGACAAAAGTAGTGATTCCGAGGCAGTCTTGGTGCTGGTCATGCGGAACCTCTTTGAGGAAATGGGACTTCCTCAACGCTATTCCCATGTCCACATGCAGCTGGTGCGAAAACCAGAACACAACGAGGTGGCCTTTGTGGCGCAGTCTGTGCGGTCGCTTCGTCCAGAAGGCGTGCCTGTAGAAGCCGAACAGCTCCCGATGGAGAATCTCGTGTGCACCTGCACATTTTCTTCATCACATCAAGTCTCCTTTGCATGCAAGATATCGTTTGGCCCAGGATTCTCGGTGCCCTTGTTTGCAGAGAAAATGGTCGGGTTGATTTCATACAAAATGTTTCACCGCGTAAAACAGTTTATAGAGAATGTGCGGATGTAATAAAATGAGCCTACTCCGCGCCATCCTCTTTTTAGGACGAATGGGTTTTATCGTGGGAACAGAGATGTGTTGGTTTTTCTTCGTCTCACACGACCGTTCCCTCTTGGTCAGACGATTGGCCAGCCGTCTGGCCTCCATCAACATTTTGTACGTAAAAATATTTCAAGCCCTTGCGCTCAACAACAGCCTGATTGACGAGACCATGGACAACGAATTGGTTCGCTTCACGGACCATGCTCCTTGGTCTATCCAAGACATCGATTTCGAGACACTCATTGAGATGACAGACAAATTCGATATCCAGTTGCAAGGAGGCTGCTGGGAAAGCCCTGTCAACGCCGGAATGATATCCCTCGTCTTCAAAGGCATACAGCGGTCCAGTCAACAACCCATCGTGGTCAAAATCAAACGCAAACATATTCAACAGACGTTGGACGAAGCTATTGGTCATCTGCTGTTTGTGGTGTCTGTGGTTTCCTGGATGCCGGTCATACGCAATTATCAACTGGCAGACGTGGTGGTGAAAAACATCGAGGTCATTCGGCACCAAACGAATTTCTTAGCGGAAGTAGAAAACATGGAGAAGGTGCGAGAGAACTGCAAACACTTACAGTATGTCAAGATTCCCTTCACCGTTCGTTTGGCGACCGAACAGTATCCAAACGTCATCCTGATGGAATACTTGGAAGGAAAGAAGGTGCATGACATTGCGGAAGAGGACTACGATGGGTTTGCCAAACAGGTGGTCAAGTTCGGGTTGGTCACCACCATGCTCCATGGCACGGTACACGGCGACCTTCATAGTGGCAACATCCTGTTCATCAAAGACCCCCGTGACAGCAAATACCCTCATAAAATTGGGGTACTGGATTTTGGTATTGTCCATGAGATGGGGGGCGAGTACAAAGCATTTCTCTTCGACATCTTCACGAACATGTTTGAGGTCACTCCTCGTGAAACAGCCGAACGAATTCTTATGTCCAGTATCTTGCAACCACCAGGCATACTGCAATGCATCCCTCAGCAGGATTATCAAAGCATTCTCGTGTTTGTCGAAGAGATTGTAGCGGAAACCATTCATAGCTCCAAGAAGGCCAATCAATTGCAAATTTACAGAGTCCTATCCCGTTTCCGTGAATACGTGACGAAGAAGGAATTGATGAATTTGGGCATCCGACTGAGTGACGACTTTGTGAAATCGCAGTTGGTGCTTGCCATGTCTCACGGTGTGACCTTGCGGCTATGCAAAGGAGACTTTATGACGCTGTGTGACCGTGCGCTCAACGAGCTATTTCCAGTGGGTATGTTTCAATAAGAAACAAGAGGTAAGTCAACGCAACTATCATCATCGCTCCTCGGCATTGCCATTTATAGTAGACACATGCATAGAGTGTTCCGCCCAGGCTCCCCATGAGTACTTGAGATACTGTGTGCGTCCCCCCTGAATACACGCGACCAGTGGCAGCAACCAGGAGGATGATTCCAACCGCCACCATCCAATGCAGAACACCAGATAAAAAAACAACAGATTTAAAGCGCTGCCTTGTACATGTGTACCGACTTGTCCTTCTGGACGGCATAATCCAAGACAGGGCGCGGATAAGTAGACTGCGGATGTTGTTCCCATGCTGTCTCCCATGTCAAGATGTCTTGGATGGGCACATCACGCAACTCCGGTATCCATTGAAGAATATATTCGCATTCTGGGTCGTGTTCCTCGGTTTGGCGCCAAGGGTTAAAATATCTAAACCACGGCATACTGTCTGCTCCGCCACCCATGACCCACATGGTGTTGCCGTTGTTGGACGCAGGGTCGTAGTCTACAAGATGCTGGGCAAAGTACCGTTCCCCTTCTCTCCAATCTATCATCATGATTTTGATGAGAAAGGACATGGTTATCAATCGCGCGCGGTTATGCATGTATCCCGTGGTGTTCAGCTGCCGCATCCCTGCATCAACGAGGGGGAATCCCGTGCGACCGGTGCACCATGCTTGCAACCACCGTTCATTGCGATGCCATTTGATGGTATCGTATTTCGAGTGCAGGGCATGCCCCAGCACGGACGGATACGCATACAGGACATTGGCATAGAATTCTCTCCAATAAAGCTGGCGTATAAAACTTGTATTCGTTTTGAATGCATGGTACACCTCGCGAATAGAGAGACATCCGAACTTAATGTATGCACTCAGTTGACTTGTAGGCTGGCTCAGGTCATCTCGTGAGGTCGCATATCGTTTCACATTCTTGGCTGCAATACGCATCTGGGTGAGGCCCTTTATTCTCCCTCCATGAACAGCCAATTCCTTGTTTTCTTTCTTGATAAAACGATTCCTTGCTTGTTCCAACGAGTGGGAAGAGCCGGAAATGGCCGTGGACCCCGATACCAATGGGAGCTTCCTCGTACCTAAGGGTCCTGGGACGCGGAGTTTGGATGCGGTCATATAGTATGGAGTAAATTTGACATAAGGGTTCCCCGCACCATTCACGACAACCCCTGGCTCATGAAGATAGTAGTCGTTGCCATAAGCAATCTCCACTCCCCTTTTCTTGCACATCTCCGCAATGGACGTATCCCTCTTGCGGGCATATGGAGTGATGTCCATGTTGAAAACCACGATGTCGATGTCCCAAGCACGTATGCAATTGGCCAACACGGTCTCGTTGCGGCCATAAAAGCAGTGCAGTTTCCCTCCTCGATGCCGTATATCCGCTGCTAGGTCTTCTAAGGACTCTATCATGAATTGCACTGCATTATTCGACTTGTATTGGTTGCTGCTGCCGACTTGTTCGGGTGTAAAGACAAAAATGGTATAGATGTTTTCACACACCTCCGAGAGAAGATGGAGACCGATATTGTCTATGGTGCGTAAATCGCGCCTAAAGACAAAGAGGCCATGTTTGAATTTATGTGACGACATGATTCTATAATACTTCTATTCTATATATATATATATTGTAGTCACATAAATTATAAATTCTGCGAAATGTTGTCTGGTGTATGTAGGTAGAGGTATGTCTACCAATTGGTTAGCTGCTTTAACCCGGACCAAAATTCGTCGTTGTTCTTCTTGGCTTTTTCCGACTGCTGGGCATAATAAAACGCCAATGCCGCCGAATCGTCGTTGTCCTTCTTTTCCTGGTAGAACAGTTGTCGCATGGCCTCTTCTTTGGTCAAGGGTGTCAGGTCCACGTTGCCACGGTGTCGTTGATACTCTTCTACGGTGCGAAATTTTTGGGTGCGATGGAAATCCTCTTCGGTGACCGGTATGACCGACTCTGCGTATGCCTGCCGTAAATCCGTGTATCCACCCCCACTACCGAACAATGAACCCGAAGAGAAGTTGCTATCGTACTCCATGAGGGACGAACCACCCACCGACGAGGACAAGAACGAATTGTTGACCCCCGTATAGTGCGAAACGGTTTGCACGTGCTTCTTGTGTTTCTCCATTTCTCTCGCCATAGTGTCCTTGTTAATATGTTGAGGAGTGTACACGATGTCTTCGTCGGACTTCAACCACTCCCCATATCCCTTGTCTACCGGGTCGTTCAACCGGTGTTTTTCAAACTGGGCGTTGAACCAGCTGTTGAAATGTTTGGTGTCCTTCAGCTCTTGTTTCATTTCAAACATTTTGTCGAGGACATCTGCATTTTCGTCTCGTTCTTTGTATGTCTCGATGATAGCCTTGTTGGTTTGCACCTTGTTTTGAAATTCATAAATTTCCAACAGCTTTTTGTAGGCTTTACTGAAGAACAAAAAGTATTTGTTGTCCAGACGAGACTTGTCTGGATGCGTTTTCAAGACTATTTTCTTGGCCTCCTTCATGTTGTCCTCGGTCAAGGTCGCGGATGCTTTGAACCCAAACAAGCTGTACAGTTCGTTGCGCGAATAGTTGTCCAGGTTTAGGTCGATGGCTTCGTATTGCGTTTTGCTGTATTGGACATCCACACGCTCCACCTCACGTGCCCGGTTCGCAAAAGGGTCCACGCCAGCAAAGGGGTCGACTGCATGGTCGTTTCCTGTATTGCGAATTTTAATACCGGTCTTGGTGCATTTGGTCATCGAATGGTTGACAGGTCGCATGGCAAGTAATAATAGACAATAGTTAGTTGACACGCTGTTTCTTTAAATTGGTTAGATGAGACATTATTATATTTTTTTTTCGCTTTCTAAAAAACAAGATTCCTAAAAAACAAGCAACCAATATATATTTTTTTTTAAGACCAGACTATATATAATATAACACGTTATGTTGCCCATACGTGCGGATTTGGTGTTCTCCTATTGGGTGTTTGCGTGGTTTCTCCTGTACGTGTTCGTTGATTTCCCACCTGGCTTCTCTCCAAAGTTTGCTTTAGTGATTGGATTGTTGGAGAACACGTCCTTGTTAATCTTGATGCTTTCTTATGGCACCAAGCTGCGCACCATCGTCCAGTTCTTGCTCATCAATACCGTCATCAAAGTGTTGCCATTATACTATCTGCGTAACGAGCGTATCGAATGGAAGGATGTTTTCTTCACACTGTTTCTGTTTATCGTGTTTGTCATATGGTTGCACCTGAATCGCCAGAGCATGGTCGGCAACATGAAGCTGATATTTGATTCTCTCCTCTATGACAAAGGGAAAACTCCTTTGATGTCCATTCTCAACCAATTTCAGAAGAATTTTGAGCATTTGGAGATACTCTAGCGTAGAGAGAAAAGGTATGTGTTGCAGCTTATTTTCTTTCCGAACCTATTATATACTGTATAAATCCAAATGAAGAATCATTTCTATTTATATTTATATTTGTTGATTGCATTAGGAGCGGGTTTGCTGGTATGGTTGTTCTTGTTGTTGTTTAGTGTTAAGAAATTGAGCGAAGGCTTTACAAGCACAAGAGAGTTCGAGACCGGCCGAGTCATGTATTATCCACACTATTATCCCCATTATTATCCACACTATTACCCGAACTACTATTGATTTTTTAGATGTCTAAGCTGATGGTGTTGCTTGCCGACTTCTTTCTGCGTCTACTTTGCTTTGGTAAGTTGCCCTCCGCCTGCATTTCCTTCAGGTCGTTCAAGCTGATGGTACTGGTATCATTGTTATATTGTTGTTGTTGTTGAGGGACAGGTGGTGCCTGGATATTGATGGTTTTCGTCTTCAATCCAGAGAGAATATCGGAAATGTCACTGGGCCCCTTCATTTCTGGTCTTGTGCTCGCTGGAGGAGGTCTTCTACTCGTCATGTCTTGTCTATCGAAGTTCTCTCGTAAATTGATACCATCCTCGAAATTACTTCGCCCCATGTTCATGTCTGGTCTGCCGGGAAAACTGTTGTTACCAGGTCGTCCCACAGGGGGTGGCACCGCATTCGGACCCTGAGTGGCCACTGGTGGCGGTGGCCCGCCTACAACATTGGACATGAACCCAGAGAACCCCGGACTGGTTTGCGCCATCGAGTTCACCGCAGCATTTTGGAACGAGCGCATCAAGTCTGGATTCTGACGGAAGATGTCGTCCATGCCTGGCATCGCACTCTTGAACATGGTGTTCGTCATGTGGACCATCATCGCGCTTCCTCCTAATTGAAAGAGTAGCTTCAACTCGGGCGCCATCGAGGCCTTGCTCTTGTATTTCTCGTGGAGTTCCCCGAAAATATCGTCGTAATCCGAAATGTTTTCTTGCACCTGCTCAGACCATCCATCGAGCTTGATATCGAATGGGTCAAATTTACCGTTTAAGAACTCAATGCCGTTGATAATCGACATCAGCATGTTGCCTTGGAATTTGACGGAATTCTGCTTCGACTTCTCATCCATGATGGTCTCGTATTCACCCATCATCTCCTGCAAGGACGACTCCATGGAATACTTTTTCGACAATTCTACCCCTTTCTTTTCTAAAGCCTCCAACTTGCGCAAGTATTTGAACTTCTCACGTAACATCTCCTCCTTGGACATCTTGGGTTCCAAGGGCACAGGTTTGTCTGGGTTTAAGGGAATGTTGTTGAATTTACCGTAACCATCCCACGTCTTGCTTTCGTTTTCGGTATTGAATGTTGCTTTTCCTAAATTGTCGTGGCCAAAATCATCGAAAGAGACCTTCGGTTTGTCAAACAAGTCGGATTTGGGGGCAAAGGAAGAGGAAGAACTGGGATATCCATCGTCCACTAAGTCGTTCAGTTCGTTTTCTAATTTGTTCAAATCTTCTAAATCAATGTCGCTGGTGGGACGACGACCATCCTTAGCTTTGTCATTCATGAGAAGCTCTAATCCACCGCCAAAATTGCTTGAACTTCCTCTTCCTCCCCCAAAATCGTTGTCGTTCAAATCCAACTCGGTAATTTCCAGTAAATCTGACATATTCTTATTGATTAACTAGAACATTTAATTTTAAGTCGTACGAATAAGAAAATATATAATGTCTTATTCGTATTTTTTCGTTTTTTTTAAGACTTTGATTTCATTTTGTTTGACTTTTTAAGTACCACATACCTTGCAAGAACGAATCAGACAAATCGTCCTTCTTTTTGTGGGTATTAAAGTACGCTAGGTGTTCGCTGAACCGCGGGTCTTCTGTTACCGATTCCAAGCACTTCGCAATACCTAATTTCTTCCGGTCACTGTACTTTGCCTTCTCTTGCTTGTCCTGACAGTCTTTGAGTTTGTTGGAAGCCGAAATGAATTCAATGTGCTGAACGTGCAAATGAGACATGACAAAATACTGCACCAGCATCCCCTGGATGGTTTTCATGCGTATCGCCAATGGTCCTATCTGGTTCTCGATAACAATCGTCTCGATTCTCTCCTCCTCTTGGAATATCTGATTGAATTTGTTCCTTAAATTAATGCCTACACTAAACAAATCCACCTCCTTTGCCTTTTTGCTTTCAATGGGTTGCAAGTACTTTCTAGCAATATGAGTGTTCAAAAGGGACACCAATTCTGCTTTCTTCGCATTTGGGACATCCAAGTTGTATCCCTGTGCCAGCTGCAACAGTTTCGCTGTCGTCTGCTTCTTGATGAAGGCAGGTTTTTGTTCAGCACCGGGCACCAAGAACACCTTTTGTTTCTTCGCATGCTTCGCGCAATATGCAAGACTTTGTTCTTGTTCTTGTTCTTGTTCTTGTTCTTGTTTCCTAAATTTGGCGGGCTTTCCGCATTCGCTACATTGGTACGTTTCACTGTCTGCCAAATTCACTACGTCCCATTTGGTCACCCGTAGACTGTCATCTCCACCTTCTTTTGAGAAAAGACAAAACGCTAAATTCTTTATTCCGACATCGATGGAGAGAAGCTTCATATGTATACGTATTATGTTATGTATGTGTATAAAGATACTTGGTTTGTTTAAACCCTTTGCTTTATTGATTCTTTGTGTTCATGTTGATGGAAGGTGCCACCAACCGTGCGTTCAGTTGTTCTCTTGACAGATAAGGATTCTTCAGGTCGGAATTGCAGTATCCAAACCCTGGTTTGGCGGTGTCGAAGGTACCCTGAAAGGTGAAGGGCACATTGCTGGAAGGTGTAGCATTGGTTTGGTAATGCGGGTTCAGACCAAGTGTGTAGCAAGCTTCTTCGTTGTTGTAGTTCATGATTTGTAATCCATTTTGCTGCAAAAACTTGCGGTATGCAAAGTTGGATTGGATACCTTCTTTCATTTGGATGCGCTCATTCACAACAGCGTCTGGTTGCCACATGGCATAGTTGCGTCCATCGTTCATAATCGGGGGAAAGTTGAAATCGATATTGTTTGAACCGCTGTAACAAGTTGCCCAACTCATGCTTTCTATATATTATATATTATATATTTAGTATATAAAAAAAGGTACCCACCCCCTAAACTATTCTACCCCCAAGAGTTTGACCAAGTCTTGCTTCTTTAATTTGGTAACTTCTGCGTTGCTGACGAGGCCCCTTTCAACGGCCATTTGTCGGAGCTTGGGTAGTTGTACCTTCTTGAGGTCAAGTGGAGGAACCTCCATCGATACCGAAACTGTCTTAATTTCTGATGACACTTCGTGTTCTTCAAATCCTTCGTGTTCTTCAAATCCTTCGTGTTCTTCCAACTCGTCGAGTATGTTTTCTGGCTCTTCCAGTGAAAAGTCCACATCGTCCAACAGTTCTTCCAGGACCTTGATATGCTGAATGCCTTGTTCTTCAACTGGTCCAGGTTCTTCGCCTTGTTCCAGTTCTTCAACTGGTTCAGGTTCTTCAACTGGTTCCGGTTCTTCGTCTAAGTCTGGTTCTTCGTCTGACTCTGGTTCTTCGTCCGACTCTGGTTCTTCTTCGTCCGACTCTGGTTCTTCTTCGTCTAAGTCTGGTTCTTCTTCGTCTAAGTCTGGTTCTTCGTCTGTCTCCGGTTCGTTGTCTGTCTCCAATTCTTCATCATCAAATTCGGACTCTTCTTCAGCTTCTAGGTCTTCCAAGTCACCATCAGACACTTCAATAACTTGACCTGAAGAAGCATACATTTCGGGAACACGTGTGACCCTGACGTCCATACGAGGAATAGACACCCCTGCTCCAGCCCCAGCAAAATGATGCAGTCCCATCTTGACCGCTCCCAAGTCTTCTGCCAATGTTGACACTAAACTAAACATAGTGGTTATCTTGTGGTTTTGTTCTCTCCTCTTCCCTTCAAAATAGATCACCACACCAGCCAAGGCCAAGGCCAACACAACAACGCCTAAAACCGTTAGAAATGAACTCGTGAAAATTGACATTTATTTTTACAAAATGACTATATAAATAAAATCTACGTACAAACGAATTTCTTTTGGTCCGTTTCATCCAGAATTTCCTTTGGATAGTTCATCTGTTTCAGCACAATGATTCCCCCCTTGATGTCCGAGATACCTCTCTCTAAAACATAATTGTATCGCAATTTGTTGTCAGTTCTCTCCGTCTTCATACGACAGTTCACGATACTTTTCGTCTTCTCCAATCGCTTGCACACCTTGATGAAGTGGGTGGTCAACATGCACGCAACATTTTTCCGCTTGGTGAGATACCTCATAAACGCAGTGGCACTTTGCTCCGCTTCCTCCGGGTTCGTGCCTGAATACAGCTCATCAAATGCACAGAAGTGTCTTTCCGTGTCGTTGTCATCCACTGCGTCCAATATTTCTTTGCATCGTCGGGCTTCCGCTTGGAACAAGCTGTCGCGACCAGAAGTGTCGGGAATATTCAGATAGCAGTGTATGTGGTGATAGGGGGTCAATTTGGCCGACTCATAAAACCCACACCCAAATTGCTGCGAAAGGAGGATATTGATGAGCATGGATTTCAGCACGGTCGTCTTGCCAGAGGCATTGGGACCAGTGATAATCATGTTCTTCTTCAAATCCACCGTATTTTTTACTGGCTCACCATCTTTTAACGAAGCGTAGTAGCCTGACTCCATCACAGTGGACTTTTTCGTGTGCTCGACAAAACGACAATAATTGATTTTCTTGTTCGCCAAATTGTCCTGCAAGCCTTTTAAGCAATCGACATACCCATGAAACCCAAGCGAATACAAGATGACCTGGTCATAGACATCATCGGTATGCAATTCGTAGAAGGTTTTGAATACATATCCTATTTCCTTCATTTTGCTGAAGTTGAACATGTTGTAGTCCGTGATTCCTTCTATCTTGGAATGCATTCGATGCAATGTGGCCAGGTTCTCTCTCAGTCCTTGGGTGAAGAGAGAATGGGTTTGCAACGAACTGGTGTACTGTAGATAATTTTCCATCGAGCTGATGGTGTGTTTCAGGTAAATGCGAATCTCGTTGAAGTGGTTGTGAATGGTCTTCATATTGTTGTTGAAACGCGCGCAAACCATGAAATTCTGGTAAATAGAAAACACGTAAAATGCTGCAGAAATCATGATATACGTTTTCTCTTGCATATTGATTTCATTGAAATTGACCACGAACAACTTGCCAATGGCATTTTGATTGGCGACGATTTTCAATGCCTCAATGTACTCGTTGATGGTGATGGTGACTCCCTTCATTTTAATAATTACAAACGGAATGATGAGAATGATGATTGGAACGAGGAGAGAAATGACGGGGGACATCAAGTTATAGAAACTGATGAACTGCAGGAACCATTCAGACCGATTCAGGAACTCCAACATTTCCCATTCAATATAATAGTATCTCTCCTTGAATCCTGCATCAATCTTCAGTTCGTTCCATATAGAAAGGATGTTCTTGTAGTTGCTGGAGTAATCCGTGTACTTTACGCTCAATGGTTTGTATTCCTTCAAAAGTATTTGATTTTCCGACAGGAAGGCAATGTCCGTCGTGTAATACTGTACCATTTGACGATTCAACTGCTTCGATACGTCGTTGTCGTTGTCAAAACAGAAAGTATAAATTGGATTGCACGATGGGTCCATCGTATCGACTAATTCTAAATCACGCACAATGTGTTTGTTGAGCTGCCGTTTGCTCTCATTGTAATAGATGGGCAGTTTGAAATGGTCGTTGATTTCATCGACCTTTGTGTCTGCTAAGACATTGGATAATTTGGATGTCATTATATTTATATTAAACAAGACAGAAATATAATGAATTAATTTTACGAATACATGGAACAGGAAACAAAA
>Ga0070374_10000497_pt1 | contig 15889 bp, 16 predicted proteins | sample LauGreSuBDMM15SN_2_FD_66374 | JGI IMG/M metagenome (GOLD analysis project Ga0070374, IMG submission 66374) | Freshwater lake microbial communities from Lake Michigan, USA - Su13.BD.MM15.SN (version 4) (version 4) | ecosystem: Environmental > Aquatic > Freshwater > Lake | place: Lake Michigan...
TTGCTTATGTTTACAAATGCTTTTAAATCTCGCTTTGAGAAGCTGACGCTCTACTTCGGTATTACCGCCTTTTTGTTGCATATAGCCGTTATTTTTGCATTGCGCCTAGATTTGCTTAATCCGCAATATTTTCCAGAAAATCTCTTTGGAAATCCATTCGCAGCCTTGTTTTCTCCCTTTAGCTCTTTACTTGTATACGAAGTCTATTTATTGATTTATTACTTGCGGCAGAGTTACACCAAAAGTGTGGCCAAGCAGCTAGAAATCATGGCGCTCATTCTTTTGCGAAACTGCTTTAAAGATATTGGCCAACTTACCGAAGGCAAGGTTACCTTATTGAATAGCGACTTAACAAAAGACCTGAGTGGTTTTGTAGCACTACTCTTACTGGTTTGGATTTTTTATCATTTAGATGCCAAACGAACAGAAGTCAAGTATGAACTCACGGCAGCATTTATCAAACTCAAGGAGCGCATGTCTGTATTTCTTTTGGTGGTATTCTTTGCACTTTCGTTTTATTCGTTTTCTATTTGGTTGGTAGATTTAATCAGGTATGCCGACAACCACGCCGCACTCATGGATCCATCTCATATTTTTTATACAGAGTTCTTTACATTGTTAACTTTTGTAGATGTGCTTCTTCTTTTGAGTAGCGCAAAAAACCTACAAAATACAATCCTCATTATTCGAAATTCCGGATATGTACTGGCTACTTTTTTAGCACGAATTTCTTTTTCATTAGAAGGCTGGGAGCGCATTATTTTAATTGTTTTGGGCGCAGCAATTGCGGTATTTATGCTTTGGATCAGTAGAAGAAGTGTATTTATTGCCAATGCTGATAAGGCACAGTAATTTAAAGAAAAGGTTATATTTCTTTTAAATGATGATCTTATCCTTTTAAATCACTAATTTTCTGAAAAACAATAATTCTTATGTTTAAAAAGTTTACATCAACGGATATCATTCTGATGGCCGCAGCCCTTATGTCAATTATTTTCTCAGAGCTCCTGTATTTTCAAGGTGAAAAAGAAGACGGGGCGTTTGTAGGCATCTGGGTTCCGTCTATTTTAGCTTTTGGTATTTATTTGAAATTAATCAATATGTCCAAAGATGATTAAATACCTTCCTTATTTTGCTGGCTTTATTACCTTTCTTTTTGGAATTGCGTTTGCGCTTGCCCTCAAGCCCAAAAAAAAGAAATAGACCGCAGCAATTCCATGGCCAATCTCGAGGCCACAACTCTTCTTGTGAATATATTTTTGCTTAACTTTCGGTATGATGTTTGTTATATGGTTCAAAAATTAGTTCAATGAAGAAGTTTTTCTTTTTATCTGTATTTTTCTCGTTAACTCTGCACCTGAATGCGCAACGGCTCATGAACGGGTCTCGTTCAACGGTTGGCTATATTGAAAGTGGTAGAGTAAGCAACGGGTCTCGTTCAACTATTGGCTACATTGATAACGGTAGAATAATGAATAGCGGTAGATCCACAATTGGCTATATCGACAACGGTCGGGTCATGAACGGCAGCAGATCAACAATTGGTTATATCGACAACGGTCGGGTCATGAACGGCAATAGGTCTACCATTGGTTACATAGACAACGGCTGCGTTATGAATGGCAATCGTTCAACAATCGGTTATTATGAAGGGGTGAGGGGAGAAGACGCCGCCTTATTTTTCTTCTTTTTCTTTTATTGATAAAATAAGTTTACGAGAGGTAATTTTAACAGTCTAGTTATGAAGTCACTATTTGTTTTTATCGCAATTTCTTTTTTCTTTTTCTCTTGTGAACGCACTTCATGCGAAAATGCACAGGCAGCTACAATCCTAGACTACACAGGTTTAGATGGCTGCGGTTTGGTGCTTAAAACACAATCAGGAGAGGTTTTGGAACCAACCAACCTCAATGATTTCAATATCACCCCAACCGACGGCATGAAGGTGTGGGTGAAGTACCATGGAGTTGGTATGATGAGCATTTGTATGGTAGGCCCAACGGTAGAAATCGATTGTTTGGCGAAGCGTTAACGCTTGCTTTCTTTCATGGCTTTGGTTCGGGCAATGAAATACGGATTCACTAAATTGGCTTTGTTGTAGCGCAGTGGCTCGCCAGTTTCGGCATGCACAACCTCACCACCCAAGGCTTCTAAAATAGCCTGCCCTGCGGCGATATCCCATTCCATGGTGGGGGCAAAGCGCGGATAAACATCGGCCTTTCCTAGTGCTAAATCAAAAAATTTAAGTGCAGATCCTTTTTTAATATAATTGATGTCGTGATTTGGTTCTTTAAGACCATTGATGAATTGAAGTACGGCCCCGCTATGGTGGCTTCTTGAACAAGCCATTACTAAAGGATAGTTCGTTTTCAGTGGCGGAGTAATTTTAATCCATTTCTCTTGAGCTTGCCAATCTTGAAAACGAAATATAAATACCCCGGTCTCTTTAGAACCCAATAAAACTTGTTCTTGAACAGGAGAGGCAATGAGTCCAAAAATGGGTTCACCATTTTTGATCAGGGCAATATTCACGGCAAATTCTCCATTTTGCTTGATGAATTCTTTGGTGCCGTCAAGAGGGTCAATACACCAACACTGCTGCCAAGATTGTCTTTGTTCAAAGGGCGCTTTGTCGCTTTCTTCGCTGGTAATGGGAATACCAAGCGGTTGAAGTATTTTTTCAATACAATCACTTGCAGCAATATCTGCATCGGTTACGGGGGACCCATCTTGTTTGATCACTTGATGAAAATCCTGATTATATATTTGATCAATAGCTATTGAAGCTTCTATTGCGGCTTCAATAGCCCGTTGGTATATAAGTGGTAATTGCGGCAATTAAAGTTTCATTTCAGGAACAAATTCAGGAACGACTAAATCACCTTCTGTTTTGGAGATGATTTCCTCGATACTAACGCCTGGTGCCCTTTCGATGAGGTGAAATTTGCCCTCTTTGATTTCCAAAACAGCAAGTTCAGTGACTACCTTTCTTACACAGCCTACACCTGTCAGTGGGAGCGTACATGCTTTAAGTATTTTAGATTCACCAGCCTTATTGCTGTGCATCATGGCCACGATGATGTTTTCGGCAGAGGCAACCAGGTCCATGGCTCCGCCCATTCCTTTGACCATTTTTCCGGGGATTTTCCAATTTGCGATGTCACCGTTTTGTGAAACTTCCATGGCGCCAAGTACGGTGAGTTGCACATGCTGGCCGCGTATCATGGCAAATGAAAGTGCAGAATCAAAAAAAGAGGCGCCATTGCGAGCCGTGATGGTTTGTTTGCCAGCATTAATAAGATCGGGATCCTCCTCACCTTCAAATGGAAACGGCCCCATACCCAGAATTCCATTTTCTGACTGAAATTCTACTTCAATACCTTCGGGAATGTAGTTGGCTACGAGTGTTGGAATGCCTATACCTAGGTTGACATACCAACCATCTTGTAATTCTTGTGCAATGCGCTTGGCAATGCCGGTTTTGTCGAGTGCCATTTGCTTATTCTTTAGTGCGAACAGTGCGTTGTTCAATGCGTTTTTCAAATTTTTCTCCTTGGAAAATTCGTTGTATAAAGATACCGGGTGTGTGGATTTGATTGGGGTCTAAAGTACCTGCCGGAACAAGCTCTTCCACTTCAGCAATGGTAATTTTACCTGCCATAGCCATCATCGGATTAAAGTTACGTGCTGTGGCTTTGTAAATAAGATTGCCCTCAGTATCGCCTTTCCAGGCTTTGACAATAGCGAAATCGGCGGTAAGCGCATTTTCTAAAATATGAGGTTTTCCATTAAAAACGCGAACCTCTTTTCCATCGGCCACTTCTGTTCCGTAACCAGCTGGTGTAAAAAATGCAGGAATACCTGCTCCACCTGCACGGCATCGTTCAGCTAAGGATCCTTGCGGAATAAGCTCTACTTCGAGTTCACCACTGAGCATTTGTCGTTCGAATTCGTCGTTTTCACCTACGTAAGAGCTTACCATTTTTTTGACTTGTTTGGCTTGTAACAATAAGCCTAGTCCGAAGTCATCTACACCGGCGTTATTAGAGATACAAGTTAGATTTTTGGTTCCCATCAGAACGAGTTGAGCGATGGCATTCTCAGGAATACCGCAAAGGCCAAAACCTCCAACCATAAGCGTCATGCCATCTTGGATGCCTTCTAATGCAGCTGCTGGGTCTTTTACTACTTTGTTCATGTTTAAAATTCAAATGGAAGTTCAGACTCGTCGACAGTTTCAGGTTGTGGTGCCACCGCACAGTCGTATACCGACGGGTCGTAATCAGCTGGAGGGCTGAAATCACGGGTAGAGAGTGCAATGCCGGGGTCTTTGTAAATGCGCTGCATGTAGTAGCCATAAATTGGTAAAGCCATGCGGCCACCTTGGCCCCAAGTCATGCTTTTAAAGCGCACAGCACGGTCTTCGGCACCAACCCAAACCCCCGTAACAAGTTCTGGCGTTATGCCCACAAACCAACCGTCAGAGTTGTTTTGGGTAGTTCCGGTCTTGCCGGCTGTGGGTGCGGTTATGCCACCCCAACTACGCCCACCTCTTAGGCTTCCGGCTGTTCCGAAGTTGACGGCTCCTTTCATCATTTGTAGCATTTCATAGGCCACAGTGGCATTCAAGGCTTGTTCGCGGTGCTCGGTTGCGCTGTAGATCACCTTTCCGTTTCTGTCTGTGATGCGTTCTATGAAAGTAGGGCGGATATAAATACCGTCGTTAGGGAAAACACATTGTGCCGCAACCATTTGCAAAAGCGAGAGGTCCATACTGCCCAAGCACATGGACGGAACGATATCGTTTGGTTGGAGATTAATCTCCATTTTTTTGAGTAATTTCTCGATTTGGTATGGCCCACCCGTTTTCTGGACAGGATTGAAATTACCCATTCTTCCCATGACTGCTACTGTCACTTTATTGGACGATTGAGCAAGGCCGTCTTTAACAGAGGGAGCGGCCGGCCCTGCCGGGCAATACTGCCCCACCACTTTATTGGTATTGTGGTCTACGAGGTCTAGGCAGTACTCATCTGCAGAAAATCCGGTGCATGGATTTACAACTTTCATAGAAAGTGCTGCTGCATATACAAACGGCTTAATGGTTGAACCCACTTGGCGTTTCCCTTGCCGAACGTGGTCGTAACCGAAGTGCTTAAAGTTGATACCGCCAACCCATGCTTTCACGAATCCAGTTCTGGGATCAACAGAGACCATTCCAGCGTGTAAGAAAGCTTTGTAGTAACGAATGGAATCATTCGGGCTCATGACGGTATCTCGTTCCCCTTTCAAGCTAAAAACGGTCATTTCGATAGGTTCATTAAACGCCTGATTGATTTCTGATTCAGATAAACCAAGCGCAACATATTTTTTGTAGCGATCTGAGTTGTGGCGCCCAGAAGTCATGATTTGCTCGACAATTTCAGGTTTGATACTATTCGAAAAGGGATAGTTTTTGAGCCCTTTATTGTTGAGATCGAATTGAGGCTGCAGCTCTTCATAGATGTGTCTTTCAACGGCAGCTTCGGCGTAGCGCTGCATGGTTGGATTGAGTGTAGTGTAGATCTTTAGGCCATCGGCATCGATATCATATGGGTTGCCGTCTTCTCGCAAATATTTAAAGGTTCCATCTGCTTTTTTAGCTAGTAAAATAGATTGCACCTCTGTTCGCAATTCTTTTCTAAAATACGGTGCCATTCCTTCTTTGTGGTCTAGAGAGCGATAATGAACAACAATTGGTGTTTTGATCAGTTGATTATATTCTTCTCTTGTTATTTGAGTACGCAGTGCTTCGTTGCCTTTTTCGCTGTTTTTTAGCCACTGAAAAAGTACTTGGTTGCGTCGAGAATGAGCTGTTGTTGAATCTTGGGCACGTGCCGCTAAGATTTCCTCTTTGGTTACTGCACTCAGTGCAATGCCCTTGTTTTCTGCAATTCTTGCACGGTAGTTTCTTATTTGATAACTGTATGGGTTGTATATGGTTGGATTCTTGCAAAGTCCAACTAAGGTTGCCGCCTCGGATTTATTGAGGTCTTTTGGTCGCTTATTAAAATAAACGCGCGCCGCATTTTCTATACCCACGGCATTGTATAGGAAATCAAACTGGTTGAGGTACATAGTGATGATTTCTTCTTTGGTAAAACGCTCCTCAAGGCGTTTGGCAATGATGTTTTCACGGGCCTTTTCACCTACCCGTCGAAATTTACCTAAAATACCACCAACATATGGAAGCTCTATTCTAGCACCGCTGGCACGTGCAATTTCTTGCCTCTGCCTTTGTTGTAAGGTAAAGAGCAGCTTGGCTAATTGCTGCGGAATAGTTGAAGCCCCGCCAGAACGACCAAAAGAAGTGAGCGAACGTGCTAAAGCACGAAAGTCGACACCTGCATGTTGCATGAAACGCTCATCTTCCGTAGAAATCAAGGCATCGGTTATAAAGGGGGAGATTTCTCGATATTTTACACTCGTTCTGTTGACTTGCCAAAAACGCCCTATAACGGTATCTTCTTTTATACTTTTCTTGGCAAGAATTAAAGAGGCCTGAAGTTCAGGCGGGTTGTCTAGCATAGATACTGGCGGTAGATCTTCTTCGGACTGCAATAAAAACAAGCTCAGTACCATGACAAACGGCAACAAGGCAAAAACCCAGAATAATCGTGTCATTTTTTTCTGCTCTTGTTCAGAAAGGACGGTTGCTTTTCTTTTCATAGTTTTAATTTACAACTAATTAGCGTAAAACATCTTTGCGCTGTGCGTCGAGTTTTAATAAAATAAATAACATTACACTGAAAGACATCATAGAAGAGCCACCGTAACTAAAAAAAGGCAGTGGAATCCCGATGACAGGTGCAAAACCGATATTCATGCCAATGTTAATGGCAAAATGATAGAATAAAATCATGGCAACACAATAGGCATAGATGCGATTGAATGCAGCACGTTGCCGTTCGGCAATAACAATGATTCTAAATAGCATGAAGAGATACAATACAAATAAGACCAATACCCCAGCAAAGCCCCATTCTTCTGCATATGGACAGAAAATAAAGTCTGTTTCACTTTCTGGTACGTGATTGGAGCGCACACTAGAAACGGATGCTTCTCTGTACCCTTTTCCTAGAAGCCCACCAGAACCCACGGCTGCCATGGCCCGATTTCGGTTGTAGTCGTCACCATTCGGGTCTTCGCGCAGTCCTAAAAAAAGTTCTATTCGATCTTTTTGATGCGCGCGCAGCATGCCAAATCCTTTGTCTACTCCAAAACTAATGGCACTGCTAATGAGTAGTCCGAGGGTCAAAACCACCATCATGCGCGTACGCTCTCGGCGTGTACTGAAACGCTGCATGACGAGCCAAGAAATCAGATAAATCAGTAATAGACCAAAAATTACTCCTGAAGATCCACTGAGTTCAAGTACAAATCCAAAAAGATTTAAATTTAAAACGACGCTGTCGAGCAGGAGCGTGATGATACTCAAAAAAACAAGTACAAATAGAATTGGAATAAAGTGAGACCCGACCCATGTTTCTTTGTAGCGCACGCCCGGAATTGTATTGACAAATTTGAGCAAAATAGGATCAAAGGTGAGCCCCTCACGATACATCACAAATAAAAAAGAGGTAAATACGACGAAAGTTCCTGCGTCGGGTTGAAACAAAATCAATACCATTGGAATCAATAGTATGCTGCTAGCGGTTAGTACCGTTGCTGTTGTTTGTTGCTTGACAGTAAGTCCGGAAATATACTTGGCTAGCAACAAGGAGGTAGAAATTTTTGCAAATTCTGCCGGCTGCACCCCAAAAGAGCCCACACCTAACCATGCATGTGCTCCGTGGACGGCAGGCATGAACAATACAACTACGAGCAAAACCAGCGTCGCGAGGTAAATCGGAATGGCAAATTTTCGATAAATATCTGAGTCAATTAAGAATACTAAAAGCCCTAGAAACAAAGCGAAAAGAATCCAAAAAAGTTGGCGACCGTACTTTTCTGAGAAGTTAAATATAGAAGGTACTTCTTCATTAAAAGCCACAGAGTAAACAGTAGCTAAGCCCATGAATAACATGGCAATAAGCGCTCCGAAAAGCGGCCAATCGAGGTATTCGGTGAGGCTTTCTTGTTTGCGCATTAATTGTTCGTTTGATAAGCAATTTGCGCTTCTAAAATACGCTTTTCTTTATCGAGATCAGATACCTTTCCTTTAAGGTATTTCTCTATAATTAATGAGGCAATTGGCGCTGCCCAGGTTCCTCCCCAGCCTGCATTTTCTACAAAAACAGCAATGGCAATTTTGGGTTTGTTGATTGGGGCAAAGGCAAAAAACACCGAGTGGTCTTCACCATGTGGATTTTGAACCGTTCCTGTTTTACCACACACCGTTATATCGGTTAAACGCGCCATTTTGCCCGTTCCACCAGCTTCGTTAACTACCCTACGCATCCCTTCAATTACGGGGCCAAAGTGACGGTAATTGATCATTGTCCAGCGCTTTTTCTCGAATTGCGGCAGGGCTCCATTTTTACCAATGGCGCGAACAAAATGCGGGGTGTAGTACCACCCTTTATTGGCAATGATAGCAACAATATTAGCCATTTGTAAAGGTGTAAGCTTCACTTCTCCTTGCCCAATAGAGATTGATCGAATAGTAGAAAAAGCCCAGGTATGATGGCCATACCATTTGTCGTAAAAGGCAGGGCTTGGTATGAGACCTGGTCTTTGGCCGCTAACATCGGTGTCAAAAATGCCACCGAGACCAAAACTGCGAATGTATTTATACCATTTTCCTAAGCCATATTCGGCGTCGGCAAAGTTGTTTTTTTTGACGCCTTGTTGGATAATGCGGCGAACGGCCATGTAGTAATAAGGGTTGCAAGAATATTGGATGGCTTCAGCAATATTGCGTGCCGAGGGGTGGTTGTGGCACCCAACTAAACTTTTATCGCAAGGAAACCCGGTATTGGCCGTTATAACACCTTCTTGCATGGCAATTAAACTTTGCACTAATTTGAAGATGGAACCAGGCGGATACTCAGCTTGTAAAGGTCTTGGAAAAAGCGGAAGGTTGGGGTCTCGAGCTAACTTGGGGTAATTGGCACTGATGTTTCGCTTCCCGACCAACAAATTGGGGTCGTAGGATGGTGCAGAAACCATACTCAGGATTTCACCGGTTGTGGGGTCGAGCGCAACGATACAGCCTTTTTTCTTTTGCATAAGCTGCTCGCCATATGTTTGTAATTCGACATCCATTCCCATTTTCAAAGGCGGAGCTTGTCGGGCAATGGTGTCGTATTTGCCATCGGCATAGGATTCAATGGCATTGTTGAGCGCTGAGGTAACGATATATTTGATGCCTTTGACACCTCGCAACTCCTTTTCGTAAAATCGTTCAATACCCGACCTACCAATATTGTTTCCTGGTTTATAAAAGCGATCTTCTTCGATTTCCTCTCTGTAGACCTCTGATAAGTAACCTAGAATATTTGCTGCGCTTTTGTATGGATAGTTGCGGGCACTTGTCGCTATTTCATAAAAGCCCTTGAAATTGGCTAGATGGGGAGCAATTTTAGACATTTCCTCAAGGGTTAATTCTTTAAGAAACGGATATGCTCTAATAGTTTGATAATTGGGTGTCCGCTTTCCGGTGATTTTGTTGAAGTAAGTACCTTCCCCAGCGACTATTTCTTTAAAGCGATTGCGCACGTCTTGGACAGACCACCCAATTAATTTGGCAAAATTAGCAGTATCGAAGTTTTGAATACTGTCTTCGACCATCATGAGGTTGTAGTAGGTTTGATTGGTCACAATTTTTTTACCATTGCGATCAAAAATCACGCCTCTTGGCGGAAAAATTTCTTTACGTTTTTCGGCAATTTCCTGTGCTCTTAAGGTCCAAGTTTCGTCGATGACTTGCATGTAAAATAACTTGAAAAGGTAGATGCCGATCACCAAGAAGATGAAGACGAGAATGACATTTCGGCGCGCGTCTAGGTTCATTTTTTCTGTTTACTATTCAAAATGAAACTTTGAATGAGGAGTGCTAAAAGGAAGGACAGCACGCCACTAAAAATCGTTTTTTGAAAGATAAATCCGATTCGGCCGAGTTCAAAAATTTCGAGTAAAAAGAACCAAAAAGTATGGAGCCCAAGAAGGATGCCATAAACCACAGTAAACCAATTAGCGCCCATGTCTTGAGAGGTGGGCTCTTTAAGTGGATCATAACCTTCTCTTGGCCCATAAAACTTGAATAAAATAGGTCGTAAATAAGCCATAAGGACCAACGAAGAGGTATTTAGCCCGTAAGTGTTGGACACGATATCGATGACTAAACCCATCAGAAAGGCAATACCCATCATGGGTATGACCGCTAACTCAAACGGAAGTAACATGATGAACAAGGGTTGTATCATCAGATGAATTCCAAAACCGATATTGAGCTGATTAAAAACCAATGCTTGTAAAAAAGCAAAGATGACGAAGCGAATGGTATGTTTGTAAACGACGTTCATGTTAGTCTTCTTCTGGAATACGCGCTTCTAATGCGGTTTGTTCAGCTAAATGTAAGTTCTTAATGACATATACGCGTTGCAAACGTCGGTAATCGGCAGCAAAGCGGATTTCTACTTTCCAAAGTGCTTGACCTTCGATCGGCTCTGTAAAACTGACTTTGCCTACCGGAAGCCCCTTAGGGAAAATACCTGAACCACCTCTTGTTTCTACAGTTGACCATTTCTTGATGCGCAAATCATTATTGATACCGGTGATCATGCCATAGCGCGGATCTCGACCATCCCATTTGAGCAACCCTGGTAAATCTGTTTTTTTCATTCGAATACTTACATCAATATTGATGTCTTTGGTCAGAACGGTCTTTACTAAACTGTAGTGTTCGCTGGCGTAGTGAATAATGCCGACGACACCTTGCTGGCAAAATACGCCCATACCACGCTTGATGCCTTGAGCAGTTCCTACATTGAGCGTAAAATAGTTGTTTCTTCGGTTGATACTCGAATTAATGACCTCAGCTGGAATATAGGTATATTGTTGTTCGTAGAGGGTATCGCTGATTTTGACTTTCCCTCTTGAAAGCTGATACATAAATTTGGGCTGTCTTTTGCGCCAGTAAATGTTCTCCCATTGCAGATCGGTGTTGTTCTTGCTGAGGTTAAAGTGTTTAGTGAGGTCGTGCTCCCATTCGAGCAATTGAATAGCGATATTATTATTGGTAGTGAGGTATTGATTGCGCGGAAAACTTAAAAAAGTGGTATACCACAAGAGCGCGAGAAATTGCAGCACTGCAAAGACCAAAAAGATCCTAAAACGTTGCAGAAAAGCGATTAGATTGCGCATAAAAACAAAAGTAGTAATTCTAGGTGATTTTTCCCTAGTCGAAACCGATTGTGTACCTTCGTTTCATGAAGACTTTTCAACCATTGTTAGCAACTTCCAGACTCCACCTTATCTCTTTTGATCAGCACACCTATGATGCCATATTTTCTAAAGCTGAGAAGCAAGAAATCATGCAAATCTTTGGGCATCAAAATGACGATGAATACGAGCTGGAATGGAGTCGTTATAAAGGTGGTTTTTCCACATACAATCTGACTATTCAATTTTTTCAAATAGTTGAAAAATCTACCGCAATGGTTATCGGATGGGCAGGGTATCATTCTTGGGCTCAACAGCATTATCGAGCTGAACTTTTCTACAGCTTAAAAGCAGATCAATTCAAAAGACAAGGCTATATGTCAGAAGCCCTTGAGCCCATCATCGCTTTTGGTAAAAATGAAATGCAACTCCGAAGAATTGAGGCTTTCGTGGCAACAGATAATATCCCTTCAAATCGCCTAATGGAAAAATTTGGTTTTCAAAAAGAAGCCACGATCAAGCATCGTTATCAGTTTGGCGATGAAGTAGATGCGGATTACTTGTACAGTTTGTTTCCAAATCCAGATTTCCAATAGTTTAGCAAATGATTAATTTCCTGCAAGAGGCCTATTTTCAAACTAATTTAAGGGAGCGGCAGCAGGTAGAAACGCCCAAATAATTCTTCAGAATACCAATTGAGTTCTTTAGTTTTTTTGATGGCTTCTAGGTGCTGAGGATTTTTGTAGGCGTAGGCACGCATGTGTTCTTGTGTTTCCCAAATACTCAAGGTGGCTTGATAAATGAGTGGGAGTTCACCCACACCAATACTGAATAATCTTCCGTCTACCTGCGTTAATGCCTCGCTCGTGCTTGGTACAAAACGCCAAAAATTTCGGATTTGAGACCAACGAATTTTTGCCCGGGTTAAAACGATAATTTTTGAACCTGCTAACAAAGGATCTGGAAAGGCTTTAAATGGTTCAGCGCCGTCCCACTTGCCATGAACTTGAAAAGCTTGCCCATAGAATTTATCTACGCTCGATGATATTTTATTATATGCTGCAAACATGCGGTTGGAGGCTTCAAAGTTTTTCATTTGCTCAAGGCTATCCCAAACCATAATGGCAGCGTATAGTTTAAAATTTGGACTCAGGCCAAAACCTAATGAACCCCCACCACTACCCATAATTTTGGCAAAAAAACACCCCTTAGCCCTACGCAGCAAAAAACCTGCATATGCCATTTTAACCAAAGCACTGTATTGGTATTTTGGTGTGATATGAAAAATATAGAAGGCTGTTATTTGCATAAAGATTTCTTCTTTTTGATAGGAGCTTAGAGTTCCTATTTACTTGATGCCGAACACCGGTAAATGAATTGGTATCCTCTCTTATTTAGAGCTATATAACGACAACGCCAAAAGATCTTCTTTGTTCAGTTTAAAACAAAAAAGCCAGCCTATCGGCTAGCTTTTGAATACTTTGGCGGAGAGGGCGGGATTCGAACCCGCGATAAGCTTTCGACCTATACACACTTTCCAGGCGTGCTCCTTCAACCACTCGGACACCTCTCCAGGTGTTTTGTGGAGTGCAAACATACAAAGCTTTTTTCATTCTAGGAAACAGGCCGAGTTGCTTTTTGAGCATTACATTAACAACAAACCAATCGAGAAATAAATGAAGATGCCAATTACATCGTTGAGTGTAGTTACAAATGGGCCAATGGCCAGCGCTGGGTCAATTTTATATCGATTGAGCATCATCGGAAAAAGCGTGCCAAAAATAGCAGCAAATAAAATAACGGTAAATAAGGATAAACTAACGACCATTCCCAAATGGATATCCACAAAAACGGTGGCAACCAGAAAAATAAGTGCAGATAAAATAAAGCCGTTGAGCAGGCCAACACTGCCTTCTCGGATCAACTTAGGCAAAATTCTGCCGAGGTCTTTGTCTCCTCTGGCTAAGGATTGTACAACTATTGCAGAAGACTGCACGCCAACGTTTCCTCCCATTGCCGTAATGAGGGGTATGAAAAACGCCATGGCTGGTATGGCGGTAATACTCGATTCAAAATTGGAAATCACCTTAGCGCCAATGGTGCCGCCAACCATGGCGATGACAAGCCAAGGCAAGCGAGAAAAACTAACTTTCCAAATAGGGGAGTCCGAATCTACTTTATCTGAGATACCGGTTGCCATTTGGAAGTCTTTATCAGCCTCTTCTTTGATATAGTCCACGACGTCATCTAAGGTAATGCGCCCCACTAACTTATTTTGGTAGTCGACTACTGGAACTGATACGAGGTCGTATTTTTCCATGACTTTTGAAACCAATTCAGCGGAATCACTTGCTTTGACAGAGATGATTTTTTTACTTTGGTAAATGCTTTCTATTTTGGTCCGGGCGCCGGCAAAAAGCAGTCGTTTAAGTGAGAGGACACCCAAGAGGTGGTCATCGTCATCGACGACAAATATGTTATATACTTTTTCAACGTCAGCTGCTTGCTTTCGCAACTCGATAATGGCTCTATTAACTGGCCATTCTACATTGGCTTGAAAGAACTCTTTTTGCATGAGCCCCCCAGCAGTATCGTCGTCATAGTTGAGGAGGTCGACGATATCTTCGGCAGCATCGTCGTCTTCCATGTGCGAGATGACCTCCTGAATTTTATCGTCTGAGAGTTCACTTAAGATGTCGGCAGCATCGTCGGAGTCGAGGTTTTCGAGCTGATCGGCCATTTCTTTGCTAGAAAGAGAAGCCAAGAAGCGGTCGCGAACCTCTTCTTCGAGCTCCATCAAGATGTCAGCCTGGGTATCTTCATCTACCATAAAGTAGATGAATTTGGCTTCGTCGTTGGTAAGCTTATCGAGAATTTCAGCGATTTCGGCGTAGTGCAATTCCAAGACTTGCTCTTGGATCCAAAGGCGGTCTTCCGCGACTATTTTTAGTCGCAGTTCGGTAATAAATTCTTTGGTTAATTCAAAACGCACCGATTTCTTTTTGACAAAGATACGCAAATGCACCGCAAAGGTTTTACCCCAAGATTAAGTTCTGGCCTGTTTAGTCGTGACAGAGACCTTCTACTTCATGGAAGATATCGTGTGCTTTGGTAATTTTTTCGAATAAAAGCGCATCTTTGGCCACCTCATTCTTTGCTGGTTTTTGAACCAGCGTATGGATATCCAGACATTGTTTTTCTAGCCTGCTTAGTGCTTCTTGTACCTTGTCGTTATTGGCAGATGCAGGTGGTGTAGAGTTTTTTAGTAAGATGGCTTTGGCATAAAGTTCTCCACTACGGGTTCGTAAGGGCGCTAGGTTATTTTCCTCTGCCGGATGAAATGTTTGGGCCATTACCTTATGAAATTCTTTGATAGCCAGCCAATTGTCTTTTTCAAGTTCTTTTAATAAAGGGTCATTTAATGCTGCCGCATATTTATCAGAAACAACTCCCCAATTGATCAAATTCCAAATAGCGCCCAAGTAATCTCCTCTTTTGTTTTGATATTTCAAGTAATAAGCGTGTTCCCAGACGTCAATGCCTAAAATCGGAATGCCGCGCTCTTTGCTGATGTCCATGATAGGGTTGTCTTGGTTTGCAGTGCTATAAACGGCTAGTTTGCCTTCGGGTGTTACCACTAACCATGCCCAACCGCTTCCAAATCGTGTTGCTGCCGCTTGGTTGAGTAAGATTTTGAGTGAGTCAAGGCTTGAGTATTGATTGACGATAGCAGTCTGTAGTGCCGAAGAAATAGGTTTTTGCGCCGCTGTTGGTGCTAATATTTCCCAAAAAAGCGAATGATTGTAGTGCCCTCCTGCATTATTGCGAACTGTTGCCGATCTGAAGCTGGCATACATAAGCAGGTCGTTCATGCTGATCTTCTCCATAGCGGTACCGCTAATTGCCTTATTGAGGTTGCTGACATACGCTGCATGGTGTTTTGAGTGGTGAATTTCCATGGTTTGAGCGTCGATAAACGGTTCGTATGCGTCTAATGCAAAGGGTAAACCGGGTAGGGTGTACACTTGTGCATTCACGATGAAAGAAAGGGAAAATAAAAGAAAGAAAAGGTTGACAATTTTTTTCATGGGTGACGGTTTGAAAGATAAAGATACCCCTTCTTCTCAGCGGAAGTTGTTAAAGCCTCGTTAAATATTCTGCAAATCGACCATGCGCATGGCAATAAAAGCTTTAAGAACGCGCTCTCCTACGTTTGGCACTTCAACATGGATGAGGTAAATTCCGGACGCTACAGGAATACCAGCATGATTGGTGAGGTCCCAATCTTGGAAGGTTTGAGGGCTGTCTTTTTTGATGCGTCGAATGAGTTTACCGTTGGATGAATAAATTCTGATTTGGCACTGCTCAGGCAAATTTGTAATCTTTACGCGGTTGTCTAGCTTATTGCGCTCGTACTCAGAGAAGGCATAGTAAGGGTTCGGCACTACGTTGATCATGGCAAGTGCTTCTTTGAGCATGTCTTGAGATCCAAGCTTTGTAGCGATGTCTTCCATTGACCAGCCGT